>Ga0307516_10000770_pt1 | contig 43765 bp, 37 predicted proteins | sample 19_EM_MG_FD_203310 | JGI IMG/M metagenome (GOLD analysis project Ga0307516, IMG submission 203310) | Populus trichocarpa ectomycorrhiza microbial communities from riparian zone in the Pacific Northwest, United States - 19_EM | ecosystem: Host-associated > Plants > Roots > Unclassified | place... | reverse complement strand
TTTCGACCAGTATGTTGTGCTGTTGCGCAACACCGTGACGCAAATGGTCTACAAGCACGCGATCTCCACCGTCGTGCCGGGCCGTGCGGTCAACTTCCACGCCGCCGACGCCGGCGACAACCCCTGACCGCCGCGCGAACGCTGTCGCTGACGCAGGCGACTTGGCTTCACGACCAACCTTGAGCGCCGACGCTTACCCGCCTGCGCCCGCTGACAACGAGGCGGCGCGGGCAGTTCTGGTCGGCGTGGACTTCGGGCCGGGCTCGTCCTTCGACCCCACCCTCGACGAACTGGCGTTGCTGGCCGAATCGGCCGGCGATGAGCCGGTGGCTCGCGTCATTGCCAAACGCAAGGCGCCCGACCCGGCCCTGTTCGTTGGCTCGGGCAAGGCCGATGAGATCAAGCTGATGGTGCAGGCCCATGGTGCCCATGGCGTGATCTTCGATCAGGCCTTGTCTCCCGCCCAACAACGCAACCTCGAACGCCACCTGGGCGTGCCCGTGGCCGACCGCACCGCGCTGATCCTCGAGATCTTTGCGGCACGTGCGAAGAGCCACGAAGGCAAGCTGCAGGTCGAGCTGGCACGGCTGCAGTACCTGTCGACACGCCTGGTGCGGCGCTGGAGCCACCTGGAGCGACAACGTGGCGGTGTCGGCCACCGCGGCGGCCCGGGTGAAGCGCAGATCGAGCTTGATCGCCGGATGATCGGCGACCGCATCAAGTCGGTCAAAGAGCGTCTCGAAAAGGTCAAGCGCCAACGTGGCACGCAAAGGCGTGCGCGCGAGCGCAGCGGCACCTACAAGGTCTCGCTGGTCGGCTACACCAACGCCGGCAAGTCGACCTTGTTCAACGCGTTGGTCAAGGCCCGCACCTATGCCGCCGACCAGTTGTTCGCGACGCTGGACACGACGACGCGCTCGCTCTATTTGGGTGAAGCCGGCCGCTCGGTCTCGTTGTCGGACACGGTCGGTTTCATCCGCGACCTGCCGCACAAGTTGGTCGAAGCTTTCCAGGCCACCTTGCAAGAGGCCGCCGATGCGGATCTGCTGCTTCACGTCATCGACGCCAGCAGCCCGATGCTGCAAGAGCAGCAGGCCGAGGTCGAGCGCGTGCTGGAAGAAATCGGGGCCCAGGGCGTTCCGCAGATTCTGGTGTTCAACAAGCTCGACCGCATCGAGCCGGCCCTGCGGCCGCGCGTGCTGCACGACGAGCTGGAAGTGGCCCCCAACGTGCGCGTACCGCGGGTGTTCGTCAGCGCCTTGACGGGCGACGGCCTGAGCACCTTGCGTCAGCTTATTGCGGCCTATGCGGCACCACCGGCCTTGAGTTCCGAGCCTGAAGCCTTCACCTTGCCTGATGGCAGTGTGGCGCCGTCGCCGCGCCACTGACCACGACTTACCCTCCCATTCAAACGGGCCCCATGGCATGAGCATGCGAACCCTTCAACCCGAGGCCCCCGGCTTCGGTGACCGCCTCAGCGCGTTGGCACGTGCCGCGCGCGCTCTCGTGATGACCAACGGTCGCCACGACGGTCCGCCGGACCTGGACGAGCTGTGGCGTGATTTCAACCGCAAGTTGTCAGGCCTGTTTGGCGGCAAAGGCGGCGGTGGTCCCCGTGGCGGCGGCCCGGAAGAGCCCGGCTTCCAGCCCGACATGAAGAGTGCGGGTATCGGCCTTGGCCTGATCGTCGGCCTGGTGGTGCTGATCTGGGCGGGCAGCGGCCTGTTCATCGTCCAGGAAGGCAACCAGGCGGTGGTCACCACCTTTGGCAAGTACACCAGCACGGTCGCCGCCGGCATGCAGTACCGCTTGCCGTACCCGTTCCAGGCCCATGAGACGGTGCCTGTGACGCAACTGCGCTCGGTCGAGGTCGGCCGCAACACCATCGGTCAGGCCACTGGGCTGCGCGATTCGTCGATGCTGACCCAGGACGAGAACATCGTCGACATCCGCTTCATCGTGCAGTATGTGCTGAAGGATGCGCGGGCCTTTCTGTTCGAGAACCGTGACACCGATCAGGCGGTGGTGCAGGCCAGCGAATCGGCGGTGCGCGAGATTGTGGGCAGCAGCAAGGTTGACTCGGTGCTGTACGAGAAGCGCGATGCGATCGCGACGCTGCTCGCGAAGTCGATCCAATCGCAACTCGACAAACTGAACGCCGGCGTCACGATCAAGAACGTGAACCTGCAGAACGTGGCGGTGCCGGAGCAGGTGCAAGCCTCGTTCGACGATGCCGTCAAGGCGGGCGCCGACCGTGACCGCTTCAAGAACGAAGGCCAGGCCTACGCCAGCGACGTGATCCCGAAGGCGCAAGGCGCCGCGTCACGCCTGCGGGCCGAAGCCGAGGGCTATCGCTCGCGCATCATCGCCACCGCCGAAGGTGATGGCGAGCGCTTCAACTCGGTCTACACCGAGTACCAGAAGGCGCCGGCGGTGACCCGCGATCGTCTCTACATCGACACGATGCGCGAGGTGTATTCCAACGTCAGCAAGGTCATGGTCGACAGCCGCAGCGGCTCGAACCTGTTGTACCTGCCGCTGGACAAGCTGATGCAACAGGCCGGGGCCACCGCGACGACGCCCACGTCCACGCCAACACCGACGCCGCCGGCCGACGCGAGCACCGACCGCACGCGCGACATCCGCAGCCGCGACCGCGACAGCCGCTGAAGTCGCCCCTTGCGCCGAAACCCATTGGAAACCTCATGAACCGATTTGCCGTCATCGTCGGCAGCATGCTGGTGCTGCTCGTGCTGGCTGCCTCGACGCTGTTCGTCGTCGACCAGCGCCAGGTCGCCGTCGTCTACGCCCTCGGCGAGATCAAGGAAGTGGTCACCGAGCCTGGCCTGAAGATGAAGCTGCCGCCGCCGCTGCAGAACGTTGTCTTCCTCGATCGCCGCATCCAGACGCTGGACAGTCCGGAGACCAAGTCGATCTTCACCGCCGAGAAAAAGACGCTGGCGATCGACTGGTTGGTGAAATGGCGCATCGCCGACTCGCGCCAGTTCATTCGCAACAACGGCGTCGACCTGCGCAACCTGGAAAATCGGCTCAGCCCGGTGGTGCAGGCCGCCTTCAACGAAGAGGTCACCAAGCGCACCGTCGGTGCGGTGCTCGCAACCGAGCGCGAGAAGATCATGAGCGACGTGAAGGCGCGCCTGGCCGAGCCGGCCAAGTCCTTCGGCGTCGAGATCATCGACGTGCGAATCAAGCGCGTCGACTTCGTCGCCAGCATCACCGATTCGGTCTACCGCCGGATGCAGTCCGAGCGCCAGCAGGTGGCCAACGAACTGCGTTCGAAGGGTCAGGCCGAAGGCGAACGCATTCGCGCCGACGCCGATCGCCAGCGCGAAGTGATCATTGCCGAAGCCTACCGTGACGCGCAGAAGATCAAGGGTGAGGGCGATGCAAAAGCCTCGGCCATCTACGCCAGCGCCTTCGGCCGCGATGCACAGTTTGCGCAGTTCTACCGCAGCCTCGAGGCCTACAAGCAGAGCTTTCGCAGCAAGAACGACGTGATGGTCGTCGACCCTTCGTCGGACTTCTTCAAGGCCATGCGTGGCAGCGGTGGCGGCAGCGCCGCCCCGGCCAAGAAGTGACCAGCGCGCAGCCTGCTTGGAAGGTGGCCTGAACATGGGTGACTTGCTGCTGCCAGCGCTGGCACTGATGCTGGTGTTCGAGGGCCTGTTGCCGTTTTTCAGCCCGGGCCGCTGGCGCGAGATCTTCCTGCGCGCCACCCAGCTGAGCGATGGCCAGATCCGTTTCATCGGCCTGACCAGCATGCTGATCGGGCTGGCGGTATTGCTGCTTTTGGGCAACTGAAAGCGGCGAGCCGGGCGCTCGCTTGGCGAGGTACCCCCCTGTACAATGCCGGTTTTAACCCCGGTGCTTTTTCATGTCGTCTGCTTGGCTGTTGCCAGAGCACATTGCTGACGTCCTGCCCGCAGAGGCCAGGCGCATCGAGGAACTGCGGCGCCAATGGCTGGACCGCGCCCGCGGCTACGGCTTCGAGCTGGTGATGCCGCCGATGCTGGAATACCTGGACTCGCTGCTGTCCGGTACCGGCCGTGAACTGGACCTGAAGACCTTCAAGCTGGTCGACCAGCTCTCTGGCCGCACACTCGGCCTGCGCGCCGACACCACGCCCCAGGTTGCCCGCGTCGACGCCCATTTGTTGAACCGCGAAGGCGTGACCCGCCTGTGCTACTGCGGCCCCGTGCTGCACACCAAGCCTTCGGGCCTGCACATGACACGCGAGCCGCTGCAGTTCGGCGCCGAAATCTTCGGCCATGCGGGCCTTGAAGCCGATCTGGAAGTCCAGGAGTTGGCGCTTGACGGTTTGGCCGCCATCGGCGCCCGCGAACTGACGATCGACCTCGGTGATGCGCGCGTTGTTCGCTCGGTGTTGGCCGGTGTGCCGCTGGATGCGGCGGCGCTGACCGAGCTGGTGGCAGCGTTGACCGCGAAAGACGGCAGCACCGTGCAGACACTGGCGCGCCATTGCCCGCCGGAAACCCGTGCCGGCCTCGCCACGCTGCTGGAAATGTACGGCGGCGATGAAGTGCTTGAACAAGCCCGCCATCGCCTGCCGGCCCGCGCGCCGATCGCCGCGGCGCTGGACGACCTGGCGTGGCTGGCCCGCCACCTGCGGCAATCGAACCCCGAGGTGCGCATCGGCTTCGACCTGTCCGACATGAGCGGCTACGCCTACTACAGCGGCGTGCGCTTTGCGGTCTACGGTGCCGGCTCGACCAACGCGCTGGTGCGTGGTGGGCGCTACGACGAAGTCGGCGCCGTGTTCGGCCGCAACCGCCCCGCGGTGGGTTGCAGCCTGGACCTGAAGGGCCTGACCGCGGTGACGCCGATCGCGCCGCCGCGGGCCGCCGTGCGTGCCCCCTGGGGCGAAGACGCCGGCCTGCGTGCTGCGGTGCGCCAGCTGCGCGCCCAAGGCGAAACGGTGGTCTGCATATTGCCCGGCCACGAGCATGAGACCCAGGAATTTGCTTGCGACCGCGAGTTGGCCGCGGTCGACGGCCAATGGGCTGTGCGCGCGCTCTGACCAGCGGGCACACCGCCCACTTCCGAATCCTTTGACTTGATGACATCGATGCAACAGAGCACTCCCTCGGCCGTCACGCGCGGCCACAACGTCGTCGTCGTCGGCACCCAATGGGGCGACGAGGGCAAGGGCAAGGTCGTCGACTGGTTGACCGACCATGCCCAAGGCGTGGTCCGCTTCCAGGGCGGCCACAATGCCGGCCACACGCTGGTGATCAAGGGCGTCAAGACGGCGCTGCAGCTGATCCCTTCGGGCGTCATGCGCGACGGCGTGGCCTGCTACATCGGCAACGGCGTGGTCGTCGACCCGTCGCACTTGCTGCTCGAGATCGAACGGCTCGAGAAGATCGGCCTGGACGTGCGCTCGCGCCTGTTCCTGAGCGAGTCTTGCCCGCTGATCCTGCCGTTCCACGTCGAGGTGGACAAGGCGCGCGAGGCGCTGCGCGAAACCAGTGGCGCCGGCAAGATCGGCACCACCGGCAAGGGCATCGGCCCGGCCTATGAAGACAAGGTGGCGCGCCGCGCACTGCGCGTGCAAGACCTGAAGCACCCCGAGCGTTTCGCTGCCAAACTGCGCGAGCTGCTGGAGCTGCACAACTTCGCGCTCGGCGGCTACCTGAAGAGCACGCCGCTCGAGTTTCAGCCGATTTTCGACGAGGCGATGAAGATGGGAGAGGCGCTGCGGCCGATGATGGCCGATGTCGGCTACCGCATCTACACCGCCAACCGCGAAGGTGCCAACCTGTTGTTCGAAGGCGCGCAGGGCACGCTGCTGGACATCGACCATGGCACCTACCCGTACGTCACCTCTAGCAACTGCGTGGCCGGCAACGCGGCCGCCGGCTCGGGTGTCGGACCGGACATGCTGCATTACATCCTGGGCATCACCAAGGCCTACACCACGCGCGTAGGCTCGGGTCCGTTCCCGACCGAGTTGCCGATGGACGAGCCAGGCACTGTCGGCCACCACCTGTCGACCATCGGCCAGGAGCGTGGCACGGTGACTGGCCGCCCGCGCCGCTGCGGCTGGCTCGATGCTGCTGCGCTGAAGCGCTCCATCATCATCAACGGCATCTCAGGCCTGTGCTTTACCAAGCTCGACGTGCTCGACGGCTTGAAAGAGATCAAGGTCTGCATGGGCTACACGCTGGGTGGCCAGTCGCTCGACATCCTGCCGCTGGATGCCGATGAGATCGCCGCCTGCCAGCCGGTGTACGAAACCTTCCCGGGCTGGGAGGGCTCGACCGCTGGCCTGACGCAGTGGGACCAGCTGCCGCTGAATGCGCGCCGCTACATGGAGCGTGTGCAGTCCTTCATCGGCGCGCCGATCGACATGGTCTCGACCGGCCCGGACCGCGACCACACCATCTTGCTGCGCCACCCCTACAAGGCGGCCTGACATCAACACAAGAATCGAGGGACAACGATGCTGACCGACGACGGCAAACACCTGTACGTTTCCTGGGATGAATATCACCTGCTGATTGAGCGCCTGGCACTCAAGGTGCACAACTCGGGTTGGGAGTTCGACCAGATCCTGTGCCTGGCCCGCGGTGGCATGCGCCCAGGCGACGTGCTGTCGCGCGTGTTCGACAAGCCGCTGGCCATCATGTCGACCAGCTCTTACCGCGCCGAGGCCGGCACCATCCAGGGCCGGCTCGACTTGGCCAAGTACATCACCATGCCCAAGGGTGAGCTGGCGGGCAGGGTGCTGCTGGTGGACGACCTGGCCGATTCGGGCGTGACGCTGAAGGCGGTGGTCGATCGCCTGCGCGGCATCCCGTCCATCACCGAGCTGCGCTCGGCGGTGATCTGGACCAAGGCCGTGTCGAGCTACACGCCCGACTACTACGTCGAGATGCTGGCCACGAGCCCGTGGATCCACCAGCCTTTCGAAGACTACGACAACCTGCGCCCTGAAGGTCTGGCGCGAAAGCTCTCAGTCTGATCGGCGGGCTTGTTCTGTTGGCCACGACCACGCGCATCAACAGCGACGTGGTCCGGCTTTCTCTGCATACCGCAGATTTGAGCAGTTTGGCGAGCAGTTTGATCGGCGCAACGGACAAGAAAAAAGGGCCAGCACTTTCGCGCTGGCCCTCTTGTATGTCTTGTTGTTCTTCTGTTCTTATTGCTCTTAACTCTGGTGCCCAGGAGAGGACTCGAACCTCCACGGAGTTACCCGCTAGTACCTGAAACTAGTGCGTCTACCAATTCCGCCACCTGGGCCTAACTAACTTTGTTTCGTTGTTTCGCATTCGCGTTGCAACGAAAGATAGGACTATACCATCAAAACAAAAACGAATGCAAGCACCCCGGCGTTGGGCGGTGCACTGATGAGCGAAGTCGAGGGCATCGTCCTCGGCCACCGTGACGGCCATGGCTTCTTGCAGCGCGATGACGGCGAGCCCGACATCTACCTCGCGCAGCAGGAAATGCGCGCGGTGCTGCACAAGGACCGCGTACGCGTCCGTGTCATCCGCTACGACCGCAAGGGCCGGCCCGAGGGTCGCATCATCGAGATCCTGGAGCGCCGCAAGATGCCGATCATCGGCCGATTGCTGCACGAGAACGGCATGTGGCTCGTCGCGCCGGAAGACCGCCGCTTCGGCCAGGACATCCTGATCCCGAAGAACGCCACGGCGAGCGCGGCGGCGGGGCAGGTGGTCGCGGTCGAGTTGACCGAGCCGCCGTCGATGTACTCGCAGCCGGTGGGTCGCGTGACTGAAGTGTTAGGCCAGATCGACGACCCGGGCATGGAGATCGAGATCGCGGTGCGCAAGTACGAGGTGCCGCATCGCTTCTCGCCTGAGACGCTGGCCCAGGCCGCGGCGCTGCCGGACAAGCTGCGCGCGGCCGACCTGAAGCACCGCATCGACCTGACCGACGTGCCGCTGGTGACGATCGACGGCGAAGACGCGCGCGACTTCGACGACGCGGTGTATTGCGAGCCGCACAAGAGCGGGCGTGGCAAGACGGCGTTCGAGGGCTGGCGCCTGCTGGTCGCGATCGCCGATGTCAGCCACTACGTCAAACCGGGCGAGCCGTTGGACGAGGACGCGTATGAGCGCGCCACCTCGGTCTACTTCCCGCGCCGCGTCATCCCGATGCTGCCCGAGAAGTTGTCGAACGGCCTGTGCTCGCTGAACCCCGAGGTCGATCGCCTGAGCATGGTCTGTGACATGCTGATCAACAGCGACGGCGAGATGCAGGCCTACCAGTTCTACCCGGCGGTCATCTGCTCGCATGCGCGGCTGACCTACACCGAGGTGGCAGCGGCGCTGGCCAACACCCGCGGCCCCGAGGCAGCGAAGCGGCGCGACATCATGCCGCAGCTGCTGAACCTGCATGAGGTCTACCGCGCGCTGCTGAAGGCGCGCCACCGCCGCGGCGCGATCGACTTCGAAACCACCGAGACGCAGATCGTGTGCGACGAGAACGGCCGTATCGAGAAGATCGTGCCGCGCACGCGCACCGATGCGCACCGGCTGATCGAAGAGGCCATGCTGGCCGCCAACGTCTGCGCGGCCGAGTTCATCGCCGGTGCCGAGCACCCGTCGCTGTTCCGTGTGCATGAAGGGCCGACGCCCGAGAAGCGCACGACGCTGCAGAACTACCTGAAGAGCCTGGGCCTGGGGCTTGCCGTCAGTGAGGATCCGACGCCGGGCGAGTTCCAGGCCATCGCCGAGGCGACCAAGGACCGCATCGATGCGAGCCAGATCCACATGATGCTGCTGCGCTCGATGCAGCAGGCGATCTACACACCGGCCAACAGTGGCCACTTCGGCCTGGCCTATGGCGCCTACACCCACTTCACCAGCCCGATCCGGCGATATCCGGACTTGCTGGTGCACCGGGTCATCAAGGCGGTGCTGGCGAAAAAGCGCTACCACCTCGCGACCGGCGAGTTGGCTGATACGGGCAGCCGCGCCACCAAATTGCGCAAGGGCAGCAAGGCCACCAAGCCGCACATCACCGAGCAGGAACACTGGGAAGGCGCTGGCGCCCATTGCAGTGCCAACGAACGCCGCGCCGACGAAGCCTCGCGCGATGTCGAAGCCTGGCTCAAGTGTCGCTACATGCGCGAGCACCTGGGCGAAGAGTTCGCCGGCACGGTCAGCGCCGTGACGAGCTTCGGCCTGTTCGTGACGCTCGACGCGCTGTACGTCGACGGCCTCGTCCACATCACCGAACTGGGCGGCGAGTACTACCGCTTCGACGAGATGCGGCAGGAGCTGCGTGGCGAGCGCACCGGCATCCGCTATGCGATCGGCGCACGCGTGCGGGTGCAGGTCAGCCGGGTCGACCTGGACGGCCGCCGGATCGACTTCCGCATGGTCCGCGAAGGCGAGGGCGATCGCCTGCTGTCCCGCGGTCGCCAGGCGCCACGCGGCGAGCCGAGCAGTGCGAGCGAAGCGCTGGCCGGTGTTGAATCGGCCGACCGCGCCCATAAGCGGGCGACCAAGGCGGCCAAGGCGGCCAAGGCGGGTAAAGGTGTGAGCAAAGGGAAGCGCGCCGCTGGCGGCACTGCGCGCGCCAGTTCACCGCGCACCAAGGCCGCCGCCGAGGCTGGCGCCAACAGCAAGGTGTCGGATGGTGCGCCGCCGCGCAGCGCGGCCAAGCCACGCAGCAAGCGCTGAAAGAGGCGCGCTCAACGCAGCGTGTCTGCCGCTTTGGCCATCGCGTCGATCAGCTGGCCGGCTGGCAGGGGCAAAGCCGTGCCTGGCTGTTCTACGGCGTGGCCGTGCAGCCAAGCGCTGCCGATGGCCACCAGGGCTGCGATCGACAGTGTGTTGTCGTCGGCGTGGCTGCTCCAGCAGCCGCCGATCCAGCCGGCCAGCACGTCGCCGGTACCGGCGGTGGCCAGCCGTGCATTGCCGCTGGCGTTGATGACCGGCAACTGTGCTGGCGCTGCGACGACGCTGCCTGAGCCCTTCAACACCACCACCGCGCCGAAGCGATCGGCCAGCACCTGCGCCGAGCGAAGGCGATCAGCCTGCAGCGCCGCCGTGTCGACGTTCAAGAGGCGGGCGGCTTCCAGTGGATGCGGGGTCATGACCGTAGCGGCTCCGCGCCGGCCGCGCGCTTCGAGCTGCCGTGCAAGAGTGCTGTCGCCGGCGATGCCGTTCAGCGCGTCGGCGTCCAGCACCAAACGGCGTGCGCGGCTGATCAGCTCTGGCAGCACCTTGCGCACCACGTCGCCACCGCCACAACCGCATACCACCGTGGCCTGATCCGCCCAGCTTGCCGTGCGTGCGTCATGCCACGAGCGCTGCATCAGTTCCGGGCTGTCAATGGATGACGGTGCGGCATCGTCGCTGGCCAGCCCGCTGACATAGACGCGGCCGGCACCGGCGCGCAGGCTGGCGCGCGCGGCCAACCATGCGGCGCCCTGCATGCCCGGTGCGCCGCCAACGACCCACACGTCGCCAAAGCGGCCCTTATGCGACGCGTGCAAGGCCGCCAACCGTGGGGCCATCGCGGCCATCGCATCGGCGCGTGCGGACAGCCTGGCGGTGGCATGCGCTTCATTTGGCGCCACGCCGAGGTCGTCGCACCAGACCTCGCCTGCCGCGTCACGGCCTTGGCTGGTGAACAGGCCGGGTTTGGCCGTCAGCAGCGCCAGCGTGGCGTCGGCATGCAAGAGGGCGTCACCCAGCGCTCGGCCAGTGTCCGCGCAAAGCCCGGTGGGCAGGTCGACGGCGAGCACGGTGGCACCGCGCTGGCGGCCAGCCCGCAGCGCCTGGATCGTTGCCGCCATCACGCCCGCGGGTGCGCGGCGCTGGCCCAAGCCGAGCAGGGCGTCGATCAGCAGGTCTTGATCTTCAGCTGGCCACTGGGTCGCACCGTGCAACACCACGCCGGCCAGCAGGGCTTGATGGCGTGCGTGTGCAGCGTACGGCGGCAGGCGATCGATGTCGCCGACACACGTCACGTGAACGTTCTTGCCGGCGGCATGCAACCAGCGAGCGGCCACCAGCCCGTCACCTCCGTTGTTGCCCGGACCGGCGGCAATCCAGATGCGCTGTGCGTGGGGCGCCATCGAGAGCGCCAGCCGCGCCACGGCCAGGCCGGCGCGCTCCATCAGAGCATGGGCGGGCGCATCGGCGAGGGCGGCCTGTTCGATCGCTCGGCTTGCCGCACTGTCGAACAACATCGCGCCACCATCTCCCGGCAGCAGCTTGCGCAGCCCGCTCATCGGCAGTCTTCCCGAAGTCGAGGAAAGCCCAGCTTAGCGCAGGCGGGCAGGGTCGATGGTGGTGCAGTCGAACACGGCAGGGCGGCCTGCCAGCTGATCGGCCAGCAGCTGGGCGCAGGCGGTGGTCTGGGCCCAGGCATTGGGGCCGTGGCCAATGTTGAGCCAGAGCCCTGCGGCCTGGGCTCGACCCACCGCCGGCAGGCCGTCCACCAGCTGGCTTTGGCGGCCGACCCAGGGTTGCGCCCGCGCCGTGCGGGTGGCCCCGGGAAAGGTCTCCTCCAGTGCCGCGAACAGACGCGCCAACACAGGCTCCGAAGGACGGGTTGGCGCGGTGCCAAACGCTGCGCCGCCGGCCACGCGCAAGCGGTCGCCCATGCGGCCGACGGTGATGCCGGCGGCCGGGTCCAATACCGCACTGCGTGGGCCGAAGGTTTCACTGGCTTCTGTGGCGATGTGCCGCGGCGCGGTGACCGAATGCACATGGCCCCAGGCGATGCGCGGGCGGGCGGGGCCGGCCAACAAGCGAGAAGCCGCCTCGGCGCTGCACAGCACCACCGCGTCAAAAGTCTGTGGACCTTCGTCGGCGATCGTGGTCGCGCCCGTCGAACTGACGCCCAGGCCGCTTTCGCCCAGGTCTGTGCTGCTGCGCTCGGCTTGAAGTTCGACTTGGTGGCGCGCTCCGCCGGCGGCAGGCGTGAGGCGGGTCACTTCCTGCTGGAACTGAAAACGCGCACCCAAACGCAGGGCTTCGGTCTTCAGGGCGTGGGCGAACTGGCGCCCGTTGGCGGTCTGGCCTGTCGGCCAGTACAGCGCACCGTGCAAGGGCAGCGTCGGGCTGAGGCCCGGCTCGATAGCGCGCGCCTCCTCGGCACTCAGCCAGCGCACAGGCAGGTTCATCGAGGCGTGCTTGGCAAGCAGGCCCCGGGCGCGGGCGGCATGGCCTGGCGCTCGCATCAGGGCCATCACGCCGGCGTGGTGCTCGTGCTCCAACTGGTGGGCTGCCTCGATCGCCTGCAGTCTTTCCAGACTCAGTTGCGCCAGGTCGCGAAGGCAAGCCAGCCGCGCCCCATGGGCAGGCTGCCGTGCGGAGCGCCATCGCTGCCAAACCCACGGCCACGCCGAAGGCTTGGCAGGCACCCGGTCCAAGCCGCCCAGACCACTCACCGCGGCGTGGGCCAGCCACAGGCCAGGGGCCAGCACGCAGGCAGGCGCGAAACTGCCTTCGGCCGCAATGCTGCCGTGGCGTTCGTAGACGATGACTTCGTGGCCATCGCGGGCCAACTCGTAGGCGGTCGTGACGCCGGCCAGGCCGGCGCCGGTCACAGCGATTCGCATCGTCTCAGGCCCGCCAGCCGCAGCGGCCGGGCAAGGTGCAGGTGGTCATCGCGCTGTAGGCGCCTGATCGGCGGGCGGCCACGAGTTGCGCTGCTATAATCTTTGGGTTTTGCTGAGTGCCCATGGGTCATGTTGATCGCACGGGCGTCAGTCAAACCGGAAAGCCCGCGTTTTCTCTGGGCCATCGGCTCGACCACGAGGCTTTCCGAAGTTCGCGAACCCGGCTTATTCAAGGTGTCGCGTATGGCGTCAGCCCCTTGTCACAAAGGGCAAACGCTGTAGCGATGTGTGCCGGGATTCTAGACCCAACCTTCGGAGTACCTATGTCCGTTTCGATGCGTGAAATGCTGGAAGCCGGCGTCCACTTTGGACACCAAACCCGCTTCTGGAACCCCAAGATGGCCCCGTTCATTTACGGCCATCGGAACAAGATCCACATCATCAACCTCGAAAAGACGCTGCCCAAGTTCGAGGAAGCGATGAAGTTCGTGCGCCAGCTGTCCAGCAAGCGCGGCACGATCCTGATGGTGGGCACCAAGCGCCAGGCGCGCGAAGTGGTCGCGCTGGAAGCCAACCGTGCCGGCATGCCCTTCGTCGACCAGCGTTGGCTCGGCGGCATGCTGACCAACTTCAAGACCGTCAAGGGCTCGCTGAAGAAGCTGAAGGACATGCAGTCGACCAAGGACTCCGGCGCCGAAATGCGCATCAAGAAGGAAGCCTTGATGTTCGACCGTGAACTGGCCAAGCTGGAAAAGGACATCGGCGGCATCCAGGACATGAACGCGCTGCCCGACGCGCTGTTCGTGATCGACGTCGGCTTCCACAAGATTGCTGTCGCCGAAGCCAAGAAGCTGGGTATTCCGGTGATCGGCGTGGTCGACACCAACCACTCGCCCGAAGGCGTGGACTACGTGATCCCTGGCAACGACGACTCGGCCAAGGCGGTGGCGCTGTACGCCCGCGCCGTGGCTGACGCGGTGCTCGAAGGCAAGGCCAACGCCACCACCGATATGGTGCAGGCAGTGGCCGCCGACGGCGACGAGTTCGTCGAAGTCAGCGACAACACCTGATCCCCTCAGCGCGCAAGCGCCTTGTCGAAAGAGGGGCTGTCACAGCCCCTTTTTCGTACCCAGTGATGCCCCAGACACCAGGTCTGGACGGAACTTTCGGCGCCAGGCCACGCCCTGACGCCACAGCAACGGAGAGATGAAGATGCCTGCAATTACCGCCAGCATGGTTGCCGAACTGCGCGCCAAGACCGATGCGCCGATGATGGAATGCAAGAAGGCGCTGACCGAGGCCGACGGCGACGCGGAACGCGCTGAAGAAATCCTGCGTGTCAAGCTGGGCAGCAAGGCTGGCAAGGCCGCTTCGCGGGTGACCGCCGAAGGCGTGATCACCGCCGCAGTGACCGGCAGCACCGGTGCGCTGCTGGAAGTCAACTGCGAAACCGACTTCGTGACCAAGAACGACTCGTTCCTGGCCTTCGCCAAGTCGTGCGCGCAGCTGATCACCGACCACAACCCGGCCGACGCTGCCGCGCTGTCGGCGCTGCCGCTGTCGCAAGACGGCTTCGGCCCGACTGTCGAAGACGTGCGCAAGGGCCTGGTCGGCAAGATCGGCGAAAACATGGCCATCCGCCGCTTCAAGCGCTACGCCGACGGCGGCAAGCTGGCCAGCTATCTGCACGGCACCCGCATCGGCGTGATCGTCCAGTACGACGGTGACGACGTCGCCGCCAAGGACGTGGCGATGCACGTGGCGGCGATGAAGCCGGCTGCGCTGTCGTCGGCCGAAGTGCCGGCCGAGCTGGTCGAAAAGGAGCGCAAGATCGCCGCCGAGAAGGCCGCCGAATCGGGCAAGCCGGCCGAGATCGTCGCCAAGATGGTCGAAGGTTCGGTGCAGAAGTTCCTGAAGGAAGTCTCGCTGCTGGACCAGGTCTTCGTGAAGGCCGCCGACGGCAAGCAGACCGTCGCCCAGATGCTGAAGGAAAAGGCCACCACGGTGAAGAGCTTCACCCTGTACGTGGTCGGCGAAGGCATCGAGAAAAAGGTCGACGACTTCGCCGCTGAAGTGGCCGCCCAGGTGGCTGCCGCCAAAGGCCAGTAAAGACCTGCAAAGCCCGCTTCGCGCGGGCTCGGGCGGCGGCTTGTGATCCAGGCCGCCGCGTACACTTCCAGCCGATCCAAGAGATCGTGCCCTGACTGACACACACTTCGCCTCTTGGGAGAGCCTTGCATGCCGGCGTACCGACGCATCCTGCTGAAATTGTCCGGTGAGGCCCTGATGGGTGACGACGCCTATGGCATCAACCGGGCCACCATCGTGCGCATGGTGCGTGAGGTGCAGGAGGTGACGTTGATGGGCTGCGAAGTCGCCGTGGTGATCGGCGGCGGCAACATCTTCCGCGGCGTGGCCGGCGGCTCGGTCGGCATGGACCGCGCGACCGCTGACTACATGGGCATGCTGGCCACCGTGATGAACGCGCTGGCCCTGGCCGACACGATGCGCCAGGAAGGCATGACCGCCCGCGTGATGTCGGCCATCAGCATCGAACAGGTGGTCGAGCCCTATGTGCGGCCCAAGGCGCTGCAGTATCTCGAAGAGGGCAAGGTCGTTGTCTTCGCCGCCGGTACCGGCAACCCGTTCTTCACCACCGACACCGCCGCCGCGCTGCGCGGCGCCGAGATCGGGGCGCAGATCGTGCTGAAGGCGACCAAGGTCGACGGCGTTTACACCGCCGACCCGAAGAAGGATCCGCAAGCCACCCGCTACACGAACATCACGTTCGACGAAGCCATCGCGAAAAACCTGCAGGTGATGGACGCGACCGCGTTCGCGTTGTGCCGCGACCAGAAGCTGCCGATCAAGGTATTTTCGATCTTCAAGCCCGGCGCGTTGAAGCGCGTCGTGCAAGGCGAAGACGAGGGCACCCTGGTGCATGTCTGAGGAGAGTCGACCATGACAATTGCCGATATCAAGAAGACCGCCGAAACCAAGATGGCCAAGTCCATCGAGGCGCTGAAGAGTGACCTGCAGAAGGTCCGCACCGGCCGCGCCCACCCGGGCATCCTGGACCAGGTGCACGTGGACTACTACGGCTCGATGGTGCCCATCAGCCAGGTCGCCAACGTCAGCCTGCTCGACGCCCGCACGATCAGCGTGCAGGCCTGGGAAAAGGGCATGTCGGGCAAGATCGAAAAGGCCATCCGCGAGTCGGACCTGGGCCTGAACCCGTCGGCGCAGGGCGACCTGCTGCGGGTGCCGATGCCGGCATTGACCGAAGAGCGCCGCAAGGAGCTGACCAAGGTCGTGCGCCATGAAGGTGAGAACACCAAGGTGGCCGTGCGCAACCTGCGCCGCGACGCCAACGAGCACCTGAAGAAGCTGCTCAAGGACAAGGAAATTTCCGAAGACGACGAGCGTCGTGCACAGGACGACGTGCAGAAGCTCACCGACCGCACTGTCACCGAGATCGACAGGCTGGTCCAAGCGAAGGAAGCTGACGTCTTGGCGGTTTGAGCCTGATGGCCACACCGTCCAGGGCGGCCGCCGGCCGCGATGCCACCGTGCCACGCCATGTCGCCATCGTGATGGACGGCAATGGCCGCTGGGCCAAGCGCCGCTTCATGCCGCGCGTGTTCGGCCACAAGTTCGGCATGGAAACCGTGGTGCGCGTGATCGACGATTGCGCGCGCCGCGGCATTGAATACCTGACCGTCTACGCCTTCTCGTCCGAGAACTGGAAGCGCCCTGACGAAGAGGTGTCCGGCCTGATGAACCTGGTGCTGGTGGGTGTGTCGAAGTACCTCAAGCGCCTGGCCAAGGACGGCATCCGCATCAAGGTGATGGGCGACCGCTCGGCCGTGTCCGAGAAGGTCCGCCAGGCCTGGAACGAGGCTGAGGAACTGACCAAGGACAACCCAGGTCTCACCTTGACCGTGGCTTTCAACTATGGCGGCCGGTGGGACATCGTCCAGGCCTGCAAGCGCGCCTTGGCCGATGGTGTCGCGCCGGAAGCCTTGACCGAGGATTCCTTGAGCCGCTACATGGCCCTCGCTCACGCGCCAGACCCCGACCTGTTCATCCGCACCGGCGGCGAAGTGCGCATCAGCAACTTCCTGCTGTGGCAACTGGCCTACGCCGAGTTCTACTTCACCGACTGTCTCTGGCCCGACTTCGATGCGGCCGAGATGGACAAGGCCATCGCCACCTTCGCAGGCCGCGAGCGTCGCTTCGGCGGCGTGCCGGCGGCTGCCCCACTTAACGAGGCCTCTTCGGCCTGACCCCACCATGCTGCTGCAACGGGTGATCACGGCGCTGGTGTTGTTGGCGCTGCTGCTGCCGGCCTTGCTGGCCGACAGCCTGCTGCCTTTTGCCGCGCTGACGCTGCTGATGATCGGCGCCGCCGGCTGGGAATGGGGCCGGCTGAACAGCCTCAGCGCCGCTGGCGCGGTGGCGATGGGTGGCGTTGTTGCCCTGACCTGCGCCGGCGCTTGGTGGATGGGTTGGGCGTTCGCTGCACCGACGATCGTCTGGTGGGTGGCTTTGGTTGGCTGGGCGATTGGCGGTGGCCTCGCGCTGCGCGCCGGCCCGAAGGCATGGCCGCAGTTGCCGCCGGCAGCCCGGCTGGTGCTGGGTTGGCTGATGCTGTCGGTGGCCTGGTTGGCACTGGCGGCAGCCAAGCAGCGCGGCGTGGGTTTCATCCTTTCGGCGATGTGCATCGTCTGGGCCGCCGACATCGCGGCCTACTTCGGCGGGCGCACGTTCGGCCGTCACAAACTGGCGCCGTCGATCAGCCCAGGCAAGAGCTGGGAAGGCGTCTGGTCCGGCATGGTTGGCGTGGGCCTGCTGGCCTGGGGCTGGATGGCCGCCGAAAAGGTGTGGTCCGTCGCTGGGCCCAGCGTGTTCTCGACGCTGCTGGCGCAGCGGGGCCTTGTGTTGTTCGTCCTGGGCCTGGTCGCACTGTGCGGCTTGAGCGTGGTCGGTGACTTGGTGGAATCGATGGCCAAGCGCGCTGCGGGGGCCAAGGACTCGAGCCGCCTGCTGCCTGGTCATGGCGGCGTGCTCGACCGGATCGACGCCTTGTTGCCGGTCCTGCCCGCGGTGATGGCGCTCACCGCCGTCTGACCGGGCTCTTCACGATTGATTGAAACGGTAGCCATGCGACAGCGCCTGTGCGTCTTGGGTTCGACCGGCTCGGTGGGCAGCAACACGCTCGACGTGGTGAGCCGCCATCCCGAACGCTTCGAGGTTGTCGCACTGACTGGCCAGCAGCGCGTGGATGAACTGCTGGCGCAGTGCCTGCAATGGAAGCCGCGTTTCGCCGCGATGGTCTTGCCGTCGGCAGCGAAGGAGTTGCGCGAACGTCTGCGTGAGGCCGGATCGACTACCGAGGTGCTGGGCGGCCCGGATGCGCTGGTGCAATTGGCGGCCCACCCGGATGTCGACACGGTGATGGCCGCGATCGTCGGTGCCGCCGGCTTGCAGCCTTGCATGGCTGCCGCGCGTGCCGGCAAGCGCCTGTTGCTGGCCAACAAGGAAGCGCTGGTCGTCGGCGGGGCCCAGTTCATGGCCGCGGTGGTCGAAGGCGGTGCGACGCTGCTGCCGATCGATAGCGAACATTCGGCGATCTTCCAGTGCTTGCCCGAAGACCGCACGCAATGGAAGCAGCGCATCGACCACATCGTGCTGACTGCGTCGGGTGGCCCGTTCCGCCAGCGCGATCCAGCCACGTTGACCGGCGTGACGCCTGAAGAGGCCTGTGCCCACCCGAACTGGGTGATGGGCCGCAAGATCTCGGTCGACTCGGCCACGATGATGAACAAGGCGCTCGAGGTGATCGAGGCGCGCTGGCTGTTCGACCTGACGCCCGATCAGGTGAAGGTGGTGATCCACCCGCAGAGCATCATTCACTCGATGGTCGTGTGCCGCGACCAGTCGGTGTTGGCGCAACTGGGCACGCCCGACATGCGGGTGCCGATTGCCTACGGCCTGGCGTTCCCGGAGCGCATCGAGTCGGGTGCGGACGCGCTCGACTTTCTGTCTCTGGGCGCGTTGACCTTCGAGCCGCCGGAGCGTGCGCGCTTTCCGGGCCTGTTCCTCGCGTGGGACGCACTGCGCGGCCCGCATGGCAGCACGGCTGTGCTCAATGCGGCCAACGAAGAGGCTGTCGCGGCCTTCCTGGATCGCCGCATCGGCTTCGACGCGATCCACCGGATCAATGCCGACACACTCGAGGCCCTGCCACCGCGTCTGACACTCGATGCGCCGATCGAAGACCTGCTCGACCTGGATCGCCAGGCCCGCGACTGCGCCCGGCAACGGGTGCAAGCCCTGCAGCGCTGAAGGCAGTTGACGATGAACACGGTGCTTGGCTTCCTGCTCACGCTCGGCATCTTGATCGTGGTGCATGAGTACGGCCACTACAAGGTGGCGCGCTGGTGCGGCGTCAAGGTGCTGCGTTTCTCGATCGGCTTCGGCAAGGTGATCTGGCGCCGACAGGCCCACCCCGGCGCCACCGAGTTCACCATTTCTTCCATCCCTCTTGGCGGTTATGTGCGAATGCTGGGACACGGGGAGGCGTTCCCGCCCGACCAGGCACGCGAAGCGTTCGACGCCCAGCCGCTGCGTCGGCGTGCCGCTGTCATTGCTGCTGGCCCGGTTGCCAATCTCGTCTTGGCAGTGCTGCTGTATGCCGGGGCCAACTGGCTCGGCAGCGAAGAGACGATGGCCATCGTGGCGACGCCCCCGGCGCGCACCCTGGCCGCCGAGGCCGGGCTGGCCGCGGGTGACTGGGTACAGGCCACTGCCGCGCAGGCGGGCGAATGGGAAGACCTCGCGTCGATGAGCGACCTGCTGCGGCAGGTGACCCAGGCGGCGCTGCAGGCAGAAGACCTGCAGCTGCAGGTCAGCGACTCGGAGGGCAACCACCGCCGGCAGCTGACCTTGCGACTGTCGACGCTGGCCGGACAAGAGATCGATGCGAGCACATTCCAGCGCGTTGGCCTGGGCATGCCTTTCCGTCCGCCGGTGATGGGCCGGCCCATCGCGGGTGGCCCGGCTGAAAAGGCGGACGTCCGCGCTGGCGACCTGGTGTTGAGCATCGATGGTTCCCCGGTGGTCGATGCCCAGGGACTGATCGATCGCATCCGCGCGCACCCGACCGGAGACGTGGTGCCGATGCACTGGCTGGTCGAACGCGGAGGTCAGCGGGTCGAGCTCGATGTCTCCTCTCGCGCAGTGACCGAAGACGGCAAGACTTTCGGTCGCATCGACGCGCCCACCGGTGGCCCCGCGCGCGTGGCCAGTGTCCGTTACGGTTTCTGGGACGGCCTGGTTCGTGGCGCCCAGCGCACCTGGACGATGGCCGGCATGAGCCTGAAGATGCTGGGCCGCATGCTGATCGGCCAGGCTTCGCTGCGCAACCTCAGCGGGCCGTTGACGATTGCAGATTACGCGGGTCAATCGATCCAGCACGGCCTGAGCGACTACCTCGAGTTCCTCGCGATGGTCAGCGTCAGTCTCGGCGTATTGAACTTGCTGCCGCTGCCGATGCTCGATGGTGGGCACCTGATGTATTATCTTTTCGAGGGCGTGACCGGTCGACCGGTCTCGGATCTGTGGCTCAAGTGGCTGCAGCGCAGTGGGGCCTTCGTACTCCTGCTGATGATGACCATCGCCCTCTCCAACGACGTGGCCCGCATCCTGGGCCTGCAGTGACACCCTCCCGATGCCATTTCCCTTTGCCTTGACCTCGCTGCGTCCGGTTCCTGCGTACGTGGCCTTCCTGGCTGCGGCCACGGTCGCCACTTCCGCTCGGGCCGTTGAACCCTTCCAGATCAGCGACATCCGTATCGAAGGCCTGCAGCGGGGTGACCCCGGCAGCGTCTTCGGTGCATTGCCGTTCCGGATCGGCGACGAATACAACGACGACAAGGGTGCCGCCGCGCTGCGGGCGCTGTTTGCCACCGGCCTGTTCAAGGACGTGCGCATCGACATCGAAGAACAGGTCGTCGTCGTCGTCGTTGAAGAACGCGCCGTGATCGCGTCGGTGAACTTCATCGGTTTGCGCGAGTTCGACAAGGACACGCTGGCCAAGGCGCTGAAGGAGAACGGCATCTCCGAAGGCCAGCCGTACGACAAGGCGGTGATCGACCGTGCCGAGCAGGAAGTCAAGCGCCAGTACCTGACGCGCAGCCTGTACGGTGCCGAGGTGGTGACGACCGCGACTCCTATCGAGCGCAACCGCGTCAACATCACCTTCACGGTGGTCGAAGGCGACGTCGCGAAGATCAAGGACATCCACATCGAGGGTGCCAAGGCCTTCAGCGAGTCGACGCTGCTGGACCTGATGGACCTGACCACAGGCGGCTGGCTGAGCTGGTACACCAAGTCGGACCGTTATTCGCGCGCCAAGCTGAACGCCGACCTCGAAAAGATCCGCGCCTATTACCTGAACAAGGGCTACCTCGAATTCGACGTCAAGACGACCCAGGTCACGATCTCTCCTGACAAGCAAGAGATCAGCATCACCATCGGCATCGAAGAAGGCCAGCCTTACACGGTGGCCGGCGTGAAGCTCGAGGGCGAGTACCTGGGACGTGAAGAGGACTTCAAGAAGCGCGTGGTGATCAGCCCGGGCGAGCCTTACCGCGGCGACGAGGTGACGGCGACGACGCGCGCCTTCTCCGATCTCTACGGCACCTACGGCTACGCTTTCGCGCGGATCGAGCCGCGTCAGGACATCGACCGCAAGACCGGCCAGGTGGTGATCGTGCTGCAAGGCAACCCGGGCGTGCGCGTGAACGTGCGCCGCGTCAACATTGCCGGCAACACCATCACCCGCGACGAAGTGCTGCGCCGCGAGTTCCGCCAGTTCGAATCGGCCTGGTACGACGGCGCGAAGATCAAGCTCTCGCGTGATCGTGTCGAACGCCTTGGCTACTTCGAAGACGTGACCGTCGACACCCAGGAGGTGCCCGGTTCGCCCGACCAGGTCGACCTGGTGCTGAACGTGAAAGAGAAGCAGACCGGCAGCTTGCAGCTGGCGGCCGGCTACTCGACAGCAGGCCTGTCGTTCTCTGGGTCGATCAAGAAAGAAAACGTCTTCGGCACCGGCAACTACCTGGGCCTCGAAGTCAGCACCAGCAAGCTCAGCCGCAACCTGGTGGTCAGCACGGTTGACCCGTATTTCACCGACGATGGTGTCTCGCGCGCGGTGGACGTCTACTACCGCACCTCCAAGCCGCTGAACAGCCTGGCCCAGGCCTATCAGTTGGCCACGCCCGGCGCGGCGGTGCGTTTCGGTGTGCCGTTCACCGAATACGACACCGTGTTCTTCGGCGTCGGCGTCGAAGAAACCATCATCGGTACCGATGAGGGTATTCCCCAGAGCTACAGCGATTTCGTCAATCGGTTCGGCAACCACGCGCTGAGCGTGCCGTTGACAGTGGGTTGGGCGCGCGAAGAGCGTGACAACCCCTTGGTCCCGACGAAGGGGCGTTATCAGCGTGTGAACCTGGATTTCAGCATCGCGGGCGATGTGCACTACGCGCGCCTGAACGCGCAGTACCAACAGTACTTCTCGCTGACCAACAAGCTGACCCTGGGCGTCAATGCCGAAATGGGGGCCGGTTACGGTCTGAACGGCAAGCCGTATCCGGTGTTCAAGAATTTCTATGGCGGGGGCCTGGGCTCCGTGCGGGTCTTCGAATCCGGTTCGTTCGGCGGCACGGACATCACCGGCGCCAAGGACGGCGGCTCGAAGAAGCTGAACGTGAACTCCGAGTTGTACTTCCCCGTGCCAGGCTCCGGCAATGACAAGTCATTGCGGATCTTCGCGTTTGCCGATGCCGGCAACGTGTGGCGCGAGGATTCCGCCGGCACGCTGCACCAGCGCCAGGAGCTCGGGCAGTCTGGGTCGCTGCAAGACCTGCGAGCATCGGCAGGCTTCGGCCTGAGCTGGATTTCGCCGGTGGGCCCGCTGAAACTCAGCTACGGCACGCCGTTGCGCTCCTTCCGGGGCGATAAAATCCAACGTTTCCAGTTTCAAGTCGGAACGGCCTTTTGATGATCATGTCGCTTAGCAAAACCCTCGTCGCTGCGGCGGCCCTGACTCTGGCTGCTGGCATTCATGCCCAGGAACTGAAGATCGGCTACGTCAACAGCGAGCGCGTTCTGCGCGAAGCTGCACCGGCCAAGGCTGCCCAGGCCAAGCTGGAAGCCGAGTTCAAGAAGCGCGAGACCGAGTTGGCCGATCAAGGCAACCGCCTGCGCGGCGCGATGGAAAAACTCGAGAAGGAAGGCCCGACGCTGCCTGAGTCCGAGCGCACCCGTCGCCAGCGCGACCTTGCCGACCAGGACCGCGACTTCCAACGCAAGCGCCGCGAACTGCTGGAAGACCTGAACCAGCGCAAGAACGAAGAGCTTTCGGCCGTGGTCGAACGCGCCAACAAGGTCATCAAGCAGATCTTCGAACAGGAAAAGTACGACCTGATCCTGCAGGAAGTCATCTTCGCCGGCCCGCGCATCGACATCACCAAGAAGGTGGTGGACGCGCTGAACGCCGGCAAGTGAATGGCGGACTGACCATGCCTTCGCGGCCGGGCGAGACCCTTGCTGTCCGCCTGGCCGACATTGCCGCCGCGCTCGGCGGCGAATTGCGCGGCGATGGCGAGCGCCTCGTCGAACGCATCGGCCCGTTGGAGGCCGCCACCCCCACCACCATCAGCTTTCTGGCGCAGGCGCGCCTGAAGCCGCTGCTAGACACCACCGCCGCTGGCGCGGTGATCGTGCGCGACGACGTCGCGTCGGTCGTTCTGGCGCGCGGCGCGTCGGCCATCGTGGTGGCAGATCCTTATCTCGCATTTGCACGCCTGACACGCTGGTGGGCTGCCCGCACGCGGCCGCTGCCCGAGCCCGGTGTCCATCCAGGCGCCTATGTGGCGCCTGGTGCGCAGCTGCACGCATCGGCGAGCGTGGGGCCGTTCGCGGTGATCGAGGCGCATGCGGTGCTTGCCGAGCATGTGGTAATCGGCGCTCATGCGGTGGTGGGCGAGGGCGCAGAGGTCGGCGCGGGCACGCAGCTGCGCGCCCGATCGACGTTCGGGCAAGCCTGCCGCATCGGCGCGCGGGGCATCGTCCACAGCGGTGCGGTGATCGGAGCCGATGGTTTCGGTTTCGCCCCGAATGAAGGCCGCTGGGAAAAGATCGAGCAACTGGGCGCGGTGCGCATCGGCGACGATGTCGAGATCGGCGCCAATACCTGTGTCGACCGCGGTGCGCTGGACGACACCGTGATCGAAGACGGCGTGAAGCTGGACAACCTGATCCAGATCGCGCACAACGTGCACATTGGTGCGCACACTGCCATGGCCGGCTGCGTCGGCGTCGCAGGCAGTGCGCGCATCGGCAAGCACTGCACCTTCGGCGGTGCGGCGATGATTCTTGGGCATCTGCAGATCGCCGACCACGTGCACATTTCAGCCGCCAGCGTGGTGATGAGCTCCATCCTGAAGCCGGGGCAGTACAGCGGCGTGTTTCCGATCGATGAAAATGGCAACTGGGAGAAGAACGCAGCGACACTGCGCCAGTTGCACACCTTGCGCACGCGGTTGCGCGCGCTTGAGAAGAAGAGCTCACCATGAACACCGTGATGGACATCCACCAGATCCTCAAACGCCTGCCCCACCGCTACCCGCTGCTGCTGGTGGACCGGGTGGTTGAACTGGACAAGAACGTCCGCATCCTGGCGCTGAAGAACGTCACGATCAACGAGCCGTTCTTCACCGGCCACTTCCCGCATCGCCCGGTGATGCCGGGCGTGCTGATCCTCGAGGCGATGGCGCAGTCCGCAGCGTTGCTGTCCTTTGCGTCGATGGACGTGGATCCCGGCGACGACATGGTGGTCTACTTTGCCGGCATCGACGCCGCACGCTTCAAGCGCCCGGTCGAGCCGGGGGACCAACTGATGCTAGAAGCACTGATCGACCGCGTGCGCGGCGGCATCTACAAGTACAAGGCCAAGGCCACGGTGAACGGCGAAATGGCCGCCGAAGCCGAGCTGATGTGCACGATGCGCAAGGTGTCCTGACGCGGGACATGGCCAAGATCCACGCCACTGCCATCATCGACCCCGCGGCCGAGCTGGACGCGTCGGTCACCGTCGGCCCCTACGCCGTCATCGGCCCAGACGTGCGCATCGGTGCCGGTACCACGGTCGGGCCGCACACGGTGATCGAAGGCCGCACGACGATCGGCTGTGACAACCGCATCTTCCAGTTCGCCTCGATCGGCGCGATCTCGCAGGACATGAGCTACGGCGGCGAGCCGACGCAGCTGGTGATCGGTGACCGCAACACGATCCGCGAGTTCTGCACCCTCAACCTGGGCACGATGAAGGAAGAGGGCGTCACCCGCATCGGCTCGGACAACTGGATCATGGCCTACGTGCACGTCGCCCATGACTGCCGCGTCGGCAACCACATCGTGATGGCCAACAACGCCACGTTGGCCGGCCATGTGCATGTGGGCGACTGGGCCGTGATCGGCGGCTTGACGGGGGTGCATCAGTTCGTCCACATCGGCGCCCACGCGATGATCGGCTTCCAGGCCCATGTCGCGCAGGACGTGCCGCCCTACATGACGGTGGACGGCAACCCGCTGGCCGTTCGTGCCGTAAACCTGACGGGCCTCAAGCGCCGTGGCTTCAGCAACGAGCGCATGGGCGTCATCCGCCAGATGCACAAGCTGATCTACCGCGATTCGCTGACGCTGGAGCAAGCCACAGCCGCGATCGACGCGCTGAAGGGCAGCCAGCCCGACGCCGACACTGACGTCGATGCGATGCTGGCCTTCCTGGCCGGCGCCAAGCGCGGCATCGTTCGCTGAGGGGCCGGCGTGAGCGTTTCGAACCCCCGCCTGGGCATGGTGGCCGGCGAGGCCTCCGGCGATTTGTTGGCTGGCCTGCTGCTGCAGGGCCTGCGCGAGCGCTGGCCTGGCGCCCAAGCCGCTGGCATTGGCGGCCCCAAGATGCTGGCCCAAGGCTTCGACGCCTGGTGGCCGAGCAGCAAGCTGTCGGTCTTCGGCTATGTCGACGCGCTGCGCAACTACCGCGAGCTGGTGGGGATCCGCACCGCGCTGCGCAAGCGGCTGGTCGTGGAACGGCCCGACCTGTTCATAGGCGTCGATGCGCCGGACTTCAATTTCGGCCTTGAAACGCCGCTGCGCGAGGCCGGCATCCGCACCGTGCATTTCGTCTGCCCCTCGATCTGGGCCTGGCGTGGTGATCGGGTCAAGAAGCTCGCCGCCGCGGCCGACCATGTGCTGTGCCTTTTTCCGTTCGAGCCCGCCTTGCTGGAGCAGCATGGCGTCAGGGCCAGCTTCGTCGGCCACCCGCTGGCCGACACGATTCCGCTGGAGCCGCCGCGCGAAGCGGCGCGCAATGCGCTGAAGCTGGCGCATGACGACACGGTGGTGGCGCTGCTGCCCGGCAGCCGGCGAAGCGAAATTCGCTACATCGCGCCGGTGCTGCTGCAGGCCGCCGCGCTGCTGGCGCGCCAGCGGCCCTGCCTGCGCTTCGTGCTGCCGGTGGCGCCGGGCTTGCAAGACCTGGTCTGGCCGCTGGTCAACGAGCTGGCCGGTGGGGCCGAGATCGACTTGCTGGAAGGCCGTTCGCATGAAGCCCTGGCCGCCTGCGACGTGACGCTGATCGCCAGTGGCACGGCCACGCTGGAAGCGGCGCTGTTCAAGCGACCGATGGTCATCACCTACCGCATGCATTGGCTGAACTGGCAGTACATGAAGCGTCGCGCCTACCAGCGCTGGTTCGGCTTGCCGAACATTCTCAGCCGCAAGTTCATCGTGCCGGAGTTGATGCAAGATGCGGCCACGCCCGAGGCCCTGGCCCGCGAGGCCTTGGCCTGGCTGGACGACGCGCCGCGGCGGGCACTGCTGAACGACCGACTGACCGAACTCCACCTGACACTGCGCCAGGACACGGCGCGCAAGGCCGGCGATGCGATCGCGCAAATCCTCGAAGCCTGAGCAGATTTCGCTCGTTTTTGACGTGCCTGGACTCGTCGCCGGTGTGGACGAGGCCGGCCGAGGGCCGCTGGCCGGACCGGTGGTGGCTGCGGCGGTGATCCTGGACGAGCTGAAGCCGATCCGCGGCCTGAAGGACTCGAAAGTCCTGACAGAGAAGCGGCGCGAAGCCTTGTTCGACGAGATCCGCGCGAAGGCGCTGTGCTGCAGCATTGCCGAAGCCAGCGTGGACGAGATCGACACGCTGAACATCCTGCACGCGACGATGCTGGCCATGCGCCGGGCGGTCGAAGGTCTGCGCCTGCTGCCGGCCAAGGTGCTGGTGGACGGCAACCGGCTGCCGGTGCTGCGCGTTCCCGCCGAGGCGATCGTCAAGGGGGATGCGACGGTCAAGTCGATCTCGGCCGCGTCGATTCTTGCCAAGGTGCACCGCGACCGGCTGTGCTCGGTGCTGGACGAAGCCCATCCACAGTACGGCTTCGCCACCCACAAGGGCTACCCGACACCTGAGCACTTGGCGGCTCTGCGCACGCACGGTGCCTGCGTGGTTCACCGCCGCAGCTTCGCGCCGGTGCGGGTGGCACTTGGTGACCCGGAGTGAGCCGTTGCACGACCCGCTGCTGATCACGGCGCGCGACAACCCGTTGCTGCAGCGCATTCGCAAGCTGGCAGGTGATCCGGGCGCTTACCGCAAGCAGGGCCAGGTCTGGCTCGAAGGTGATCACCTGGTCGGCGCTGCGCTGCAACGGGGCGCAGTGCTGGACGAGCTGGTGCTGGCCGAAAGCGCGTGGGCCGAGCGGCCCGATTGGCGTGGCTGGGCTCCCAAGGCCAGGCGCGTGCTGCGGGTGCCAGATTTACTGTTCAAGACCTTGAGCGGCCTGGAATCACCGGCACGGCTCGGCGCCTTGCTCGCCACGCCGGAGGCACCGGTCATCGACGCTGGTGCCGCGAGCATCGTGCTGGACCGGCTGCAAGATGCCGGCAACGTCGGCAGCATCCTGCGCAGCGCCGCCGCCTTTGGCGCGCGCCAGGTGCTGGCGATCAAAGGCACGGCTGCGCTGTGGTCCCCCAAGGTGCTGCGTGCCGGCATGGGCGCGCATTTCGGGCTGCAGCTGATCGAAGGCTTGTCGGCGGACGACTTGGGTGCCCTGCAAGTGCCCTTGCTGGCCACCAGCTCGCACGGCGGGCTGCTGCTTGGCCAGGCTCAGCTGCCGCAGCCTTGCGCCTGGGTGCTGGGCCATGAAGGGCAGGGCGTCGACCCTGCCTTGATGGCGCGCTGCGCCCACACGGTGCGCATCCCGCAGCCCGGCGGAGAAGAGTCGCTGAACGTCGCCGCCGCCGCCGCGGTGTGCCTTTTCGCCAGCCGGCCCGGTCAGTAGATCAGCCGGTCCGGCCGGATATCGCGCAGGATGGTCGTGGCGATTTCCTCGATCGACTTGTGGGTCGAGCTGAGCCACGAAATGCCACTGCGCTTCATCATCATCTCGGCTTCGCGCACCTCGTAGCGGCAGTTCTCGATCGCCGCGTACTTGCTGTCCGGCCGGCGTTCGTTGCGGATCTGGGCCAGGCGCGTCGCATCGATCGTCAGGCCAAAGCACTTGCGTTTGTGCGGCGCTAGAGACGTCGGCAGGTGGCCGCGCTCGAAGTCTTCCGGGATCAGTGGGTAGTTGGCGGCTTTGATGCCGTGCTGCATGGCGAGGTACAGCGAGGTCGGCGTCTTGCCGCTGCGGCTGACGCCGACCAGGATGACATCGGCCTGCTCCAGGTTTTTCGCCGACTGGCCGTCATCGTGCGCGAGCGAGAAGTTGATCGCCTCGATGCGGTCGTTGTATTCCTCGCTCTTGGCCGCGTCCGAAAATCGGCCGACGCGGTGGTTGGACTTGATGCCGAACTCGCGCTCGAGCGGCTCGACGAAGGACGCGAACATGTCCATCACCATGCCCTTGCAGCGGTCGCTGGTCAGGACGGACCGGATCGACTCGTTGGCCAGCGTGATGAAGACGACGGGGCGCTTGCCCTCGGCCTCGGCGGTGGCGTTGATTTCCGACACGACCTTGTCGGCCTTGTCGTGGCTGTCAATGAAAGGGCGCCGGATGTGCCGGGGTTTGGCCGAAAACTGCGCCAGGATCGAGTTGCCGAAGGTTTCGGCGGTGATACCGGTACCGTCAGAGACGAAGAACACCGTGCGATTGGGCATGTCAGTTCCGGCGAGCCGTTCCAGAGTGCAGACGAACCCCTTTGGGGGACAGCGGGTGAAGCAGGGGTCGAGTCATATTGCACGCGGCGGTTTCAGCGGAGGTTCAGCGATGATAGGCAATCCCTCCGTAGAATGACGCCCCAATTGACGTGCTCCTTGGACGGGCCGCCCAGCGCGGCTCGGCACACACCGCGGATGAGCCCCTGCAGCCTGACAAATCGAACCACACGCGCTGCAGCGTGGGCCCCCGGCGTGGTAACAGGGGTGGCATGGCGCCAGGTTTTTTGTCATCAAGGAGCTTTCCCATGTCATCAACCCACCTGGCGACCGCCCTGGTCGCCCCGCTTGAACACCTGAGAATGACCGACGTCGAGGCGGTGGGCGGCAAGAACGCCAGCCTCGGCGAAATGATCAGTCAACTGGCCGCCTCGGGCGTGCGCGTGCCTGGCGGTTTCGCCACCACGGCCCACGCCTTCCGCGAGTTCCTCAAGCACGGCGGCCTGACCGAGCGCATCAACGCCCGTCTTGCGGCGCTGGACACCGACGATGTGCGCGCGCTGGCCGAAGCTGGCGCCGAGATCCGGCAGTGGTTGACCGACGCGCCGTTCCCGCCCGCTTTCGAGGCGGCAGTGCGTGCCGAGTACGACCGCGTGGTGGCTGGCTCGCCCGACGCCACCTGGGCCGTCCGCTCGTCGGCCACCGCTGAAGACCTGCCGGACGCCTCATTCGCCGGCCAGCAAGAGACCTTCCTGAACGTGCACGGCATCGACGATGTGCTGCACAAGATGAAGGAGGTCTTCGCCTCGCTCTACAACGACCGCGCGATCAGCTACCGCGTCCACAAGGGCTTCGCCCATTCGGACGTGGCCTTGTCGGCCGGCGTGCAGCGCATGGTCAGGTCCGATCTGGGCTCGGCCGGCGTGATGTTCACGATCGACACCGAATCCGGCTTCAAGGACGTGGTGTTCATCACCTCCAGCTACGGCCTGGGTGAGACGGTGGTGCAAGGCGCCGTGAACCCGGACGAGTTCTACGTCCACAAGCCGGCGCTGGAAGCCGGCAAGCTGGCCGTCATCCGCCGTGGCTTGGGCTCGAAGCTCATCCGCATGGAATTCGCGACGCCGGAAGAGAAGGCCGCGAGCGGCAAGCTGGTGAAGACTGTCGACACGCCGCCCGAGCAGCGCAACCGCTATTCGCTGAACGACGCCGACGTGACCGAACTGGCCAAGTACGCGCTGATCATCGAGAAGCACTACGGTCGCCCGATGGACATCGAGTGGGGCAAGGACGGTGTCGACGGCAAGTTGTACATCCTGCAGGCCCGGCCGGAAACCGTGCGCAGCCAGGCCGAAGGCCAAGTCGAGCACCGCTACAAGCTCAAGGGCCACTCGACCGTGCTGGCCGAAGGCCGCGCGATCGGCCAGAAGATCGGCACCGGCCCGGTTCGCCTGGTCAGCTCGATCGCCGAGATGGAGCGTGTACAACCCGGTGACGTGCTGGTCACCGACATGACCGACCCGAACTGGGAGCCGGTGATGAAGCGCGCCAGCGCGATCGTCACCAACCGTGGCGGCCGCACCTGCCACGCGGCGATCATCGCCCGCGAACTGGGCATCCCGGCGGTGGTTGGCTGCGGCGATGCGACCGAGACGCTGCACGACGGCGCGCTCGTCACGGTGGCTTGCTCCGAGGGCGACACCGGCCATGTCTACGACGGGCTGCTGGACACCGAGGTCACCGAAGTGACGCGCGGCGAAATGCCGTACTGCCCAATCAAGATCATGATGAACGTCGGCAACCCGACGCTGGCGTTCAACTTCGCCCAGTTGCCGAACTCCGGCGTCGGCCTGGCCCGGCTCGAGTTCATCATCAACAACAACATCGGCGTCCACCCGAAGGCGATCCTCGACTACCCGAACGTCGACCCCGACCTGAAGAAGGCTGTCGAGTCGGTGGCCCGCGGCCATGCCTCGCCGCGCGCCTTCTACGTCGACAAGCTGGCCGAAGGCATTGCCACCATCGCGGCCGCGTTCTGGCCCAAGCCGGTGATCGTGCGGCTGTCGGACTTCAAGTCCAACGAGTACAAGAAGCTAATCGGCGGTTCGCGCTATGAGCCGGACGAAGAAAACCCGATGCTGGGCTTCCGCGGCGCTTCGCGCTACATCAGCGGCGAGTTCACCGACGCCTTCGGCATGGAGTGCGAAGCGCTCAAGCGGGTGCGCCACGACATGGGCCTGACCAACGTCGAGATCATGGTGCCTTTCGTGCGCACCGTGCGCCAGGCCGAGCGCGTGGCGGCGCTGCTGGCCGACCGCGGCCTGAAGCGTGGCCAGAACGGCCTGCGCCTGATCATGATGTGCGAGGTGCCGAGCAACGCCATCCTGGCCGAACAGTTCCTGCAGCATTTCGACGGCATGTCGATCGGCTCGAACGACCTGACCCAGCTGACGCTGGGCCTGGATCGCGATTCCGGCCTGGAGCAGCTGGCCGAAGACTTCGACGAGCGCGACCCGGCCGTGAAGGCGATGATTTCGCGGGCCATCGCCGCTTGCCGGGCCACCGGCAAGTACGTTGGCATCTGCGGCCAGGGCCCCAGCGACCATCCTGATTTCGCCGATTGGCTGGCGGCCGAGGGCATCGTCTCGATCTCGCTGAACCCCGATTCGGTGATCGAGACCTGGACGCGGCTGGCGGCCATCCGCTAGGAATTGGGGCACCCGGTGCCGGGGTACCGGCACCACCCGCCTGGCGGGTAACGCGGCCGCTCGGGAGGGGCCCAGCGCTGGCCGCGCTCTGCGGTGGTTGCGATGAGCCGGGGAAATCCGGCTCTCGTGTTATGATCACGGGCTTTCCCTTTGCCGCACTTGCTCTGACGCGCGGGGCGGCTTCCATTCACGGAATCCACAAGGAGTTTTATGCGTCACTACGAGATCATTCTGCTGATCCATCCGGATCAAAGCGAACAGGTTCCGGCCATGCTGGAGCGCTACAAGGCCCTGGTCACCAATGGTGGTGGCAAGGTGCATCGCGTGGAAGACTGGGGCCGCCGTCAACTGGCCTACATGATCCAGAAGCTCGCCAAGGCGCACTACCTGTGCATCAACATCGAGTGCTCGAAGGAAGTGCTGGTCGAGCTCGAAACCGGCTTCCGCTTCAACGACGCCGTGCTGCGCCACCTGACTGTCGCCACCGCCAAGGCCGAAACGGCCCCGTCGGTGATGATGAAGTCGGTCGAGAAGGAAGAGGCCCGCAAGGCCGCCCAGGAGTCCACCACCTGAAGCCCGTTGGCTCGCCACGGCTTGCCCAGGCTGCGCGATGAACCGATTGGTTCTGGCAGCTGAGGTGGTCGAGCGAGGCGCGATGCGTTACACCCCTGCCGGTTTGCCGGCCCTGGACTTGCAGCTCAAGCACCAGTCCACGGTCAGTGAAGACGGCCAACCCCGCCAAGTTGCCATGCAACTGAAAGCGGTGGCGATCGGGGCGATCACGCGGCCCGCCACAGCCCTGGCGCTTGGAACCCCGGCTCAATTCGCCGGTTTCCTGGCCGCCTCGCGCAATGGCAAAGGCCTCGTGTTCCATGTGACCGAGATCGACGCCTGACGAGCCCGCGAACCTGTTTGAACACCGGATAGATAATTTTCAGAGGTCATCATGCCCCCACCGAAGAGCCGATTTTCCAAGGACCGTCGTCCCAAGCGCAACCAGCAATCGCTGCTGTTCCGCCGCAAGAAGTTCTGCCGCTTCACCGTCACCGGTGTCGAGTCGATCGACTACAAGGATGTCGACCTGCTGCGTGATTTCATCGGCGAAAACGGCAAGATCACGCCGGCCCGCCTGACCGGCACGCGCGCTTTCTTCCAACGTCAGCTGACCACCGCCATCAAGCGCTCGCGCTTCCTGGCCATGCTGCCGTACAGCGACCAACACCGCGTCTAAGGAGCCACCATGCAAATCATCCTGCTGGACAAAGTGGCCAACCTGGGCAACCTGGGCGACATCGTCAAGGTCAAGGACGGCTTCGCCCGTAACTTCCTGATCCCGACCAAGCGCGCCCGCCGCGCCACCGAGGCGGCGATCAAGGAATTCGAAGCCCGTCGCGCCGAGCTGGAAAAGATCGCTGCCGACAAGCTGGCTGCCGCCTCCGCCGTGGGCGAAAAGCTGGCTGGCCACACCGTCACGATCAGCCAGAAGGCTGGCGTGGACGGCCGCCTGTTCGGCTCGGTCACCAACGGTGACATCGCCGAAGCGCTGGTCAAGGCTGGCTTCCAGGTCGTCAAGTCGCAGGTTCGCCTGCCGAACGGCCCGCTGAAGGCCGTGGGCGAGTTCCCGGTCAGCGTCGCCGCCCACACCGATGTGGTTGTGGAAATCACCGTCAAGGTGGTTGGCGAAACCGACTGATCAGCGTCTGCGCTGAAACAGGGGCCGGCTTTTGCCGGCCTCTTTCATTTGGGCGGCGCGTTATCCACCGGTTGACATCGGCTGCCCACAGAGATGTGCACAGGGTTGCGCACAGCGTGCCAGGAGCGCGTTTGCTGCCCTTATCGGATGCCCCTCTAGCCCCGCTGGGCCTCTGTTTCATAGGATCAGCCGATGACCACGATCTTCGAATCGCACGACCCTCGTGCCGCTCCGCGCGACGACGAAGTCGCCAAGCTGCGCGTCCCGCCGCACTCGATCGAAGCGGAACAAAGCGTGCTGGGTGGCCTGTTGCTGGACAACGGCGCCTGGGACCGCGCGGCCGACGTGCTCAACGAGACCGATTTCTACCGCTACGAGCATCGGCTGATCTTCGGGGCTGTCGGTGGCCTGATCAACGCGACCAAGCCGGCCGACGTGATCACGGTGTTCGAGCAATTGCAGTCGCTCGGCAAGGCCGAAGAATGCGGCGGTCTGGCCTACCTGAACGCGCTGGCCCAAAGCGTGCCGAGCGCGGCCAACCTGCGCCGCTACGCCGAGATCGTTCGCGAGCGCGCGATCCTGCGCAAGCTGATCGCCGCCAGCGACGAGATTGCGACCCAGGCCTTCAACCCGCAAGGCCGGCAGGTCTCGCAGATCCTGGACGAGGCCGAAGGCAAGATCTTCAAGATCGGCGAAGAAGGCCAGCGCACCAAGCAGGGTTTCCAGAGCATGGACCAGCTGGTGGTGCAACTGATCGACCGCGTCACCGAGCTGGCCGAGAACGGCGCCGAGGAAGTGACCGGCGTGCGCACCGGCTTCTACGACATGGACCGCATGACCGCGGGCTTGCAGGGCGGCGACCTGATCATCCTGGCCGCGCGGCCGTCGATGGGCAAGACCGCGTTTGCGCTGAACATCGCCGAAAGCGTGGCGGTGAACGAAGGGCTGCCCGTCGTCATTTTCTCGATGGAAATGGGCGCCTCGCAGCTGGCCTTGCGGATGGTGGGCTCGCTGGGCCGCATCGACCAATCGGGCCTGCGCACCGGGCGCCTGCGTGACGACGATTGGGGCCGGCTGACAGAAGCGGTCGACAAGCTTTCCAAGGCCTCGATCTTCATCGACGAGACGCCAGCGCTGAACCCAGCCGAGCTGCGCGCGCGCGCCCGCCGCCAGGCCCGCCAGTGCGGCAAGCTCGGCCTGATCGTCATCGACTACCTGCAGCTGATGAGCGGCACCAACAGCTCCAGCGGTGAAAACCGCGCGACCGAGATCAGCGAGATCTCGCGGGGCCTGAAGGCCTTGGCCAAGGAGCTGCACTGCCCGGTGATCGCACTGTCGCAGCTCAACCGGTCGGTCGAAACCCGCACCGACAAGCGCCCGATGATGAGCGACCTGCGCGAATCGGGCGCCATCGAGCAGGATGCGGACGTGATCATGTTCATCTACCGCGACGACTACTACAACAAGGAGTCGAAGGAGCCTGGCGTGGCCGAGATCATCATCGGCAAGCAGCGTAATGGCCCTGTCGGCACGGTGAGGCTGGCGTTCGTGAAGCAGAACACCAAGTTCGACAACCTGGCGCCCGACGCCTACAGCAGTCACCAGGAATACTGAGTGTCCGCAGGGGCAGGCGATGCCCCTCCCGTTCCTGCGGAGGCAAGCAAAGTGGCCAGGCCACGTTGCGAGCCACCGCGTCTCCGGCAATGCACCGTTGCTGCGAGGGGCCTGGTGGGTGCACGATGCTCGCCATGAAAGGCTGGAGCTTGCAAGCTCGGCTGGCAGTCCTGCTGTTGGCCGTGGTGGCCCTGCTGGGCGCAGCGGGCGCGCTGGCTTTGCGCGGCCTGGGTCAGGCGGCGTCATCCCTCGACACCGTCTACCGTGACCGCGTGCTGCCGCTGCAGCAGCTGGGGGCGATCTCCGAGGCCTATGGCGTGGGCATCGTGGCGGCGGTTGAACGCGCGCGCGACGGCGCGATATCCGCTTCGCAGGCGTTGGCCAGCATCGACGCGGCGCAGGCCCGCATCGACCAGCAATGGCATGCCTACCGCCAGACTTACCTCGTCGAGCAGGAAGTTCAGCTGATCGCCGAGGCCACCCCGCTGATGCAGCGCGCCAACCTGGCCGTGCAACAGGCCAAGAGCCTGCTGTTGACCGCTGACCAGGCGGGACTGGCCCACTTTGCGACGACCGACATGTTCCCGGCGATCACGCCGGTGATCGAGGTGCTGGGCCGCTTGACGGCCGTGCAGTCCGAGGTCGCCTACATTGAGTCCGAAAGCTCGCATGCCACATACAAGCGCGCGCTGATCATTACAGGGGCGCTGGTGGCGCTGGCGCTGGCCGCCGGTGGTCTTCTCACCGCCTGGGTGTTGTCGCGCCATTTGAGGGACAAGCGGCTGGCCGATGCCCGCACGGCGCGAATCAGCCGCTTCCACCGGGCCTTGTCGCGCACCAACCAGCTGATCGTGCGCGAGGACGATGCGCAAAAGCTGCTCGAAGGCCTGTGCCGCGTCTGCGTGGACACCGGCCATGCCTTGCTGGCCAGTGTGCTGCTGCGCGAGGGTGACAGTGCCCGTCGGGTGGCCAACGCCGGGCCGGCAGCGGAGCTGTTTGCCGGCCTGCCAGATGCCGTCGACTTGACCGACCCGCGGGTGCGCGCCTCGCTGAGCTGCGAGGCCATCGACCGGGGTGAACCGGCGGTCAGCCACGATGTCTCCACCGATCCCCGAACCGAGCCTTGGCAGAAGGGCGCACGCGAACATGGCGTCCGCTCGGCTGCCGCCTTTCCACTGCGCCGCGGCGGAGCCGTTGTCGGGGTGCTGGTGCTGTATGCCGAGGAACTGGCCTTCTTCGACGCGGCGCTGGTGCAATTGCTGGCCGAGATGGTGGGCGATGTCTCGTTCGCGCTCGACACGATCGACGGCAACGCAGCGCGCCAGGCGGCACAGCATGAGATCGAGGCCGGCCTGCTGCGCTTTCGTCAGCTGTTCTACAAGGCGCCGATCTCGATCATCATCCTGGCGCAGGACAGCGGCCAGGTGCGCGACATCAATGACTTCGGCAGCGAGCGCTATGGGTTGGCCCGCTCGGCGATGATGGGCCGCACGATGCGTGAGCTGGGCGTCGGCCTGGTGGACAAGGACCGCGAGCGCTTCTATGCGCTGCTGGCGCACGATGGCCGCGTCGATCAATTGCCGGCGCAGGTGAGGGGAGCACAAGGCCAACTGCGGGACGTGCTGACCAGCGCTGAGCCCATCGACTATCTAGGCGAACCTTGCCTGCTGGCAATGAGCCTGGACGTGACCGCCTTGCGCGCGGCCGAGCAGGCGCGCCAGGCCCAGCACGAGGCCGAAGCGGCCAGCCGCTCGAAGACTGAATTCCTCTCGCGGATGAGCCACGAGCTGCGCACGCCTTTGAACGCGGTGCTGGGCTTTTCCCAGCTGCTTCGCGGCGACATGCGGTTCGCAGCCGACCAATTGGCTCAGCTGGGCCACATCCACCATGCCGGCCAGCACCTGCTGGCATTGATCAACGACGTGCTCGACGTGGCCCGCATCGAAGAGGGTCGGATGAAGGTGGCGCCGCGGGCCGTTGCGCTGGGGCCGTTGGTCGCGGATGCCTGCCGCATGCTGGCGCCGCTGGCCGAAGCGCAAGCGGTGCGTATCGAGCCGGCGCCGCGCAGTGTCGATGCTGCGTGGGTGGAGGCGGACCCGATCCGGCTGCGCCAGGTGCTCATCAACCTGATGTCGAATGCGGTCAAGTACAACCGTCCCGGTGGTTGGGTGCGTGTCGAACTCGCGCGCGATGCGAGCTTGTTGTGGCTCAGCGTGCGGGACAACGGCATCGGCATGAGTGCCGAGCAGCTTTCGCACCTGTACGAGCCCTTCAATCGCCTGGGACGCGAGCGCGGCACGGTGGAGGGCACCGGCATCGGCCTGGCGTTGACGCGCCAGTTGGTGCGCCTGATGCATGGGCAAATGGAAGTGATGAGCCTGCCGGACCAGGGCACGCAGGTGCGCCTGGGGCTGCCGTCGGCAGATGAGGAGCAGGCGATGCTAGCCGCCGCGCAGCAGGTGGTCGCCTCGGTGCAGGCGGCGACCGGGGCGCCCACCGGCGTGGTGCTGTACATCGAAGACAACCCGGTCAACCTGCTGCTGGTCGAGCAGGTGCTGGCCCGGTGGCCGGCGGTGCGTGTGGTGCAGGCCGAAGATGGCCGAACCGGGCTCGACCTGGCGCGCACGCTCAGGCCCGACGTGGTGCTGCTGGACATGCACCTGCCGGACCTGGACGGCGCCGAGGTCTTGCGGCGCCTGCGTGCCGACCCGGCCACGCGCGGCTTCACGGTGGTGGCCTTGTCGGCGAGCGCCATGCCTGAAGAAGTGGCTGAGGCCCGAGCCGCCGGCGCCAACGACTACTGGACCAAGCCGTTCGAAGTCGACCAGTTGTTGGGCGACTTGCGGAGGCTGCTGCCTTCGCGGCCGCAGGACGGGGTGTTGCCGGCCGCATTCGGCCTGCACTGAAAAGGCTTCTCGCCGGCTTGGCGCCTGCCGAAATACTGTATATATTTACAGTATGTCGAGCAGCCACCCCCACAACCGATCCGCCTCAGCCCGCGGCGTGAAAGCCGTGCCCGTTGTCTTCGTGCCGGCAAAGAAATCACCCGCCGAACCCGTGGCTGTGAAGGGGCGCGGCACGGCCTGGGCGATCGAGCACCGGTTCACCAAGGACCACCATGAAAGCTTTGACGATGGCTGGGGCACGCTCGACCAGGACGCCGCCGAGGAAAAGTTGCCGCAGACCACCGAGATCATCGAGCAGCGGGTCAAGAGCATCCTGACCGGCAACGATTCGCCGGACATCAACTTCGACTTGTCGATCAATCCGTACCGGGGTTGTGAGCACGGCTGCATCTATTGCTTCGCGCGGCCGACGCACAGCTACTTCAACCTGTCGCCGGGGCTGGACTTCGAAACCAAGATCTTCGCCAAGGTCAACGCGGCCGAGCGGCTGCGCGCGACGCTGCAAAGCCCCGGCTACGAGCCGATGCTGCTGAACATCGGCTCCGCGACCGACGCCTACCAGCCTGCCGAACGCAAGCTGGGCATCACGCGCTCGGTGATCGAGGTACTAAGCGAGTTCAAGCACCCGTTCTCGGTCATCACCAAGTCGTCCGGCATCGAGCGCGACATCGACCTGATCGCACCGATGGCCGCCGAGCGCATGGCCGCGGCCTACATCTCGTTGACCACGCTCGACGGCGGGCTCGCCCGCATCCTCGAGCCGCGTGCGGCCCAGCCCGATCGGCGGCTGAAGACCATCGAGCGGCTGTCCAAGGCCGGCATTCCCGTGGGTGTCAGCGCCTCGCCGATGATCCCGTTCATCAACGAGCCCGAGCTCGAGCGCATTCTCGAAGCGGCAGCGCAGGCCGGTGCGAGCCGAGCCTTCAGCATCGTGATCCGCCTGCCATGGGAGGTGAACCCGTTGTTCCAGCAATGGCTGGAGGCGCATTTCCCCGAGCGGGCCAAGCGTGTGATGGCGCGCATCCGCGACATGCGCGGCGGCAAGGACTACGACGCGAAATTCGGCACCCGCATGACCGGGCAGGGCATCTGGGCTGACCTGATTCGCCAGCGTTTCCACAAGGCGGCGTCGCGGCTGGGGCTGCTCAATGACCGCACCGAGCTGGACATGACGCGCTTCGTGCGCCAGCCCAGGCTGAAACCCAAGCCGGTGACGCCGTCCGCCGAACCGCCGGCGCAGCAGAGCCTGTTTTAACCAGCGTCGCTGGGTTCGCTGACCAGGGCCGCAGCCTCCGGTGCTGACGCGGCTGTGAGATCGGTCGCCACCGCAGCGGGGGCAGGGGCCCCGGCGGCGTCCGGCGCATCGGTGGCGGCTGACGTTGGCACAGGCGCCGCATTCGCTGCGGGTGCTGCGGCGGCGCGCAGAGCCAGCCCGCCAGACTGGCGGTTGGCGCCGCTGCTGAAGCCCGGCATCGTCGCCGAGGCCAGCTTGGCGTACAGCTCGTCGGCCTGAGCTTGCAGGTCGGCGGCGTCGGTGATCTTCTCGGCATGGCGCTGCAGCACCATGCGCGCCATGTCGATCAGCTTGGTGTTCAGGGTCTTGGCGCCATGCGTGAGCAAGGCCTTGGCGGCGGCGCGTGGCTCGCCGTTCAGGCTGTGGTTCATCGCAGCTTCGGCCAGGGCCAGTATCTTGGCGTGCGCGCCCCGCACCTGCTCGGCATAAGGCGGGTAGACGCCGCAAGCCTTGGCCAGCAACTCAGACAGGCTTTTCGACACGCAAAAGCGCATCGCGATCGTTTCGATCCACTCGTTGGCGGCGTCCAGCTGCAGCTCGGCAGCGGCCAGCTCGGACAACAGCGACACCATGTTCAACGCGGCTTCGATGTCGAAGTTCGGCTGCCTGATGTCCTGTGCCATCTGACGCAACTCTTCGAGCACGCGGGCCAACTGGCGGCCCTGCATCAGGCACAAGGTGTCGATCAGCGCGGCAAAGCGGCGCAGGCGGGAACTGTTCGGCGCCTTGTCCAGCACGTGGCGGACGTTGTCCGCACAGCGTTGCAGGCCCTTGCCGTCCTTGTCGCGAAAGCGCGCAAAGGCCAGCAGCACCATCGACTGCAGGTCGAACATCTTCGACGTGATGCCGATGGTGGCGGCACGCTCCAGCGCGCGCCTGGCTTCGGCATGTTCACCGCAGTAGAACGCCAGCATGCCCTGGCGCTGCAACCGCTCGATCGAGCCGGGCGTCAGCTGGGTGGCCATGCGGTAGGTTTCGAGCGCCTCGGTCAACGAGCCCTGTTCCACATGCACGCGGCCCATCACGTCGTAGGCATCGGCATGGCTGGGATCGTCGGAGATCAGCACTTCCAGCGTGCGACGAGCTTGCTGGACCTTGCCGCCTTCGAGCTGTGAGCGGGCGATGCCGAGCTTGGCCCAGGGCAGGGCCTGGGCGTCGATGACGGCCTGGAAGAGCGTTTGTGCCGCGTCGGTCTGCCCGATCCGCAGCAGCAACTCGGCACCGATGCGGGCGGCATACAGCCAGTACTCCGCCTTAGCCTGGAAGCGCACCAGGCACAGCCGGGCGGCCTGGTCGAAATCACCGGCTTCGATCGCGACAAAGATGTCGCGCAGCACACGCTTGCGTCTGCGCGCCTGCAGCAACCGGTCGGCCAGCGACGAGGCGGCAAAGGGCTTGAGCAGGTAGCTGTCGAGTGCTGATTCAGCAGCTTCGGCGACGGCTGTGTAGCTGGCCTCGCCGGTGACCATCACGAAGACGGTGGAAAACGGCAGCAACTGGGCACGGCGCAGATCGTCCAGCAGCGACTGGCCGGAGGAGGCGCCGTCCTGGAAGTGCTGCTCGCACAGCACCAGATCGAACTCGCGCGCTTCCAGCTGCTTGCGGGCATCGGCCACCCGGTTGCACTGGATGACGGTGCCCACGCCCAGGTCTCGCAACTGCGAAGCCATGATGCTGCGCGAGGTGGGGTGACCATCGATGATCAGCGCCTTGCAGCTGCTGAAATCGTGGTCGGCGCGGCTCACCGACAGTCTCCTGGACGCGCCGGCGAAACCTCAGCAGGGGTGTGGAACAGGCAGGTGGTCATGCGGCCGACGCCAGACAAGGGCGGCCGCTGGAAGATCCCAACGGCCTTGTCTGTGCATATCGGCCGCGCCCAACGCTACTTGAACAGGTCCTTCACCCGGTCCGTCCAGCTTTTGGCGTTCGGCGAGTGGCGCTCGCCGCCTTTCTTGAGCGATTCGTCCAGTTCCTTGAGCAGTTTGCGCTGGTGCTCGGTCAGCTTGACCGGCGTTTCCACGGTGACGTGGCAGTACAAATCACCCGGGTAGCTGGAGCGGATGCCCTTGATGCCCTTGCCGCGCAGGCGGAAGGTCTTGCCGTGCTGGGTGCCTTCCGGCAGCTCGATCTCGACCTTGCTGGACAGCGTCGGCACCTCGACCGAGCCGCCCAGGGCCGCGATCACCATGCCGACAGGCACGGTGCAATGCAGGTCGTCGCCGTCACGCTCGAAGATCTCGTGCTGCTTGATCCGGATCTCGATGTACAGGTCACCGGCCGGGCCGCCATTGGTGCCCGGCTCGCCGTTGCCGGCCGAGCGGATGCGCATGCCTTCGTTGATGCCGGCGGGGATCTTCACCTCCAGCGTCTTCTGCTTCTTGATCTTGCCCGCGCCTTCGCACACCGTGCAGGGTTCCGGAATGATCTTGCCGGTGCCGTGGCAGTGCGGGCAGGTCTGCTGGATGCTGAAGAAGCCCTGGCGCATGTGCACCGTGCCGGCGCCGTTGCAGGTGCCGCAGGTCTTGGCCTTGGTGCCGGGCTTGGCGCCGGTGCCGCCGCAGGTCTCGCAATGTTCCCAACTGGGGATGCGGATCTGGCTGTCCTTGCCCAGCGCCGCCTCTTCCAACGTGATCTCCATCGCGTAGGAGAGGTCGTTGCCGCGGTAGACCTTCTGGCCACCGCCGCCACCGCCACGACGGCCGCCAGCGCCACCCTGACCACCGAAGATGTCGCCGAAGATGTCGCCAAAGGCCTCGGCAAAACCGCCGAAGCCCTCTTGCCCCGGGCCGCCGCGGAAGCCGCCGGCGTTCGGGTCGACACCGGCATGGCCGTACTGGTCGTAGGCCGCGCGCTTCTGGCCGTCGGAGAGCATCTCGTAGGCCTCCTTGGCCTCCTTGAACTTCTCTTCGGCCGCCTTGGCATCGTCACCCTGGTTGCGGTCAGGGTGGTGCTTCATGGCCAGCTTGCGGTAGGCCTTCTTGATGTCGTCGTCCGAGGCGTTCTTTGCGACGCCCAGGATTTCGTAATAGTCACGCTTTGCCATGAAAAGCTCAGGTCTGTACAAATGGAACCGCCGCGTTGAGCGACAGGCATCGGCCTGCCGTTCGAACGCGGCGAGATAAAACGTCGGGCCAACCGGCCCGACGGTTTATCACTTCTTGACTTCCTTGAACTCCGCGTCGACCACGTTGTCGTCGTCGGCCGGCTTGGCCTGGGCTTGTGCGTGCTCGGCATGCTCGCCGCCGCCGCCAGCCGCTGCACCTGCCGCGGCCTGGGCCGCCTGCTGGTCGGCGTACATCTTCTCGCCCAGCTTCTGACTGGCGGTCATCAGGGCCTCGGTCTTGGCATCGATCGTCGCCTTGTCGTCGCTCTTCAGCGCTTCCTCGGCGTCCTTCAGCGCGGCCTCGATCTTTTCCTTCTCGCCGGCGTCTAGCTTCTCGCCATGCTCACCCAGGCTCTTCTTGACCGAGTGGATCATCGCGTCGGCCTGGTTGCGGGCCTGCACCAGCTCGAGCTTCTTCGCGTCTTCAGCCGCGTTCAGCTCGGCGTCCTTGACCATCTTTTCGATCTCGTCCTCGGACAGGCCCGAGTTCGCCTTGATGGTGATCTTGTTTTCCTTGCCGGTGCCCTTGTCCTTGGCGTTCACGTGCAGGATGCCGTTGGCGTCGATGTCGAACGTGACCTCGATCTGCGGCAGGCCACGCGGTGCCGGCGGAATGCCTTCGAGGTTGAACTCGCCCAGGCTCTTGTTGCCCGTGGCCATCTCGCGTTCGCCCTGGTAGACCTTGATCGTCACGGCCGGCTGGTTGTCGTCGGCAGTCGAGAAGGTCTGTGCGAACTTGGTCGGGATGGTCGTGTTCTTCTTGATCATCTTCGTCATCACGCCGCCCAGGGTCTCGATGCCCAGGCTCAGCGGGGTGACGTCCAGCAGCAGCACGTCCTTGCGCTCGCCGCCCAGCACCTGGCCTTGCACGGCCGCGCCCACGGCGACGGCTTCGTCAGGGTTGACGTCCTTGCGCGGCTCCTTGCCGAAGAACTCCTTGACCTTCTCCTGCACCTTGGGCATGCGGGTCATGCCGCCGACCAGGATCACGTCGTCGATGTCGGCCAGCTTCACGCCAGCGTCCTTCACCGCGATGCGGCAGGGATCGATCGTGCGCTCGATCAGCTCGTCGACCAGGCTTTCCAGCTTGGCGCGGGTGAGCTTGATGTTCAGGTGCTTCGGGCCCGATGCGTCGGCCGTGATGTAGGGCAGGTTGACGTCGGTCTGCGTGCTGTTGGACAGCTCGATCTTCGCCTTCTCGGCGGCTTCCTTCAGGCGTTGCAGCGCCAGCACGTCCTTCGTCAGGTCGACGCCTTGTTCCTTTTTGAACTCGGTGACGATGTAGTCGATGATGCGCTGGTCGAAGTCTTCGCCGCCCAGGAAGGTGTCGCCGTTGGTCGACAGCACTTCGAACTGCTTCTCGCCGTCGACATCGGCGATCTCGATGATCGAGATGTCGAAGGTGCCGCCGCCGAGGTCGAACACGGCGATCTTGCGGTCGCCCTTGCCATGCTTGTCCAGGCCGAAGGCCAGGGCCGCGGCGGTGGGCTCGTTGATGATGCGCTTGACGTCGAGGCCGGCGATGCGGCCAGCGTCCTTGGTGGCCTGGCGCTGGCTGTCGTTGAAGTAGGCCGGCACCGTGATCACGGCTTCGGTCACTTCCTCACCGAGGTAGTCCTCG
>Ga0307516_10000769_pt1 | contig 43778 bp, 58 predicted proteins | sample 19_EM_MG_FD_203310 | JGI IMG/M metagenome (GOLD analysis project Ga0307516, IMG submission 203310) | Populus trichocarpa ectomycorrhiza microbial communities from riparian zone in the Pacific Northwest, United States - 19_EM | ecosystem: Host-associated > Plants > Roots > Unclassified | place... | reverse complement strand
GAACGGCCGTCACAGGGAGTTCTAGGTTTGACGTGCCCCAGTGTCGAAAGGTGTACGACTCTTCGTAGTGGGCGAGTTCGTAGGGGTCGACGAAGATGAGGGAGGGGAGGATGAAATGGAGATGGAGGGTGCAGATTTTGGTGGGTCCTAGCAGTTCTGGGTCAGTGAATGAGATTCGCGTGAACGAGGTGCGGTGGTAGCCATATGCGGGGGAGATGGACGAAGCGAGTTCCGCCATGTCACGTTACAGTGCTTTCGGGAAATCATGTCCACGCGTGTCTGATGCAATCAAAAATATTGAAAAATGCTGAAAATGTTAGAAAATCGAAAAAATCCTGGGGACCGCTCGTTGTTTAGTCAAGGCCCCGTACATGCTCGAAATTCACCCTGAACATATCCCTAAGATGCACCATTCACCTCCTTGAATGCTAGTAATGAAACCGACGAGGACTGCCGGTGTGACAAACACGGAAGATGAAGAGCGATGAAGAACGCCACCGTCGTGGTTCCTCAAACGTCGCGAAGAGCAAGCATGTTTCTACGGAACCACCTGGAAATGTAGACAGAAATATGGATAAGGTGGATGAGGACTCAATAAAGGTGCGTGCCATCATCTAATACACTTCATGATCACTCGAAAAATAGATTCCTTCTTCTCTATGTCGTGGAAACTCAAGGAACTCACGACATGCTCGGGTGGCTCCCACCGAGTTTTCACTTTACCCCGACATTCTCGTTGGAGGTTCGAGGATGAGTGTGGCGCACCGGTTTGGAAACGACTGGCATCTCTCCCGAGTCCCCTCCACCGCCTTCACCACTTCGCTCGATCTCCGACAACACAGGCCGACTCCCGTGCATCCGTTCCAATACGAACTGCTTGCTCCTCGCGAGGTCTGAGGAACCACGACGATATCATCTTCATTGATCTTCTGTCTTCTGTGTTTGCCACAGTCTTCACCGGGTTCGTTACCAGCATTCAAGAAGGTAAACGGTACATCTTAGGGATATGTTCGGGGTGAATTTCGAGCATGTACAGGGCCTTGACTCAACAACGAGCGGTCCCCAGGATTTTTTTCGATTTTCTAGCATTTTCAGCATTTTCCAATATTTTTTGATTGCATCAGACACGCGTGGACATGATTTTCCGAAAGCACTGTATTTGCCACGTGCCGGTTAGCACCAGAAAATGAAGCGGAAGAACGCTACTAGTACGCCCAACTGACCCGTCAGGAACTTATATTCTACTCTACCCTTCCAAGCACCAGGTGACTAAAACTCCAATCGAAAAGTAGGTATCCGCGCGTGCTAACGATTTGTAAAGATATCTGGAAGGTCCTTCATATCCAGCACATGGACTCCAAGATCCTCCATCTTTGCCTCAATGACAGCCTCGATCCTCTGCCCTGGAACGAGGACCTTTCCCCCATGCATCATCTCCATTCTATCATACGTCGCATGCCCTCCTTTGATCAACAACACCTCGTTCCCCCTATCACGCGCCGCAATACACGTCGCCATCACCGAAAAATCCGTCTGGAACCCCGCCACGACGATCTCCACGTCCTCCGGTATAATCTCCTCTAATCGCGTCCCTGCGAACGCATTGTTCTTCATCTTGTCAATCACCAACTCAGATTCCTCCGGGGGGTATATAAGATGCCATCCCGGCGCATTCAGCTCGTCAGGATCGCCTGCGTCACCCGCGTTGCGAACGTGGATAATTAACGGGGGAGGCTTGGCTCCTCGGGCGCAGGCGAGGATGTCCGGAAGGTTCTTGCGGACGTCGTGAGAGGGAGGTACGCTGATCAAATTATCGGACAGCATGCAGTTCTGGATGTCAAGGAGGAGAAGGACCCGGCGGGACGATGCGACGATCTTACGCGCATCGCCAAGATCTCGTTCGGTTGGGGAGGGGGTGACATGCATGCGATCGAGTGATTTGGGATGCGGATGTTCCCCAGGTTCCACGGCGTCGCCCGCCAAATCGTGCAGAAGGTTGTGGTTGAAAGCCTTGTCTGTTAGATGACGTAAGTGGAAATGCCTGTTTAATAGGCACGTTGCATCATCCCCGGCTCAATCGTCGACAGACAAGTCGTCGCTAACTTTCCGTGCTATCGAACAATGACGATCATTACCTTATGCAAACAGATAATAGATTCAATGACGGAGCTTTTGAACGCATCAACCTTACGCCAATTAGTGTGTAAGGGAGTCACGCGCGCGTTTCACGATTAGCAGTTTCCAATCATTCCGCCCAAGTTGCCCTCGAGTACTAAAAAGATACTCATGGGAAAGATATGTGAAAGGAGAATAAGAGGGGTGGGGCCGTAGATGACGTTCTCGAAGCGAAGGGTGCTTCTGCGCCATGAATCCAAGCCTTAATCTCGAACACAAACCGGCCCTAGACAATTAGTGGGTGGCCGGACCGTTAACGTTGGCGGTTCGGACATGACATCTGAGATCTGATGACTGGCTGCGAAATGACATTTGCGCCACAGCACCGGAAACTTGCGCGGGTCAACAACGTCCGAAAACGTTCTTCGGACTTGCCCGAAAGACCAAATCGACCAGTACGGTCTGTCCCCTGTCGATGCCAATGCGGGGTTAATTGCACTTCAGATGGCATGGATCGGTACTTTTTAAACTAGTCTTTCCCTCGATTAAGGGCTGTTCACGGGGGTCCTGAGAGAGTTGGCGTAACAATCAACACAAAGATGAGCTTTTCATCCTGCCAATTTTTTGGGATGTAGATCATGATAGTAAGGTGACTACGCGTAACTTAACTATGTTCAATCAGTGCGAATGATATGGATCCAAGACATATGGACCTTCCCGGCAGATCTCGGCTTGAGAACGACATAAGAAACCAACTGAGAGCAGCGGTTACCTTCAGAGCTGGTCTCCAATCATCCCCCAATGCACGTCAAGAACCTCCTATCCCTTTCCTCTCTCTCTGCGTAATACCGACATTTGCCCTTCCTTCTGGCCGTAGGAATTCGGAACATAGAACGAAGGGATCCTCGCCTGCGAACACCACCACCAAGGTGAGTACGCTTGAGACCATTCCTCGCTAACCGCTCCGAGTCTAACCTGCCATCAAAGTAACTGAGATCCCATTCGCCATGAAGCGCGTTACTACTGCACATAAGATTGAGATTGTGCCACCTTACGAACGAGGTTGCATTCGAGTAGGAGTAGGAAGTTGGTAAGAAACGGTGCTATCTCGGGGGCGTGGGCTCATGGTGATGGGATGTACAACTTAAACCCAACGGCAGATCCGAATTGCGCCATCTTATCCGCGCTCGATCACTTGCTCCTTACTCATCCACTACTTACTTAGGATGGCTGCCCAAAATCTATACAACATCGAATCCTCGACTCATTTCCAAGAACTTCTCTCCACCGACCTCGGGCGTGTATCTCTCATCAACTTCTGGGCACCATGGGCCGCACCATGCGAACAGATGAACGAAGTAGTGGCTGAGCTGGCCAAGAAGTATCAGGAGGTTTTAGTGCTTCAAGTAGGTCCCGCCTAAACACGACCTTGGAGTTAACGTTAGAGGTGTTTATTTCCAATAGGTCGAAGCCGAAGCCCAATCTGAAATTACTGAATCTTTTGAAGTCGAAGCCGTCCCTCATTTCATCATTCTTCGGGTGCGTCGGGTTGCTGTTCTAGTGTGAGTCACAGTCATCACTGACGATCTGGACAGGGCCACACACTTCTGGAACGTATACCCGGCGCCGATGCACCAGCCGTCACCAAAGCCATCCAGAAACACGCCGTATCTCTCCATAGACCACTGTCGACCACAAATCAACTCCCTATGGCGGCACCTGGTGTAACTGAGGAACACAAGACGCAAGAGACACAAGAGGAGCTGAAGGAAAGAATGCAAGCGCTGATGAACCAGAGCAAGGTCGTTTTGTTCATGAAGGGCAATCCTGACGCGCCGCGCTGTGGATTCTCGAGGAAGATATCAGCCTTGTTGAAGGATAAGAACGTCGAGTTTACGCATTTTGATATCCTCACGGACGAGGATGTTCGTCAAGGTGCTTATCGACCACTTCTCTCTAATGTCTGGCAGCAAAATGATGCTTGATTCCCCCAGGCTTGAAGAAGTTGAACGATTGGCCGACGTTCCCACAACTCATCGTCAAAGGCGAGCTTGTAGGCGGTCTGGACATCGTTCAAGAGATGATGGATAATGGAGAATTTGAGGAGGTGATTGTGTAGCTTCATTTCAATGTCCTTTGAGAGGATTCGGAAATCATAAACTCCAGACCCGATGAAGAAGGTGCCGTCACGGGCGGCAAAACGCTCTACTGGTATTACTATGACACTTTCATTTAACTGCCCTCATTACCGCCGGTTTCATTGTTGGGCCTAACCGTCGGGCTGGAGGAAGTTGAATGTGACCGGGCTGGCCTCTCATAACTCGGATATAACCAGAGATGATTTGGAGGAGGGCAATGTCCCGTCCCAAGCAACCCATGTGCAGAGATGAGAATCTATATATTATAGAAATATCACCGATCCACGACATAAACCAAGAGGCCTGGGTGATTCAAAAGGAGGGCGCTATCAAACGAGTGTTTCCGTACTCGGGTCAGGAGGGGACACCACCTCAACACAGCCGAGGAAGGGATGTCCATGCGGATGCCGTCTCGGACGGGCCGTACTTGACGCAGATAGCGACTCAATCACTGCAGTATGGGCACGGGGCCCAGAGTCTTCTCTAAACTACACATGTAACGTCCGATATAAGGCTGCCGCCTTCGGCGACAATAAACCCCCAAAAAAAACCAAGAGGCCTGTGCGGTATCAATCAGCCCCAGTAGAAGGGAGTACATGTAAACGAACTGCGGGATCGTACGCCCAGAAACATCACGGCCGCAAACGGGTTGCATGTTGAAGGAAAGCGCTATTGGGTTGTAAAATACTATATCGGATAACGAATTCACCATGTTTTCGCAGAGTGATCAGAGGTCCAGTTCCACTGTGACTCTACTTGGTCATGGTACAAAGTGAACAACTGTCGTCAAGCACAAACACACCTCACGGTCTGTTTAGCATCCCGACAAGGCCCTTTTGGCCCGGCGAAGACCATTTTTCCTCGGAGAGAAGCCAAATGACAGCATCACACCGAACGACGAAACAGTAGCAATCCCAGGGATAGATCACAAGCTCTGTCGTTGGAGGGGCGGGATGTGAGGGGTGGTTGGTGGCGTAGTAATACGCAAGTGGCTTGAGAGAGAGGGCGGGGGGTTGAGGATGAGGAGAGGCAGGGGAAAGACCCTCAGGCTGACATTCGTAAGGTTCAATCCACATTGTTTAAACAGCGATGTGGGTTCTAAGGCACTGTTATATGCAAGGTAGGGCTGCGGCGCGTGCATCCTTGAGAAGAGGGATGGGAGAGGTGGCTGATGAAAGGTAGGACGCGGTCGAGCTGGTATCTACGCCCGGTCCCTTACTAGTATCCTGAGGAGCGCGTCCGACGACGACATGTTCAATTTCTAGCTCGGTGAGGTAACCCCATTACATAGTTGGCGAATGCGACAGGGCCAGACAGCCTAGTCAAATTCCTGCTCAGCGCGGCTAGCAGGTTTCTCGTACTTGAGATTACTGTACTTTTCCGACCAACTCTTCAACCCTGATGGTGCGTGACCAATTTCGACCAACTCTTCATGCCTTCAAAGACCGTGAGATGGCGTGACATGCCACAACAACTCTTCAGCTAGGCCTGTGAATAACACATTAATAAAATTATTTACAATCTTGAAATGGAGCTAATATTGCTTGAAAAGGCTTAAAATCAATAAAACAAGGTTTAGGGGATCCTTTTTACCATTTTACGAGTGCCTGGGAAAATCTCTTCAAACCCTGTTGTGATGCGTGACAATTCAGAAAATCTCTTCAATTCAGGGACCCCTGTGACGAGTGACTGAAGAGTTGGTCGGAAAAGTACAGTCGGAGAATCGACCAACGGTCGGCCGATGTCCCGAAAACATTACTGATCGCAACTCGGCTATTCATCCGATCAGTCCGAAGATAACCGAATTACCTAAGTTTGTCGCTTTGGCCTCCTGCGCACATCCGTCGGGCTTCGAGCGGCCAATACCGATGGGTTATCCTTGAGTGCCACCCAAAGCCCCTGGTCCCTCTCACAGAAGAAGTTGAGTGGGCACCCAGGCGTAGGCCCCACTGAATGGCGCTGCAAGCTCAAGCTGTTAGCTGAAACACTGACCAATACCTCATCTCGTCCATCCACAAGGCGTCATGGATGTGTGTCACTGTCTTGATGTCCCTTCGTGATCATCGGGTCTTGAATTCCCTTTCGCTGCGGACACCGCTGTTGGCTACACCGCAAAGTGTATTGGCAGACTCGCATGAACCTGCCACGCTTTCTGTTCCCCGAGATCCCTCTCGCAAACCGCGGGTTGCTCGCCCCTATCCGTGAATCCTCGCCCCAACCACACCTCTTAGTACGTATTTTTATGGCGGTATGCTCATGTCTCATCAGTAACTAGGTCTTACTGCATTCAGGGAAGTTTTGATCTAGTCTTCCCCCTGACCTACCGACACGCGCGCGCGCAGCCAGTCTCGACATCAAGTTCATCAGTGTCGTCTTCAAGGCGTTCGGGTTCCAGCCGCGCCCCAACGAGAAGAGCATCATCGCTGAGCAGAAACCTGTGCTGCGCATGTTCAACCCTTTCATCACGTCCCCCTTAACGGGCACGATGTTTTCCGGTTCTATGACACTGGCGACCGGCCGAGCTGGATATTGGAGATAGACAAGAGTGGGGTCCAAGTGTGTCCGTCTGGGCACAACGTAGTGCATGCGTTTACGGCGTCCTTGTTGTGGGAATTTTTTGCTCAGAAGAGGTGAGGGGGAGTTCTTCCTGGATTCCTTGAAAACATGAGGATCTGATGTGTATGAAGGCCCCTAGTTTACTAAAGTGCCGAGTTCCTGCCTTGATGGTCCGTTACCGTCACGGGCAGTCCTACTCTAGCGTGGGTATCCGATCCTTCGACGACGTCTTTGCAAACCAAGTTCGCTTCTTTCTAAGGATGGTAATGGGTTGTGGGAGCCTGATGGTAAGTCTAAGAGAATCCCCTTGGGTTAGAGTTATGGTTCCTCATCTGACCGTCGTTTAGATTTGAGTTTGCGACAAACGAGTTCGTCAATTACGTTGTCTCACTTGAAATGTCGAGTACCGAGACGGAGAGCAAGAACTTCGTATCTGTCGAGACTACCGTCAACCGAGGGGCAGATTTAGCAGCCAAGGGTGCAGTGAGCATATTAGACATCACAGGATGCTAAGGGGTTTTGGTTGAGTTTCCTTCTTTCCCCCTTTCCTCAGGCCTATATCTTCAGGACCATGAAAGTCGTCCCCGATCCAGCTTTGAAATGCTGGTACAAACTACACCTTCGATGCCGAGGTGAAGCCAAAGGTCCTGTCACTGCCGTTTGCGGCTATCTCGTTTCTTCGGTGCGGCAAACGGTTCAACATGTTCTCGCTAATCCATGAAGCTCATTTGAGTCTACTCTTTGAAGGTTTTCGTTCGTGCCTTTGACTCGACCTCGTTGGAGTTGGATGTCGGGGTTTATGCAACTTCTCTCCAGACGCTGATCAATATGTTACTCATCGGTGGTGCCGCGAAGAGCATCTGGTTCGTTGGCTTTAAGGTGAGAATGTCGTTACGTGTCTCCAGATCGTTGCTGACTGTCGCGGACATAGGAGGAGCCTTACAACCTCGTGGTCTTGTCGAAGGACATTCACAGTGTTTGTGCCACCAATGCCAACTTTTCCTCGCTGATAGACTGCTCCCCATCGTCACTGGGGACGAAGAGATTATCCGTGTGTACGAATACAACCCATGGCACGTTCATCTGTCTGCCTTGAGTTTCTTTCGCTTACTCTGTCCTGTACAGATCTTGAATCCAGGACGTTCCTTGAAAGATTGGGATTAAATTTTAGAAATCTCCACATCCCTTCAGACAGCGACGCTCTCCGCCTTTCGTAACAAAAACTTCGGATCTATCTATCGTACACAACATCTTTATCGCCATCGTGGCTGATGCCTGGCTCATATCAAGTTATAATATCTCCAATGTGAGACGGGTAGGATTGCCCTCAAAATCAAGCAAACAACCAGGAAATTACAATGACAATATCCACCTCAAGGTCCAAGTAGAACTCGGGATCGCCGTGCGCAGGCAGCGGCCCACAGCCCAAGTTGAGTATAGGGACTTGAATGGAGACGACATGAATTCGTTAACCAATGTCATGGCCCTCTTTGTGAGCGTGCACACGATGCTTGAATTATGGTTTGCACTCATCCCAGTGCGTTGACTGCCATTACATAGTGTCATCATACCAGAAAGAATCGGCCAGACACTTACAAAATCAGGATGGCTAATAAAAATTATGTTTGTCGGGGTACGTGAGGCGAACCATCTTATTTTGCACCACTTGACAAATCCTCGTAGTCGTCGATGGCATAGAAGTGGCCTTGGCGACCTCCGACTCGGCCTACTTCCTGGTTCCCGCTTTCTCGCATTCCACGCTGCCGTTGCCGAAGTTGTCCATATGGCGGGTACGGCTGCGGATCTCAAGAAGATACTTAGGGAGGGCAAGAATATGCGTGTGCTATCAGATGACGCTGCTGCCGAATACGTTGCTGGGCTGTTAGGTGTTGCACAGAAGTATTATCGCACATTAGATGGGCTGGGTGATAACAAGAATGCAACACTCTTCTCTTTGAAGCTAGCTTCCTACATTGCATGAGTAGGAGCTGTGGCGGTCTTAAGTTGTACTACTGCTTTGAGGGGTTTCCTGGGAGTCATATCAACATAGCGGGGACAAAAGTGAACGCACGCTGCAGGGGAATGCGGCGAGTCGCGTGTAGCTGAGGGTTATGGTCGATCTTTATTATGCGCACCCCATCCTACCGACCTGTGCAAAGCATCGAGCAGTACAGGATTCAAAAAATTGGATATTAACGGCGAATAAGATATCAATGCAAGCGTTTCCTAGAGCCTCGCAAAAGGGAACAAAGATATGGCCCATCAACAGTTATCCACGTAACCGGCCCATCCGCGACCCTCGAGAAGATTTCGATAATGGAAAAGGACCCCCATGGTAGGATCAATGGGCGTCTAGGAATTCGGCTACGCGCTCTACAAGGTCGGCCTTCTTCCCGGAAACTGGTTGGCTCTTTGATTTGAGGAAATCCTGATTTTTCGGATAGACATCAGCTCCGTACAGAAGTGAACGGGCCCCCAGTGGGTCACACCTTGAGTTGATCTACGCGCATCTACGAGATTGATTAACACCGCAGGGGTGGGGAAGCATCCAGAGAGCGTGAGTTGCGCAATCGACAACTATCAGAGCCAGCTGACCTTCATGAGGGTGCCTGCGTCATACATGCTCCGCAGTTCGGCTTCGTCGACGCTCTGCTCCTATAGTTCCATCCGATAAGGAAGGGGCGGCAAATGTATCAGTTGGAGGACGTACTGCCTTGCGTTTGGTTCCAGCTGTTACACTATCCTCGTTCACCTTTTTTCTGGGTTTCTTTGTAACCTCAGGAACGTAATCAGCAGACTCGTCGTTGACCAGCGCCTGTTTCCAAGCCTCCATTAGTTTGCCAGCGCGCTAAATGAAAACAAAGCACATCAGACACGTTTTAATTGTTGTCGGTATGACAGGCACCTTGTGTATCATTTCTGCTTTGGGAAGAGTCAAGTCTTCGAACTCATCTGGATTAAACTCTTCTCGGAATGCAGTGGCTTCGAGCTGGGTGTTGTGATATGCCAAGGCTGCGCAACGACTGAGACTCAGCAGAATGGGTAAATCATGTAAAAGCAACTCACCAGGATTAGGATACGAATCAGGCGGATATGCTCCGTTTTTCACAGATAACTTATCGATCCAGGCACGGGCCGCATCTTTCAGGTCGTCCGAGGCTACGAGGGGTATGTCAGCAAATGCCACTAATCTATCTTTGATCGATCAATATACCTCGGGCGCCTTTCTCAACGGTAGCTGCACGGATGTCATCTGCGAAAGGAAGAGGGATCAAGTGGAAACCGGCAGGGTCTTTCCATCCGGTCTCATCAGTCTTTTCTTCCTGCAGTGCCAGCCTCGTCGGGAGACATCTCAAGAAAGTGCAAGGTATACGGACCTGAGGTAACAGAGCACAAAAAGTGGGAGAAGAATTTCTTCTGGTGAGACCAAGGGCGAGCCCCATCTTCTTCTTCTTTATCATCGCTTTGAGGAGAGCGCTGAAGGTGCGTTTACTTCCAGAAAATGACTGTTGCGAGGTGACGAATGATATGCAGAATGTAGCAATAAATAGCCTACCAGTTCGTCGGGATATATGAAAAGCGAGTGCTTAATACTGTCTTCGAAGGCAAGTTCATCACGATCCTTGAAACCCAAAAGCTTGATGCCTTCAAACGGTGTCGTCGGCTCTCCATAACGTCCAACTCCAATCAAACTCACCAGGTTCAAGACCCATCGCCCTGAAGGACCTGACATCTTCAGCGGTGAAAAAAGGCTGAGGAAATCTGGTAAGCACACGAGGCAGCTCACGGTAAATAACGTACCCTGTTGCCGGCCTTTACAATCCTCACCCCGCCGTCAAGTTTACCATCGTCATCATCTTCGCCGTCGTCATCTGGTCGAGTGGCAGGTGCTCCCAAGGACATTCCATATAGAATTTTCGAGAGTTCGGCCTCTTCTTGTTGAGCCTAGATAGGTTTATTCGGGGGACTGCCAGTAAAAACTCGCACACCAACCTCGTCGACGTAGACTGTCCGAACATTCGCCACCTCCATCCTGTCCCCAAGGTCAACGAAATATTTGTACACGCCTTTCTTTTGTTCCGTTACTAGGCCATATCTTGAACTGTTCAGAGATCTACGTGTGAGGAATAACGAGACCTTCACCCTTTGACACCGATCGTAAAACCCTTGGCGAGTTCAAAAGGCACACTGAAGCCAGCCCGCTTTGGTACCTCGTGAAACCGCATTTGAGCAAGCAAATCGTCGATGCGGGTGATTGAGATAGACTCCGGAAGGACGGAGGGGTCAGACGGATCAATATCATCCTCATCTACAAGATTATTCGGGAGCAAGACCGACTGTAACACCATGAATAGAGCGGCAGCGTCTCAAGGGCAGGCTTTACCGAATAGAACTTGGAGATATCGAAAGGCTTGTCTGCAGTGCTAATGAAGAACGGTTCTACGGTTACGCCAGACGTCGTGAGATCCTATGGATATCTTGAGTTATATTCGGCTTGAAAATGCTGCAGAATAAATGTACAATCAGGGTTGTCCGAGCAGACCTCAGAAGCTGGTGGCTGCCTTGGCCAGGATGTGGGTCGTCTTCATCGGTAATCAGAAAGACGCGTTTCGTAGCTGTTTTAGGCGCGCTATTGATGAATGAGAACATGTAGCGATGCGCCTTGAAGAAAACCTACCCATCTCGGATGACCCAATTGCAGCTCGTGAAAACATCTCCCATAGGAATTCGTTTTCCGACTAGAGGAGGAAAAGTGGTCTCCAATATTATAGGATCTTCTCGAAAATCTTTCAAGGGAATATAAGCCACGCTAAGGCAAAGAAGGGCTTAAACGAACCATCGAGGAGACGAATCACTTGTTGAATTGCTGGGGCGCTCAAAGGGCCAATTGGTTGGTACAAAAAAGTATTCTTCTTGATCTCGGAGCCTTGATTTCGACTGCTAGCGGTTTGCCTAGTCTTTGGCCCACCATCGAATGACTCAGAATATCAGAGGAGCTAAAACAGATCACTCTTACCGTGTTGAAGAGTAGAATGCCGACGGAATCGTTGGGGCCAGCGATTACTTTCTTTTTCTGGATTTGCATGGCGGCTTCAAGGGCCGTGAGGAGGTTGCAGGTTTTGGCGTTGTCGCAGTTGGGGTCGTCCCGGAGTTCAAGCATAGACTCGGAACAGTCGATACAGAAAAGAATCACATCTCTTTTGCTTTCATACAACTGGGGAAACAGTTGATTAAACATAGCTAGGCCCTAATGGTGACTCACGGAGAAGTCCTGCGGCTCCTCGTCCTCTTCCTCATCAATCTTGTTCCAGTCGTCGTAGGGCGGCATTATGGAATATGCGTGCTGGTGAAGGCTTGAATATAAGATATGAAGTTAATGACCCCCAAGGATGCACGGCAGACCCTCAGACGTTCGTAAAATCGGTTCAAGTTGTATGTGGCCAAAATCAGGGTAAAACGCGTCGCGTCACACCCAATGATATCTCGTGACTCCTCGTCGGACCCGACATCGAGGACGCCATCTACACTGCATATGACCTACCTCCTATCAGCGTAAATCTCTTCAAATGTCGACACAAGCAGCTATACCGTTACTTCGCGACATTCCTCTAGCCAAGGTCCGATCTCTGAAAACACCAACACTCAAAATCAAAACCGACCATGACGTAGAGATTTGGCGGACGACTCGGTCGTATCAAGACTATGCGATTTTTCTACGACGTTTAAATGAAGCTGTAACTGGAAGGCTTCTTCCCTGCTCGCCAACAAATCCCAGTCAAGTAAGTTGGTTTTATGTTCCTCGCATACAGTTAGCTTTATCTCTCGCGAGCAGGCGATTACGAAAATGGTTTATCTTCTGGAAACATTAGACACCTGGATTGATGAAATTCCACCTTTGGAATCTCCCCAACGTTTTGGGAACCTTGCCTTTCGCATATGGGGAGCTCGGCTGGAAGAGGTTTGATCATCGTTATCACCCGATTCAACTACTCAACGGCGTACGGACTGTTTTCACAGAGAATGGAGATTATATTGAGCGAGCTGCTCTCTCCTGACTTTACAGACATGGTCCCCCTCGTACGTCCGCTCCTCGCGATCTCATTTGGATCTTTTACCCGGATGGATTATGGGACGGGCCACGAAACATCATTCGCGCTCTTCCTTCTTACGTTGACCCTCGTGCGCTTTTTTCGGCCAGTTGAAGATGAGGAGAGAAATCTGGTCTTTCTAGTTTTCGTTCGATATTTGCAGTTGTGTTGGAAGCTGCAAGACACGTATAGATTGGAACCTGCAGGAAGCCATGGTGTCTGGGGTTTAGACGATTACTTCTTTCTTGGCTATATATTTGGGAGTGCCCAATTACTAGGTATTCTTCTCCTTATCAGTCATCAACCTTACTTGACACCCCTCCTAGAACAGACGGACATCCCTGTAAATGCTGTTCTCCACCCTTCCCTCCCTCCAAACAACTTTTACTTCATGTTGATTGAACGTATACGCCGAGTAAAATTCGGCCCATTTCATGAGCATTCGGCTCAGCTGCACTCAATTGCCGTCGGTGTTCCTCACTGGAAAAAGGTCAACTCGGGATTGTTCAAGATGTACGAAGTACGTTTTGCTTGATGCAAACCGAGAAGGCCATTAATTCTCACTCAGGCCGAAGTCCTTGGCAAACGGGTTGTTGTGCAACACCTTCCTCTGGGAGGGTTACTAGAATGGGACCTTGCCTTGACGTCGGACGGTACCGACGAGACAACAGGGTCAGGGACGGCCAAGTTAAGCGAAGCAAGTCCCCACCGCACCCTGACAAAGCCAGTCTAGACCATACTTGAAAGGTAATTGTATGGGACCTGGAGGCTGATGCCGTCTGTAAAAACCATTGACGCAACTTAAGATTCACATATCAAATCCTTCCTGCACAAAGATGTTGACATTTTGAAATGGTAAGTTGAAAGAACATGGTGTTGCTTTTTGGTTACTAAGCCGGGCGATCGCTAGTCTGTTCCCGGCCATATCACTGGGCCATCATTATTGCCGAAATATTTTCGGGGAGATACTTGATGAGACCGTACTGTAAAGGCGCTGCCTGGGCCCAGTCCATACCGGCATGCCCTCTTATCCAAACAACGGCATTTTTTGCCGTGTTCTGCTCTTGACTGTTCAAATATGGACTGAAGGAGGTACTTAGGTCTACCTCATTCACTTGGCTAATGCACAAAGTTTCGGCGGGTTGCTATTGGCATACATGTACAATGTATGTATACATCCCTAGCTAGAGCTGAGTAAGTATGTACTTGGATACAGGACGCAGTTTGTTGCCCCGGAGGGAATAGTGCGGCAATAATTTGGGTCTTCTCGTTGCTGTTCGGTGGTAGTTTAAAGTTAGCGCGTCCCAAGTTGGCAAGCTTAAGCACGAGCCCGAAGAAATGATGTGTGATGACATATTATTCGAATCCAAGCCCCTCGACCGAGTCGGTTAGAGTGAGGTACAGGGTTGTGTTAGTGAGTTGACAATCATTTTGTTGCAAGTTACGCGTAAGTAGTATGAGAAAAAACGCGAATTGATATGGCGGTTCGGATGGCGTTGAGACAATGGATTAATTTGCAGCCTAGTTTCGAATTGATTCAGCCACTGCGTCCGACGAAGCCCAAGTGAATATGGCAGCAAAAAATGCCGATGACCCAAACCGGAAGTTTGATTTTTTGGAACAGTCAGTTGGGTGGAGTTCGATGTATCACCGAAAATTTGTGAGAAGGCAAAGTATGTACTCACGAGAATCGGCCTTCGGTTAGGGGGATGGGGGAGTTGAGCAATGTGAAAGAATTGAGCATCCAAAGGATTTGTGGCGTACACCTGAAAGATCGGATCCGGGCTGGCGTTCCAGTTTATGGAAGAGTGCTTATTATTAGTTGGGCCTCGGAATTATTACTTCCGGTGTCCTCACCTCGAATCTTGTTTCGTCGCGGGTCGCCGGGCGGGAAAGGTCGAGCGTCGGAGCCTCAGTCAAGTGATTACACATACTGAATGCACTACGGCCCCCGTAGAAGACCATGTAGGACCATGTCCTAAACTGGCGGACTCGGCAGGATCTGATTGGAATCGCTTCCCTGCGGAATCAGTCAGGAATGCTTAAATGGTAAGATGGGCAGGAAACCTACAGTACACGTGCACGTTGTCTAGTAGTCGAGCTCCATAATGGACTGATTCCGAGTTCGGGTCGTGGCTTTGCACTACGAAGGGCACCGTTCACTTACTTGGCGATGACTTGGCGGTCTCTAGGCTAGCGATCGCGATGATCGGCTGCGTTTGGGCGGTCGATGGTGATATCGAGGATTGATCAATGATCATCTGACACGGACATGAGATGAGGTATCGATTCGAGGAAACAGAAACATACCTTCCAAAGCCTCGTGAACGTCCAAACGATGCTCGAAAGATGGCTGAGATGGCTGCAATGCGCTGCCCTGCTCGAGGCTCAAATGATGAGGCACTGCGAATGGTTTCTGCCATATGTTGATCGGAATCAGCCGAACACCCAAATCGATGGCTCGATTAGGTTGGAAAAAAAGTTTCATCGCAACCACCACCACTCCAGCTCACTCCAGCGACTCCACCAACGGTGCCCTTGAGCCACGCACCACTGTCAAATCCATTTCATTCCTGGTGTCGTCACCCGCAGCGCGACCCCAGAACCCCCGCGTCACGATTACTGACCAACAACGAAATCAAGACCTTCGTTTGCTGGCCTTAGAGTGAGTCATGTTTGAATAGAACTGAAAGATCGGCTCGATGTTGAAATTGCATACGAAACAAGGTGGTCATCTGTCAGAGGTGAGTTGTATGACTCGCTGTGGTGGTTATGACTGACAATTGAATATGAGGAGAACCTCCCTAACACCTCTAACAACTAATTCGTTCCGGAAAACCGACTTAGATCACCTCTTTTTTTATTCCTATTTCTCAAGCATCCCATTACCCCTTTTATTCGCCCTTAAAGCTATTTCCTCGCTGTACAGGGAGCGAGGAACCCGCCTTCGACTGAAGTTTACTTTCTGAAGCGGCTCTGTCCGCCCGGTTCGCCCTCGACCGTGGCGGTTGGGTTTTCTGAAACACACGCAACATCTCGAACGACGTCTAATATCGTCGCTGTCTCTCCCCACTACCTTACACAGCTTATTCACGCCTGATCGCATGTCCCAAGTCGAAGTCCTCCCAGTTGTCTCTCCCGTCGGCTTCAGCATCCTTGATTCTTTTCCACATATCCGCTCCGTTCCATCCTACCAAAACATTGATCGGAGCCGTACCAAAAAAGTGACTTCGTCATTTTCCTCTATTCTCCACGTCACCGACGAAGCCGATGACGAACATACAAAACGACCTTTTCCTTCACTTCCTCCTCTCCTCCAGGGCCATCCAGAAGTACACCTTCGCGCCGGAATCATCAACGCGTCCCGCCTCGCAGCGGAGCATGTAGCTGATGCCGAGAAAGCTTTTTTCGTAGCTGATCTTGGTGAAGTGTACCGGCAGCATCAACGGTGGAGGATGTCTCTTCCTGAAGTCCAACCCTTTTACGGTGCACTCATATTCTTTCAAATTCCTTTGTTATGACTGATCAACTCGATAGCGGTGAAATGCAACCCAGATCCATATGTCATCCGACTCCTCGCAGCGCTTGGAACCGGGTTCGATTGCGCTTCCAACGGGGAAATTTCTCAGATACTCGGAGTCGGTGGCATCGACCCCTCTCGTATCATCTTTGCGAATCCGTGCAAGGCGGTTTCTTTCGTCCGCAATGCGGCCAGGATGGGAGTCGACATGATGACGTTTGACAATGGGGACGAGTTGTTCAAAATTGCGCGCGCTCACCCCGGAGCCAAGCTCGTAATACGCATCCTCACGGACGACTCGAAGAGCCTTTGTGCGTTCGGGATCAAGTTTGGTGCTCCTCTTGGCACCGTCCCCGGTCTACTCGCAAAGGCGCAGGAACTCGGCCTGGATGTTATTGGGGTCAGCTTCCATGTAGGCAGCGGCTGCTACGATCCCTCCGTGTACAGGGACGCCATCTCTCGTGCACGTTCTGTTTTTGAGATGGGGAAACAAGCCGGATATACCTTCAGTCTGCTTGATATTGGGGGTGGATTCGAGGACGCTCTGTTCGAGCAGGCGGCTTCCGTTTTAACCCGCGCTCTTGCCGAGTATTTCCCGGATCGAGCTGGTCTCAAGATCATCGCTGAGCCAGGGCGCTTCTATGTTTCCAACGCGTTTAAACTAGCGGCCAATATCATTGCTCGGCGGGCTCCGCTTCCCGGCTCCAATGACGTCTCCGGCACCGTTGACAGCGATCAGCCAGGCGTAATGTGTAAGCATTTTTTCACTGGTTTTCCAGTCAATGTCCCATTGAGGTTTGATCACACAGACTATATCAATGATGGGGTGTACAGCGCATTCAATTGCATACTTTTCGATCATCAAACCATTCATCCCTATGTTCTTTCACTCAACGGTTCATTCCATGTCGCAGCATCCGAGCCGGGGTTGTGGAGCAGCGTATGGGGTCCGACATGTGATTCTATTGATTGCGTGTCGCCGAAGACAATGTTGCCGAGCGCACTCCAGGTCGGCGACTGGCTTGGTTTTGACAACATGGGAGCATACACGGTCTGTGCGGCGAGTCAATTCAACGGTTTCGAAGTTAGCAACGTCATTTATACTACAGGGGGCACGGGGGCATCTGAAGTGATCAAAGTCCTTGGCAACTTTGCTCGGTTGGGGTAGAGGTTATTAGCTCTTTTTTGGTACTGTGTTAGTTTGGGCCAGAGATAGGTACAATTAGGTACAATTCGAAGAAAGTTCGTCGCCATATGGGCCCTGTATGTGCGGTTCCGAAACAGGATAAGGGGGACACGTGGGTTGGAGTCTTCGGTCTTCGTGCATGGGGAAACCCGGGCCGTTTCAGGGGCCCGCTGTTGACAGCCGTCGAGAAGGGTCATTTGAAGTGACAGAGTTAGTCAGGTACCGTTGATTGAAGACAAAATAGTACTTTCAGACCGCGAGAACATGCATGGAATTTTGGCAGATACACCAGCGGGCAGCACGGATTTCAATTTGCTTATAAACGTTGTGGAGTGATCAATACATTGACCTGACATGTATTATTACTTGCCAGGGGAGCCTCTCGATCCTCGTTGAATCCTCGGTCCTCGTAACCATGGTTAACCATTTAGGTTATGTATTCTAATTTCGTTGAATAAGGGTTTTCACAGAAGAATCAGGGTGTTTATGATACGGCCAAGCTTCGCGAGACCGCCGACGGGAACTCTCGGTCAGCAACTGGCCCGCAAACAGCAAGAAACGGACCTTAAAGAGCCCCGACTTCCGGAAGGAGCTCATAAGAGGATTCTCCGAGAAAACTGAGATGATCTCGCGACTGTCCCTGCTTTCCGATCACCACGATATTACCGAAGGGGCTACGTCCGGGTGTGAAAGGGTGCGAAGTCACCCCTGCTTTACTACTTATCCCGACAAGGCCTTTCGTAAGTGGCCGATTTCCTTTTACAGAGCCTCATAACGACCCATTTGACGCGTGGTCGTGGCTGCATTTCTGTCACTCCATGGAATAAAATAGACCCTTGTAGAAAACGGAATTCCCTCCCACGAACATAGGTCGACATTTTGGTGTCTGTTCGTTTCTCGTTAACCCGACAGACGGCACTTGATCCTCGAACCTATAACCGTGAACCGAGACTTCGCAGCACGCCACCTCGGCTGCGTTCTTTGTTTCCTCTCCACTACTCCGGAAGCTTTCTGCTCTCACCTGCCGAGTCCTCCATTCAATGGCCCTCGCCAATGCTCTCCACGTAGGCACTCTGGCTTGCTTTTCATGTTCTTCGACTCACACAGGCCAATCCAAGAAGGTTGTCCAGCCCTTGCCAGCTAGTTCTGCGTCTGGCTCAAGGTTCAGGCCATACGCCAGCCCCAATCATCATGTCACGAAAGGGCGCTATATCACCAGTAACGACCCGCGAGGCTACATGTAGGCACACTACAACCGCTGATGGATATTCATGGTCACTGAACGTCGCCGACAGACCTGTCTACGAATACCCCCTCAATGGCCAGTGGATCATGATGGATATTGACGACGGGTATATTCTGTGGACTGGGATTTGGAAAGGTGAGGAATGGAGGCTAGTCATCATGCCTGCTGATGCTCATTTTCTCTACCATAAAGCTCTTGGTCATTCCAAAGGTATGTTTCCGCCACCGACGCTACCTAGAAATACTCACTGACTTATTTCCTGGGGCTAGCGGATATCGTTAAAATGATTGACTCCCAGCCTGACCTGGCACCGCTCATTAAGCGAGTCCGCGGCGGTTACCTGAAAATTCAGGGTACTTGGATGCCTTATGAGGTGCGTTGGATATTCTCACTTCCACAGGGTCACTACCGCTCATCTCTCACTTCAGGTCGCGCTCCGACTCTCTCGCCGGTTCGTGAATCTTCATTTTTAATCTCTACTATCTGTCAACCTGAACCTAGGGTCGCCTACAACATCCGTGAAGACCTCGTACCTCTATTTGGGTATGTCATTTGCACTGTTCTAGACAGCAGAGTGTTGAAGGTAATGTGACTTCCAGGCCAACATTCCCAAGCACATGTCTAGCTCCAGATCAACCAGGATATGGTCAAGTAGTTACCAATGGATCCAACCGCCGCCGGACTAGACGTGTCACACATAGTAATCCCGATGGATCCTCCAATGGCACGAACGGTTGGACGGTCGTCACACCCAGCTTTACCGGTAGCTCTCAACAAAACCATCATCCCCCGAGGCGCGAAGCATCCAATCACGGTTACCAACCCCCGAGCCCCTCCATCGGTCTGGGCCTCCCTCGAGGGCAGATATCCGTAAAGAACATACCAACGGCGTCACCACGCGACCGAGAACGCAGCGTATCCGCAAGATATTCTCCATACATACCTTCTGCCCCTTATCCTGGTCGCCGGTCACCGATAGATGATGCACCCGTCCTGGCGGGAGACGGTGGGAAATCGGGATCAGAGAGGCATATTACGCTCCCTCCTGTCCAAGTCCCCTTGGCCATCGAGAGATCTTCATCGTATGCTCTCCCTCCTATCTCAGCCATGGAAGATCTCCGGGGCATACCCACCTACGACTCAGCAGCCGTGCTACGCCGGCTCAAGTCAGAGGATAATGATTCCTCGGCTGAGCCCAACCGACTTGCGGATCCCGGGTTCCGGATACGAAGGCGGTCTTTTTCTTCCCAGTAAGCATACTAAAAAAAATTCTTCTTCGTTGTTATTTATTCGGGTGGTTAGATATCCACGCAACACAGATTTCCGGCAGCCGAGGCACGTTTCCTCCTGGTCTTCACGGCATCACTTCGACATTTCTCCGCCAGACAGCGATGTGGATGATCGTTACCCGCCTAGCTCTCGGCTCAGCCTCTCTGTTCCTTCAAACACCTCAGCCGACGGGAACTCTACTTGCGAACCCTCACCTATCTCGCCAGCCACACCGCGCTCGATCATATCGGTACACTATCCCGGGTCTTCCCTGCTGGCCCATGCGCCAAGCAAAGACAACAGACGAGTACCGGAGGTCTTCCACCCGTCTATGCCAGCGACAACTAGGCGGCGTCTCGATTCGGGTGCTTCTACCACACATCGCCATTCCGATACTGATAGCGATACATATACACCCGGCCCCTATCGTCCCTGGTAATTTATCCCAATTTGTCGTCAATCTTCTCTTTTTTAAATTCGTGCATTCCTCCTAATCATACTCGGCGAAGTAATTTTTCAGTCCATTGCACATCGTATCCCGGTGTCCTTCGTCTTACGATATCGTTTCTTCTTACCTATCCTTGTCGTTCTTTGTACAAAGTTATAATCTCATCTTGCAGGTGCTACATTTTAAAATGTACTAATGTCGTTCCTTGTCGCAAGCACGTCGATCAATCAGGTTCCAATGGCATTCCATTGGCTTCCAGAATTCAATGCAATTTAATTTGGATTGTACAGTAATTCAATCACCATATAAATTAAATACATAGTCGACGGCAGCGTTATGAGAGTCGAGGATTATCCGGACTCCAAGGTCCCAAAACGATCGTGGAGAGTCGAAGGCTCGAAGCCACAAGGACCAACAACCCCGACCGCGCCTCGGTCCAGGTGTCATAACAGTTCTTGCATGAGACCATGGGTCATTTATATGCCAAACCGGTTCTGGCGGGCCCCTCTTTCCGAAGGCACCGATGTATGTGATCATATTGATTATGTGACAGGAACGTCGACAACAAAAGGAAGTGTTGGACTGGCCTTGACAAAGCTATACACAACACCTGAGCAGCTGCTGTCCAGAACTCCACTCACCGTAAGCCTTTTTTCGGGTACGCCGGAGAACAGATAACATACATAACTTGTGGAAGCGGACCGGACCCCAAGGACCAGGGTAGATGTGACCAACATTGCTCCTTTTATCCTCAACAGTCGTCGCAGTGCGCACTGATCACCGACATGAGAAAAGCGTGATCGGGAATCAACGTGGAATGTCATCAATAAAGCCATCGATATATTTATCAGAGGAGAGGTAAGTATGTCAGCTCAGTCCGACGATACGCACTAATCGGCATTTATCTTCTGAATCGTCGGAAGAGGTATCCGATAGGAGATATAAAAAAAAAGGTTGTCGCCCATAGATGTTTTTTCAAGGGTTCAAGGATGTACCCGTTGGAGAAAAGGCTTACAAGAGCAGTCTCGGCAGGCACCGAGAAAAGAAGATCTGCTGCGCAATGTGGGCTCGGAACATGTTGACACCGGCTGCTTGCAATTGTCCGCACGGCAGCAGTTGTTGCTCCGAGAGCACTGACGTTTGTTCGAATGGCAAGAAAGAATTGGCGAGGAGCATTAGTATGGAAGTCCATGTCCATATTACAGAAACTCATCTATGATGCACTATTATGATGCAAATGTAGAGATGTGGGCAGCCCTACAGTAACCGGATCGGAACCTCTTCAGAGCCTATCGACATCACTCCAATCAGAAAAGCCCGTGAGTCAGCATAAGTTTCAAAGCAGTACGCACCCTATAGCGCGCATGAGTAGATATCCAACAGTCGAGACGACCTATCATCGGTCACAATCGCGTGTACGTGAGCCCGAGAAGGAAGGGTCAAAGCCGAGTGAGACCGACCATGGTAGCCACTATACTCGCCGGAACCCCGTTCTTGAGGAAGTCGACATTGGAAAGATAAAGATCTCCCAACTCGTCTTCTACCGTCGCGCTATAAACGGAAATGAGATTGAGAAGATTAGGTCAGCTGAAGGCTCGGTGGTGGTAAAAGTTACAAAGAGGAAGGAAGCCAGGAGGGGAAGGTCGAGATAGGCCGGGATGAACCGAGATAAAAAAAGAACCGACGGCCTCAAAGTTTACTTGAAACTTATGACACGAGGTGCAGGATTTGCGGAAAGAGAGAGAAAAAAGACAAAGCCACTCAAACAACACCCACGCAGTCTGATTTGGAAACCCTGAAACGGGCATGCCCATCCCTGCCGAGCAAATCAAGCCCGTCACAAAGATGAGCAAGTTCTTGTGATTCCCCGGGAGATTCGTGCCGACCTCCTTTGCGATGGGCACCAAGAGTACACTAGCAATGGTGTGGCTGATAAATGTTGAGATAATCTAGACAACGAGCCGAACAACGTTAGCGCACCGTCATGAGCAGGGAAGATGGGCCGCTGACCAGAACAACGGGAGAAAGGATGAGCACGACAGTATAGAGTGAGAATCCCTCCACCCAGTCCCGGATAATCACGTCCACGACTTCCAACAGCCCGCTCGACATCACGCCTTGGCCCAAAGCAATGCCTCCCATGGCCAAAAATACAATGGTCCACATAAACTGCTCAAAGTCATCCTAAATCCCAAAGAAAATAGTGCATGAGTCTTCTTTAAAAGTAATGATTCGCTGTAAGCAATACCTTCTTCAGAACACCAGTCGAAAAGAAGGCGACGATGGGTACAATTGCGATGACTCCCATATCACCGACGACGTCCTGAATCTCGTGTGCGACGCACCACAGCCCAATCGTCACCACGCAGACGAAGGTTACCCACCACTAGAGAAAAGAAAGAGAGAGAACACGGTACGAAACATCAGCACACAGGCGCCGCAGGATCATTGGAGACCGACCTGCTTGGCCGTAAACGGTCCCTTTACCCCCCTAATCTGCTTGATCTCAATCTCGCCCTCTCCATCAGGGGATTGTGCGGGTCGGTACGACACCAGCAACATGAGCCAGATGAGCACGATCGAGATGGCGGAGACTGGGATAGCGACGGCGAACCAGGAGGCCCAGTCCAGAGGGGGGTCCATGGCTTGCAGGGCGATGAGGTTTTGCGGGGAGGATATGGGCGAGGATTGGCCGCCAATGTTTGCGGCGAGGGCGATGGCGAGCTGTAAAATAGAGAGTGTGTTCAGGCGGAAGGAAGGGGAGGAGAGAGAGCGAGGGAAACTCACGATGAGGCAGGGCCCAAAGGGGGATTTGGGTGGAAGGGTTCGGAGGATGGGCTATAGTCATTTTAGACTTGGCGAGAAAGAGGAGGAAAAACAAGACACTTACACGAATCAAAGCGAAGCAGAGGGTAGGAGCAGCAACATTGCTTTTAGGAAAAAGACAGATTAGCCTGGCATTGTGAAAGCAGACGACGGACAAAACAGACCTGATCCACATACTCGCGAAGCATGACACGCACATAAACGCCAGCAGCACGGTGCTGGGCCGTGTCCCCGCCAGGCTAAGGATCTTGGTGATGAGCACGCGGTCGATGTTGGTTTTGCTAAGTGCGGACGAAATGGTGAAGCCTCCAATGAGGAGCATGATCGTTGGCGAAAACATGCCCGAGAAGACATATCTGAGAGGAAGAAAAGGATTAAATGTGCGTAGAACAGGAAGACATGTAGCCATACTTCGTTGCCGCAGGGGGAGGAAGACGATTCCCATGCTTATCACGGATGACTTGCAGGAGGACGAGGAGCATAGGGACAAACATGGACGTGACAAACAAAGGAATAGCCTAAGAATCGTGAACTCTCGACGAAGCAGCACAAAGAAATACACGTACCTCCGTGGCCCACAGGAACGTACAAAATACTAACACTGCAAAACACCTATTGGCCTCCTTCTTTCCCACCACCTCCACATTCAAGAGCACCACGAGCAGCAACGCCGCTATCACCTTGTATATCATCTTCCTGGTCACTCTCACCGTCCCCAACGGCGTCGGCACGAGAAAAAGGCCCGGCCCCGGCTCCTTCAGCAGCGCCCCGATTGCGGTGGGCTCCTCCTCGTCGCCACGCCGCTGCTGCGCAATCATCTGCCGCCAGACGGTGTCCCGCTCCCAGGCAATATTTTCACGCTGGTGGAGCTTGAGCTGCTTGATCGCGAGCTGGCGGTCCCCGCGGACGACGCACTTGGTGTAGAGGTCGACGAGCTGGTGCAGTGCTTTGGTGAGACGGTTCTTGGAGGCACGGATGAAAGGATAGGCCGGTTCAACGGTGGTGTGGATGTAGTGGTCTTTCAGCTGGGAGAACACGACCTTGTCGTATCTGAGGAAAAAGTTTGTCAAGGGACGGAAAAGGAGGGGAGATGAAAGGACTCTTACTTCTTCAAGATCTTGCGGAACCCGGATTCATTTACTTCCACGTATGACTTGAGGTTGGACAGGGAGATGTAGAGCGTTGTAATCTTGCGCTTGAACAGGAGTCGGGTGTCGTATGCCTGGTCTGTCTCGGAAGTCCAGAGGTTGTCGAGCGCGCCAAACATCCCAGACGACCTGAATCTGGCGGGCCGCGCGGGTTCGTCGGACATCTCGCCGCTAGAAACGCTATACCTACGAGAGGAAGATTCTCCCCCGTGCGCGTGGCTGGTTGAGAGGCTCCGCTGCCGCCGCCGACTGGCGTCTGGACTGCGAGATGCATTGCGAACAACGCTAGACCTCCGAGGAACCTGCGAGACGCTTTCGTCGTCGTCCTCATCTTCCTCGTCGTCATCAATGTGGTAGGTATCGGGACCTTCCTCCTCCTGCCTCGTCACAAGCCTTTCCAGCTCCTCCAACTCGTCGAAAAGTTCCTTCTCCTGGGCGACATAAAAGGAGACAATCTTCTTGAGCTCCTGGTTTAGAAGTGACTCGAAGAGGGAATCGGCGTTGGCACCGTGACCTCCGAGAAGAGTATCCCGCTCGCCGGCTTCGACATCGTGTCGGTCCCCATATTGTTCCTTTTCCAGTTGGTAAATGTTCTTCTTCAACGCGTCGTACCTGTCTTGACACTGTTATGATCACATTAACTTTGGGGACAGAACCACCAGCGCACGCAATGTATTCGTCCCACCAGTCCGAAACAGCGTTGAATTTGAGAGAAGAGCTTCATATTCATTAGAGAAAAACTGCGGTAAGATCCGGCGTGCATACCTGAACTTCATTGGGACGCCGAGGGGTGTTGAGGGGGGCTGTCGCGCTAGGTGCAACGACCTGAGCTGGATGGAATCCACCTCGAAGCTGGGACACGGTCAGTCGTCTAATCCACGTCTTGATCGCCGTGGACGATGAGCAGGTGTAAAAGGCCTTGGTGTCACGTGCATCATCCCGTTGCAGCGAAGCAATGTCCTACTTATGGCTGCCTTGAGATTGCCTTCCACCTCCGAAATGCATGTCTGACTCACCGGTGATCGCCGTATGATCACCAACTGACCTTCCTGCTCCCACTTGGCCATGCCCAATCCAGAAAATTCAACAGAAATGCAGACTTCAGAGCTCTGTATGGACTACGAATCCCTATACTGATGCTCATCGCTGACAATTACATCGCATCGAACAGTCAACGTGCCAGACGCCGATATCATCTTTCGGTCCGCCGATAACGTCCTGTTCCACATTCATTCGACCAATCTTAGCGCGACGACCGGCGGCTTTCCCAAGGCAGCGGAATTTCCTCCCAGATCAGACGAATATGTCCATCTTACTGAAAATGCCTCGACGCTGGAGTTGTTGTTTCAGTTTATCTACCCACAACGGCAGCCAGCCGTTGATAAACTCGAGTTCACAGATCTCGCGTCCTTGTCAGAAGCCGTCGAGAAATACCAGGTGTATCCCGCGATGCAGATCTGCATGGTCTCCATGAGGTGCGCATCTACTGTCACGTTCCCTTGCTGTTGAGAAAAGTCCAAACCTGTCCTACAGCCAAGCTCTTCCAGCCCATGCTGTTGAGGTCTTGGATTACGCCGTGAAGCATGATTATCCCGACTTGATGGACAAGGCCGCTCCTCAGGCTTCCCTCGCGGAAATCTCCAGACTTGCCAGCAAGGTTTCTCCGCTGCTTCTCCAGACATGGGTTAGATACTCTTTGGACTCATCACCCGCAACTGAACGCCTTTTCAAGATCTCCTATCACAATGAACGGATTTGTGCATTCCAATCCGCTTTCAGTAATGAACACGCAGGAAATCACTCCGACTTCTCTGGTAGGGACTGTTCGCTATGGGATTCTAGTCGCTCAATTATCCTCGCCGCCTTGGGCCGTGCGGTTGATATTGATTCCAATTTTTCGCTCATCATTGCGACCAACTCAAGTACATGTTGTCAGAAGGCTGCCAATTCGTGGAGGAACAAGGTATTCACCCGTTTCAATGCCGTCAAAAGGTTCAGTGCATTTCTTGGTTCGGTTAACACTCCCAGCACCCTGTGATTACAATGACTTCTCGCTTTTACTGCCTGTACGCAATATATCCAGACATGGACCAGACAGCTTCTGCCGTAAAGGATAATAAGACGGTTCCCCCCGATAAGCCGGCCATGAGGCTTCCCTTGGTAGTGCACGAAATTGTTTAAGCATATTTACGTCGACCCTGACATACCCCCCACCGCAACATACACGAAAGCTTTTCAGACAGGCACACCTGCGCTCTGGATCATTTTCTTCTCCCCCTCTAAGATTCAAAGTGACGGTATACAGGCTGTGCGAACCTTGGACTAATAAAACTGCTCACTGACAATTATTTAGGATGGCTTCAGTCTAGACTGCAAGCTAGTATGTGTTAAACGAGCTACGCTGACGGACGACGAAAACTACTGGAGTAGAACAATAAAAACAGTAAGGAATGCTACGAGGCGAAACATCAACGAAGGTAGCCGCGATGCATCGTGCATGCTGGCCCAAAATGGCAGTCCCAATGCCAACAGTGTGGTAATTTACCTAAGTCAGGCCACGGTGATTCGAGGTCCGGATCACGACCGAATCCCGAGAGCATGACTATGAGTGTCTCATACCAGGATTGGTCCAACTGCCTTCCGTTGATGCGCATCGCATAATAGATGACATTGTGTCGGCAGGCTCTGTCCTGCAGATGGGAGTTGGAAGGGCTGGGGAGAGCGACTGGGTTATGTAGAGGTAACCCTTTCTCTTCGGCGTTGGACTCGAATTCCTCGAGGATCTCCAGAGCAGCTTGCGCATCTGAGACGAAGGTGAGTTGAAAAAGCGGGGTGTTGAAGTTGAACAAAGGATGAATTACCGAGTACACCGCACCCTTTCGAATGCACGACTCCGATGCCTTCCATCTGATCCAACGCAGTCAAGTCCTCCCTGCCGTACTGCTTGTCATAGTCTCTCCACCACTCGATAGTGCCACCAAAGAAGCGGGTCTGGACAGCCACACGGCCTCCTCCAGTGTACCACCAGTACGCGTGATCGAGACTGGTGAACGGCCGCCAATCCAATCTACGGGAGCACAGTGGTTTGTGCGCTCCAGTTCCAGCGGTTCCGAACCTGGTTTGACGAGTAGACACAGGTAGAGACTCCCACTTTCGCTTGTTACGCCGAGTCCGCGCCGGCAGTGTCGACGTAGGAGCTGAGTCCCCATTCAAACTTGCACGGTCGAGCGGCTCATGGTAGAATCCAGGTTTAGCCCACCAAGATGTTATGAGACGGCCGAGTTCGAAGATGACAATCGAAATGAAAGCCACCTTCAATTCAGCTAGCGAGACACTGTCCACTTCTGCTTCTGGGTGCAAGTGCTATCGGAAAGATCAGTGCCCAATAAATTCAAAATTTCGATGCATTTATCGAATCGCCACCTTTGCCGTCAAATCAGTCGCAAGCCCACAGCTCACATGGATCGCGTCGTCGATCGGGCGCATTTATACACCCATGCCCGTGCTGGCGGCGTGAAGTTTCTCTCCGCCTTCAACTGGACTTGGGGCCAGTGAAACCAGATGAAATCGCGGATATCAGAGTCGGTGGGATGGATGGGTCGAACCCTACGTATGTGGCGTTCGTGGACGCCTCCCCCGGCATGATAAAGTGCGCGGAGGCAATTCAGGAACGGCTTGCGGTACGCTTGGTGGTCTAGAAGTTGTTGTCGGATTGTGTAGATCATCGAGAGGATGGGGTTCCCTGGCGCGTCCGCGAGGGTTATTGACATTGTTTTATGATTATCGGTGAGGCAAATGGGATTCATCTCTGGCTCCATGGTGGGAGAGACTGGCCGCTGTCTGAGAGGAATTGTCTGAGAAGTGAAAAAATCACATGCACATGGTTAGATGTACTCATCGACGATCTATGCCGATACTTGATCTTTCGATCCGCAGACAACGTCCTATTACTCATAGCGCGACGACTGGCGGCTTTATACTGGCAAGCGCGGCGCAACTTCCTCCCCATTCGGTCCATCTTAAGTGCTGAAGATGCCGCGACGCTGGATTTCAGTTTGTCGATCCACGACCTCAGCCAGCCCTGCAGAAGATAGAGTTCTCCGACCTCGTGTTGTTAGACGCTATCGAGAAATACAAGGTTTGCCGTGCAATGAGGATTTGCATGATTTATATATGAGGTGTGTGTGTTGATATTGTCAATGTCACAGGTCCCCTCGGTGTTAATAGAAGGCACAAACTTACCGCATTAGAGAAGGTCTCCTAACTTGAAGATGGATGCCAAGTAATTTGGCCATTTCCTCGGCGCGTGTCGGTTCCAAACGTATGTCTAGTCATAAATCGTGACATAGCGCAAGATAAACGCATTTACTCGACCCGGTTGTAACGATTCAGTAGTAATGGACAACCTTGCCATTCAACCGTGTATGGCTGGCCAAGTTAATGAACATTCCTATTTATTCTCAGATTATTCGTGCGATCTGTTGGTGGGTATCTCTCTCCTTCTCGAAGGCGCGGGAATAGCGGGAAATGCGCAAAAGTCAGCGGCTCTCCGTTCTATTCGTTCGTGTATCCGGCGTTTCCTTTGGCGAATTGCTCTAATTTTTGTCAAGGATCGCAAATGTGTCCATAGGTGACAGAACGACAGGCCGGCCAGCGGGAACTTGAACCAGGGAAGGTCCTCATCTCAGGATCGGACGCTGGTCACTCCCACTGTGGGAACGAGGACCCAGTCAAAATCCGACCAGTTTGCACAAAGTCTCGGAAGCAAATTCGTCATGAATGAGGTGGTATTTGAATTATTCGGTCCTGCGCAGTTGTCGGACAGAGACTTGGATTTTGATGAAAACTTGTAAAGTAGCGGGATCCATATGGCACTGATGTCGGCATCGATAGCCCCAAGCGCTGAACCAGTTAACACCTTGTGGATCCTTGCCACATCGCCTCCCATGTGAGACATATTCTGGCGTGTTTCTCTGGAGCTTGAGCCGCCACAGTAGTCTCATACCAAGACACCTCACGTGTGTGAGCCTACCGCCACAGGACCAAATGATATGGGAGAGCCAGGTACGAGAACTGAATGCAGATAGATCTCCAGGGTTGTGAGACCGCAGACCTTTATCAGCAAGGTGTCATGGATCTTTGGCTTTTGATCGCGAATGAAAGGAGGAAGGGAAGGGTTCGACGGATGACTTTTGCCCGATATGGGAGCAAGAGAAGCTTGGGCTTGTAGTACGTGACGCATATATAGCCGTCTAATTTCGGATGTTAGCCTAAAATCCTAGACAAGGCCCCTCCATCTCTCCCCTCTCCCGCCCATGTCCTACTCGCCCTCCCTCACCTTTTCTCTCCTGCAAACAGTGGTTGTTAGGGGCACTGCCTCATAGGGCACGTGATCCATTTCATTGTTTGTTGAATGGGGGCGTGGGAACCACACAGGCTCAGCCCGACCACGACGTTGCGGCACCCTTTCGAGGCATCGTTTTACCTGAATTTCATCATCACATCAACGTAACTCCTCTTTTCTTATCTCCACCAGGTGCTAACCAAACGTACCACAGTCGGCCCGTAAAAATAATTCATTTCCATTCCCATGGCGGTCCCAGCTCCGCCGCCAAGCGCCGTTTCCATACCCTTGCCTGGTGCCATTTCGCCCCTGAGACGCAGCGCACGATTGGGAGTTGTCGTGCATCCGTCGTTTAGTCCTCCCCCTGGAGGCAACCGGAAACGTCCACGAGGTGGGGTAGAGCCGACATCGCACCTTCCGGTTGTGCAGCCATCGACTAGTCCGAGAGAGTTGCGTTCGGCCAAGCGACGCAGGGTGGAGACTTCGGCACTCCCTACACGCAAACATAAGGCGTGTGAGCCCTCGGGTGCTGGTCTGAGCCATCTCGACAAAGAGTCCTCGCTCCCAAAACGGAGGAAAGAGAATAGCTGTGCGGTGGCTTCTGTACGTTTTCCCCGTCCCTCGTGCTGCGGTCGTAGCGCTAAGAAAGATTTAGAACAAGGTTAAACTGAAAACGAAGCCAAATTGTGCAACGGCAGAATGCAATAACCGTTCACCAAGGTCGAAGCGGTCCTCATTTGTTGGTGTATCCGAGTCAAAGGCCAGGACGAAACGGTTTCGGCAGACAATACCAGTGATACCAGGAACGAACTCAAAGATGAAAGAAAAGGCTTCTCCTGCTCGGAGGGCTACCACACTTATGACTACTACCGCATCTTCCGAAACGCGTGGCCGTACTCCCGAAAAGGCAGCCCATCAACGGCGCAGTGCTCGTGTCAGTGGCCGGTCCGCTAAGATCGATGCATCGCGTTTAACGTCCAAACCACTATCCCAGCGGTCGAAGCCATGGTTGTCATCGGTCGAAGAGGCATCTGCATCGAGGCCGTCATCTCCGCTCCTGGGACGGGTCGTGTCATCTGCCCCTTATTCAGCGCATATAGTTGTAATTGCAATGACATCGCCACCGAAATGTGACTCGCGGGAAGGACCCTCCGAATCTGTCTGTGCTGAGGATAGGTCTTGTGCACAAAGCATGGCACATATAGCCACATTTGACTCGAGAAAGTATATTCCAGAAGCCCCGTCGTCTCCGGCTCTTACGGAACTTGGGCCTTCCGACTCTCCCCCCATCCCTCTCCCGCTAGAAACATCGATAGTCCCGCCAACGCAATCCATCTTGGGACCGTCCCTTCTATCCTACACCAATACCAACACCCCGTCCTCAACCTCTGACTCTCGGGAGTCAAATTTAGGCGCATATATTCGCCCTATCGACCTGCCAAAGCTCATCGTTATTCGCCCCACACCCCCATCGTCATGCTCGCCATCACCTCCCCCTGATGACTTGCCCTCCCAGATCTACCACGGCATGGGGATCAAGGTCCTCGTCACACCACCGACGCGCGAGTCTTCTCCACTGCCTCAATATCAGCCGTCCGTTCCGGATATTGACCCTATGTCGACTCCTCCGTCTCTTTCGATTGGGGGACCACAGGTGATAGAGATTCCGGAGTACATCGCTGCTCCTGCTCCCACCCCCGCGTCGATACCCATACCTATGATTGATGTAGATTCATCAGAAACTCGACCGGTGCTGGAAAACATGGACTATATGCAGTACGACCCTCAGCGAGATATGATGGGTATCCCTGGTCCCGGACCTACGACGATGATGTGGCGTCAACAACAACAGCAGGGGTTTGATCTGCAGCAACAAGATCCGCAGGGCCAGGGTGAAGGGGGGATTCAACTCCAGCAACCCTATACGTACTCGTACGACTACGAGTACACGAATGGTCTATCCTTCTCTTCCGATGACCCGTCACCAGTGCTTCCGTCTTCGTCCGAGAAACCACCCTATGTAATCCCTCTTGAACCGGAACAAGGTCAAGGAGATAGTCCAATGGAAGACCTGGCTGTTGGGACAGGATATGATTGTGGCGACGATGACGGGATGACCAGAAAGCGGAGATGGATAGGCGGTAAGAGGAGGACTTTAGGGATGTGGGAGATTGCTTGTCAGTTTCGAGTTTCAGAGCTGTGAGTTGTCCCGTTTTTCTTTTTCTTTTAAAACTAGGCTGACAAATATTTATCTCTCCGTCCAGGGTTCGACGATACACACTCCCAGCTATCAGGGACATTGTATCACATCAGATGGAGACATACTCCATGCGGCATGGAAAGCCGAAGTCGTGGTATTTGGAGGGCGAACAGGTCGTCAATTGGGAAATTGATACGGAGGCAGATGTTGTGATGGGTGATAAGGGTGGGGCTCGTAACGAGAATGAGAACGTGAATGGAAGTGGGTGTCTCCGAGGAGGCAAAACGGGAGAGGAGAGAGAGGACTGGAGCGATTATGAGAGCGAGCTGAGCGATAGCGATGATGAAGAGAATCCCAAATCCAGGAAGGATGGGAAGCGGAGGCGATCGTGGCTTGACGAAGACGACGACGAGGACGAAGAAGACGACGATGAGGATGCCGAGGGGGAGATTGACCCTGATGCATGGCATGACCCGTCGTTTCAAGTCCAACAACAAGGTGTACAAGGAGGTGCGATGATGGGCGCGTTTTATGTGGGGCCTGTCGGATGTGTCGACGAGGACCGAACACCGCCTCCTAAGACGTCAACGCCGGCACTTGAACAATCTGCATCGACCGGAGTATCGGTAGCCCCTTGTCCAATAAAGCCGGCTGTGCAAGCCCAGATTGAAGCTCAACACGAGAGCGGGCCTCCGCAGCTCGTGGCGTCTCCGCGTCCTCGCACTACCGATCACACGTTTGATACGCCGCCAATCGTCATACAGCCTTCACCGTTGGCTTCGTTAGTCCCGCCTCCGTCTCCGTCTCCTTCTCCGTCTCCTTGCACTTCCCCTGCTTTCCCGACACCACCCATCATCTACGAATCGACACTCCCGGTCCCTCCACCGAAACTCAACACGATCCGTGCCCTATCACTCCGTGCAATCGAGGTTGGCGTAGCGAGATCGGTGGTGTGTCGGGGGACACCGATTGATCGAACCAGAGCTTCACAATGGGCTCATGCTGGGTCTGCAGCTGGAAGTCCGGCAGTTTCTCGGAATGGACAAGGCGATTGGGAGCAGAGGGGGAGGAATATGGAGAGGGGGAGGGCAAAGGCGAGAGGGATGAGGAGAGAAACTGTTGCCGCTTTGGGGGCGCCGTTGCCAGGACCCATCGATAGTGGGTTTCATGACGAGCTGGCCGCCTGGGACGCGTTCTTGGATCGATTGGAGAGAGAGGAGGTGGATGGTGGGGTGGATGGGGAGAGCCAAGACCCAGCAACCAGGGGCACGCGTGAGAGTGGTCCCCATATAACGCCGATGGAGGTTGAATTTGGCGTGACGGCTATGGTTGCCGATGTGAATTCGGCCACCTGTCCTCCCCGGGCTACCCCGAGTCAGGTCGAGAACGGTTTTTACTCTGAACAGCCGGCGGGTGTCACTTCTTCGCCTGCACCGCCTTTGCCGAGACCACCTCCAAATGCTTGTTGGTGGTTGCCGGCATGGGTGTCCCCGTCACAGCAGTTGGTAGGTGAGCAACTTCAGGCTCCGCAAGGAGGAGAGGGTAATGTGGGGAGTGTGGGGTACTCAGTATGATGGGCATGGGGGAGGTGCAGATGCAGATGCAGGGTGCATGACGACCTTGTGGGGTGATCCTTATGTTGGTTTGTGGATTTCTCTGTTGAAGCGGACACGGTCTTTTGGATCCCCTACTCATGATATATTTCTATTTATTCTATCCTGGTGATGTTCCAGCCTGCTATCTCTGCCGGGTGTGTTTGCTGATGATCATAACCGTGTTTTGTAGCTAACACTTACTACTGTCTTCCTATTGTGTATTGCATTTCTTGCTGTATTGGCTATAGATGTATCCACATACCCGACTACTTCGGCTCTTTTGAGGATGTTTAGCGATGACCCGGAGCATATATGCATGCGCTGTACTCATGACCCAGCGAGCCCCACGCTCGCCGATAGTGCGCGAAAGGAACGTATCTTGGCTTGCCTTTAGAGTCCAAGTCTCCCTGTCTTTAGAGTCTGCCTGCCTTTAGAGGTCTTTGTCCGAAGTTCTAATCAGAAGAAGATAATAGATAAGCCGTTACTACGTATATGTACGTTTCAAGGGTGGAATGTGCATGCGTGCGTCGTGTTTAAGTTCTAGGGCTGACCGTTGCCGAGTCCATATGAACGTCCCTACAGTGTATTCTATTCCTCGAAACGGTAGCCCCGACAGGTCTTGTAATCAAACTCAGATTGTACTCCGACAGATCCATTACGTTTATATCGACCCCCAAATGCAAGCCTCAAGTTATCCGCGACTGGAGTCCCTCAGACCTTGATACTATGCTGGCAGGACGTCTACCTTCGGCTTCCCTTCTCACCGGTACAATGTGAGTATAAAGTGTTTATCATCCCCCAGCTCTCGAATGACGAGGGTTCTTGGACAGCCGACGCAATGTGTCGAAGAGCTGGCCTGCTAGAACGCGGGGCTACGCTACTTCAGGAGAGGAACTCTACCAGCTGGGAGAACGACACGTCACGAAAGGTCTAGCAAGGCTGACCCAGGGCTTTATGGAAAAGGGCCGGGGCTCTTACGTGGAGTACGACGATGGACGCAAATATCTCGACTTCTCCAGTGGAATCGGTGTTACCTCTCTAGGTAAGTATTTCTCGCAGATTATTGTGAACGCGATGAAAATGATGAACTGTCTCTTCTAGGCCATTGTCATCCCAAAGTCAGCCAAGCTGCTGCTGATCAATGTATGAGGATCGTCCATGCCCAAGTAAGTAACAGTCGAACGTCAATTTGTTCATGGAATTGAACGGGGGTTTATAGTGCAGTATCGGTTTCCATAAGCCGTACGTGCAACTCATCGAAAGGCTCCTTCCTGTTATGCCGCACCCTTCCCTCGATTCCTTCTTCTTCTGGAACTCTGGTTCGGAGGCTATCGAGGCAGCTATTAAGATAGCTCGCGTAGCAACCGGGAAGCAACATATTATCTATATGCAAGGTATGGAGGTGTGCATAGTGTTGGTTAATTTGCTTGACGACGTCGATAGGCGGTTACCATGGCCGTACTTATGGTGCCATGGCCGTCACGTCAAGCAAGACGATTTACGCGGAAGGCTTCTTCCCGGTCATGGTAGGCATTGTTTTGAAACGCATATGACTACATATTAATCTGCTCTCGACCTACAGCCCGGGACTTTCGCGATTCCTTTCCCATACTGGCATCAACACAATGTTCCTCCCTCGACGCCGTCTTCAACTCTCGTGTCGAACTCTCTCCATCAGCTCGACCTCCTCCTGACCCAACAAAGTGCTCCCCGCGACACCGCTGCCATCATTGTCGAGCCCCTCCTTGGTGAAGGTGGCTACGTTGTTGCCCCTCCCCAGTTCCTGCGCGGACTTCGGGAGGTCTGCGACAAGCACGGCATCCTTTTGATAGTCGATGAAGTTCAGAGTGGGTTTGGCCGTACAGGCAAATACTTTATGATTGAACACAGTGGAGTGAAGCCAGATATCATGGTTATTGCCAAGGTTTGTTCCTCTCGAGAGTTATTCTGTCAAATAGTAATGAATACGGTCTACAGGGTTTGGCAAATGGCTTCCCGTTGAGTGGGGTGGTCAGCCGCAAGGAGCTCACGGATAAACTGAAGCCCGGGAGCATGGTAGGTCCCAAGTTAATACACATCTAAAAATATCCTGATTTGCTCTCCTTTTAGGGAGGAACTTATGCTGGGAACGCCGTGTCTTGTGCGGCGGCGGTCGCTGTCGCTGATGCTTTCCAGGAGGAAAATATTATTGCTAACGTACAAACGCGGTATGTTCACCTCGCTGCCCCCTCTTCTCGAAGCTCAGGCTCAAAACTTTGCAGGTCTACCGAGTTGTTTGGATATCTCAACACTTTCTGGAAAGACCCCGAAGTCGCACCCTACATCCTCGATGTCCGTGGGAGCGGGTTGATGGTGGCCGTGGAATTCACGTCCCCTAACGGTCCTGGTGCCAAGTTTGACCCCGTCGCCAAGCATGATAGTCCCCAAGCCTTATCGAGCCGGGTTGTGAAGCGGTGCATTGAAAAAGGACTTCTGATCCTGACGACGAGCGCGTATGAGACTGTGAGGTTCATCCCTCCGCTGAATATCAGCAAGGAGGATTTGAAGAAGGGGACCGAGATCTTTACCGAGGCCGTGAGGGAGGTCGTTAAAGAGGGTTGAATCGTTCAATCTGAGCTGTTGTTCGCGTAAAATGCTGTTGTACTCTTACAGCTCGTTGTGTATGTACATTATTGTGATGAATGCATCCTTGCAACTTGTGTAACGTCGTCATTGCGGTATTTACCGATAACTTCAATTCAGCGCTAATTCATGGTGGTTAATGCCGTCATGTCTCGTCCTCTCAAACGCCCACGAACGGGGATATGCGGCGCCTCGGATCCTGAGGTTGAGCAAGTCCAGAATCTTGAAGAGTTTCGAGTGCCAGACATGCCGTATGCCGAGGTTTTCTATGTCGCCCATTTCATTGGAGAAGATACCACTAATGAGTGGTATAATGAACTGCTCAAACTGGACAGCTGTACGTTCCCTTTCTGCGATCGCCGAGTTTTGAATTCAAATGAGTTTCAGGGTACCAACCTAAGCTTAAGGTGTACGGCAAGGAGGTTGTTCAGTCGAGGAAGATTGCCAGTGCGTAGGCTGTACCCCTATATGCAGGGGGGTCTTCATGTCCATCGTTCTGGACAGCTTATGCGACAGATCCCAAGCTCACACTCAAGTACAGCGGACAGGAGGTCGACATGCGATACCAGTATCCTCCTGTCCTACGAAAAATCCAAGACGACGTCGAGGAAAGGCTCGGCGTGACTTTCAACCACGTCATGCTTAACTTGTACGAAGATGGCAACGTCTACATCGGGAATCACAGGGATAACTTGGAGAACAGGTGAGCCAGCCACACTCAAATACTTTGAACGGGGAACATTGTGATCCGAGGCTAGCTGTAAAGGATCATTGCCTCCGTCTCGCTGGGCGCCTCACGGATGTTTGTGATGAGTCAGGACTCACTCAGAGCTGCCAACAGAGGGAGAAAGAGACTCTGTTTGACGCCTCAGAGTGCCACTTCTCGGCGGTCTGAGGAAATATCGCATGGAGGGTCATTCGAGCATCTTGATGGAGTAGGAACACGGCAATGGAGGTTGGATTCCGGTTCACTTCTGGTGATGCAAGGGGCTACTCAGAAATTTTGGAAGCATCAGATTCCCAAGTGCGTCCTCAAATACGTATATTTGCCATTTGGACATCTCACACCCTTTTAGAGAACCAAAGGTGAAAAATGGTCGTATCAGCCTTACCTTTCGGCAACTCGAGCCTTGAAGTTAAGTGAAGACGCGCACAAAAGTGCCTCTACAACGCACTTTGTTTACCTTGAAACGGAATTGCTTGGGAAAGGGGATCGCCGGATCGTCTTGAGCGTGGGTTGTAACTTCTTTATCGGGATGTCGGATTGAATGACAGTCGCTCAACGAGGGGCTGAGAGACAAAGAAAGTGTGGTGTTTCAGTGGTGGACCATAATTCCTTCGAAATAGGTGTCTCAGTGGGCGCCAGCGGGGATTCTGAGGAGGTCGAGAGAAGCCTGTCGTGATGCCCCAGGTTCTCATGAGAAAATACAGTCCCAAGATTTCGTCTTCTCCTTTTGACTTTGTGTCGCTTTCCGGGGAACACAAGTCTAAGATAACAACTTCGATGCTCAATCCAATTATCAACTGACCTGCGCGAACCGTTATCTATGGTCCAGAGGGGGCCACGGCATTCATGTGCTCTGATAGCAATTTTGGAAGGCAGACTTGTCCGGGTCATATGGTGGGTCTCTCGTGACCTGGGGCATTATCTCACCCAATAGTGTCCGCAGACTCCACACTTCAGACGCAAACGAAGAGAACGAAAAAGGAACGCGAATCTCTTTAAATTTTCTTGTCATTGGCACTACGCCAAGCCATTTCGATCCCCGAAACTACTTGGATTACATCCCCGAGCCCACCATGACAACGGCGATCGACCTCTCTGGCAAATCCCAGCAGCAGATGCTCTTTATTCCCGACACCATGGCGTCATGGCCATATGAGCGTGCCTTCAACCGTCACTATGACGAGGCAGTTGCGGAGTCTAGAGCATGGTTCAGCCGTTACACGCATTTCACCAAACAATTCGACTTTCATGACCACCTTGAACGATGCGATTGCGGTGCATTTTGATTTGACCCCACCGGCAGGTCCCCTTCGTTTCTGAAACATCCCCAGGTCTTATCTCCGCCCTGTGCTATCCCGATATATCCAAGGGTATGCCTGACCACCCATGGAAGATTTGGAAATGATGTTCGGTTTTAGAGGGACTGCGCTGGTCTACCGATCTCATGCGCTTCTTTGCTTTCTTTGATGAGTATACTGACTTGAAGCCCGTGCCCTTTGTGGAAGAGAAGGCGAATATTGCCATCGACGCCGTGAAAAACCCGTATAAACCGCGTCCGAAAGGAGAGGACCCCGTGGGCCAGATGGCACAAGAGTCTGTTCATGTTCACATGATGTCTATTCTTAAGTTCTTATGCCCTGGTTTCCAGCGTGTGTCAACTAGCATTGGTGGTCTCGACTCAAACCGCCGGGAAGCACTTCATCCAAACTTTCGTGCAGTATCTGGAATCAGTCGTGGACGAAGCAAAGGACCGTGTAAACGACGGCGTCGACCTCAACACTGTCGAGGAGTATTTAAGTAAGCGTCGCTTGAGTGGTGGCGGAGGCCCCTCTTTCGTTGCTTTGGAACTTCACCTAGATCTCCCAGACGAGGCCTTCTACCACCCGGCGATCAGAGAGATGCAGCTTCTAGGCGCGGACATGATTATGGTTGACAACGTGAGTCTCTCCAAAATTAAGTGATCTATTTGATTCATCTCCTGGGATAGGACATCCTCTCATACAACAGGGAGCAAGCCGCTAATTGCGATCATTATAATATCGTAACTGTCATTATGCGTCTGTACAACCTCGACGTCGCAGGAGCGATGAACTGGGCAGCCAACTACAACCTTGGACTCCAGGCAAAGTTCCTCGTTGGGCTCAAACAACTCCCCTCCTTCAGCCCCAAAGTCGACAAGAGTATCAAAGAATATCTCGAGAGCGTAGGGATGGCGGTGAAGGGCAACGTCTGTTGGAGTTTCGAGTCCAGGCGCTACTTTGGGAACACCGGCCATGACGTCCAACAGACTCGATATGTTCCATTGCGGCCTAAAGTGACACCAATTCTCGGAGGTTCCGACGTATCTGCGTCGTAGTTCTTTTATACTTATATGAAGTAGCCAACTCGAACTTGACACTATAACGATAGACCTTGTATGATCAGTCATGGTGCGGATGCTGTCAGACTTACAAATTAACCAGGAGGATTTTGGATAGAATGGCAGTGTCGCAATACGCTGACGTACAGTGCAAGCTCCTGCCAACGAGGTGCTGATAAGAGAATGTGTGGTGGTCCATAATTCCTTCGAGATAAGTGGCTCCGCATTGGAATATGTAGTCCGTAAGTATTTCTTAACATTCGAGTTCGTTACTAATACATCTATAAGTAATTACGACGCAGAGACATCGGAACCTGCGGAAATTTGTATTACTTTGGGCCGCAATGAACATATCGGTTCTGTTGGACGTCGCGGCCGATGCTCCCAAAATAGCGCCTGGACTCGCAACTCCAACAATTGTGGCCCCTTGCCATCATGCCTACGTTATCGAGATATTCTTTGATATCCTTGTCGACTTGTGGGCTGAAGGAGGGAAGTTTTTTGAGCCCTGCGAAGAATTTGGCCTAGAGTCCAACGTGGCGGTTGCGTGCCCAATTCATAGCTCCTTCAACATTGAGGTTGTAAAGTCGCATGAGGATGGTTATGATATTACAACGATCGTCACCAATGGCTTGCTCGTTGTTGTATGAGACGATGTCCTATCTGAGGAGATGAATCAATTAGCTCATCTATTTTTTAAAACTCACGTTGTCGACCACGATCATGTCAGTGCAGAGAAGCTCCATCTCTTTGATCTCCGGGTGGTAAAAGGCCTCGTCTGGCAGGTCTAGGTGAAGTTCCAACGGAACAATGTAGGGGGCTATGCCACTATTCAGCGACGGTTAGGTAAAAAAAACTCCTCAACGGTGCTGACGCTGTCGTTGACACGGTTCTTTGCTTATTCCACGACTGATTCCAGATACGTCACGAACGATTCGATGAAGTGCTTCCCGGCATTTTGAGTCGAGGACATCAATGCTAATTGACACACGCGGCACCGCAATCGCATCGTTCAAGATCGTCATGAAAGTCGAATTGTTTGGTAAAATTCTCGTAGCGGCTGAACCAGGCTTAGCTAGACTCTGCAACTGCCTCGTCGTAATGACGGTTGATAGCAGGCTCATATGGCCATGACGCCATGGTGTCGGGAATAAAGAGCATTTTCTGCTGGGATTTGGAGAAGTCGATCTTTGCCATGAAGTGGGTGTGATTAGAGTGGTTTCGAAAAAGGTTGGTCGCACTAATTACACCGCTGGCAGGAGAGCGTTACAAGTTAGACTTGTACACATACCTGTATAGATAACCATAATCTGATCACTTGCGGTCGTCATGGATACTCCTCCGCCAAAAATCACACAATCTGATCGTGTGTTTGGCTATGGTTTAGGCTACAAGTCCATCTTGTAACGTCTCCTGCCAGTGGTGTTATAATGTGCCATGCTGGCACTTGCTGACAGGCATCTTTGGCTCAACTCCGACATCACACCAGTTGTTCTTTCCTCAAGGACCCCGGGGAGTTAGTTTATCGCTCCTGCGACATCGAGGTTGCACTGACGCATAAGGATCGTTATGTACGATATCAGTGATCATTACCGGCGGCCCGCTCCCTGTGGTATGAGAGGATGTCCTATCGGAGAGATGTAGGTAAAGTTCCCCCGCAAACATTGCAAGTAGGGACTATTCAAGGCTCCTCGACGATCCTGACGCTGTCGTTGACACGATTCGTCGCTTGCTCAACGAGGCTTATCGGCTTTGAAGGTGAGCGTTCAAATTTAAAGATATGTTAGAGAATCAAGATGGCTCGAAACACAAATTCAAATTTGATTCAGGTTTTCCTCACTGCGCGCGTACGCGTAATTGGCTTTTCAATTGCATGCTGAATCGTCATGGCCTTTCAAGAGCAGTCTCCACAAACAATATGACACATTCCTAATACCATGGGCGAATGCCCTTTGCCTTGAGCGATCAGTCCTCACTATGAGGTTATCAGTGCAGAATCAATGGCTTGGATTTGCGGATTCCGTGCACGTGGTTCTTTATCGATCCGATTACCATAGTTCGTCTTGTTTTCATAACATGAAATGTTGATCCTGAAGCAACCAAAGGTCAACCGTACGAATGAGAGCAAGGAATGGCAAAAAATGATGTCTTTTCGTCTTACCTACGTAGAACCAACCTAGAACACCTCCGAGTGACCGAGTCGGATGCGACCTCGTGAATTTTTACTTCGTACTTGACGAGTAAACTGATCCGCAGGCGAAGATGTGTTGGGCCAACTTATCATGGAAAGAGGTCGTTTTTACTTTGATTTACTCTTCTATTAACCACCTTCTCGCCTCTTCCTGCAGATTCTGGGAATCAATGTTGTCTCCTTCCTCGGCCAGGCACTTTCTCTCGACTTTCTCGATTATCTGGACTAATTTATTGTGTCTCTCGTCGCTCAAGCCCAAGCTCTCTTGTGTTTTCGGCATGAAATTGTGTCTCTTGTCTTCCACAATTGTCCAATTGCTTTCAGGTCTTTTTTAGTCGATAGATATACATTGAATACACCCTTTGCGACACTCACTACAATTTTAGATGAAGGGATAGGTATGGTATGTAATAAATTCGCCTTTTTGACATACCCCCCCTTCCCCACCCATTTCCACTTGATCTATTCGTCCTAGGCCGGGCGCTACTGACGCTTGGAGCACTAAATATATGTATCAGCAATCGTATATAGGTGCCCTGGCACTGGGGGATGGTGGGGGCACTGGTAGATACCTTCCTTGTATATGCACATATTGCTTATTTCCATTATGTTCCACTCATGCTGAAACCTTCGAAATACCTCCCCCCCAACATTTATATATCATATAACCAACCTACAGGTGATTTTGTGAAAGGGGAAGGTCATGATCCTATTGGGGGATATGCTCTCCTCCTCCTACCTCTGTTGATCACCACTTTCCCACCCCATTTAAGCCTCATAAATACTCAGGAGCGCTTATATTTATCAATATGACAGTATACTAGAAATTAGAGGAGGTGGGAATGGATGTACATGGCTATGTAGGTGGGTAGATGGGGTGGGTGGGTGGTCTGTAGCCCTGGGAAGAGGATAGGGTGCGGATGACCGCTTTCCCAGGCCCAGTAGGTTTCATAATGGTAGGGGCTCGTGTTTTGGGGTACAGAAAGGCCGGGGGAGGTGAGGGGAAGGGGTTGGGCTCGAGGAAGGCGGGATTTGATGCGGGGAAGGGGGGTGGGAGTACGGGGGAACGTTGTTCAGGAGCATTGATGGCAGCGAGGGTGACGTGGGAGACAGTGGAAACGGGGCCCGGACATTGTTGATGGCATTGATGGATGGCAACGTGGTGTACCTGAGACAACCACACTTAATGTCTTTTTTCGTAAAGTAGAAATCAGAATTATTGTACGAAATATTGGCACTTGGTGGGGGAAAGTGATTTCCAGGCTCGTAAGGTTGCCAAAGTAGGGGCACTTTGGCAGGCTTACAATCCCATCAGATCGTGATGTTGAGGTGAGAAGCAAATGCCTTCATGAGAGCAGCTCCACATGAATAGTTGAAATCAGGGGTCTCCCTCCTCCACCCCTCTAGCAATTGTTAGCAGTGCACATCATATCTTGTCCAACTCCTGGTTCCACAGTCCTGGCTTTTCTACCGAGATCTATCGTTTACTTTGAAAGTGCTAGCACGGAAATGGATGAGTATACTAGTAATTAGAGAACCAGAGGTAAACAGTGAGTGAACAGGGAGACACGTAAGGTAGACGAGTCTGAGGGCTTGGGGGACTTGGAGGGTCCTTTGCATGTAATCAGGCAGTGGTTAGAGTAATTGCCTGTACTTCATCAGAGAACTGGGATTTCCAATATGACAGGTTTTGAAAGGTAAGTGAAGGTAGCGAGACAGACTCATCAGCTACCAATTCACTGATGTTATACCAAATATCATGGGTGATTAGGATGATGACCATGGGGCCCGAGGGGGAAATTGTTAAGACACACTAAAACCAAATAGGTCTTTCGCAGGCTTACAAGAATAACACGAGGAAAGGAAAAGAGAAGTCTATATTGACTAGGGCCCTCACACTAGGTTATAGTGGATAGCTTAAGAGAATACGACTAAGATTACAGTCTAAACTACTGACTATATATACTAGTTGGAGAACATGTGTTAGCAATGAGGCATTCCATGGAATCCTTATATAAGTAGTTCCAGAATGTTCTACATGCATTATAAGTGAGGTGTTGTGCAGCAACATGTGGTAACCATGAGGCATTGTGCAGCAATGCACAGTAAGTAAAATGAAAGACATGTGTATGCAGCATTGTGTATCAAATGAAATGAGATCGGTGTGTTTACCATGTGTCCAACATGTGTCCACTCTTG
>Ga0307516_10000768_pt1 | contig 43795 bp, 39 predicted proteins | sample 19_EM_MG_FD_203310 | JGI IMG/M metagenome (GOLD analysis project Ga0307516, IMG submission 203310) | Populus trichocarpa ectomycorrhiza microbial communities from riparian zone in the Pacific Northwest, United States - 19_EM | ecosystem: Host-associated > Plants > Roots > Unclassified | place... | reverse complement strand
TGAGCTGTTTGTTTTTTACGAGGGCGATCGCATTGGACTTTAAATGCTTACAGACGAGATTGGCGAATTCCATGTCCTCTTTTTCCGCTGCGGTGCTGGGTCTGCCACCCGTTTCCTTCCATTCGGCGATGTTGCCTTCATCCTGCTGCTGGACCAGGACCCCGTTGAGCAGGGACTTGTATTGTTGAGTATAGGCGAGAGCGGTCTTCTGACGAAGAAGGATACGATTCTTCTTGGAGCGGAGGATCTCCAGTGCATCGGCGTCGAAGGCAGGTGCGATCAGCACTTCGAAAAAGATCTCGTGGATGGCTTCGGCCGTAGCTTTATCTACGGTCGTATTACAGGCCAGTACACCACCGAAAGCACTTTCCGGATCACCTGCCAGGGCAGCGTCCCAGGCTTGTTTCAGCGTCGGCCGGATGGCGATACCGCAGACATTGGTATGCTTGATGATGGAGAAGACGACCCCGTTCTTAGCTACTCCAAATTCCTGTATCAGTTGGACGGCCGCATCTACGTCCACGAGGTTGTTATAAGACAATTCCTTGCCATTCACCTGTTCGAATAGTTCGTCCAGGTTGCCATAGAACCGGGCGGATTGATGAGGATTCTCACCGTAGCGCAGGGATTTGGGGTTGGTGACGGACTCGAAGAAATAGTCCCCTTCGGCGGGATTGAAATAACGGGCGATCACCACATCGTAATGGGCGCACACGTCAAAGGCCCTTGCGGCGAGACGGCGGCGCTGTTCCAGCGTGGTCTCCCCGTTCTGTTCATCCAGCAGCCGTTCCAGGAGGCTATATTCCTGTTTGGAGGCGATTACCACGACGTCTTTATGGTTCTTCGCTGCTCCCCTGATCATGGAAGGCCCTCCTACATCGATCTTTTCTATAATGGCTTTATCTTCTTTTGTGTTGGCGAGTGTCTCTTCAAAGGGATAGAGATCGATGATCACCAGGTCGATCTCGGGAATTTGGTATTGCGCCATTTCCTGCAGGTCCTTTTCTTCGTCCCTTCTTCCCAGGATGCCGCCGAATACGGAAGGGTGCAAGGTCTTGACCCGCCCCCCGAGGATGGAAGGATAGCCCGTGAGGGTTTCGACTGCCACACAGGGCACTCCCAGGGACTCGATAAATTGCTGTGTACCGCCGGTAGAGTAAATTTTTACCCCTGCCTGGTGTAGTTTTTTTACTATAGAGTCGAGGCCGTCCTTATAAAAAACTGAAATAAGAGCTGATTTAATCCTTTTGTTCATTTTTCAATCGCCATTTGGCGCGAAATTACAAAAGGAGGATGAAAGGGCAAGCATACTTGCGGGGAGAAAGGCGGAACATTTTGGGAAGATGCCGGGAGAGGGCCGGTGTTAGGATTTTCCGGCCTACCCAAACTTCTCAAGGGATCAGGTAGGCCGGAAATTGGGAAGGTTTGAATGGTCACAGCAGGTAAGCACAGCCTGGGTCTGCGCTCCAAAGGACCCGGCTCTGCGCAAGTTTTCTCATGTGAACTACTACGAACGGCAAAAAGAATTGACCAGAGGCATCAGCATACATACCCACACACTCAGGCAAAGTAATAGGAATAAGGTGTTAATGGTTATGTATGCTGTTGCCGACATATGATCAATTCCAGCATATTTAATAGGTACAATTCTTTCGCTCTTTTAGGAATATCAGGATAATAAAAACGGGACGTAACAACCTTTAATTAAATGTCAGACAAAAAATCTGAATGGGTTACAATCTGACAATAAAATAGTAACGCTTTTTTTAGGGTGATTTTACGCTGCTTTTGACCACGTCTTTTTACTCAAAATTCGCTGATGTTTTTACTGTATTTTATATGACTTTTAAACCCTTTTTTTGCCATATTTAACTCATGAATGTTTGATTTTCTTGTATTTATGAATAATACTAATTCGTAATCAATTGATTTATATTTTCTTACGCCCAATGTTGAAGAGACTTGAGGAATACTTTTACATCAGCAAATTATTCTTTCAAACTTTTAAAACAACCAACCATGAGCACAATTGAAAAAAAAGCCGTAAAGGGCGGTAAGTATGCCAACAAACAGGAAGTAGATACTTTTATCCATGGATACAAGCAAGAAAGGTGGGCTCATAATACCGAGCGCCTCGGACAGGAAGACGCGTTGAGTGCCTGGTATACGGTGGAAGAACTGGAAAACTTCATCGAAAGGGTCAAGCTTAATGGTGGAAATGGGGTACGCATGCATTTCGGAGTATTTCCCGAAGGCTATGGTGACGAGAAGATCGAAGGACTGCAGACCGTAGTATTGGTAGGCACCCGCAGTAAGGATGGCACTTTTGCTACCAGCAAAGAACTTCATATACAGGACGGAGAAAGTACCCAGGTACTTGCTTATCTTGGAGGCTTGCCCTGCCCCGCTTATTGCCCGACCCCCGGCAGCGGATTTGGCCACGGTATCGGCTTGGTTGACAGAGGCGATAAAGGTTTATTTGTCGTATAGATCCTAACCTATATTTACTTTCAAAAAGCTGATCTCCATGGAGATCAGCTTTTTTTTTAAAGGATTAATGGGGAATATCTGTTATTTTGTTGGCAAATGGTGCTATTCTTCTATCTCAACCCTTTATTCATGGGAATTGCTTTGCTGGCAAGCATAACCCTTTTTTTTCAACGGAATACACCTTTATATCTCCGGCTTTTCCCTCTTTTCCTCCTGCTTACCTTAAGTATAGAGATCATCGGGGATATCCTTTCTTTTCATCATAAATCCAATCTTTTCCTGAGCAACCCCCTTACCGTCCTTGCGATCTGCTTCTATTTATTCCTGTTGCACCAGATCATCCGCAGCCCGAAAGTGAAGAAAATAATCCTCTTCCTGCTCTGTATCTATCCCGCCATTGCTTTTTTCAATATCTTTTTCATACAAAAAATGCTCGTTTTTCATACGATGACGTATTCCTTCGGCTGCCTGTTGATCGTAGTGGTCTGCATTTATTATTTTTTCGAATTATTCCAGCTTACGTATACGACGCATCTTCTCAGCCAGCCATCATTCTGGATCTGCTCCGGGCTTCTTTTCTATTTTGCCTGCAGCTTCCCCCTGTATGGATTAAATAACCTCGTGACGAGGACAGCCTCTATGGAGACGATCAGAAATCTGACCTATGTATTCACTTTACTCGATGTTTTCTTATATTCATCCTTTACTATTGCCTTTCTATGCCGGCTCAGAATCAGGAAATCTATGTAGTCATCCTCACTGGTATCGCTTTAGCCCTTTTTTTAGTCGGCTTCATCGTTACCATGCTGTTCCTTTACCAGAGGAGACAACACCGCCAGCAACAACAACTGGTGCGTATGAAAGATCAATATGAGCAAGAGGTCCTTCGTTCACAACTCGAGATCCAGGAAGCCACCTTCAAGACCATCGCCCAGGAACTCCATGATAATATAAGACAGGTGCTGTCCGTCGTAAAACTATCTCTGTCCGTGCTGCCCCTGGAAAAGGACCACCAGGCCTATGATAGCGTCCAGGCCAGCCGGCAAATGCTCAACAAGGTCATCGCCGATATGGCCGACCTGACCAAGAGCCTTCATACCGATCGGATCAGCCAGATCGGACTGGCGGAAGCCATCCGTTTCGACCTGGACAGCCTCAAAAGGACCGGCCTGCTGGACGTGGAATTCTCCGTTTCCGGCCCGGAATACCCTTTTGATGAGCAAAAAAGCATCTTCCTGTTCCGTATGTTCCAGGAAATGCTGAACAATATTTTGAAACATTCCAAGGCTACCCGTATAATTGTTGCGGTTATTTACTCAGAGGATGATAAATTTGTTCTTCAGGTCGAAGACAATGGGGTCGGATTCGACCCCGCTAAGAAACAGACACAGACCTCATCCTCCAGTGGTATCGGACTGAAAAGCATGAGAAATCGCGCCCATCTTATAGGAGCGCAGATTTTTATTGAAAGCACGCCGGGAAAAGGCTCTACTGTAAAAGTGGAATTACCCCTCGAACCGGAAACTTTATAAATTGATTATGGCAGTAGCAACAAAAAAAATACAGGTGGCCATTGTGGACGACCACAATCTCTTGCGCAAAGCCCTTGCAAAACTCATCTCTTCTTTTGAAAATTATATTGTCCTCTTCGAAGGCGATAGCGGCCGGGAAATAAAAGCACGCATTGCCCAGCATATCATTCCCGATATTATCCTCCTCGACGTCAATATGCCCGATATGGACGGCTATGAGACGGTGCGCTGGCTGAGCAAGAACTATCCCCAGGTCAAAGTACTGGCCCTTTCCATGTTCAGCGACGAAAGCACGATCATCCGTATGCTACGTCTCGGCGCCAAGGGATATATCCTCAAGAACATCGAGCCTGAAGAACTGAAACTGGCCCTGGATTCCATTATGAAAAAGGATTTCTATCTTTCCGAATTCATCTCGGGCAAGATCATCAGCGGCCTTCATAAAGACCTTGGTAATTCCGAGGAAGAGATCCAACTCACCGACAAGGAAAAGGAATTCCTCCGCCTCGTTTGCTCCGAGCTCACTTATAAGGATATCGCCGACAAAATGTTTGTCAGTCACCGGACGGTGGACAACTACCGGAATACCTTATTTGAAAAAATAAAGGTGCGTACGCGCGTGGGCCTCGTCATGTACGCGATCAAGAACGGGTTAGCCGAAGCATGAGGCGTGATTGCTTCAATCCCAAAATCGCCAGATCTCAAAATCAGAAATCCCTTTTTCGTTTCCGCATTAAACTCATTAAGAGCGCCGGCAGAAATACCAGGTTGGTTATCGTGGCGATCACCAGCGTAAGCGAGGTCAGCCATCCCAGGGCCTGGATGCCCCCGAAATCACTGAAGCAAAAGATGATAAATCCCGCGATCAATACCATTGAAGTATAAAGGATACTGATGCCTGTCTTATTAATAGTGTCGATGACCGCCTGATGCGGATCGAAAGAATCTTTTCCCTTTGCTTTTTGCGCTTCCTGCTTATAATTGACGAGAAAACGAATGGTGATATCAATCGCGATCCCCAGCGCAATACTAAAAATGATCACGGTGGAAGGCTTCAGCCGCACGCCTACCCATCCCATGATCCCTGCCGTAATGATGAGGGGAATGACATTGGGGATCAAAGAACATAGTAAGATGCGTAAGGATCGGAACAGGTACAACATGCAGGCGGCGATCAGCACGAAGGCCCAGGTGATACTGTCTTTCAGCCCCTTGATGATAAAACTGCTTCCCTCCAGGTAGGTCACGCTGCTGCCGGTGAATTCGACATGGTATTTGGTAGAATCGAATAAGGCATTGGATCTGTTCCGGAGATCTTCCAGGATCAACGGGAGCCGCCGGCTGCCGACATCGGCCATATTTACGCTGACCCGGATTTGCTGATTGTTGCTGTCTACAAAACTTTTCAAAATGCCGGCGAGACTATTCTTACCCCCTTGCGGCTTGTCACTTGCAGCTTGTGGCTCTTTATTCCCCCCGCCTTGTTTCAGATAAGCAGCAAGAAAGGGCAGATCAAAGGAATTGGGCAGCGTGTAATTCGTACTATCCCCGTCATAATAGGACTGGCGGATAAATTTCAACCCTTCCACCATCGACAGCGGGCGGGCCATATCCGGCTGGGCTGCGATATATCCTGACAGGCTATCCGTCAGGGTGAGCGTTTGCAGCATATTGCTGCGCAACCCGTTCTTCCGCCTGGTATCCACCACGATCTCCAGCGGCATCACCCCCTTGAAATGATGTTCGAAGAACTTCAGGTCGGTATAGATCGGATCATTTTTGGGGAGATCGTCCACGATAAATCCTTCCGATTGGAGACGGAACATGCCGGCGATGGCAAAGATCAGTACGATCCCGGTGATCGCATAGATCGGCCGGCGATGATGGCGGGCCCAGGTCTCCAGCTTTTGCAAAATAGCCAGCAGCCACCTGTTCTCCAGGTAACGCATATGTCCTGTCCTGGGAGCAGGGAGATAACTGAGCACGCCGGGTATCAGGATAAAAGAGATAAAGAACAACAGCATGATATTGATACCTGCCACCACCCCAAATTCATTCAGGATGGCGCTGCGGGTCAATGCAAATACTCCAAAGCCGATCGCCGCCGCGATATTGCAGAAAAGGGTGACAATGCCCATCCGCCCGATCATTTCCGTCAATGCCGACTGTTTATCACCCGTATCCCTATATGCAGTATGGTATTTATTCAGGAAATAGATACAGTTCGGGATCCCGATCACCACGACCAGGGATGGCGTGAGTGCATTCAGCAAGGTGATCTTGTATCCCAGCAGGTGCATGGTGCCAAAGCTGAATATGACCCCGATGATCACCACTCCCAGAGAGAGCAGCATAGTGCCGAAGCTTCGGAAGAATACAAGCAGGATGATGGCCGATAAGAGTACGGAACCCAGGAGAAACCACGTGGTCTCATGCGCTACTTTAACAGCCATTTTTGTCCGGATCAGGGGCAGTCCGCTATAATGGATCTCCAGTTGGTGCCTGCTGCCAAAGTCGGCGATCGTCTTCGTGATCGCGTTTACCACCGTGATCCGCCCGGCCGTATTCATCACGTCCTTATTGACATGGATGGCGGTGAGCCAGGCATTCGTCTCCGGATTATACAAGAGCCCCCGGTAGAAAGGCAGTCCGAGGAAGAGGGCCTTGCCGCTGTCGATCGCCTGCTGGGTCAGGTGGCGACCGGAAAATATGGGAACGGCCCTGAGCTTTTCGGCGCTGGTGTCTTTTACAAGGTTGATGGCGGAAGATACGCCCAGCACATCCTCCACGCCCGGGATCTTTCTCACCTGTTCCAGCAAGGAGATATAATCGGAAAAGAGTTTCTGCTTGAAGAACTGATCCGTCTGTACTCCCACCACCATCAGGTTGCCATCTTCCCCGAATTTCTTCCGGAAGGCCTGGTAGGCGACATATTTAGGATTATCCGTAGGCACCGTCCTCGTAAAATCATAGCTCATTTGTACTTTGGAAGCATGATAGCCCATAAAGGCAGTGACGGATAATAAAAGGATCAATAAAAACAAACGGAATTTCAGGACTAGACGGGCAATGGATTCCCACATGTAGGTGCGATTAGGTAAACAGAATGTGCTTTTACGGCACAAAGAAACTCCTTTTCACTGGCTTTTCCAGCACCCTTCCCCTAAGTTTCAGGATCCTTCCAGTAACTTTGAGGTTCTAATATGGTAGTAAAATCCCTGTTTGGCGGGTGCCTCGCTGTCTTTTTCCCCCTGCTTGCCATTACCCAGACCCCGGCGATCGGCAACTGGCGCGAGCATTTACCCTATCACCAGGCCATCCGCGTGACAGGGTCTGCGGAAAAGATCTGGTGCGCAACTCCCTACAGTATTTTTACCCTGGACTTGCAGGATAATAGCATCAGCCGCATGAGCAAGATCACGGGTCTGAGCGAAACAGGGATCAGCGCCCTCGCTTACGATCCCCAGGCAAATAAGCTGATCATCGCCTATACCAACAGCAATATCGATATCCTGGCCGGCAGCCGGATCTTCCATATCCCCGATATCAAACAGGCAGCTTTCCCGGGAGACAAGACCGTGTACGATGCCTTTGTATACAAAGGGCGGACCTATTTATCCACCGGGCTGGGCGTCATCGTACTGGATGAAGATAAATACGAGGTGAAGGATACCTATATCCTGGGTAGTAACGGGGATACCGTGGCCACCCGGTCGTTCACGGCGGACGATCATTTTTTTTATGCCGCTACGGAGGAAGGACTCAAACAGGCTTCCGTCCTTTCGGGGGATCTGACCGATTTTCGTAACTGGTCCCTTCTCAGCGGTGCTGCCGGTCTTCCTGCGGGGCCCTGCCGGCAGGTGACTGTCCTGGGAAGCCAGGTCCTTGCCCTGGTGAAGGATTCCGTTTTTTTATTCAACGGGTCTGCCTGGAATTTTTTCTATACGGATGGCTGGTCCCTCAACAACTTGGCGGTCTCAAACGGCCAACTGCTGCTCTGCGAACAAAAGCCGGACAGCGGCCGTGTACTGAGCCTGACCGCAACCGGGTCTCCGGAAAAGATCCTGCAAGCCGCCGGGGTCCTGCAAAGCCCCCGCCAGGCGCTGGTGCTGGGTGATCAGACCTTTGTAGCAGACTCTGTATACGGGCTTTCCGAATGGACCTCCGATGGCCCGCATCGCATCCTTCCCAATTCTCCCGCCTCCCTTGCCAGCGGTGAAATGACCTTTTCCGGTAACTTGTGGGTGGCTTCGGGAGGGGTGGACTCCAGTTGGGCTCCTTTGAATAATAAGAGCGGCCTCTACCGCTTTGGGTCCGGTGGCTGGACAAATTATGACGCCGCGCATTTTCCCGTATTGGATAACATCTTCGATTTTGTCAGCGTGGCCGTTAACCCGCAGGATAACAGTGTATGGGCGGGTTCTTTCGGGCAGGGTCTGCTGCAGATCCGATCCGACAGTTCTTTCACGATCTATGGGAAGAACTCCCCCCTTGGTCCTGTCCAGGGAGATCCTTCCGTCTACCGCGTAAGCGGGCTGGCTTTCGATGCCGCGGGCAATGGCTGGATCGCCAATTACGGGGCCGCCAATGACCTGGTGCTGCGAAAGGCCGATGGTAACTGGCTTTCTTTCTCTATACCTTTCGCACATGCGGAACATGCTGTAGCGCAAGTACTCATAGATGACTTTCAGCAGGTATGGATCATCTCTCCAAAAGGGAATGGTCTCTTCTGTTACGATCATGGCGCTTCCGTCGATAATACGTCCGACGACCAGTGGAAATACTACCGGGCAGGGATAGGCAATGGCAACCTTCCCGATAACAATGTCAACTGCATCGCGAAGGACAGGAATGGCTTTATCTGGGTGGGCACGGCTAACGGGATCGGCGTGATCCAATGCGCCGGAAATATTTTCAAGGCCGGAGGCTGCGAGGCCGTTCTGCCCATCGTGCAATTCGATAATTTCGCCGGGTATCTTTTCAGCGGTGAACAGGTGCAGGCGATAGCCGTGGATGGCGCCGACCGGAAATGGGTGGGGACGCGCAACGGGGTCTGGCTGCTTAGCTCCGATGCAAAAAAGATTCTTGCGCATTTCACGGAAGAGAACTCACCGCTTCTGAGTAACGACCTGCGGCGGATCGCGATCGATCCGGTCACGGGTGAGGTCTTTTTTTCAACGGCAAAGGGCATCTGCTCTTTTCGGGGTGAGGCTACGGAAGGGGGCAAAAGCAATTCGAATGTGCTGGTATTTCCCAATCCCGTACCTCCCGGCTATACGGGAACGATCGCGATCCGGGGACTTGTAGAAAATGCGATCGTCAAGATCACCGAACTGAACGGCCGACTGGTGTACCAGACAAGAGCGCTGGGTGGACAGGCCGTCTGGAACGGAGAAGACTATAAAGGTCGCCGCGCCGCCACCGGCGTCTACCTGGTATTGATCAGCGATGATTCCCGTCAGGAAAAGCTCGCAACAAAAATTGTGTTTATTGGTAGATGAAGGACTTTTGCATCAACATCCCGTATGTACCAGCATCCCGCACTATCAGCGACGGAACTAGCCCCATCAGCGGGCAATGGCGATACGATGCCTCATAAGCTGCATTTTTTTCGAGCAGTTACTGACGTTGATGAGAATCCTGGCTGAAAGAAGAAAAAATGCCCGGCTTTAGCTTCGGCTTATGAGAAAAAACAGCAGCGGTGAGGACATCGTACCGCAAAAGAAAGGAACAGCAGTGGTGAGGACATCGCACCGCAAAAGAAAGGAACAGCAGTGGTGAGGACATCGCACCGCAAAAGAAAGGAACAGCAGCGGTGAGGACATCGTACCGTAAGGCAACAGAAAGGCAAAATAAATAGGCAACATGGAAGTACACAAGACCAAAGGGATCATCATAAAATCAGTAAAATACGGCGAGACCAGTCTCATCGTCACCGCCTATACAGAATTGTTCGGCGTACAATCCTACCTGATCAACGGCGTCCGGACCTCTTCCAAAAAAGGCCCTGGCAAGGCCAATTTATTCCAGCCTTCGGCCATCCTCGAACTGCTGGCTTATCATAACGATCTGAAACATCTCCAACGGTTGAAGGAATTCCGCTGGGCCCACCTGTACAAAAATATTTTCTTCAGTGTCCTCCAGAATTCCGTTGCCCTGTTCATGGTGGAACTCCTGCAGAAATGCCTCAAACAACCCGAGCCGAATACCGACCTCTTCTATTTTATCGAGGACTCCTTTCTTCATCTCGACCAGGCGGAAGGTCCTGTTATAGCAAATTTCCCCTTGTTCTTTTCCTTGCACCTGGCCGGGCTCCTGGGCCTTCGCATTTGGGATGATCATTCGGAGCAACGATCCATTCTCGACCTTCGGGAAGGGGTCTTCGTATCGGAGCCCCCCGGTCACCGGGATATCCTGGAAGAACCCTATAGCAGCATTACCTCGCAATTGCTCCGGGTACGTCAACCGGAAGAGCTCCGGGAATTTACGCTCAACCAGGAGACGCGCAGGACCTTACTCTTTGCTTATCAGGCTTTTTACACCCTCCATATCTCCGATTTCGGTATGATGCGGACCCTTCCGGTATTGCAGACCGTTCTCCAATAATTCCTTCTAAGTATTTACTCGTAAATATATATCTTTATCACAGTTGCAGACCCCTTGCCGATCGACCTATCGCATGCACTCTACGCCTAACCTCTGATAACTCCGATTAACAGGACTCCTTTTCCTCTTTATTCTCCATGCCTATCAAAAACTGGTTAGTAACCGGTTGTTTGACCGTCCTCTTCTATACTATGGCTTTCATTTGCATATAACATTTAAAACCAACTTATATGAGATGCATCAATTGCGGATGGAACAATAATGATACGGACACGCATTGTATCAAGTGCAGAAACCCTCTCCAGACCAGCCGCGCAAAGAATGAGCCCCATTCATTTCCCGGTACTATCGCCGGTAAGCAGGCGGAAGCGCCTTTACCCAACGAACACCTGATAAAAGAAGAGACAAAGAGGCCGGACGGGCTGTCGACGGAAATGACCAACTGCCCTTCCTGCGGGTATCTCGTCAGCAAAAGGACGCAGCGCTGCCCTCGTTGCGGAAAGGAAATGGTGGCTTCCGCCGGCACCGTTGTTTCTTCCCCGCGATCGGCTGTATCTCCCGGAACGGTCCCTTCCTCAGTAGGCCCTTCTTCCGCACCCACCGTCGTCTCCTCCCAATCCCAAAATCCCGAGATCCCAAAATCTCAAAATTCAATGGCTTCCGGAGCCATGACGATCGATCCCTACCGGCAAAAAGCCATTCCCAAAAAAGAGGTCTTCCTCCTGAGGATCGATACAGTGGAAGAGCCACCCGTATTATTATCCTTTGAAACGAAGGGGGACAGCCTGGAATTGAACAGGGACAACCTGGATGAGACGAACCATACGATCACCGGGAAGGTCCAGGCCGAATTGAATTTTGAGGGAGATAAATGGATGATCCGCGATAGCAGCGAACAAAAGACCACCTTCCTTCAACTGGCAGATCGGCATGAACTAAAGGACGGGGATATCCTGCTCATCGGCAATAAGCGATTTGTCTTTTACTCGAAAAATCCTAACGCTTAAAATACCCGGGCATGAAAAATGAATTTGAAGAGTATGTGAGTCCCAAACGATTCTATCCGCAGCCGGGCGAATGGATCGATAACTTCCGCATTCTTTCCGTGTTGGGGGAAGGCAGCTTTGGCATCGTCTATAAGGTAGAGGATCGGGAAAAAAGAATACTGGCGCTCAAACTGCTCAAGCTGTGGGAGATCGCCTACGAAAAGGAGCGGCAAATGCTGCTGAAAAGATTTCAGCGCGAGTTTGAGATCGCGAAAATAGAATCCAGGTATATCGTAAAAAGCCATAGCTATGGCAGGATCAAGGGGAATCCCTATATCGTCATCGACTATTGCGAAGGAGGCAGCCTGGGCGGGTATATCGGGAATCCCGACCGGATCAGGGATATGAATAAACTAGGCTATGAAATACTCAGCGGCCTGGATGAATTGCACCAGAAGGGATTTTTTCACCGGGATATCAAGCCGCAGAACGTACTCGTCCATGAGGATGGCAGCGCCAAGCTTTCTGATTTTGGAATAGCCGGTCACAAGAATTCAAGACTGACGGAGCGGAATATCTTCGGAAAGGTCGAGCATATCTTCGGCACCTGGGCCTATATCGCCCCGGAACAGGCCAATAATAAGATAGCTTTTAAAGCACTGGATGCCGTCGCCGATATCTTTTCCTTCGGTATCATGATGTTCGAGCTCTTCACCGGCCGGTTTCCCTTCCCCCCCTACAAGATCGAGACGGAAAAAGATTTGTTGGAATATCTCGACAATGCCCGAAAAGGAAATTATAATGGTCTGTCCCTCTATCGGGACAGGATCCCCGAAATATGGAAGCTCATCATCCAGAAAAGCATCGAGCCGGACTACCAGCACAAACGATTCAAGAGCGTACAGGATATCATCCGTAAGTTGGGATATCAACCGCAACAGCGGGTCCATACGATCCCCACCGGCGGTCCTTTGAAGAACAACCTGGCGATCCAGGTCACGTATGGGGAAGAACTCAATCAGTTGTTCGACCTCATCATGCTGTTTGAAAAAAAGAATGGCCCCAAACTGCTCACCGTAGGCAGGAAAGACCCTTCCGTGAATAATGACGTCGAGATCGTGGAAAGTCAGACCCGGTATATTTCCCGCCGGCACGCCATCATTGAGAAATGGGAACAGCCGGCCTGCTGGATCATCCGGGACGGCCAATGGAATGACGGGGAGAATGCCTGGGCCCCTTCCCTGAATGGCCTCTATGTCAATGGACAAAAAGTGAATATCGATGGCAAAGAGATCGCCCCGGGGGATATTATCACGATGGGAGATACCACGCTTAGGATGGTCATGGTCTAAGCCGGATGGCCGGCCCCGACCTACGCATCAAATACCGGTTAGCAACCGGTTGCCGTACCGGGAAAGAAGAAAAGCCGCTGTTACTTTGGGATATCAAATTATTAAAAAAAAATTATGGCACAAACAACTGCAAGCCCCGCAAGACCAACGGAAAGATTTTCAAAATCCGTTGGCGGTTCCCTCAAATCCCTTATGGGAGCAAAAGGAAGAAAATATTTTGTCCTGGAGTATACCACCGGCTCTGAAAAGCACCGGGCAGGCGAGACGGCGGAATTCATCGGAGATTATGTGGAGATAGGGAGGGGTAGTAATTATGCCATCAATTTCGGCGATGATTGCAAGACCGTAAGCCGCCCCCACGCCGCGATCATCCGCAATGAAGAAGGCTGGACCTTGAAGCATCTGTCCCGGAACAATCCTACTCTCGTCAACAGGACGCCCGTCCTTGACCAGGTAAGGCTGAGGAATGGAGATGAGATCCAGTTATCTTATGAAGGGCCCAGGCTGTCCTTCCTCATCCCCGCCAATAATTATGTGGCCAGCATGGGTATGACCAATAGGATGAAGGCCGTTGTGAACGAAGCCGTACGACCCTATAAAAAGACCCTCACGGCTACCCTGGTGGTATTTCTTGCGATCATCGGCTCCCTGGTGTTTTATATGAACCAACAACATGGTTATTTTGATGACGTGATCCATAAGATGGAGACGGCCAGCAAGGCGGAAAGGGATTCCATCCTGACCGGCAATTCGAAAAACCAGAAAATGATGGAAGATCGTATTGCCAAAGCGCTCAAACAACGGCAGAATAATCCTCCCCCCAATGCATCGGGCCCTAATAATACGGGACAGGAAGGACAGAATACTTCCTCCGCCAGCTCTTTGCTGAAAGACCTCTATGCAAATGTCTTCTATGTCAAGACGGATAGGGTGGTGGCGGAACTCAACGGTCAGACGACGGAAGCTGAATTTGCTCTTTCAGGTACCGGCTTTCTCCTGAGCGATGGCAGCTTCGTAACGGCCAGGCATGTGGTGGAGCCCTGGTACTTCCTCAACGAAAAAAGCGGCGATGCGGAAAAAGCCCTGAATATCATCGCGAGCAACGGGGGCAAGATCACCCATTATTTCACGGCCTATTCTCCTTCCGGTGGTAAGATAAGTTTTAAATCCACGGACTTTGCCGTCGACAGAAGTTCGGATGTCATAAATAAATCAAAGAGTTCCGATGGCAACGAACTCCTGATCACGATGGGGTCCGAAAGCCTGGGGAATGGAAAAGACTGGGCCGTTTGCAAAACGGACTCCAGGAGCGGCGGCCTTGCTTTTAACAAACAACTCTCGGCCAACCTGGCTGCCTCGACCAGGTTGTATATCCTGGGCTTTCCCTTTGGTATGGGCGTCAACAGCGCTTCCGATATCAAGCCCATCTATAGCGAATGCCAGGTATCCAGGGATGGACTGGACAATGGAAAGATCGATATTTCGAACAGGAGCTTTGACACCGGAAATTCGGGAGGCCCCGTTTTCGCCAAGGTCAATGATCAGTATTATGTGGTAGGGATTGTTTCTGCCGAATTGGGCAACCAGGGACTGATCGTTCCCCTTGCATCGATCAACTAAATTATCACCTGGTATTGCCTGGGCAGGTAGAACAACTGGACGCAAAAAATAAAGTTATGAGCACGAAAAATGTTTTATTAATAGTTGCAAAGACCAGCACCGGTATGGTCCGCGAACTGAACGAAGACAATTTTATTTCTACCGATAATATCAATGGCGCAGATTGGTATGTACCAAAAGAATCCTACCAAAATCCTCCCAATGGATCCCTGATGGCCGTGGCGGATGGTATGGGCGGATTAAATGCAGGCGAGGTGGCATCCGGGATCGCTATCGACAGCGTAAAGGAGTATTTCAGCAAGATAGAGCCCAGGGCCTATAAGGAAGAAAAGATCCTTTCCCTGCTGAAAGCCGCTGTCCTCCACGCCCACAAATCGATCCTGGAAAAATATCGCGGCAATCCGGATATGGAGGAAATGGGTACGACCCTCATCATCGGCTGGATCATCGACGGGAAATTATTCGTGGGTTGGACAGGCGACAGCCGCTGCTATTATTTCAGGGAGACCACAGGCCTGCGACAATTGAGCAAAGACCATTCTTATGTGCAGACCCTGGTCGACGAAGGTAAGATCACGGCGGAACAGGCTTTTTTTCATCCGCAGAATAATATTGTCACGCAGAGCCTGGGTGACCGGGAAAGAGATCCCGAGCCGGATACGGCGGTGCTGCGACTGGCAAAGGATGATATCCTCCTGCTTTGCAGCGATGGCCTGAGCGGTATGCTGACGGATGCACAGATAGAAGAGATCGTCCGGTCCGGAAAGGACAATATCGCGCAATGCACCGACGACCTGATCGGAAAGGCGAATGAGGCGGGGGGAGTGGATAATATTACCGTTATCCTGTCGAAAGTATTGGAGGGCCCTGTGCTGACAAAGGAAGACAACCCTGTCCTTCCCGACCCTAAAAAAAAGAAGAAAAGATCCCGGCTGTTCGCTTTTGTTGCCCTGTTCTCTTTCTTCGTACTGGCCGCCTTCGCGGTCCCACTGATCTTCTTCAGGGATCATCCTGTCATCAAACGGCCGGTGACGGATTCTACGAAAAATGTTCCGAAAAAGACGCCCGTTATCCAGGATCCGGTACAGCCCCCGGATAAGGAGGACCATGGCAGGCAGACTCCCGTGAAACAGCCCCCTGGCAAGCAGGTGCCTCAGAAGCAGCCCGTGAACAAAGATTCGATCCATTCCGTCATGCCGATCCATACCCCGGGCGATTCGACCAGGCCTCATGTTACCGGCCCGGATAAGAAGTTCAGGGATTCTCTCAATCGCCTGCTGCCCCATACCAAACCCCCAACCGACTCCATCTAAAAACCCCTTAATAAAATTTATTTTATGCTTAGTCTACAGGAAGGTCAGCTCTTCGATGGCCAATACGAACTGCACAGATTGATAGATGCCGGCGGCTTTGCGGAGGTATGGGAAGCCAAATACATGGTCGCAGGCAATACGGTGGCCCTGAAGATCTATCCCAGGCTCGATGAGGAAGGAATACGCAATATCGAATCGGAGTATAAGAAACTCTTTGAACTGCAACACTCCAACCTGCTGAGTGTGCTACATTTTGGGAGATTTAACGGGTATCCTTACCTGGTGATGCGTTACTATCCCGGAGGCAATGGATCCAGGAAGATCGGCGACTGTTCCGAACAGGAGATCGCCAAATGTCTCCAGCAGATCGGCGGCGTCCTGAAATACCTGCACGCGAACGATTTCGTACACCAGGATGTAAAGCCCAATAATTTCCTTCTCGATCAATACGGGAACTATTATCTCGCCGATCTGGGCCTGAGCCTCAAAGTGCGGAATACCATCAAGATGTATACCCAGTCCGTGAACAAGACCAACGATATCGCTTCCATCCAGTCCGGTATCACGCCCCCTCCGTATCGGGCACCCGAACTCTATGACCGGCAGCGGGTGAGTACCGAACCCGTCAAGGCGACGGATATCTGGGCCTTCGGCGCCTCCTTGTATGAAATGATCACGGGGGAGCCGCCCTTTGGCGACCTGGGAGGACTGATGCAGATGAACGATCCCATCGTAAAGGATCTTCCGCCTCAATACAGCCGCGGCCTCAACGACATCCTTCAAAGCTGTCTCGATAAAGAGACCTGGCAAAGGCCTACGGCCGCGCAACTGGAGAAAATGGCCAATTATTATATCGAGAACGGCGCCTGGCCAGTGGTGAAAAAGAACGACGGGAATGGGGACGGAGGGAATGACGGCGGCGGCGGAAAGAAGGACGAAGACGTTCAAAAGAAAAAAAGGATGAACCCCCTGCTGATAGCCGTAATCACCATCATTGGAATGATCATTGGGGTCTTTGCGATAAAAAATCTCATAAAGCCTTCGGGCCCTGTTTTTGTCCCTACCAGCGATACCACCGGAACGGCCAAACGACGGTCGGATAGCCTCGCTGCTCTTACAAACCAAAGATCGATTATCGATTCGTACGTCCGGCAGATTGCCGACACTCCGATCAAGAAGGATCCCATCATCAAAGACCCTATCGTCAGTAAGGATCCGCCAATTGTACGGCAGCCTGTCCATCCCAAGGAGGAAGCGGGGATCATCTCATATCCTGCGGTCCGCGAGAAGCCTAAGAGCAGTTGTGCGCCGGAGATCACGAAGATCGTTCGGGCAACTACGGGGTTAAGGGTCTTCTTTCATTTACCAAAATGCGACGCAAAAGTATCCCTCTATGCCCCCGGCAGCGAACAATCCTTCTATATACGCAACCGGGCCACCGGCAAGACCTATGAATTGGTCTCCATCAGCCGTTCAGGCGAAGGGATCCAGGTGCCTGATGAGGGACTGTCCTTCACCGCAGTCTTCGAGCCCATCAACGACGATATTCAGGAGATCGATCTTATGGAGGGGAAGAACCAGTTGGCGTTGGGAATGAATTTCTATAATTACAAAGGCATTCGCTTAACCAAATAAACTTTAGTATCAAAACTCTTCATCAGCAAAACTCCTTTTTATGAATAAAACTTCCATCATAGCAGCTTTTACAGCCTGCTTCACCTTCCTTGCGGCCCCGGCTTTTTGCCAGGCTGTCAATCCGATCATCGCCGCCTCCCAGACTAAGATGAAGTCGATCGAGCGCACCGACGCGGTCATCGAAAAGACCGTTTTCGATTTTATCTACAAGGACAATGGCTCAAAATTCGATTATAACTATAAGTTTTATGCTTCACATATCTATACCCTTGCCATCGTGGGCGATGAATCCAGGGGAATGACCGAGATCATCAACGTCTTTAAAATAGTGAATGGCGAGTGGAAACTGATCCGGCTCTATAAGACGGGCACGATGAACTCCAGTGTCCAGTTCACCCCCGATGTAACGGGTATCTATGATATACAGATCGTCTGCACCCTGAAAAATAATAATGACAGGACCTGCGTCGGGCTCATCATCGACAGGGAAAATTAATGCTCACTAAGATCTTTAACCGGTAAAAAAACAACAGCATGAAAAAGCTAGCAACGATATTCCTCATCCTGGCCCTTGCCTATGGCAGCCATGCCCAGGACCTGAACTCGGCTTCTTATATGAACACGATCCTGCAAGGGGCCGTACAAAAGATGGAAAGCAATAATGGCAACGTCGTCCATGCCGAGACGGGGATCGTTACCATCAACAGCAGTCTGAACGGGGACTATACGACCCGGGAATTGTATGCGGGGAATACTTATACCATCACCGTGTTCACCGACACCCGGGTGCCGAATTTTAAATTACTGATCTGGAAAAAGAATGCCGCCAATGATTGGGAAAGATTTGATTCCGTGGATGAGAACAACCATACGAAACTGGGGCTCGAGGCGATCGGCGACAAAGAAGTGATCCGGATAAAGCCCCTGGAAAATAAGGACTATGCCATCCAGTTGTTCTCGCAATCCTCCGGGAACAAGACCGGCCGTTACGGGGTGATCATCGTAGCGGATAAAAATGCTACACAAACGGGCACGGGCACAGGCAATGGCGGAACCACGACCCCCACCACGACCACCCCCTCCACCAGCAGCGCCAATAAAAAGACCTTTATGAGCTGCGATTATTACTCCTTCACCTATCTTAAAAAGGATAACAATGATAAATGGGCATTGGACGGGGACTGGGAACGTACGGATGAATCCTCCCTCTTCATGCTCAACCCGGCGGAAACGATGTTCGAGCATACGACCCCCGCGATGAAATCCACTTATTATGTCCAAAGCAAAAGCAATGACGGAAAGGTGTTTAGCTTCGAAGTGAAAAGCGATGTGGGGAATAGTTATACTTTTGACCTGAACCTGAAAGAGGATAAGCTGGACATTTTTGGCAAGGATGCCAAGGGGCGGTGGTTTGTGAAGAGACTACATTTTAAAAGGGTTTGGACAGAATGATTTTGTAATTTAGTTGTCATGGGAAATTATAATGTTACAAGGACCGAAAGGCTCTTTATCCGGGAGGCATTGTTAAAAAAATATTGCAGCCTGGTGGGGCATACTTACAAGAGTTTCGGGGATGGCCTGACCGGCACGCTCGGCCACTATGAGCGGATCAGCGATGTGATCGCCGACTATATGGAGGATGAAAGTCTTTTCGCAAAATATATCGATCTGATCGCAGATAGCCCCCTGAAGATCAGGCTCAGGAAAATAGCTCAGGGGAGAGATGAGGACAGGAAACGATTTTTACGTGAATGGAAGAGCTTTACCTCTCCCAATGTTCTGCGCAAACTGATCTTTTACGGCACAGAAGAGGGGGTCATGTCTTTTAAAGAGGATTTTATCACCGCTTGTTATTATTATATCCAGGTCGACCGATCGGAATTTCTACGCAACCAGGGTTTTCAAAGATCTACGGGTAAGAAAGGCGATACGATCTCGCCCATTCTTACGGATCGGGCGAGCATTCCCGCGCGCGGACAGACCGTTCCGGCCTTTAACAGGCCGGCCAGTTTTTCTCTTAAATTCCTAAAAGACACCGATGAGATAGACGAAGGGAAAAAGGCGCTGGACTTCAGCGGTGAATCCATCCCTCTCAACCGGGAAAATCTCGATCCCGCTAATTTTACGATTACCAGCAAGGTGCAGGCAGAAATAAAACTCGTGAACGGGGAATGGTATATTGAGAACAGGAGCCGGCTAAAAACAACCTTTATCCAGGTGATCGACCCGGTGAAACTTAAAAAGGGCGATATCATTATCATGGGGAACAAAAGATTCCTGTTCGACGGGTAGGTCTCAAATCAGTCTTTCTACCTGCGTATCCCTGGTGAATTGCCCCCCTTCCACTCCTTCGATCAGGAGCACTCCCGGCTGCTTACCCGGAGCAAAACTCCCGACCATGCTGTCCAGTTGCAGCGCCTGCGCTCCGTTGAAGGTGGCCCACTGCAGTAAGGTGGCGGTCGAAAGCCCGGGAAAATACTGCTGAAGGGTCTTTAATTCTTCCAGGATGCTAAGCTGAGGATTAGACGCCAGGCTATCGGTGCCTATGACGATGGAGCAGTCCTGCCGCATCAGTGTTTCCACCCGGGGCAACTGGCCGCCGATATAGAGATTGGCATTGGGGCAAAGGCAGAAGAACAGCTTAGGCCCCGCTCCCCTGCTTCCCCGCTCTCCAGTTCCCAAAATCTCAAAATCCCCAGATCCCGAAATCCCGAAATCCCTCAATCCCCTCAGGTCCTCTTCCCCGGTATCGACATTATGGACGAGGATCAGGGATTGATTCCGGGTGAAATGCCCCAGGATACTCTCCAGGCTTCTTTTCCCCGTCCCCTTAAAAAAGGAAACATCCAGGCCCAGCCCTTTATACAGGCGTAAAAAATCCCCCTGGCCGGCCTGGTAGAAAGTATTTTCGGCCGCGCTTTCCTGGTTGTGGATCGTCAGCAGATGATTGCCGGGAAACCCGGCGATCCGCCTGAACAAGGCAGGACTTACAGAATAGGGCGCATGGGGAACGATGGAATTTGCCTCGATCGGGAGGGCATAAGCCTCTGCAAAAGCATTGAAGACCCAAAGGCTGCTCTCAAAGCGATCCGGGGCGCTCTGGTCGATAAAGCCCATCGCCTCGATAAAATTGTGGTAATAAAGGTTACCCTCCGTCTTTTGCTGCAGGGAATCCGTTGTATTACAGATATCCCCTACGGCCACGATCCCGTTATGCAGCATGGCTTCTTCCGCTGCCACCAGGGCCGCTACCCTCTCTTCCGGCGGGAATGCCCGCTGTCTTATCACCGAGAGCAGGAAATCGATCAGTCCCGTCTTTTCGGGGATCCTTCCTTTAAGGTGGGATAGCTCGAGATGGCAGTGACAGTTGACAAAACCCGGGGTCAGGATCCCCTTTCTTGTCTCGACGCCTTCCCCGGCTTCCGCAGCGGGTAGGATCCCCTGTACCGTACCGTCTTCGGTGGTCACCAACACCGGATCTCCGCCGATCATTTCCCGGCCGTCGAATAAATAGTCCGCTTTGAATTTCCGATAAACCATAGTAGCGATGAAAGGATTAACTTTGCACACCTTTTTCTATTACCCGTAAGGGATGGCATCCTAAAAGTAAGTCAAAACTATGTTAGATAAATTAGAAGCTATTAAGGCCAGATTCGAAGACCTGGGCGTGGCATTGAGCAATCCGGAGATCGTGAGCGACAACCGGAAGTTCAGCGCCATGAGCAAGGAATACCGCAGCGTGGAAAAGATCGTGCTGGCTTATGAGGCGTACAAAAAACTACTGGACGATATCGAATTCTATAGAGAGGCCCTCAACGGAGATGATGCGGAACTGCGGGAACTGGCCAAGGCGGAAGCGCCTGCCCTGGACGAACAGAAGGAGAAACAGGAATCCTATATCCGTCAGCTCCTGATCCCCAAGGAACCCCAGGATGAAAAGAATGCGATCCTCGAGATCCGGGCCGGAACGGGCGGAGATGAAGCCAGCCTGTTCGCAGGCAATCTCCTGCGCATGTATTTAAAGTATTGTGAGAAAAGGGGTTGGAAGACGGCGATCCTTAGCGAAAGCGAAGGTACGGTGGGAGGGTATAAGGAGGTGCAGGTGGAAGTCGTGGGAGAGGATGTCTATGGCACACTCAAATTCGAAAGCGGCGTTCACCGCGTACAAAGGGTACCCGATACGGAAACGAGCGGACGCGTACATACGAGCGCTGCTACCGTGGCCGTCATGCCCGAAGCGGAAGAAGTGGATTTTGAATTGAAAGAAAGCGATGTAAAAATGGAGACGGCCCGAAGCGGGGGCGCCGGCGGCCAGAACGTCAACAAGGTAGAAACAAAAGTATTTCTCACTCATATCCCCACGGGTGTTGTCGTAGTCTGTCAGACAGAGCGCAGTCAGCTTGGTAATCGTGAAAAGGCCATGCAGATGCTGCGTACCAAATTATATGAAGAGCAGGTGCGTAAACAGGAGGAAGAGATCGCCCGTCACCGGAAAAGTCTTGTAAGCACCGGCGACCGCAGCGCCAAGATCCGCACGTATAACTTCCCCCAGGGACGCGTTACCGATCATCGCATCGGACTAACGGTGTATAACCTCGACGATGTCCTGAACGGCAATATCCAGGAATTTATCGATGCCCTGCAATTTGCGGAAAATGCGGAGAAAATGGCCAAACAGAACTAAGCTCTTTTTTGATTTTTTTAACAGTTAGATGTTAAACCTTCCGGCCCTCAAAACGTCTTATATGTGTAGATTTCTTTGAAAAATGGGGCTAAAATTTGCTATAAATAATAAAATAATGTATCTTATTGATGGAATGCTAAATAAATGTTATTAGTAAAAAAGGGCCTTCCGGGAATCTATTTGGTACGTAACTTTGTTGTAGAAAGCAGGAAAAGAAGAGGAAGAGGGGATAGTGAAGAAGAAAAGTAATATTGGCACCTGTTTTGCGTTATTGATAGTAGAGTTTATTAAATCGTCTTTTCTATTTGACTCACAAAAGCAGTCAATTTTCTCATAAGCAGTTAGTTTTGGTTACGACCCCTGTTTCCACAGGGGTCTATTTTTTTTAGGACCGCCTCATCTCCCCCACTCACCTGCCCGCCGAAGCGCCACGCGAAGGAGGCCAACTCCCCACTCCCCACTCCCCATTTCCCCCTAGTCGTTTTTTAACTGAACCTAACCGTTAGTTATCACCTCTATGCATATCCGATCCATAAATCTCAAAATCACTCAATCAGCAATCAAGGTAATATTGCTGATGCCATAGCCCAGGCCCGCCCCGATCAGGTCCGCTATGATATCCCCCTCATCGAAGTCCCGGAGCGGGATGCAGCACCTCTGGACAAATTCCATAATGATCCCATAAGCGGAACCTATTATAAAGAACAAGAAAAAAAGCCTTAGTAATTTCTTTTGTGACAGCGGAAGGGTGCTGAGATACAAATTCCATAGGAAGACAAATCCCCCGAACATACCCATATGTACGAGCTTGTCGAATTGAGGGATCTGGAACCCGCCTTCATTGGGGAGTAGGGTGCCGGGCAGGGAGAGCAGGATGCCGATCAGGAGCGACCAAAGAACAGAAATATAGATCTTAGCCAGGTATTTCTTTAAAAATGAGTACATAGATGAAAGGTCTGTAATGAAAAAAAGTCCCTAAAAATGGGACTTTTTTTACTGGTATGTAGATTTTTTTCCCGGGTCACCCCAATAGAGAGTTATTGAGACTGGCTCATTTTACCCAGGGATTGCATTTTTTGCAGCGTTGGGGAAGGGCTTCCGCCTTTTTGTTCGATGGTGATGGCGAATGCCTGCGCTTTCTTCGTGTTTTTCATTTTCAAAATGACCTTTTCATTGCTGGCATCGAAGACGCCCAGGTCACTGGGTTTGCCATCGATCAGGGCCCAGAGCTGGTATTGTTGCTCCGTGGGCAGCTTGGGCATATTTCTCACGACGAGGAACACATTGGTAGAGGTAGAGTCCCAAAAGATACTCGCAGAAGATTTGGGTGCTGCCTGCGTACCTACCATGTTGACCACCGTTACATTCGGATCGCTGACCACTTTCTGTTCGGCTACGATCTGTTGTAAGATACTGTCGGTGGAAGTAAACTTGGCTTTTAGCTCATTGTTCGAATGGGTCAATTCCGTGTTGGCTCCTTTCAGTGAATAGAACTGGTAGGCAAACCAGGCAAAACCTACTAAAAGGATGACGGAGGCGGCCGCCAGAAAACGCGACCCACCGGATTGACGTACAGGACTTTTTTCTTTTTCCATGGTGATTATTTTTGATTGATTTGAAGAAGGAACAGAGGGGGGAACATTCCCGATTGCTTCTAAAAACCGATCCTTAACCCCGACAGGAGGACGAATGGCCTGGCCCGTTGCAAATTTTTCAAGTTTCTCTTCAAATTCCCGGCGAGCTGCTACTATTTCCGGGTATTGTGCACACATTTGTTCAAACTCCCTCCTTTCCGACTCGCTGGCCAGATCCATCACACAACTTTGAATGATGCCACTTGATATGTATTCTTGTACGTTCACTTTATTGAAGATAATCTCTTAATTGTAATAAGGCATTTCTTATCCGGGTTTTAACGGTGCCGAGGGGAATGGCTTGTATTTCCGCTATCTCCTCATGCGTAAAACCTTTAAAATAAGCTAGTTCCACTAGCACCCGATGCTCCGGCTTCAACTTCTCCAATACCTTTTTAAGCCCGATATTGTCCACATTCATCTGGGTGATCTGGTGGTTGGTACCCTTATATACGTTATCCGGTAATTCCTGGTTTTTTTGACTGTTCTGATAATTTTTAGACCGGAGCATATCGATCGAGGCGTTCCTGGCGATATTCAGCATCCAGGTGAACAGCCTCCCTTTTGAAGGGTCATAGGACTCGATCTTCCGCCAGATATTGATGAATACCTCCTGCAATACATCGCCCGCCACCTCATTATTGTCCGTAATGATCTGTTTAATAATGCTATACAGGGCTCCTGCATAGTGATCATACAGATAACTATAGGCGTCGTTACTCCGTTTTTTTAAGGCCACGATCAACTCCTGCTCAGTGTATGTAGTTGGTATACCCAAGATTTAATAGAATAGAATACGCTAAAGTAAAAGATTTCCCCCTGTATCAATGCACGATCCCGCCATAAGCGGCGGCATCCATCAATTTATCTACATCGGCGGGGTTATCTACGGTCATTTTGATCATCCAGCCTTCTCCATATGGATCTTTATTTACGAGGTCCGGGGAGCCAGCCAGGGCCGGGTTGACTTCCGTGATCGTTCCGGATATGGGTAAAAAGAGATCAGATACCGTCTTTACTGCTTCCACTGTGCCGAATACCGTCTCTGCCGTCAGGGGCTTGCCTACCGTCTCGATCTCTACATACACGATATCTCCTAATTCCTGCTGGGCGAACTCGGTGATGCCGATGACTGCCGTCTTGCCTTCCAACCGGATCCATTCATGATCTTTCGTATAACGTAAATTTTCAGGGAAGTTCATAGTTCTATTTTTGTGTTGCAAATATTAGAAAAAGGGATTGAATAAAAAACACCTGTACAAATTATTCTTGGTCGCCGTAGCATTTGCGAAGGAGACTCCCCCGTCAACATGACTCACCGCTCACAACTCACTACTGCCCCTTAACCCCGACGCCGTACCAGCTTCATTTTCAGCAGATGTACGTCGTTTACAGGCCGGTCCAGCGGAGGGCCATGGGTAGGTACGGCTACGATTGAGTCCACAACGTCCATACCAGATATCACTTCTCCGAAGATCGTGTATTGCTGATCCAGGTGAGGGGCGCCTCCCTTGGTCTCGTAAAGGGTCCGCAGGTCCGCCGGGATCTTCCAGACGTTCTTCAGGCGGCCGTTCTGGAGGGAATCCAGCGCCGCAGAAGTGTAGGTCTTCCCTACTACGATATAGAACTGGCTGCCGCTGCTGGCTTTCAGGGGGTTGACATCGTCATTCTGCCGGGCTGCGCCCAGCGCGCCTCTTTTATGATAAAGAGAGGGGCGGAATTCCGCCGGGATCGTATAGCCGGGCCCTCCCGATCCTCCCTGGCTCAGGGGCTTTCCGGGATGGCCTTTGCGGCTGTCAGGGTCGCCGCCCTGGATGATATAACGTTTGATGACCCGGTGAAAGAGATTGCTGTCATAGAAACCACTCTTGGCCAGCTTAAGGAAATTGTCGCGGTGCAGGGGGGTGGAGTCGGACAGGCGGACCACGATAGTACCCATGTCGGTAATAATGGCGACATCCTTGTCCAGATCCTTTTTCCGCAGCCCATTGGATAGCCGTGGATTACAGGAGGAAGCAAGCATCGTCAGGAAAAGGCAGGCCAGGACCACAAGGGGTAGTCCGGGGTTGCGGGCGGCGGGCGTTTTATTCATTATCGGGGTTTTGCAGGAACGACTCATTGAATCCGCTGTTCTCGAAATACAACAGGATATGATCTTTCATAAAGTTCTCCTGTTGGATCATATTCATTTCCGGCAGGGCCTTGAGCTGTTTAAAATGCGGCCAGCCGTCCTCATCCACCGTCTCCAGTTCATAATAACCGCTCTGCCGGAACAGGGAACAAACGGCCACGTGCATCAGATCCTGCTTCTGTTCCTTGGAGAATTTTTTGCGGAGTTCGCCGAATTCCTGGACCCCGATCAGGAACAAAATGGCTTCCATATCGGGTTTTTTGCCCCATCTCTCTACCAGCCTGGCTTCCAGATTCCACCAGCGGGTCTGCAGATCATCTTGCGCTTGTTGCATGCGGTAAAGATACACCCCTACACCGGCTTTTGTTTGAAAAAAGAAGTACGGCGATCTTCAAAATTAGTTTCCTCCACCGGCAGCAGGATATCTTCAAAGAGCCGGGCAAACTCGGGAGAATGAACGAGGGTCTTTTGCGTTTTGAGATCGAAATGAATAAAATTACTCCATAGGAGCGCTTTCAGTTCGGATTTCTTTTCATCCCACATACGCATTTCAACCTGCACGCTTTTGGGAGTATAAGCAATTAACTGGGAATCGATGGTGATGGTCTCCATTGTACTCGCGGGCTTAAAATAACTGATCTGGTTGGTGGCAACCACCCAACTTAAGCCCTGTCGGCGCATGATCTCGAAAATGTCGAACTGGTAATTTTCCAGTAACTGATCTTCGCGGGCATTGATAAAATATTCAAGGTACCTGGCATTGTTCAAATGATTGAAAGGATCGCAATCCTGGAAACGAACCTTGTAAGTGGAAGTAAGTATTTTTTTCATGAGATGCAACTTGACTCGCAAATTAGGCCAAATTTCACCCTTCCCCGCTCAACCCGTCGATTTTCTCCCGGATCGACCGTTTTTCCGTTTGGGTCTTGGCCAGGGAAAAAGCCGTCTGAAGATGAAGCCTTGCTTTTTGAGGGTCGATGCCGGTATAAAGTTCGCCCAGCAGGATGAAGTAGAAGTGGTTGCCTGTCAGCTGTAATTTTTCCGCTTCGGCAATGGCTTCCGCTCTTCCTCTCGCTTTGTATAACGCATAGGTGCGGTTGAGGGCCACCATCGGAGAATAATTTATTTGCAATAGCAGGTCATAGTGGTGCAGGATGTTTTCCCATTTTTCCTCCGTGTCCTCTTTCCGGCAATGCCAGAAGGCGATCCCGGCTTCCAGGTGATAGGAACTGATCTCGTTCCCCTGCGCTGAAAGGGCCAGGAAGGCATGGCCCTGCTCTATCAGTTCCCTGTCCCACAACGATTCGTCCTGCTGTTCGTAGAGGACGAAGGCCCGGTTGCCGTTCTGCCTGGCGTCGAACCTCGAGGCATGAAAGCACATCAATGCAAGTAGGGCGTAGGTCCTGGGCTGGCTGGTCCCACTGAATTCCGTAAGCAAAATCCCCAGGCGCAATGCTTCCAGACAAAGATCCTTTTGCAGAAGTTGATTTTGCGTAGTGGAGTAGTACCCTTCATTGAAAAGCAGGTAAATGATATGCAAGACATTATCCAGCCGCTGCCCGATCTCCTGTTCCGAAGGCATTTCCAGGCTGACCTTTTCCGTCCTTAGTTTTTCTTTAGCCCGGAATAGTCGTTTATTGATGGTGTCCTTATTGGATAAAAAAGCCTCTGCGATCTCATCGATCCCGAACCCGCAGAGGATCCGCAAGGCCAATGCGATCTGGGCCTCGCTGGCGATCGCCGGGTTGCAAATGGCGAACATCATCTGTAATTGGCTGTCTTTGATATTGTCCGCGGAGAAATCGATCTCCCCGATCTCCTCCGTGCTCTTCTGCGTTGCCTTCAGCTCCGGGATTATTTTTTTATCCAGTATCTTATTCCTCCTGAAAAGATGCAGAGTCCTTTGCCGGGCCACTACATAGAGCCAGGCCGTCGGATTGGCGGGGATCCCCTTTTGGCCCCAGGATTCGGTGGCCTGCAGGAAAGTTTCGCTCACGATATCTTCGGCCAGTTCCAGCTGCGGCAGGCCAAAGGTCTTGCTGATGACAGCCACCATTTTTGAGAATTCCTGCCGGAATAAATTCGATAGGAGGTCTGTTCCTTCTTTCATTTTTTATAAAAAAGGTGATCGATCGAATCTTTGCCGGATCAGCTAAAAACGGGTCGGATCTCGACGCTGCCTCCCTGATCGATAGCGGGGCAGCCATGGGCCAGGGTCGTCGCTTCTTCCAGGCTTTCGGCCCTTACGATAAAGAAACCACCCAATTTTTCCTTGATCTCTACAAAAGGCCCGTCTGTGATCATCCCCCCGGCCTTCAATACTTTTCCTTCCGCAGCCAGGCGGATGCGATTACCGGGAATCTTTCCCTGGGCTGCGATCCCGCTTATCCAGTCCTCCCATTTCTTGTCGATGGCCTCCATTATCTCCGGCGTACCCTTGCTGTGATCGTAACCGGGTTGTCTGAATAATAATGCGAATTCTTTCATGGTCTTGATTTTTTGGTTTTATCCGTGCATACCGGGCTGGTATCCCCCTGCCGTCACCCGGAAGGCGATATTGATCCGGTTGTAACTGTTGATGGTGGTGATGGCCAAAGTTAAATCGATCAGTTCTTCTTCGGAAAACTGTTTGAGGGCTTTTTCATAGGGCTCATCCGGGACGTTGCCGTTCGTGATCCTGGTCACCGCTTCCGCCCAGGCGAGCGCGGCACATTCGCGTTCGGTGTAGAAAGGTGCTTCCCGCCATGCATCCAGGACATAGAGACGCTGTTCGGTCTCCCCTGCCGCACGGAGGTCTTTCGAGTGCATGTCAAGACAATAGGCACAGCCATTGATCTGGGACACCCTGTAATAGATTAAATTTAAAAGCCTTTTTTCAACAGGCGATTTTGCGAGATAGATCCCCAGGCCGTAGAGGGCCTTCATGGCGCCCTGGCCTTTTTCGAAAGCATTGATTCTCTGTTCCATTTTGCTCTTAATTGATGATTGAATGTTTGTGATACCTCAATAAGGAGCGAGATGGGAGAAATAGGACAGGGGCGGAAACAATTTTTTCCGGGAAGATCCGGGCTTGCGGAGATTCGGGCTTGCAGGGATCGGGTCGGGAATGCGGGGCATGGTCCGGGAGCCCGGGGCAAAAAAAAGGCGCAGGTATTTGCCTGCGCCTCTGGCTATCAGAGCCAACCGGGTTTTCCTTAATATCTTTTTATGTCAGCCCCTCTCTGCAAAATCTCTAAATCTCACAATCCCGAAATTTCAAAATCTCCCTAGTATCCTGTATTCTGAGCCAATACGGCCCCTTTATTCAGGTCGATGGAACTCTGCGGGATCGGCAACAATCCACCCCGCTGCGTGATATTCGTGATCCCCGTGACGGGCTGACCGGCCGCGGTATTGTATTTATTCAGGTAGTTCTGAATGCGCTCCACGAGAGTGCCTGTCCTTACAAGGGTCATTCGCCTGTTCTCTTCCCCGACCAATTCCCGCGCCCGCTCGTCCAGGATAAAGTCCAGGGTTATATCCGAAGCCTGCACCTGGCCATGCGTGGGATAATCGGGATAGGCCCGCTGACGAAGGACATTGATGCTGTTGGCGGCATCCGTCAGGTGGCCCTGTTTGAACTGGGCTTCCGCCAGCAGCAGATAGGTCTCGCCCAGCCGCATCATCGGGATGTCCTTGAACGTGCCATAGCCGTTAGCATCGGCCGGGTTGTAATTGTTCCACTTGGTGATATAGGGATTGATATGCCAGACCGTGTCCCCGTCGGCAGGGGTCAATGGCAGACCATACTTGGGCTTGGTGGGGTCGTTCCAGTAGAGGATGCGTTTGAGATTGTATTTTGAATTGCGGATATCGTACTGATCATAGAGTCCGTAGATGATCCAGTTGCTGAGGCGGAAACGGCCGATGCCCCTGCCGCCCAGGGAATCCGCGATCAGCATATTGGTGATCCCTGCATAATAAGGTACCCACATGCGCCGGTGCTGGTCCGTAGAGGCGTTCGCCGATGTAGAGGTCGATCCCCCCGGGGTGTTCAGGTCCTGCTCGATGATCCAGATCGCCTCCTTATTGCCCTGGCCGTAACGCTGATTGCCGATCAGGAACATATCATTATAGTAGTCTCCCGGCGAAGAAGACTTCACGCCATACCTTGCTTTGATAAGAGAATAGGCGCCACTGCTGATCACATTATTGCACTGGGCTTCGGCGAGGTCCGGCTTGCCCATGCGGAGATATACTTCGGCCAGCAATTGCTGGCACATCCCGATGCTGGGACGGCCTTCTTTCCGCACTTTATCGGCCTTGGGAAGAACGGCGATGGCATCGGTGAGGTCCTTTACGATCTGGTTGTTGACGCTGTCTGCGGAAGCCCTGGTATAATCCGTCTTCACGGACTGGACCGTCTGAAGGGTCAGGGGAACAGGGCCCCATAAGGTCACGAGAAAATTGTAGACATAGGCCCGATAGAATTTTGCTTCGGCGCCTACATAGGCCTTATTCGAAGCGGTGACCCCGGTATTCGCGGGATCCTGTGTGGCCGCAAGGAGGATATTGATATTATTCAGCGCGGTGTAGGCCCATTTCCAATAGACGCCCGCGGCGACATCGGAGGAGTTCATGGTCTCGTTATTCACGTAGGGGAACATGGCGCTCGTGGTCTGCCCGTTGATCACCATATCGGTGCCCAGGTACATGGCTCCTAACAGCCCCTGGTCTTCATCCGTGGTATACTGCTGGCGCATCCTGTATTGGATGCCTGCCACATTGGCCTCGAAGCCGAGGGAATCGCCCAGGGTATTTTGCGGGGCATAGCTGGACTGGAGCTTTTCGTCCAGGAAGCTTTTTTTACAGGCGCCCAGGAAAAGGATGGACATTCCCGTTATGATCAATAATTTTTTACTCGCTGTCATATAAATCGTTTTAATGGAGTTCGTAATTATTTTAAAGTAAAATTCAGACCCACCACGTAGGATGCCACCTGCGGGTAGTTATTATAGATCCCGAAGGGCAGGGACTGAAAATTCGCTTCGGGGTCCCATCCGAGCCAGGAGCTCCAGGTATGGATATTCCTGCCGCTGAGGTATACGCCCACATTGCTGAAGCCATATTTGCCGACAAAAGTTGGTGGCAGGGTATAGTTCAGCGTGATATCTTTCAGCCGGGTATAGCTTGCATGGACGGGATAGGCATAATTCAGCGGGTTGACATAAGAAAGGGAAGGCCGGGTATTGCTCTTGTTCGTGGCCGTCCAGTAACCGACGTCCTCCGGGAGGTTGATCGCGCCTGACTGATCCGCATTGTCATAGATCTGGTTGTTCTTCATAGCGCCCTGGAAGGTCTGTATGAATACCCGCAGGCTAAGGCTCTTGTAGGTAAAGGTGTTGGTGATGCCACCCGTCCATTTCGGATTCTTGTAGCCGACGATCATACGGTCGCCGCTGGCCGTGATCGTATGGCTTTTATCCAGGTCGGCGAATTTCAGGAAGCCGGGTTTCGCGCTGGGGTCGGTGCCGGATACGTCTTCTCCCGTTTGCCAGACGCCCTGTAATTGATAGGTGTAGATGGCATTCAACGATTTCCCAAGGAACCAGCCATTGCCGATATCGTCCTTATTATCTCCATAGAGTTGCGTCAACTTATTCTTATAGGTGGAGAATACGATCGTCGTCTGCCAGGTGAAATCCCGGGATCTCATATTCACGGTGTTGAGGGTGACATCGATCCCCTTGTTCTCCAATTTCCCGATATTCTGAAGGACGGAAGCATAACCGGTCATGACGGGCAATTGCCGGCTTAGCAGCAGATCCTTTGTCCGGGTCTGGTAGGCTTCGATCGTTCCCGAGATCCTGTTATTCAGGATGGCGAAGTCGATAGCCAGGTTGGTGCCCGTCGTGCTTTCCCATTTCAGGCTGCCGTTGCCAAGGTTCGATGCACTCAGCGCAGTGGCGGTTACGTTGTTATAAACATATTGCAGCGTACTCTGGGTGGTCTTGGTCCCGAAAGGCCCGATGGCGGAGTTCCCCGTAGTACCCCTGGATACTCTTAATTTCAGCAGATTGATAAAGTCGACCTTGTTCATAAAGTTCTCTTTGTGGATATTCCAGCCCAGCGCCACGGAAGGGAAGGTGCCGTATTTATCCGTCAGATCGCCAAAGGCCGAATAGCCGTCCCTGCGCACCGTGGCCGTCAATAAATATTTCCCTGCAAAGGAATAGTTGAGTCGTCCCATCTGTGATAATAAAGTGCTGGGGAGGGGGATGGAGGGATAGGGGGTATTGATGGTGGAAAAATTGCTGGAGCTGGTCTGCGTGGCGGCCGCGCTCGTGTTGTTGAATCCAAGCCCGTCGTTGATAAATCCTTTTGCGGTGATCAGGGAATTGAAGGAGTTGGTCTTTTGAGCGCTGTATAAGGCCGTCAGGTCGAAATGATGCTGACCGAGGTCCTTTGCATAGCTTAAGATATTTTCGAGGATCCAGTTCTTGCTTTCTCCCGCATATACGATGGCAGTACCCAGGTTGTCATTCGCATTCCGGCCTGCATAACTGTCGAAGCGGTTGGGCAAATAGGTATAGCTGCCGTTCAGCCGGTATTTTAAGCCGGGGATGATCGCGGGCGTTACATCGATATAGCCGGTGGCGGTAAGGTTATTGCTCCGGGTGATCACCGTTTGATTCAGCCCCAGCAAGGGACTGGTGTACAAGGTATTGCCGTACATGGGGAAGATCGTATAAGTGCCGTCTGTATTGAAGGGCTGCCCATAGGGACTTTGTTGTCCCGCCAGCGTAAGGTTGATATGACCTCCATCCGTATTGTTATTCGTATAAAAGAGACTGGTGCCTACGGCCAGCCAGTCGGTGAGGTTGGCGCTCAGGTTGGAACGTACGCTGACGCGGGTATATTGATAGCCTTTCAGCAGCCCGTTGTCTTTTGTATATTCTCCGTTCACGAAATATTTGACATCCTTCGTGCCGCCCGAAAAATTGAGGTTATGGGATTGGATATAGCCTTGCCGGGAGACAAGGTCCAGCCAGTCCGTGGTCTTGCCGGCCCGCCGGTTAGGGATCTCGAAAGCATTGACCACCGAATCGCTGTTGATATTCGTATTCGTCCCTCCTGTCTGCTGATTCCAGGTGACGTTCTTGAGCTTAAACTCCTCACCGTTCATCGGCTTCATCGTGTGGGCCCTGGCTTCGAATCCTGCGAATCCGCTGTAGCTGATGGTGGGCCTTCCCGTAGAACCTCTTTTGGTGGTGATCAGGATGACGCCGCTGGAACCCCGGGTGCCATAGATGGCGGTGGCGGATGCGTCTTTTAATACTTCGATCGATTCGATCGTACTGGGGCTGATATCATTGGTCTGACCGGAAAAAGGCACTCCGTCCAGGATGATCAGGGGGGTAGTGCTGGCCGTTATGGAATTGATCCCCCGCACCTGCTGGTCGGCAGAACTGCCCGGGGCTGCCGAAGTTTGGGTGAGGTTATATCCTGCCACCGATCCTTCCAGGGCCTGGAGGACGTTGGTCACCGGGATCTTTGAAAGCCGGTCTTTTGGCACGCTGGTGACCGAGCCGGTGATATCGGATTTCTTTTGGGTGCCGTAACCGACGACGACGACATCATTGAGAGATTGAACATTGTTGGTGAGATAAATTTCCAGGGGACCTTTTCCATTCAGGGTAATTTCCCGGGTCTCCATCCCTACGCTGGAAATGACGAGCGCCCTTGCATTCTCAGGGACCGTAATTTGGAATTTCCCGTCCGCATCGGTCCGGGTGGCAAGTTTTGGCTGGCCTTTTACGGAGATGGTGACACCGGGGAGGGTGGTGCTGTCATGACCACTTTTAACGGTCCCGGATACCGGTCGGCCGTTCTGGGCAAATAAACAAAAAGGAATGGCAAATAGGAAGAAGAGACAGAGCAGGGAGGTCCCCTTTACCCCCTTTTGAAATAACAGGTTCGTTAGTTTCGTTCGCATGGCTAAGCTGGTTTTGGTTTGAAAAGTAATAACCTGGGATAAAAGTAGAATAAACCAATACCGAATCCAAATTTTTTAATTCGCAAATAATTGATTGTCAATAATTTACAATCATTTTAATACGCTTCAATACCACTGGCCGAATTTTTCCTTTCCCTTGATTTTCAATAAAAAAAAGCCCTTGCGGGGGCCTTCCCCCGGAAAAACTAATACGTAACCTTACCGAGGTGAAAAATTTGAAAATATTTTTTGGAAAAAAGGGCGGAGGCGCTGGCAGGGCAAGGGGGACCCTTGGTTTTGAAGGAAAAAGCGGGTTTGAAGATAGAAAAGGTTCGTCGGACGCTGAACCTTGAAGGAAGCCAATAACCTTAGGAAGGTTTGATCAGGAGCCGGTCAGCCTATTTATATTTTTAGTGATAGTGGTCTTGTCTGCATTTGATTTTGCAAGCTGTAAAGCCTTCTGAAAATGTTGCAGGGCTTTTACATTGTCAAGGTTTGTATAAAGATTACCCAATAAGGAATGGTACAAATGATCACCTGCGAGATTTAACTTTTGAGCTTCTGGGATGGCTGTTTCTTTTCCATTTGCCTTGGAGAGTGCATAAGTCCGGTTCAATGCAGCCATAGGCGAGTATTCTATTTGCAGCAATTTATTGTAAAACTGTAAAATATTTTCCCATTTTTCGGAAGTGTCGTCTTTTTGGGTATGCCAATAGGCAATGGCTGCTTCCAGATGAAATTTTGACAACTGGCTACCTTTTGAAGCCTGGTTTAAATAATAGGTGCCTTTGTTGATCAACTCTTCGTTCCAAAGGCTGGTGTCCTGGTCTTTATATAAGACCATTTCTCCCTTTTCGTCCGTCCTTGCCTCAAATCGGGATGAATGAAAACACATGAGTGAGAGCAAGGCATTCGCCGGGGGCTGGTTCGTGTTGTCGTTCTCTATAAGTAATAAAGTTAGCCGCATAGCTTCGACACATAGGTCTTTACGTAATGTTGTATTCTGTGATACGGAATAATACCCCTCGTTAAATAATAAATACAACGTCGTTAGAACGGTGGTCAACCTGGCATCGATCTCGGAAAGGGTGGGTTGCTCTATCTTTACCTTTTCTATTCTTAGCTTTTCTTTGGCCCGGTTTAACCGTTTGTAAATGACTTGTTTATTGGTTAGGAATGCATCGGCAATTTCTTCAGGGCCAAAACCGCAAAGAAGATTTAAGGACAGGGCGATTTGCGCCTCGGCTGAAATACAAGGGTGACAAATGGCAAACATCATTGCCAATTGGCCGTCATTGATATTTTTGACGGACAGATCAATTTCTATTTCCTCTGATATGGGCGTTGATTGTTTTATTTCTTTAGCGATCTTTCTTGCGAAAACTGCATTCCTTCTTAAATAATCCCTGGTTTTATTTTTGGCAACGGTGTTTAGCCAGGCTGTCGGGTTTTCCGGCAGTCCTTTTAATCCCCATAATTCTGTTGCTAAAAGAAAGGTATCGCTTACGATGTCTTCTGCGATCTCAATATGCTCGATGCCGAATAACGCGGAAAGTACAGAAATTATTTTCCTGTACTCCGTTCTGAATAAATGGGGTAGTAGTTCTGTTTCTTTCATAAATAAAATGCCCCTGTAAAATTACAGAAGCATTTCTGAGTTTTAGCTATTCTCGTCCATCGCTTCAATAACCCGCACTTCTACATTCCCGTTGATCGCAAGGATGGGGCACCCTTTTGCCAGTTCTGCCGCTTCATCAATGGTATCGGCTCTTACGATAATATAGCCTCCGATGGCTTCCTTAATTTCCACATAAGGGCCATTGATGATCACATCGCCCGGATTCAGTACCCTGCCTTCAGACCCCAACCTGTTACCCGAATTGACCAGCTTGTTTTGAGCTGCAATACCTCCCATCCAATCCTGCCATTGCTTCATCGTCGCCTGCATTTGTTCAGGTGAAGGCTGGGGTTCATTGGCGGTAATGCTTCTTCTGAAAACTAATAAGAATTCTTTCATGACTACTATTTAATTCATTTATATGGATGCCTGCCCGTGCAATATTAACACTAAATATTACCATTCGATCCACTCCCCCTTCGGATGGACCCAGGTAGAGGAAGCTGGTTTAGACGCAAACATTTTATAGAGTCCCGAATGCTGAAATTCAGAGCTCATATAATGTTTCATCATGCTTTCGGCGTTCATCCATATGTCCACCCCCAATACTTCCAGGGCCTCTGCTGAACCCGGGGCCGCCAGCCTGGAATAAAATTCGTGAGATACGATTCCGGCTGCGCGGGATGGATTTACCATCGCGTCCATGCTCGTGTTATGAATGGCCTCTGCTTCTTCCAGTGATGTAACACTCCCGCGCACAAGGCCGACGATCCTATCGTTCATGCCCGTAGGGGAGGAAAAATTGAAATTTAAAAATTTATCCAGCTTGCTCCATACGATATTTTCCCTTGAAGAAAACATCCTGTTCCCTCCTTCCTGGACATGGGGGTCGCTGAAAAACCGGTTCATGCCGTCGAGGTTGTTCCAAATGTCGAGAAATAATAAATCGCCGCTGAAAGAGCTCGCCGTACCTGTCGGCATAAAAGTCATATGGCTCATGTCACCCAGGGACTTTGCGGCGGCTACTCCACCCGGATTCCCGGCAGTTTCATTATGCAGTTTACAGGTGGCTTCTACACTCGTTGCCGTAGTTTTGCCCATGACTGTGAGCAGGTTAAATGTCATTTTCTGTTTCATAATTTGTTTGGCTGGATAAAATAGTTGAATAATACCCCAATAACGAGTGAGTTTTCTGAATTGGACAAATTTTGAAATTTTTTTTGGCTGCTCGAATACACTTTGATCCTAAGTGTGTTTTGAATATATGTTTTTTATAATACTAAGAATAGTCTAAATTTGAAATAGTCCATTAACGAGAAAAAATGCCTCAAATTAGTAGCTCCAAGCACCTCCACCTTATTTGAAGGATGGCACGATTAGATTATTGCCCTGGGTGATCAAAATGTAAATCATTTTAAATGCGTAACATTATATACTTCCTGGGTTGCCTTTCTATAAGCCCGATACAACTCCTTGCCCAATTGCCAACCGGAAGGATCGCCGCCTATCCATTCAACAATTCAGCTACCGATATCAGCGGTAACAGTTACAATGGAACACTTGTTTCTACCTCCAATGACATCAACCGTTTTAGCACAGCCAATAGTGCAATAGCTTTCACTGCAGGGACTTCATCCGGCACCCTCCCGGCGGCGCTGGCAACGGCAGTATCAAATGATTTTAGCATAGGCTATTGGTTTAAGACAACAATGAGCGCATCTGCCAACACCCAATGGTATGGTGGTGTAGGTCTTGTCGATGCAGAAGTCTGTGGCGGTACCAACGACTGGGGAACTGCATTGATAGACGGAGGCAAGGTATGTATGGGTATCGGCAATCCTGATATTACGATAAAATCCACCATTTCCACCTATAACAACGGCGCATGGCATTTTGTAACAGCCACCCGGAATAAGGCGGCCGGTACCATCATATTGTATGTCGATGGCAGCCAGGTAGCTACGACTTCGGGCACCAATACTTCTGCGCTTAGTGCGCCCACGCTGGTCGGTTTGGGAAGAAACCCATGTGTTGCCACGGGGGTATATACCGGAAGCCTGGATGATATTATTGCCTATAACCGGGTATTAACCGCCACAGAAGTTACCAACCTGTATAATTATTATAATGCAATACCACTTCCACTCCATTGGAAATCGTTCACCGGTCGGGTCGAAGGAGGGCTGGTCTATCTGAAATGGGAAACGGAAAATTCTGTCAATAATGATCGTTTTGAAATAGAGCGTTCAACGGAGGGTACTGATTTTTTATCGATCGGTGTATTGCCTGATAAAGACGGTCTCGACATCGCCGTCGGCAGTTCTTTGTATAATTTCACGGATAGGAACCCGTCAAAAGGAAATGATTTTTATCGGATCAGGCAGGTGGATAAAGATGGAAAGGTTTCATGGTCGTCCATTTTAGAATTTTCGCTGAGAAATGCCTTCTCCGGGATTCATTTACAAACGAATCCGGTGGTAGATGAACTGGTATTGGTAAACAAGGATCAAATACTTATTCAACGGATACAGGTAATGGATCTATCCGGCAAGATATTAATAGATCAGGCTCTCAATTCAGACAATTCACTTCTAAAAATAAATACGCTCAGCCTCAGATGGGGATATTACCTGCTGAGGTTTAGCGCAGCGGGTAATAATACAACAATAGGTTTCGTAAAACTATAGATCGGATCTTATCCGCTTCATCGCCCCTTCATTTCCTCATAATACTTCTTTAGCACGTAAAAGGCTTTTTTCTTTCGTCCTTTCCGGTCGATCAGCCCCTTATTATTCCACCCATCCTGGTAGAAAGGATTGTTACGCCGGGGGGAACGGAAATCTTCCAGGATCCAGGGAGAGATACCGGTGAAATTTTCCGGCATTCTTTTTAGCATGGCGATCTGTTCCTTATAATACCATTCCTGGAACTCCTCACTCCAAAGGGTCAGTGAATCGGCATGATAGCCTCCGAGCGCTTCGGCTCCGGTCTCGCTGATAAAAAGCGGCTTATCATATTTTGTAGCCCACTGAGCTTCCCGGCAGCTTTCCGGTCGCCCGCCATACCAGCCGAGGTATTCATTAAAGGCGACGACATCGACATATTCACCGAGGGGATCGTCGATGGTCCGCAGTCTGTTTTCCGAGTGATAATTTACTTCCAGCGCTGCGGATACGAGTCGGGTAGGATCTTTTTCCCTGGCGGTGGCCAGGAGGGTGCGCAGGAAAAGCGTACGGGCCGGGCTTACCGGTGTTTCATTGCCGACGGACCAGATGATGATGCTTGCCCGGTTGCGGTCCAGCGTTATCATTTCATCCAATTGCTTTTTTGCTTTCTGCAACACTTCAGCGCTCGAAAAATCGATCGTCCAATAAACGGGGATCTCGGACCATACCAGCAATCCCAGCGAATCGGCTACCCGGGCCATGTTCTCATTATGAGGGTAATGGGCGAGCCGCACCATATTACAACCGAGTTCTTTGGCCATGCCCAGGAGCCGCACCGCATCCGCCCGGCTATAAGCCCTACGGCCTTCGGCTGCTATTTCTTCATGAAGGGAGATCCCACGAAGAAAGATGGGCTTTCCATTCAATAGGATTTTCTTGCCTTCTACGGCAATGCTCCGGAACCCGATCTTTTCTTCCACCTTGTCCGAAATACTCCGGAGGATCACCCGATAACATTTGGGATGGTCCGGCGACCAATGCCGGAAAGCGGGCAGGGGCAGCCGTATGAGAGCCTTTCCGCCCTTGACTATAAAATCCTGCTTCAGTTTCAATTCAGGAATTTCCATGCTCACCTCTTCTCCATCGGCGGCATTGGATAGTTCTACCCAGCCCGCCAGCATTTCCTGCGGCTTCGCTACTTGTTGCTCTCTTTCTCCCGGATCCTTCCCACTTGCAGCTTTCAGCTTGTCGCTTGCGGCTATTCCCCCAAGCCCTATGGAATAATCGAGGATGGCCGAAGCTCCCGGTAACTCGATCAATTTTACATCGCGGGTGATGCCGCCGTAATTCCACCAATCGGTATTCAGGGTAGGGATCTCATCCGCATAGCGTTTGTTGTCCACTTTCACCACCAGGTAATTGCCCCTCGCTTTCAGCAGGGAATCCGCCACCTCGAAATTGAAAGGGGTGAACCCCCCTTTGTGCATCCCTAGTTTTGTCCCGTTCAGGTAAACATCGGCCCGATAATTAACGCCCCCAAAATAGAGGAAAAGTTTATTGGAAGGTTTTGCTTTTCTATAATCGAAAGACTTTTTATACCATACGGTGCCTTCATAATAGAGAAATTTTGGATCCTGCGAATTCCAATCCCCCGGCACCCGCAGACTGTTCCTGTCGATATACCCATGTTCTTTCCGATCGGTCTTATTAGCCGGCTTGTCGCTGCTCCAATATGCTTCGGGGTCCTTTTCATTCCTTTCCTTATAACGATAGTCGTAGAAGCCGGTCTCATACGGATCTATAATGGTCTGCCATTTCCCGTTCAGGCTCAGGGAGTGCCGGGCCTGTGGATTTGCGATCAGGGGGGATTGGGCGGATGCCGGCAGGAAGGCGGTGGCCAGGTACAGGAAAACTGTCAGCAGAGAGCGAAGGGGGCAAGCACAATAGTTCATGGGATCGATGCTATTAAAAGTGTTGAAATAGTACAAAGATATTGGGGTTTTTAGCCAACAAGCAAACATTTTTTAGTATAAATAATTGGTTATTAATTATTTATGCAAAATTCAATACGCTTTAAAACCATAAAGAAATAAAAATTCAGCCTTGATAATCAATAAAAAAGAGGGCCTCGGGTGGCCGGGCGCCGGGGAGCTTAATACGCTTTAAAAGAGGGGGATAAATTTCAAAATTATTTGATCACGAGTTTGCTCCAGCCTTTTTCGCCGGCATCGCGGAGGTCTTTTTTCCGTTCATCCATGAGTTTTTTGACTTTTCCCGTATACGACCAGCAGGTGCTCTGGCGAATGGATAATAGCTCGGATAGTTTGTAGGAAGAGATCTTCCCCTTGGTAGAGTACACCATATAGGCCATATAAAAAGCTTTGTTCAGGGGGATATGCGCATTCTGAAAGATCGTATTGGTGGTGGCGGATTCTTCATAAGAACATTTCGAGCAGCGGCGGCTATAGGGAAGGTGACCGTTAAAGAAGCTGGTATTATTACATTTCCGGCAGCTATATCCTTTTTCCCATTTGAGGTCGGCCAAAAATTTCAGGCCTGTGTTATCATCCGGGTAGATCCGGGCGAATTCTTCAAATTCCATTTCTGCGGACATCACCCGGGCCTGGGTCACTTTCTTAATATCTATCTGCAACACCTTATTGTCCTGGTCCAGGATCTTATTCATTCTCAGGATCTCTTCCGCCTGCTGCTTCAAAAGTTCGTTCACGGACAACAGCTCTTCGGTCCTTTCCCCCACCTGTCTTTCCAGCTCTTTATTCAGGTTGTCCTTCAACTGCTGGTTGATCCGCATTTCTTCCATCATACGTTCCTGCACGAGGTCTTTTTTCTTTTTCAGCCACCGCACTTTATCCCCGATCGCAAAGGACACGAACATCATTTCTGCGAGGAAACAAAAGCTCAGGCTGTAAAAATTGACCGGACCGAAGGGGAAGTTCTGTGTGGCCAGGGTTTTCAGTACGCGGATCAGGAAGCCCAGTAAGAGGAAGGAATAACCTGCTACAAAAAATCTTGCCGGATGATATTTTTTCCGGAGGATATAGGCGCCGGAATAGAAGGCCACGAGCAGCGGCACGGCATCGAGGAATTTATAAATGAACCATTGCCTGTCTACGAAGAGACATAACAGGAAGAACAGGGTGCGCAGCCCAATGATCCCAATGATGATTCGGTTCAATGCCGGGGCCCTGGACTTCAGGGACAGGAATTCGCGCGTAAAGAAAAGGGAAAAGATACTCGCTGAATAAAGGGCGACGCCGGAGGCGATCTCATTCCAGACAGGGGCGTTGGGCCAGAGATATTGATAGGCGATCCCGTTGGAACTCATCTCAAAGATGCCGATACTGAGATTGTACATGATATAGTACAGGTATTGCTTTTGCCGGAAAGCGAAGAACATGACGAGGTTGTAGAGGCAAAAGACGAGGATCATCCCATAGAAAATGCCCGAAAAAAGATATTCTTTTAAACCATATTGAATAAACCAGCGCATGGGTTTCAGCACCACCATGATATTGGAGGGTTGCTGCGACCGTACGGAAAAATAATAGATATGCTCGCCCCGGAGATTACCGTCCAGGTCCACGGTGACATTTTTATGAAAATAAAGCCTTTGTGCGAAGGGCTGGCCTGCTCCATATTTTAATTCCCTGAAACGGGGCTTGCCGACGGCCATGCTGTCCCCATCGGCGCCTGAAGGGACATAAAAAGCGATCTGATCGATGGTCTGGTCATAAAATTCGAGGACCCAGTTCTTTTGCCGGGTCTGATCGTTCCTGAGTTTTATCCGGTACCAATAGGTGCTTTTGTAATGATAGTTCTTTGGAATGAAGTCGTCTCCCGGCTTGAATTGTTCGAAGCCCGCCTTGCTGACCTCGTTGATCGTATAAAGGCCATGAGGATCTTCAAAGGATTCGATCTCGTTGTAGGAGAAGATATGTTGATTGAAGCCATCATCCAGCCTGACCTCTTTTTGAGCATGACCGGAGGACCCCGTAAATATTCCCAGCAGTAAGCAAAAAAACAACCGTTGAGCCAGGCTGTCCCTGAACGAGTTCGACATACGATCGAATGATTTTACAGGGACAAGATACATCCGAATCACCAGTCCGCCCATTCATTTCGGAGGAATCCTTCCGCATTGTATCTTTGTAAAAACCTCCCGATGCTGTGGCAGAAAAATAATTTTACGATCACGACCGATCCCGCAAAACTGGACATTCCCTATATCCATGCCTGGCTTTCCGAAAGATCTTATTGGGCGCAGGAGATTCCTGTGGCCACGGTGCAGGCTTCTATAACAGGCTCTGTATGTTTTGGCGTGTATGAGGGGGAGCGGCAGATCGGGTTTGCCCGGGTCGTCACGGACAAAGCCACTTTCGGCTATCTGGCGGATGTCTTTATCGATGAGCAATACAGGGGACAGGGCCTGTCCAAATGGATGATGGAAGTGATCCTGTCGCATCCGGAATTGCAGGGCTTCCGCCGGTGGATGCTGGCTACCCTGGACGCCCATGGTCTGTATGCTCAATTCGGATTCCTGCCCCTCGATCAGCCCGAGCGGATCATGATAAAGCCTAACCCTGACATATACAGGAAAAAGACGAGCTGAATCAGATCTTCTCCACTACTACCGCTGTCCCATAGGCCAGTACTTCCGTTACGCCGTTCATCACTTCATTGGCATCATAGCGCATATTGATGATGGCATTGGCGCCCCGTTCGGCAGCATGTCGCATCATGTACTGAAAAGCTTCTTCGCGGGTCTTTTCACATAGGTCGACATAAATAGAGATCTGCCCCCCGAACAGGGTCTGAAAGCCCCCGGCCAGGTTGCCAAAAAGACTGCGGGAACGAACGGTGATGCCCCGTACAACGCCCAGACTGCGGGTGATGCGGTATCCGTCCAATGTGATGCTGGTGGTGATCATGGTAGTGTCAATCATAATAAGGGTGTTTTATAGAAAGAATTAAGGTTAGATGAAATTAAGATATTCTCCCGGCTGCGGGGCAAAATTCATCTCAAACCTGATATTCTTTCCATTTTTGGTTTTATAAAATCCGATTTTTGCACAGGTATATACAATATGAATAATACAAAAAAGATAAAAGTTGAAAATCTGGATATAACCTTGCATGCCAAAGGCAAAGAAGATTATTTTTCTTTAACGGACATGGCTCGTTACAGGGATGCCGAGAGAACAAATTATATTATCCAGAACTGGATGCGTACCCGGAATGCCATTGAGTTTAACGGTTTATGGGAACAGTTGAATAACCCGGGTTTTAAAAGCATCGATTTCGATGCCTTTAAACAAGAGGCTGGCGCAAATAGCTTTAGCCTTACCCCTCAAAAATGGATAGAAAGCACTAATGCAATTGGTATTATTTCAAAATCAGGGCGTTATGGAGGAACTTTTGCCCATAAAGACATTGCTTTTGAGTTCGCCACCTGGTTGAGCCCGGCCTTTAAGTTTTACCTCATAAAAGAATTCCAAAGGCTAAAGGAGGAGGAAAGTAGTAGTAAAAAATTAG
>Ga0307516_10000767_pt1 | contig 43796 bp, 31 predicted proteins | sample 19_EM_MG_FD_203310 | JGI IMG/M metagenome (GOLD analysis project Ga0307516, IMG submission 203310) | Populus trichocarpa ectomycorrhiza microbial communities from riparian zone in the Pacific Northwest, United States - 19_EM | ecosystem: Host-associated > Plants > Roots > Unclassified | place... | reverse complement strand
CAGCGGACCGCGAGTGGGCTCTGGGCGTCGTCGGAGGCTGTTGGCCGGGCAGGCGCTGTGCAGACACGGGGCGGTGGGCAACGGGGGTCAAGGGCGTGGGAGCGGTGCGAGGGAGCCCCGAGGGTGTGGTGGCTGCTGGGGAGAGCTGGCTGGAGGCAGCGCGCATGCGGAGGAGCCGTCTCGCGGTCTTATATGCAAGCAGCAGCCGGCTGCATCGCCCGATTCCTCGGCCGGCGCGCTCGCAGCGGCCGCTGGGGGGGGGCTCTGCTGGGCGCAGCGTCTGCGATGAGGTAATTACGAGAGCGCGCGCGGTGCTGCCCGCCGGCGCAATGTCGCAATCGCCGGGCCCCCCCGCCACACGCCCGCCGCCTCCACCTCCACATCCCGCTCCCCTGTCGCCGCGCTCCACACGCAGGGATGGGTAGGCGATCCCCACACGCAACTACCGTCCGGCGCCCATGTGCAGCGCTGGTTGGCCGGTGCAAGGGCCGCCCGTCCGGTGCAAGGGCCGCCCGTCCGGTGCGGCCCAGCGGCGTCTTGGCCTCAGCGCGGTCTCGCGATGGCCGCGCCCGCGCAGGTACGGCCGCCCGCCCGCCGCGCTCGACGGCGGTGAGGGCTTTTCTCCGCTCCCCCGCCGCGCACGCCGCATCGCATCGCATCGCATCGCACGGAACTCCCCGGCGCGGGACTCCCGCGCCACGCGGACGCGAGGGGACGGGAGCAGCGAGGGGCAGTCCGGCAGAGAAGAAAAAAAGCCTCAGCAGGGGAGGGCGCGCCGCAGCGGCCCCAATATCGAGCGTCTGCTCTACTCTACTCCGTGGCGGGCTGCAGCCAGGAGGCATGTGGCACACCGCCCGCCAAACGAAACGAAACGAAACGAAACGAAACGGCGCAGCGCGGGGAACATCGCATCGGCCGGCACTCTGCGTGCGTGCAATCTGCGCTCGCAGCCCGCCCGCGGATCCTCCAGCGCCCGCATCCGGCAGCTCCACGCTTTGCCCGCCCCCCCGACACCACCGGCACCCACCACCACAGCACAGCTCAGCACAGCACGCGCCCCCCCCGTTGGCCGGCGGGCGCATCGTCGCCGGAAACCGTCGCCGGAAACCGTCGCACGGACGCGGGCCATCGTCTCCGGCGCACCTGACCGGCGCTCGCCCGGCAGATCCGTGTTCCGCGTCTGCGAAGCGCCGCGCCCCGCACACGGATCCAGCTAGCGCCTACGTCCTTCCATCCATCCATCCATCCATGCATGCGTGCATGCATCCATCCATCCGTATGCAGGAAACCTGTTCTCCGGCGCCAAGCCGCGCCCGCTTACGTAACTCTGCGCGCCCGGCTTCTCGAACCTTCCCGGGCGTTGCGTTGCGTTGCTTCCAGAACGTGCGAACGCCGACGGCTGCGATCGATCGCGTGCAGAGAAAAGAACCGAACCGCGCCAAAAACAAAAACAAAAACAAAAAAAAAAAAAAAAAAGAGAGAGAAAAAAAAAGAGAAGAAAAAAAGAGAGAAAGAAAAAAAACAACAACAACAACAACAACAACAAACATGGATTGTCGTGCTGCCGCCACCGGACATCCTCTAACGGCAGGTCGCCATCCCCGGCCTCCTCTTCGGCTTGCCGAGCTCAGCCCGCTGCTGTCTCAGCCTGACGCATATCTACTTACAGACCATGCCACGCCATGCCCTGCCCTGTCCTGTCCTGCCCTGCCATGCCATGCCTTGCCAGAGCCAGCGGCCCACCGCGCGCCGGCCACAAACCAACCTCCCCCTTCGGCCTGCCCCTCCCCGCATTACCAGGTCGTGTGTATGTACCCAGCAGTTACGTGTGTATGGTATGTATGTAGTCTATGTATGTGTGTACATATGTACCCAGTAGTTACGTTTTTATGGTATGTATGGTATGTATGGTATGTATGTATGTATGTATGTATGTATGCACATATGTACCCAACCCACGCGCCCGCCCCCCGGAAAGCCCAAAAGCACCCCGGATTCTGCAAGGCGCTGCCTCCCGCCCACCTGTGCGGGGACTGTGATGTGATGTGATGCGATGTGATGTGATGTGATGTGATACGATACCGCCGCAGCGGACGGCGGCTGGCGGCCTCCCGTCGACGGCCCCCCTTTCTTTTCGAGTTGGGCCCAACACAAGTATCTACCATACACAATATGTACTGTACTGTACTTACTGTACTGTACTTACTGTACTGTACTTACTGTACTGTACTTACTGTACTGTACTTACTGTACTGTACTTACGTCGTCGTCGTCGTCGTCGTCGTCGTCGTGACCGGAACGCCGGAGAGAACAAATCCGGGCAAAAAAATGACAAAAAAATAATAAAATAAAAATAAAAATAAAAATATGTACTGTAAGTCTTCACTGCCGAGGGTCCCGTTTGCATACACACACACACACACACACACACACACACCCTTGCGCGCGGGCATCACTGCGATCCACCCCGTGCTGGCGGGCCGATCGCATCGATCTGCCCGCCTCAGAAAATTATGTATGTATGAGGGAACTCAACCCCCGTGTAACAACGTCACGTTCAATCACTCGCGCCCCCCCTCCCCCCCCGGCTCGTGTAAGTGTGTGTGGTCTAGCCCGGCCGGATCGGGACAATAACACACAACTCGTATGAATCATCGTCGTCATCATCATCATCATCATCATTACCAACAGCAGCAGCTGAAGCGAGCATCCACCAGAAGAAAAAAAAAAACAGAGTACATAAGTACGGAGTCTACGTAAGTACATACCTACATACCTACGTGGAACGAAAGTCGAAATACATACACACACACATACATACATACATACATAGCAGGGGAGCAGAAAAAGCAACTCGCTGTCCGGGCCCACATGACGCTCTTCGTGTCCGTTTTCTTACGTAAAACGTCCGCTTTCTTTTCCTTTTCCTTTCTTTTAGCCCCTTCCATCACATCGTCGTGACTCGTCACCCACCCCCCCCCCCCCGGGGAAAATAAACTGCAAAAAATTGCAATTGTGCATCCCCACCGCAGAAGACCAACTGGACTAGATCGTTAACGCCATGCGCAGCCGGCGTCCGCCCCTCGGTGTATATACCTAACTACATATACTCAACATGCTTACATACATACATACATACATACATACATACATAGGCACGTACCAATCTACATACGCCGCAGTTGACCGGCGCAGACGCAGCCGGGGAGTTTTTCTTTCTTTCTTTCTTTTTCTTTTCTGCTCCGCTCGTACGTGTACGTGTGCGGGTGTGCGGTTCCGGACGGAAGAAAGAAAGCTGCGACGTGCAGAGTGGTGGCGGCGGGCGAGGAGGCTCCGCGTCAGAGAATGTCACCCGCCGCCCCGGCCAGCACAGGTCCGCTGGAACCCCTGGTCCCATCCAACCGCACACTACCTAGATACTTACGCACCTGTCGGTACCGCTGGCAACGGCCGGGCCTGGCCGCGCCCGCACCTACACACACACATACATACATATCATACACACACACTCACACACCCCGGACTTGCGGGACAGGACGGACGCGACGGGATGGGGCGGTCAGCTGCATGCGTCGTCCCGCTGCCGTGGAGGTGGAGGTGGTGGTGGTGGTGGCTCGGCGGGGTGCGGTGCATCCGGGAAGCTCGATCGAGTGCAGCTGCGGTTTTCTTACCCTTCTTGCCCGCGCCCGCGACCGTAAATACTGCTCACCCTCCGCTGCGCCCTTTGCTTCTCGACCCTCAACCTCGAGGTCTTCACGAGTCGTAGCTGGCTCCCGGGTGGCTGTTCGCCCCGCATACTTCCCCTTCGTACCGCTTACGGGCAAGCGATTACTGTGGACGGTGGGCGGTGGCCGGCGGCAGCGGCAGCGGCAGCAGCAGGCGTTCGCACGGCTCAATGGGGGTTCTCCGGCTTCCCGACACAGCACAGCAACATCGGTAGGCAACGCCATCATAGTGCAACCGAATGACTTCCCGCCACTTTGTATTTTTGTTTCATTGAGCCTCGCCACCAAACCCCGTTGAGCGTGTTTACATTCCGTCTCTGACTGGAAGTGATCCGTCTTCTCCCGTCTGATCCATCACCTTCCGCTTCCGCCCCGCAATGCAAGCACGAGATGCAGCGTAGCACCGCCCTCGAGCTGGTAATCGCTCGCCTTCTTTTCGTCCGCCCTTCACACACAGACGCGTTAGCACGCCGTCACCACCACCGTCTTCGTGATCACGCGGCGAGGAGGGGAGTTACATCTGCTTTCCGCCAAAGATCAATCGCTGCTGCACGGGCGGGATCCCTTCCTTCTCCTCGACGCGCTCCTTGATCTTGGAAACCTTTGCCGCGTGTTAGTTGGGATGGGAGACGCGGGGTGGGGGGGCAAAAACCAAATAATGCGGCTCGATGTCGAGCTCGATCTCCTTGCCGGTGAGGGTTCTGACTCTGCGAGGGGGGCAGAAGTTGTCAGCGAGGGCTTTTCTCTCTCTCCTAGGCGTGGTGGTGGGGGGGTACTTGATCAGCATCCTGGTGTAGGCGACGGCGGATGTGGATATAAAGGTTGTGGTAGTGGTGGTGTGAAAGTCCCGAATGCGAACGTTGCACGCGGAGATGCAGCTGCTGAGGCGAGCGGAGACGGCAGTGATGAGGTCGGTTCGGGATGGGGGTCGCTGGTCTTTGGAGGGGAAGGAGGAGGAGGAGGTTGTGGTGGAGGTTGTTGGTGGCGGAGGTGGAGGTTGTGGTGGAGGTTGTTTGCGATAGAGATTGGTGGAGGCAAGCAACTATCGCTGTGAGCTAGGAGAAATGGGGAGAGACGAGGAGGAGGTGGTGGTAGTGGTAGTGGCAGTGGCAGTGGTTGTTGGGTGGTGGTGGTGGTGGTGGTGGTGGTGGTGGTGGTGGTGGTGGCTAGTTTGCCAACTCGATGTGTCTTGCCTGTTCGCACAGCGAGAGTTTGCGTCCGAGGCTGAAAGGTGGGGTGGGTTCTGGCTGATTTTGTTGGTGCTTCATGGAAGAAGAGTGAACCCTGCGTGGGGAACGTGTTGCGACGATGGCTGGACGGGGGGGCTTGTGGCTTGGCGCGGGCCAAGATGTGTATGCGGAAATCGTATGACGCTCGACAGCGGATTGCAGTCCAGTCACTCGTGCTTCTATCCATCGGTTACTGGGACGAGCGTCTCTGCACGCTCGTGTGGATATGTGGATGGGGTTGGGTAGGACTGTGCGGCCTTTGCCACGACGACGGGAGGGTCTGCATCTCAGGCGTGCGGTTTACTGGGAAGCGAATCGACGCAGGAATCTAGTGACATGTACCATGTCGCGCGCGCGAGAAAGGAAACTGTTTCTCTTCTGCGCTCGCCACGTTTGTCTGCCTGCCTACCGCAGATAGTCGGCAGCAGCTCACCTGCGGGTGGAACCAGTCGCGGCTCGGCGGCAACGAGGAGAACCGGTCGCCGGTGTCCGCGATGTCTGCGATCGCCGGCGCGTCCAGCTGCGAGACCGAAGAGATCGCGAGAGCCTCGTGGGCCCACCGGCCGCTCCAGCATTTCCAGCATTTCCACGCTTCCAGCAGCACGTCCGCGTCCACGACGTCCGCTCGGGATCTACGGAGCCTCGTTCGCGCTCTCGCGGAGGTGCGGACTCGGCCAGCAGTCGACGGGGAATCCACTCGATGGGGCCGACTTCTCAGCGTCGAGTGGCCGCCGTCTGCTGGCCGGCCACGACGGCGGCGATCTAGCGGTTGTCCGCCTCTCGGCAGCTGCATCGGGCGGGTAGTCGATAGATATGTAGATGGATGTTTTCCTCCAAGGCCTGCGATCGGAGCGAGATGCCCCCGGCTGGTGTTCTCGTGACCGACCGTGGAGGGGTATTTGTATGGCGTCCAATCCGTTGAATGCGAGATGTGAAGTGCAGTGGCACTCTGCTTGCGCTGAGCCAGACCTCGTGTTGAGTGAAGCACTGTCAAATAACAGATAGTGAGCAAGGAACGCGAAGGTCCACGGTCGATTCCGACCGGCGGGGACAGGGGAAGAGAACGAACAGCCATCATTTCCGAGTGGTACTCGTCGTGGGAGCGAGGACGGGGCAATCTTTGGCAGGAGATTGGGGCTCATTAGTTCCGCTCCTGGTCGACGAGCCTTCCAGCGAGTACATGTCATCCTGCGCACGTCTCAGCGATTCCCAGCACGACCGTAGGGCGACGGGATCGGATCGCGACGGACATGAGATGTGCTTGAGGGCAAGCGCTGTGGCGGGAGAGTAAGGCCGGTTCCCCTCCTCCTCTTTTTCCTTCCCCCAGGAGGGCCAGCTCTCACCACCACCGCCCTCAGCCCGACCGAGGAAGTCAGCCAATGGCTGGACCAAAGGCCGAGTCGACTAGTCAATACTGATGTGATGAATCGCTGTCTCTCGGTCCCCACGCCTCTACATAGCCGCCTGTGCGCGAGACTCCCATGTCGCTGATGTCGCTGACCATGCGATGCTCCCAAATGTCGCCTCCGGATTCCCCAGTAAAAACTCCGAGTGCATTGAGTGCTGTGCGCGCCCGAAGAAGACGCAGGCGAGAATTCCGCAGCGCATTCCATCTAGATGTTGCTCGACGGAGACGAACGATTGGTGTTTGCGGGACTCCCATTGCTCTTATGTAGAGTACTCCGAACACCGCGATGATTGGTGATTGGGTTGAGATCGAGATTGGGTGAGGACTGCCATTAAAGTTAAGTTGAGCGTCACGCTTGGATGCCGCCTTAAACGAGTTGTGGTTAGAGAGTTACAAGCAGAGACACATCTTCATGGATTTGCTGCGTAGATATGTATGCATGGACCTCCCCCTGGTGGTGGTCTGAAATAAATATAGGGCTTGGACGCTGATGGAGTGAGATTAGCTATACCCGGTCCCCTCTGCTTTGCTGTGGCGGTAGCGGGATGGCGCTCACTGGCAGCTGACAGACAAATGGGCGGGGCGCTGCTGGTGGTGGTGGTGGTGGTAGTGGTGGCGGTGGTGGAGGTGGTGTCGGCGTGAGCAAGGCAGCTGGACGCTGCCAACCTATGCACGTAGGGGGAAGAGCGGATGAAAGTGACTCCCTGCCATACCTACTCCTTCAACTCTCGACATCATCACCCCCCCCCACACTACATCGCCGTCGTAAGCGATACAACCCTCCCCCCCCTCCGGTCTCTGCTCTCTTTGAGCGGATACCTGCCTCTCCCGATCGCTCGTCCTGCCCGTCCTCAAACAGAAAAATCTCCGGCAGCACATCAGGCGTTTGTCGCACGCGCCGTCCCACCTCGCACCGCGCCGATACGTAGAGGTCGTCTCAGTACCTCCGTCGGCCACCATGAATTCCTCCATCTCCTTCGACACCACCATCGCAGGACCACCGCCACCTTCCGACGGCGAGCCAGGAAGATGCGAGCTTCTGGGTCCTTTCGGTGAGCTTCTCCGGTGGGCGGCAGGGCGGTACGGCGGCGGCGGCGGAACAAGGGGCTGACACTGGTTTCTCCACAGCGTTGTTCGTCCAGGGTGCACTAGGAGCTCTCGCCTTACTGGTCTTGCTATGGAAGCGATCGCGGGAACATCCTCAACGGCCCTTATTGATATGGTACGCGTGCGAAAAACGTGCTGCGCGGTGGGCGGCGCGGGGGGACGTGGCGCTGATGGGCGCGCGAGTGTGTGTGCTACAGGTTCATGGATGTCTCGAAACAAGTGATCGGTAGCGGTCTGGTGCACATCGCCAATCTGGTGCTCTCGATGCTGTCGTCCGGAACGTTCTCGACGGAGCCTACGCCTACCAGTGCCGTTATCGCGGGCATGCGGATGCTCCGCCGGCAAGACGGCCCTGGAGACGAAGCCCCGCACCACTCGAATCCGTGCTCGTTCTATCTGCTCAATCTGGGCATCGATGTATGAGGTTCCCCTCCCCCCCCCCGCGTACATGACATACGTGCGTGCGAGAGGGAAAAAGAAATGTTGCTGACGGAAGGACGTATGTAGACAACGGTGGGGGTTGTCATCCTCATCTACGCGCTCCGGATGCTTCACAAGATCATCGAGAGGTTCTCCATTCCGGGCCTGCGAACTGGTATGGTCTCTGGCTACTACGGCGAACCACCAAAATGGATGTATTGGATGAAGCAGTCGAGCGTCTACTTTGCCGGCTTGATGGTCATGAAGTTCATCGTCGGCCTGCTGTTCGCATTATTTCCGTGGCTGGGCATGGTCGGTGATTTCTTGCTCTCGTGGACAGAGGGGAACAAGAAAGTGCAGGTTTTCTTCGTCATGTTTGTCCGTACCCCCACTCTCCCTCCTCTCGACATATGCTGACTGGACTAGTTCTTTCCCCTCGTGATGAACGCATTCCAGTACTACGTCATCGACAGCTTCATCAAGGCCAAGGACCCATCACAAGACGTGATCCGCGATGGCGCGCCAATCGACGACGAACCCGAGCTCCATCACCCTCGCCGTTCCTTCAACTACACCGAGGAAGCCTCCGACTCCGATCCCGAAGACGGCTCGAAGCGACTCCTCTACCCGAGCCGTCCGCTTCAGCGCAACCCCACCAGCAAGAAACCCTCTGGGGGGACCTACGTCGAGGAGTACGACCCCAACTACGACGGTACCAGCGACAACAACGCCACTGCTACCCACCGTGGTTCTCCGGAGAGCGGGTACTTCAAGCCCGGAAGCAGGAAGACGCCGACTGTGGGGAGCCAGAAGAGCAGGAATAGCAGCATGCTCTTGCTGCCCGGCAGTAGAGGGCCTAGCACCCCCGGATATGCAGATGAAGAGAATAATAGCATTAGTACCGGCCGTGGAAGTGGCCATGGCAGAATGAACTTGGGTGACGACGATAGTACGCTGGTGGAACGTGAGGAGCAGTAGAGGTGGGGATACATTTTCCGGATGTACGGATAAATTGATTGTCACGCGCCGTCGTGGCTGGGTGGCTCTATTACTCTACCAAGATGAAGGGATGTTTTCCTCCTCTAAGCTCTAATCATCCGCTTCATCTTTTTTTCTCGATTTCATTTTTGCTCTTTCTTCTCCTTTTTTCCTTTTTCGGTTCTTGTTCCTATCTGTCGAGCGTGCGTGTTAACCGTTGAGGGTTTGGGTCCTGCGATGTTGATTTTTTCCCCCTCTCTTTTATCGGTTCCTGTTCTGTTGATTTCGATTTGGTGTTTTTTTTTTGCTGTCGTGCTCTGCTCTATTCCAGTTGCATCTTTGGGGCGAGATCGGCGTGTTTTCTTTCGTTATATTTTTTGTTTTCTCTTCTATGTATTTTGGGCGAGGGATGATGGTCACTGGTGGGAGGGCATGGGTGGGAGTGGGGATACACACTACAAAGAAGTACATACATACATCCAACTAGAGTACTTCGGCGATCATTTGATGACTGGTTGAGTAGAAACGTTCTGTGAGCTGCAGCGTGGTGGGCTGCCAAGACATTGCGTCATACCACCGCGGGGTTAACATCCACTGTTTGATATCGAATTGTTAGAGCAGCACCTTCATAACTATAGCAAATACTGACCCACACACAATGAAGCAACGATTCTCCTCTCTCGATCTGCAAGTACGCGACGCGCTGTCTCGTCCCGCTCTCGTCGCTGGCTAACAAGCCCTCCCTCAGATAGTAACGCACGAGCTGTCGCAGTCGCTTTTGAACCACCGGCTGAGCAATCTGTACGACCTGACGACGCGGATCTTCCTGCTCAAGTTCGCGCGGGGGCCATCGAAGCACCTGCTGGTGATCGACTCCGGGTTCCGCGTGCACCTGACGCAGTTCACGCGCGAGACGTCGCCGACGCCCAGCGCGTTCACGCAGAGGCTGCGCAAGTACCTGCGGACGCGCCGCGTGACGGACATCAGCCAGCTCGGCGTCGACCGCATCCTCCGGATCCAGTTCAGCGATGGCCTGTACAGCCTCTACCTCGAGTTCTTCGCCGGCGGCAACGTCATCCTCACCGATGCCGACGGGACCATCGTCGCGGTCCTCCGGATCGTGCCCGCCGCGGACGGCGTCCAGGAGTGCAGGGTCGGCGCCGTCTACGCGCCGAGCGGGAAACAGGGCGCGGGGACCATCACCAGAGAGCGCATCGTCGAGGTGCTCACCGACGCTGTCGATGCGGCCCGAGAGCCGCTGCTGCCGGAGGAGAGGCCAGCCGCGACAGCGGGCGGGAAGAAGTTCCAGCGGAAAAAGAAAAAGGTCGACAGCGCCCTGAAGCGGGTGCTCGGCGCTCGGCTGTCGGAGTTCTCGCCGGTGCTGATCGAGCATGCGCTCCTCGGGGCGGGCGCCGATCCGGCGCTCAAAGCGGCCGATGTGCTGGCCAGCGAGGAGCTGCTGGCGAAAGTGGTCGAGGCCTTCGGAGAGGCCGAGAAGATCGTGAGAGAGCTCACGACGGGCGAGGGGAGCAGCAGAGGATATATCGTCGCCAAGAAGCCGCAGGATGTCAAGGATGAGCCCAAGGAGGAGGTGGAGGAAGTGGCAGAGGAGAAGAAAATGGTTTCGTTTGGAAGTACCGAGGCGACGGAGTCGACGCGTGCCCAGGAGGTGCAGATGGAGGGCGTGGCGAAGGGGCTCGTCTTCGACGACTTTCATCCCTTCCTCCCGCGGCAGTTCGTTGGCGTTCCCGGGCTCACGACGCTGGAATACGAGGGCTTCAACAAGACGGTCGATACGTTTTTCTCCTCGATCGAGGCGCAGAAGCTCGAGAGCCGCCTGAGAGAGCGGGAGGTGGCAGCGGTGAAGCGACTGGAGGCCGCTAGAACGGACCATAAGAAGCGTGTGGACGGACTGCGAGACGTGCAAGACCTCAACGTGCGCAAGGCGCAAGCTCTCGAGGCGAATGCTATGCGTGTTGAGGAAGCGACCGCCGCGGTAAATGGGCTAGTCAACCAAGGCATGGACTGGGTGCAGATCGCGCGGCTAATCGAGAGTGAGCAGAAGAGGGGGAATGCGGTGGCCGAACTGATACAGCTCCCGCTAAAGCTCTACGACAATCGGATAACGCTGAAACTACGGGAGTCGAGTGGCGAGGACGAAGCGGACGAAAGGAAATTTGTCGGATTCAGCGACGACGAGGACGAGACCGACGAGGAAGGAGAGGATGAAGATGACTCCAAGAAGCCGCAGCCGCTCTCGATCGACGTCGACCTCGCACTCACCGCCTACGCCAACGCCAGAACCTATTACGACCAAAAACGCACCGCGGCCGAGAAGGAAACCAAGACGCTCCAGTCCTCCGCCAAAGCGCTCAAATCCACCGAACGCAAGATCACCGCGGACCTCAAAAAGGGCCTCAAGAACGAAAAGCAGCTTCTCCGTCCGGTCCGCACTCCGCTGTGGTTCGAGAAATTCCTCTTCTTCATCTCGAGCGATGGGTACCTCGTTCTCGGCGGCCGAGACGCCCAGCAGAACGATATCATCTACAAGCGGTATTTCAAGCGTGGAGATGTCTATGTTCACGCGGACATTCAGGGCGCTGCAACCATCTTTGTCAAGAATAACCCCGCCACGCCCGACGCGCCGATTCCCCCGTCCACCCTCCAACAGGCGGGAACGCTGTCGGTATCAATGAGCCAGGCATGGGATTCGAAGGCGGTTATGTCCGGCTGGTGGGTCGGCTTCGATCAGATTGCGAAGATGGCTCCGTCCGGAGAATATCTATCTGCTGGCATCTTTCATGTCAAGGGCAGCAAGAACTTTTTGCCGCCTGCGCAACTCATATTGGGCTATGGAGTCCTGTGGAGAGTCGACGAGGAGAGCAAGAAGAAGCACGTGCGGCACCGTGTTGAGGAGCCGAGCGAGACCAAAGCGGAGCAACCGGAGCAACAGGAGGAGAAGGATGCTAGCGACAATGGCGGTAAAGAGGAGCTCCCTGGTGTCAAGACTGGCGATGTCAGTGACGGCGGGGAGTTTCCCGATGTCAAACGGGACTCCGAGATCGAGGATGAACCCGAGGATGAGTGGTTTCCAGATATTCAGCCGAACTATGGCAGCGATGTCGAGGAGGACATTCATGGGGATGAAGATCAGGAGCCAGCAAAGGACGACGACTACAAGGAACAGGATCAGCCAGAGTATGAGGATGCACCGGTAAAGCTGGAGGATATGACACTCGAGGACTTCCTCACCCCGCGCAAAGCGCCGGTGAAAGCGAAAGAAGCGAAACCAGAGATTGAACGAACAGAGAGGGAAGGGGCACCATCGCCGTCCCCCGCTCCAACCCCTCATCTCTCGGCAAAGCAGCGACGCGATCTCAAGAAGGGAAAGCTGATCTCCACTCCCGCCTCTGCTTCTTCCCAAGAGCCTAGCCGGTCTTCGACACCCTCTCAGGGCCCCAAATCCTCGACCAAGCCCCTTCCCCGTGGCAAAAAGACCAAGGCCAAACGTGCCGCGGCAAAATACTCCCTCCAAGACGAAGATGACCGTGAACTAGCGCTCTCCCTCCTCGGGGTGGCTCCCAAGACCACTGAGACCTCCGCCGCCAAGGAAGAAGCTCCCAAGGAGACTCCGGAACAGCGCAAAGCGCGTCTGCGTGAGCAGCACCAACGCGCGCAAGCTGTCGGCCTCGCCGAAGAAGCCCGCCGCCATCAGCAAGGTGCAGACGAGGCGGAGTGTGACGAAGAAGAAAACATCGATACTCCACTCGACTCGCTGGTCCCTGACCCGTACGCCGACGACGTGATCCTTGACGCTATCCCAGTATGTGCGCCCTGGGGCGCAATGGGCCGGTACAAGTACCGAGTCAAGCTCCAGCCTGGAGCCCAGAAGAAGGGTAAGGCGATCAGGGAGGTGCTGCACGGCTGGATCGGGGATAAGGGACGCATGCGGGGCAAGGAGAAGGAGCTGGTGACGGGGTGGAAGGAAACTGAGGCTATCGCCTGCGTGGGTGTTGGAAAGGTCAAGGTGTTTGGGGAAGCAGGTAAAGGTGGCGGAGGTGGTGATAAAGGGAAAGCGAAGGCGAAGGGGAATCCCGCTAGGGGGGCGGCGAAAAAGAGTGCGAAGAAGTAGTGCTGCCACTTCATCATTTATGTGTACCCAATATCTACCAACATAATATGTAACTAGACACATACTACGCTATTTGCTTACATGGACATTGGAGGAGGTAATTGTCGTATGGTGCACGCCATCTACAAAGTGAGAGCCCGTTCGCAACACGGGAAGTATCGACTTTTTTTTACATGGCAACAGACCAAAATCCAATAAGTACACAACATCCAAACTGAAACCCAGCGGCGACCGCCCTACACACCAAAACCCATTATTAAACCACAACTTTTTTTTCTACACGATGGTGGCTAGCATAATCCCGCTCTTCGTAATCAATACTTCCAAAGGAGTGTCCACCCGATAGGCCCAATGGTTAGCAAGTTCTAGTGGAGTCCGAGTCGGCATACCTGTATAATCCTCTGAACACGATTCCAGTGCTTCCAGCGTGTCCGGTACCGATTCCAACGCTGTAGGCAGGACCTCTTTCAGTCCAGCCAGAGTATATGTGCAATTGCGCCGGGTATAGTGCTTGGTCTCGCCCCCAGTGGTGCTCTATCCAGTTCAGCTCGCAATGGAACTTTGGATGCATAGAATAGAACAAGACATCCCCCCCCCCCCCCTACTTTCTCGATCACATCTCCGAGGCGGCTCTTCTGAGCTGCAAAGTCAGATTGCGATGAAAGAACTGCTCTTTTGCACAGCAGGGCGGATGCACGCAGGGATCATTGACGCACTTCGTCTTCGCGCCCGCACCCCGCCTTAGGATTGTCGATTCTGCATTGCACTGGGAGACGTGGTCTCCAAAGCCCCAGCTCTTCCAAGATCTTCTCCGTCCCTTTAGGTACACCCCTTGGAGTCTTGCATCGATTGCGGCTGCTGGGTCTTCGGATTGAACCCAGATCGCAGACAAGGTCGTCCACCGCCAGGCCCGAGGATAAGCCGCTCTGCATGGAGAGAGTCCTCTGCATAGGCGGAATGGTATGTATGTACGTCGCATTGCCGACGAAGAAGAAGAAGAAGAACACTGCCTGGTGTCCGGGATATCGCCGCTCGAACAAAGGAATCGTAGGGTTTTTGATCTGCTCGATCATGTCGTTGCCCGTCCAATAACCGCCTTCTCCAAAAAGAAATCTCGGACTTGCGTACACTCCCGGGAAGGATCGCCATCAGGTTCTCGTGGCCAGTCTTCTTCAGGTATGTCTTCTGATAGCCAGAGGTTTCCTGCTGGGGTGAGGAACTCGGATACCATCATACCCTGGCCACGGCCTTTATTGAAAGACGGCATATGATCCTCATGTACCCAGCCCTGGTGGGGCCCATCAGTTGAATTGAAGGAACATGCGTCACAGGGACTCGCGGTGGGCATCCTGGAGGCAAGGCCGGGGGAGGTCTTGAAATGACATACTCTGGAGCGAATCTGTCGCAAGAACCGGCTGGGGTTGGGTTGGGTGAACTGGGGGTCGGGCTCTACGGGTTTGGAGGAGAAAGACCTTCTGGCGGTAGCTATATAGGTGAAAACGTCAGGGTGCCCGTGGCAGCCCTTATAAACCCCTTTCCGTAGGTCCTTCCAATTGTAGCCCATCTTCAACCATGCGGAGTGTCTTCCTATTCCTATGTACCTTGCCTACTCTGCGGAATTGAACCTGTGGTGATCCACAGATTTTCATGCATCAACAGTCGGCTGGCTGCCGTTCGGAGGGAGGGCTCGGTTACGGTGCGGTTTGAAGAAGAGTTGCTTATTGATCGGTTGCGAACATGTCGGTGCCTATGGCACGGATGACTAAGTACGTGGAGATGGATAGCTAGCGTCTTGGCGAGGAGGATGTTTAGGTTCGGAGCGGGAGCTATGTAGACTTAGAATCTACACACATGGGTTGCATGCAGTGTCGGTAGCTAGTATCGGACCGAAGCCAGATGGCCACTCAGCATTTCGACTTCACAAGAAATATACATACACGAACGCCAGACCGATCTCGGTCTCTATAGGATTTACGACTTAGTCTTCTCTCCTTTCTATAGCCGAAGTCTCCTTCCGGTGGATTTTGCAGTTGTATGAAAGTGGTTCCTTCAGAGATGGCGTGCACCATACGAACAGACGCATATGATGTCATTCGCGCTTCAGGTAGCACCTCACATCTCGCCCAGATACTTTGCTAGATGGCGGGCGACAGTCATTAACTACCAAAGTCCAAATGGAAAAAGCGGTATGGCAACCAGCAACCGTCTCCGTTGGACATCGTAGGCCACTCTAATATTAGGCGCCTTCCGAACTTCCCGGGGCAGAACATGATGAATTCGACGTGGTTGAAAAATTGAGATAATGGTTAAGTGAAAAGAAGGAGAATGTAGATATTACCGAGGACTTTGAGTTATAGGTGGGTGAGTAAGTACATGGCTTAAGCAGGAACCAGTATACCACCTCGGGATTTCCTTTGTAGTTTCTTTGGTGCGCTTCCATTTTCTGGGACGGGCCTGGGCGGAGGGCAAAGGGGAGCTTGCAACGAGCCGCCATTGCGCGGACTGCGGACGGGAAACTCACGAGCCCCGGCTACCTGCGCACTCATCACCGGCGTGGCCAGCGGTATCGGCGAAGCCACAGCGCAGCAGCTCGCACCCTATGGCGTCCTCGGCATCCTGCACTGCGACCTCCCGACGACGGAGCTCACTAGCGCGGCGACGAGCGTGACAGCCGCGGCGTCTATATAGCCTATCGATACGGGTGGCGGTGGAGGTGCGATCGGCGGGCGACTGCGCCAACTCCGCGGGCGTGTTCTCGATGACGGACTGGACGGAGACGCGACGTCGCGGCCGTCAACGCGACGGGGATGCTCAATTCCCTGCGCGCCGTCATCGCCTGGGTGAAGACGCAGGCACGCCGTCAAAGCCCGTCCGGTGCGGCGCTGCGGTAGCATCGTCGTCCTCGGATCCGTGTCCGCGCTCACGGGCGCCTACTGGTTCGCCGCCTACACGGCCTCGAAGCCCATCGTCCTCGGAATGCACCACCGCAGAGGTCGCCACGGACGGCATCAGGTCAACTGCGTCTGTCCCAGAATGACCGACACCCCATGATGGCGGACTTCCCAGAGGCACTGGGGGAATCCGCGAGGAGGTTGAACCCGGCTCGTGTTGCGCGAGGGGTCACCAATGTCATCACGTAGATATCAGGTGCGAGGCCGTGTTATCGGTTTAGCTATCGTGGTGGACAATGGGGCGACAATCATGCTAGAGAGTCATTAGCTGGAGCAACTATCTCAGTAGGTAGAATGGTGGTTGTGGGAATGGACGTATTGAGACGCATGGCGTACATCGTGGTATCCCATTGTTCGTGAACTAGAAAATCCCATTCATACAACTCAACTACATAAAACGCAATACGAAAACATCGACTAGACATACAAAAATGACTATACGTACAAATCATTACCCCTCCAATCCAATCCCTAGGTGTAACGGTACAAGAATGACTTCGTGCCTTTTTTTTTTGTCGGTTTGTTGATTTTCCACCTTTTTTTTTGTCTTTTCCTCCGTAAATCCGTTGATCCGTTCCGTAAATAAAAACATGAAAACAAAAGCATCGCAAAAGCAAAGCAAATCATTATAAAGCAAAGGGGGCATTGAAAGGTCCATGACAAAAGAAGAATCGTAAAAGAGATATGGAGCACGATAAGAAAGGGGAGGGCGTCTGAAAACTCTAAAGCACATCCAGGTAGTAAAGATCTATACCCGATCACCGCTGCCACTGATCCTTCTCTTCTTGCCTAGATTGCTCTCGTACCTCGGTGGCATGTCAAAGTCGCAGAACTTCTCGTCGTCGACATCCATCTCACCACACCTCGATGGGATGCCAAAGTCGCGAGACTTCTCGTCGTCGACATCCAACTCACCACACCTCGATGGCATGCCAAAGTCGCGGGACTTCTCGTCGTCGACATCCATCTCACCATCGCTATCGTCCACGAGTCTGATCGTCTGCTCGGGGATCTTGGGTAGGGGCTCGGGGCTCTCGTCTCGTTCGCGGCGCGTGGGATCTGGCGTCGTGCGCGGGGAGTGGTCGGTGATTGGCGTGAGCCTGCTGACCGCCTGCTTCGAGGACTGGCCGTCGCGCCAGCTGTGCCCGTGGATCGAGCTGCCGACGGAGCTGGCAACTGACCGCATGGAGGAGCATCGACTCTCCGAACGAAGCTGCGCGCGGGTGATGAGGACCTGCATCTGACAAACCACATGCTCGCGGTCGTATTCCTCGCCGAACTCGTTGCCGCGCCGGATGATCGGCGGGAAGAGGACCATCTTGACGGTCGCGTGCTCGGCTTCGAGGTCGAATGGTGAAGCGTCGCTATTGACGGCTTTCATCCGCGCCGCGTTGAAGTAGACGGTGTTGGAAACTTCGCCCAGATCATCGTATTCTGGGAACGGAGGACGGAGCATCACGTATTCGGCTCGCTGCGTGCGCATCTCGAGCGCGAGCTTGACGGCGCGGTTGAGCATTGCTCGGAGTGTGCTGATTGCCATGGTGGCGTGCTGCGGCGGAGGTGGCAGGAGTAGGTTCAGGTGTCTCATGATGTCATTGACCGTGGCCTCGGTGGCGGATGTAAGTAGTGACCGGAACGAATGTCGTTGCGAGAGCAGCGTGAGCGTGGTTGCTCGCCATTGATGCACGGCCGGGGGTGCACCTGTGATTGTGTCAGTAGGAGGCAATTGGGAGGGGACGAGTATTACATACCGACTTCGGCAAGAGTCCGTTCCAAAGACAGCAGCTTTTGGCGCTCCTCGGCCTCAAGACCGAAAAGATAACGCGTGAAGACAAACTCCCAGATGAGACGCATCATGATGGCCGTGATGGCAGTGCCACGTTGGGCCTCATCCTTGAGCATACGTCGCACGCCTCGGTCGTCGAGCATCACATTCTCGAAGCGATTTTTGATCTCTTCGTCGGTAACGCGGTGAACATGAATACAGCGGCGACCGAGTGAGAAGTGCGAGAAGTCCTCGCTCCATTTCTGTACCTCCTGAAAGAGGACGCTGGCGCTGTCGGCAAAGTGCGATGGATCTTTGATGTCGAGATAGCGGTTGCTCTGCCGAGACATAACCTTGCGTTCGAGTGAGCGCACCTCATCGCGGGCCTTTTGTAGCTCACTGCGGAGTAACTGGAGTTCGGCGTCCTTTGCCTGAATCTCGTCGGCGACGGCCTGGCTGTGCTCGCGTTGCTCCTGCAATGACTTGTATCTTTCCTGCAGCTCTGTGTGCTCATTGGTAAGCTCGAGCAGCTGCTGCGACTTCTTGTCGTAGCGCGTCGAGATGCTGGCGTGGCTGAGCTTGTACGCGGCTTGTAGCTTGGTGAGAGTGGCATTGTCGCCTTGAAGACGGGCCATCTCCTCCTGGTACCATGCTAGTTTCTTCGTGAGCTCGTCGATTTCCGCATTCTTGTCGGCAAGGACTTTGTCAGCAGACTCGAGCTTTTGGGTTAGCGCGGTTGTCGCTTCCTGTTGATCCGCACGCGTCTTGGCCAGCGATTTCACCAAGTTGGCCTTTTCGTGCAACAGCGTGCTGTTTTCGGTGCCGAGCAACTCGACCTTCTGTTCGAGGTCCATCAACTTGAGGCTCTGCCGCCGGCGGATGCTAGGCGGCCGCGTAGGCGAGCTCGGCTGCGGGTGCTGTTCGCCCCATGCTTCGAGGATGTCGTCTCGCGTCTTGTCATGCGCGCTTCCGGGCCGCACGGGAGTGGTGAAGCGCTCGCCGAAGATGACATACTCAGCGGAAGTGCGCGGACTTTCGATTTGGGAGCCAACCCGGCGCAGGGATGGCGCCTTGCCTGCGCGCTCGCCGCGCTTGAGTACTTGCATCTTCTCGTCCTCTTGTAGTTCTGGTGGGCGAGTGGCCCAGATTGCAGATTTGGCGCGGCGCGGAACGTCGCTTTGCAGGCGGAGGATATCGTCGGCAGTGATGAAGCGGCTACCGGCAGTTGGGTTCTCGTATTGCTTGAATGTCTCAGCTCGCGTGGGTGGGGGCGGTGGCCGGAAGTAGGAGTTCTCAGTGGCGGTGCGCTGTAGTGATTCGATTGGTCGCTCGCGTTCGGTAGAAGCCTCGGTGATGGTAGGGAGCGGGAACGAAACGTGGGTCGGTGAGACTATAGGAGAGTGAGTGGTGGTAGATGGCTTGAGCTCGAAGTTGCTGTGGCGTCGTGCGAGCCTGATTTCGGACTTCTCTCCGGCTTCTTTGGCTGCGAATGGTTTGAATGTTGTGTTGTCCTCGGAAGAAGGGCCACCGAAGAGGCTCTTGTATGGCTCCTTAGGTGTGGCCTCCTTGGTTTCCGGAGGAGTAGCAGAGCGGGAGCTGGCGAAAGAGCGGAGCGAGTCGGTGGACGACTGTGGCTGAAGCTCTTCAAATCTACCCACCAGCTGGGAGATTTTTACTCCTATTGAGCCCCTACGACGGCTTTCGCTAGAAGGGATACGCTGGACGGAGACTTCGTAACCAGGGTCAGCTTCTATCGATACTAGTACGGTGCCTTCGCCAGAGGAGGAATAGGAGGATGTGAAGGCGCTGCTAATGCTGCTGCTGCTGCTGATGGAGCTATCTGGATTCTCCTGTGGGTGGGGCTTACCAAGGTCCTCGTGGGGAGTGGGAGGTTCCTGGACGGAAGGGCCAACTGTCTGCAGGTCTGGGGTGGATGATCCTAGTTCCGAGAGGAATTCTGGTGAGATTTCGAGGGCCAGGGGAGATTGGTGATCTGAGACCTCTGTATTAGCCGATGTGGCTGGAGCCAATAGAAGGGGGCCTCTGGTACCAAGCCTTGGTGATCCAGCTGAAGGAGGCGGGGATTCTAAGGTGGCTCCTGTAGGGGGAGCAAGAGTTGTGGAAGCAGCGGATTCGAGTGTAGATGGAAGTTGGTTGGTGGGGGTTGTCCTTTGAGAGGGATCGTCTTCGGCAAGGGAGACGCCCAGGGAAGATGCTTCTTCGTCGGAAGAGAGCAGTGGTGAGAACTGTTCCGGGAGGGTAGTGAGTGAAACAGGTGTTGCAGGACGGTCGTATGTAGGGACAGCACTAGCTGCGGAGAGAGTGGGTGAGGCAGTGGAGCTTTCGAGAGTTTGTGATTGTGAGTGTGTACAGTCGATGATTTCCTCGGCGATTTCAGTATGTGTTGGCTTGAAGGCTGGTGGGTTTTCCTGGTATACTGATTTCGCTTCCTCGGAAACCGTAGTTAACTGTAGGTTATACACGGATACTGGCTCTAATTGATGATCCAAGAGTACCCCGGCGGCCTCTTGATCGAACTCCTCTGTTGGTGACCCCGTAGCGGAGTCCACGAGTGTCCATTCTTCGGTACTTTTCTGGGCCTAATCATTGTTAATAAACCATCCAGCAGACAGCATGGAGCCGCCAAAACATACATCGAAATACTTTCTATTCGCCTTCTGAATATCCTCCCATATGTTAAGTTCCAAAACTATTTTGCCCCTCCATTAGTTCGATCGCCCCATAAAGAAACTACGCACAGATCTCCTCCCACCTTCATCCGCCTTATCTTCTATGGCTACCACACGACTAGAATTATTCCTTTGCTCCTCCTCCTCCAATGTCTTCTTCTTGTATTCGGAATACTCGCTCCCTGAGTCCTCTGGTTGCAGCGAAACTCCAGCCCGTACCTCCTCGCCCTCACTCAAAAAGCTGGGCGCACGAGCGAGGCTATCAAAAGGATTACTCTCGTTCTTGGCCGCTGCAAATGGTGACGTGAAGGCTGATAATATGCCCACGCCACCGCCAGTGGGGGTTCCAGGTCTGCTCTTGCTGGGTTCGGCTTCGCTAGGAGAGGGCGATGCAACCGGCCCTGCAGTCTTCCACACCCTGTTCCAGAACGAACCTTTTCTCTTTGGCCCAGGAGGCCTGTGGTTTCTTAGCACGTCACGGCAAAGAAGGGATTGGAAATACATACTTCTTGTCATCGATTGACCCGGTTGGCGATGGCGGTGCCACTTCTTCCTCCTTAATGCTCATAGTCCGCGACGGGACAAGCTTGAGCTCTTCTAATTCATCCTCTTTCTCCTCTACAACTTCTGGTTGAGTCTTCACTAGACCAGACTTCTTCCTCCACAGCTTCCTTCTTGGTGCCGACGACGCCTCTGATGGCGGCGGCGGCGACGGAATAGCAACCTCCGTTGGCGGCTCTTCGACAATCTGCTCTTGGACTGGATCTGGACGTGGCGATTCCGGCAATGGTGGCAACGCCGCAGTATCGAGTGTGAACTCATAAGGCGAGCCAGGAGTGCTAAGTGGAAGCTCCTTTTCAGTCGGCGCCGGACCTAGTGTTGGCGAGTTCCAGGAACTGCTCGGAAGACCCGGTACCCGGGTGGGCATAATATCCGACAACTGGTACGGCGATCCGGGATGGCTGAATGGCAGCTCGGCATCTTGAGGCCGAGGAAGCAGTGTCGGGCTCGAAGGCAACGCGGGTAAACCCTGCTCGGCAGCATCCGGAAGTTGATATGGTAATCCTGGCTGGCTTGGAGGAGCAGCCACTTCTTGCGGTCGGGGCCCAAGCGTCGGTGAGTTCCATGGGCTCAGCGATCCAGAATGCCATGGTGGCTTTGGTAATGCTGGTAACTCCAAAAGGACCGGCGGGAGCTGGTGGGGGGAATCTGGCCTGCTTACGGGAGCATCGGTCTCCGTCGCCCTTGGGCCGAAAGTCAGGGAGTTCCAGGGGCTATCTGGGAGCGGTGGAAGCTCTTTACCCACGAGCGGCGAGATGTACGGCGAGCCGGGTGCACTACCTGGAAGCTCAACCTCTGTCGGACTCGGCCCAAGCGTGGGCGAGTTCCATCCACTCTCAGGCAGCTGGGGGAGATCGTCGGGGATCGCAGGCAACACATAAGGTGAGGTGGATCGGCTACACGGAAGGCTCATATCCTGAGGCGCAGGACCTAGAGTCGGCAAGTCCCATGGGCTAGGCGGAAGGTTAGGAAGGTCATCCGGAACGGCCGACAGCGAGTAAGGCGAGCCCGGTGCACTTTCTGGCAATTCAACGTCCTGCGGAAGCAAGGTCGGAGAACCGAAAGGACTAGATGGCAACTGGGGAAGATCAGGAATCGCAGGAAGCACATAGGGCGAGTCAGGCCTGCTGGACGGTAAGTCAAGGTCTTGCGGCGCCGGTTGCAACGTCGGCGAGTCCCATGGGCTCCCTGGAAGCATCGGTAGGTCAGGCGGCACTGCGGGAAGCTGGTACGGCGAAGTGCATTCGCTCTCCGGTAACTCTATATCTTGGGGACCCGGTCCCAGCGTGGGAGAATTCCACGGGCTTAGCGGAAGCCGTGGTAGGTTGGACGGTATTGCAGGAAGCTGGTAGGGTGAGGTGCTGCGGCTCTCGGGTAGATCGATATCAAGAGGGCTCGGCCCCAGAGTTGGGGAGTACCACGGGCTCCCAGGAAGTTCCGGCAAATCGTTTGGAACGACCGGGAGCATGTACGGCGAGCCATCTCTGGTGGACGGCAGCGACAAGTTCTCTGGAAGCAACGTGGGCGAGCTCGCTCGACTCTCCGGCAGCATCGGAAGATACGCCGGCATCGGGAGGTCGTACGGCGACTCTGGCCTGCTCTCGGGAATATCCACATCGAGGGGGCTTGGCTCCAGGGTCGGCGAGTACCACGGACTATCAGGCAGCAATGGAAGATAGGCCGGTACCTCGGGGAGGCTGTACGGACTGGCGGGCCAGCTTTCTGGAAGTTCCACCATTTCCGGCGCATCTGCAGTGAGGAAGTAAGGAGAGCTAGGCTCGCTAGGTGACCGAGACCAATCATTGGAAAGCAAGGCCGGGGAATCATTTGGACTCCTGGGAAGGGGCGGCAGATACCATGGCAACGCTGGAAGCTCATAAGGAGACCCAGGCCTGCTAGCAGGAAGAGGGACATCCACCGCACGCAAATGATTGCGGAGGGGTTCCCTCAAGACGCTCGCAACACGACGCAGCATCTGCTGCTTCTTCTCCTGTTGGAAAGCCTTCTTCCACATGCCACCAAAGACCAGGGGTACACCGCCCACACCATCATCTGATACTGGAGAGGCCATCCTTGGGGCATCCATCTCCTCCGCTTGTTCGGTAGGGGGAACGGGCAAGCTCGGGGCGCTGTCAAACAACTCCAGCGTAGGCGAATCCGGCCTCGATGGTGGGAGCGCCGGTAGGCCCGACGGAACTGCGGGAAGAAGAAAAGGAGAACTCGGTCCACTGTTAGGCAAAGGTGCATCTTCAGGCAACAAGGTAGGCGAATCGAGGGGGCTCTCCGGAAGCGGCGGTAGATACCATGGTACAGCCGGAAGCTCATAGGGAGATCCAGGGTTGCTATCCGGAAGCATCACATAATCGGGCTGCTGCAGACGGAGGTAGAGAGGAGGCTCTTCATCGCTCGGCGCCTCGAAAGACCCAACCGACCACGAATTTCCCTGATACGCCTGCTGAAGTGACGATGCAGTCAACGAAGCCTCTTCCTGTGTCTGCTGAGTCAAGAGGGATAGGTCACCCGGAACGGGAATCTGTGACTGCAGCGTCTGGATGGATGAACCAAGAGGGCTTTCAGGAAGAGGTGGCAGATACCACGGAACTGCAGGAAGTTCGTAGGGAGATCCAGGCCTGCTAGCGGGGAGTGGGACATCCACGGGACGCAAAATATCTCGTAGCGTAAAATTGCTGACAACTTTCCGCATGGTCTTCTGCTGTTTTTCATGACGGACCGCTTTCTTCCAGAGACCACCATAAACGAGGGATACGCCACCGGTTTCGCCATCATCTCCCCCTCTGGTCTGCTTGGCAACTGCGATGGGGGATCGTGCAACACTGCTCTGCGCCTTTTGCGGCAACTGTGTAGGAGAGGTGGAGGGGCTCTCGGGTAGAGCGGGCAAATCCCAGGGGAGAGTGTGCTCATAGGGTGAAGCCGGATTGCTAAGAGGCAGCGTCACGCCCTGAGGCTGCAGTACTTCGAGATGAAGCTTCTCCGGAACGCTCACCTGCAGCTTTGGTGGCTGTGTGGGCGAATCCATGGGACTTTCCGGCAGAGGCGGCAGATACCAAGGCAGGCTCAAGGGCTCATAGGGAGATCCGGGGTTGCTGTCCGGGAGCATGACGTATTCCGGTTGTTGAAACTTCAGATGGAGAGGGTATTGTCTCTCGTCGCAGTCCACCCATTCTGGCGATGCCGCCCACCACGAGTATTCCTCTTCGTCCTCGGTGTTCGCGGATCGGGGGGAACCCATTGGCGAAAAATCGTTATCTTCATGCTTCGCGAGAGGCAGGTTCTTCAAGCCACTGTCTTGCGACAACTGTATGGGTGAACTAGGTACACTCTCCGGAAGAGCAGGTAAATACCAGGGGATCTCCGACATTTCATAGGGTGATCCGGGCGTGCTGTCTGGGAGCATAACATACTCCGGCCGTTGCAGCCTGAGATGAAGCGGAAGCTCTTCGGCATCCTCCAGTCCAACCAACATCGCGACATCATCCTTCTCCTGATCTTGGATCGCGGGCAGGAATGCCACCGGAACAGCACCCTTCGCTTGCAGTGCCTGCGTCGGCGAGCCGGGAGCGCTCTCTGGCAGCACTGGCAGATCCCGCTGCAACTTCGAAAGTTCGTAAGGGGATCCGGGCGTGCTGTCCGGTAGCATTATATATTCCGGTCGTTGCAACCGAAGATGGAGCGGGAGCTCTTCGGCATCCTCCAGCCCAACCAAACCAGCAACATCGTCCTCTCTCTGCTCATCTTGACTGGCGAACGGAAGAGGCTGTAGGATACTGTCCTGTAGCTTCGGTAGTTGCTGGATCGGCGACGTTGGAGCAGGTGGAGGCGAGTGAGCCTTCTCGGTTTCGTAGGGTGAACCGGGTCTGCTATCTGGGAGCATCACGTATTCCGGCCGTTGCAGCCTGAGGTGGAGCGGGAGCGCTTCGGCATCCTGCAATCCAACCAGCCTCGCGACATCGTCCTCCTCCTTCTCCTGATACTGAGGGGTGAGTGAGAAAGTCGCTGGAATAGCATCCTTCGCTTGCAGTTTATGCGTTGGCGAGCCAGGAGCACTCTCTGGCAGTGCTGGCAGATCACACGGGACCTCCGAGAGCTCGTAAGGAGATCCGGGGGTACTGTCGGGAAGCATGACGTATTCCGGCTGCTGCAACCTAAGATGGAGCGGGAGCTCTTCGACGTCCTCCAGCCCAATCGCTCCAGCAACATCGTACTTCCTCTTCGCATCTTCAGCGAAAGGAATGGTCTGTAGGATACTGTCCTGTAGCTTCAGCAGCTGCTGGATCGGCGATGCCGGAGCAGGTGGAGGCGAGTGAACCTCCTCGATTTCGTAGGGCGAATCAGGTCTACTATCTGGGAGCATGACATATTCCGGCCGCTGCAGTCTGAGATGGAGCGGAAGCTCTTCCGCATCTTCTAGCCCAATCGATCCGGCGACGTCATCCTCCTTCTGCTCACGGTGAATTGCGATTTGCAAAGCCTTCGAAACACCATCCGCCAGCTTCGGAAGCTGCGTCGGCGAACCAGGGGCACTATCGGGGAGCATAACATACTCCGGTTGCTGCAACCTGAGATGTAAGGGAAGTTCTTCAACGTCTTCCACATCCCGTGTCGGTAATTGCGTAGGCGAGTCGATGGGACTATCTGGTAGAGCGGGTAGCCACCATGGAACTCCGGGAAGCTCATACGGAGATCCGGGGTTACTGTCGGGCAACATCACGTACTCAGGTCGTTGTAGCTTTAGATGGAGGGGTAGCTCCTCTTCGTCGCTGACGCTGAGGACTTCCGGCGAGGGTGTTCTCTCCAGGCCTGCGGAAAAGTCGAAGCCACGTTCGCTAGGCGTATCGTGTGAAGGCGGAGAAAGCTCGATAGTGCTCTCAACGATCTCCTCATTCTCCTCTTCGGGAACGGACTTGAGGCTATGGTGTTCAAACATGCCGTGCTGCAGCTGTGACCACTGAGTAGGCGACTCCAAGGGACTTTCCGGGAGCATCACGTATTCGGGCTGTTGCAGCCTAAGATGGATGGGAAGTTCTTCAATATCGGTATCTTCCTCATGAAGCTGTGGCAATTGAGTTGGCGAATCGATAGGACTCGCCGGGAGATCAGGCAGCCACCACGGAATACCCGGAAGTTCGTAGGGAGATCCGGGCCTGCTATCGGGTAGCATCACATACTCCGGACGTTGCAGCTTCAGATGAAGAGGAAGCTCTTCCGTATCAGCGTTGCTCAGGACAACAGTCGACTCGCTCTCTGACTCATACGCCAGTTGATGCTGCTCGGACACGGCAAAGCCATCTTGCGGTTTTGGAAGCTCGTAGGGTGAAGCGGGTTCGCTCTCCGGAAGCTGCACATACTCTGGCTGCTGCAATTTCAGGTGGAGGGGATGCTGCCTCTCCTCACTGTCAATCCTTTCCGGCGATTCAGCCCACCACGTATACTCCTCCTCCGTGTTTGTTGATCTAGGGGAGCTGATCCGTGAGAAGACCTCTCCATCGATGGCAGCGGGCGATAAGGGAGTAACATCGGACACGATGGTAAGTGCCTGGGTAGAGTGTGACTTGGATGGTAATTCTTTCCGGGGTTCGGTTTCGTCCGGAAGCTGCTGGGACAATCTGGTATCCTCGTGGACTAATCCACCGTAAGTAATGGTCGGCAATATGGTCAACCAAGTAGGTAACATACCGGAGGGCTTGGAAACATTAGGCTTTTCCTCCGGTAGAACGGTATCGTCGGAAGGCTTCTGCAATGCAGGTGACTGATTTGGCAAGACAGGCTGTGTCTCGCCCGGCAAAGAAAAACGAACTGATGGCAAATCCCCAGGTAACGCCGAAGAAGGAACATAACGGGAACCGGCCGATTTAATACTGCTGACAGGCGCAAAAGCTAAAACATGAGAAACATCACCATCCTCCTCTCCCTCTTCTTCAACATCTGACAATCTATCTCTTTTCCAAAACTTATCCTCCGCGACTTCATTCTCTTCCTTTCTACCACTCCTGTTCACCGCAACCTCCTCATCGACGTTAGCCTATGTTCGGACAGAACCCCCCCGAAGGTAAATACTGCCTAGAAGGACAACGTAGGAATTCAATCAAAGCAAAAAGGAGGACAGAGAATTAGGAGGATACCTGTTTGCGTCCTGCAACCAGGGCAAAATGTTCTTCGTGCAACGAGGAGGGGGTAATAGCAGTAGCAGTGGCATCAGAGAGCTTCACCTTTTTCTCATCTTCAGATCCCTCCTGCGCCTCCATCTGCTCTGACTTAGTTTCAAGTTGGGCGTCGAGGAGGGAAACACCATTGTTGCCGTTTCCGTTTGAGCCAACGCTGGCCTGTACCTGGTGCTTCGTTTGGGCGTATGAGGCCTCGTCGGTCTCGCTCTCACTGAGGTCGCTGTCGTCCAACGCGACGCCCTCCTGTTCCTCCTCAGACGATTCGGCCACTGCCTCACCGGCACTCTTCTGTTGCTCCTCCTTCCTTACCCTCCTCCTCTCCTTCTTCTCTCTCTTTTTCTCACGCTCGGCTCTCTCCTTCTCTTTCAGCGCCTTCTTCTTCTTGCGCTCTTGCTCCTTCTCTTTTTCCTCAAGGTAGGTGAGGATATCCATTCTCTTCTTGTGTTTCCCGTCATCCTTCAGATCACCGCCTCTCAATCCCAGAATCTTTTCTTCTTCTTCGGTGCGCCCAGTCTTTAGCTTGGCGATGCGCTCATCAAGATCCGCAGGGAGCGGAGTAACAGTGGCGGAGGTAGAGCGATCATTACCGGGTGTCTTTGCCGGTGATACAATATCGTCGACCTCGGAGGATCTCCTGGTGCGATGCTTCCTCTTAGTCTTGTCCTCTCCCTCTTTCTGTACCTCCTCCCAGCTTTCGCTAGATAGACCGCGCTGCAACTGAATCCTTTTCTCAGTTTTATCGCTGAGGCTCAGGTCCGATGTAGATTTTCTGAGTGACTTCTCGGAGATGGTTTGGGCACGGCGAAGGCTGGGGGCCTTTTCGGACGCGGGGCTCACAAACCGGTTCAAGAAGCGGCTCCAGCTACCATCACCGGCGGATTGCTTGGGCATCTCCTTGGCAGGCCTGGAGGTAGAGTCGATGCTGGCATCGGACTGTGATCGAGATACCCCCCTTAGGCGAGATTGTTGTTTGTCCTCACCACGTTCCTCTCTGAGCCGCATCTCTTCGCGAAGTGCCTCGCGGCGCTTCTTGCTGGCCGCCTTCTCTTCCTTGGTGCGGCGGCGGCGTCGGCCTTGGTGGCCATCTCCTCCACGGAGACCCAAATTTGGACCATCTTCACCCGGAACCGTCTGTTGACTGTCTTCCATGTCCTCGCCCGACATTTCTTCGTCGGATTCCGAGTCCGTGCTATCGTCATACTCTCTCCTGCTCTCGCGACGGTGCTCAAAGGCTTCGAGGTCGTCGATGCTGGTGGGCACAGTCGATGCCGCACCGCGGGAAATGACGGAGTAGGTGGTTCCAGATTCAGCAACGGTAGTGGTTTCGCTGAAGGGAGACGAAACGCGGCGCTGGCGGCGTGATGGCGCGTTGGAAGCCTCGGAATTGGTTTGCGAGGAGGGAGGAATAGACGCGGCCCAGCCTGGCTCGGATGCCGTGTATTCCTCAACCACTGTGATCGAGGGATCGGTGTGCATCTCAGCAGTAGGGGATGGCATTTGAATGTCGATGGGCCGTTGGCGCGGCGTCTGCTGGTCCGTCTCGTCGCGTTGGCGCGTCTCGCTCCGGCTGCGGTTGGCGTACTGTTGCTGCCTGGCTTCCCATTCTGCGACTGCAGGCTGAGAACTGTAGTTCAGCGTCGGCCGCGGCATTACGGGAGCAGCCTCGTTGTCCTCATGTCGCTCGTATTGGCTCTGGCGCGCATTCCGCTCCCCAGCAGTAGAGATGTGGCTCCGCTCTGCCGGTACTGGCGTGGCATCCTGGTGGCGCTCGCACCCGCGCTGGGTTCGGTGGGGAATATAAGGAAGCTCGGCGCCTGCATTGGCGAGGTACCCACCCGAAGTCCACTCCTCAGTGGGCGTGGCCGGCTGCGAGATGTAGCCCCCAGTAGTTGGTGCGGGCAAGGGAATATGGCCTGAAGCTTCCGTGCTCTCATGGTAGCGTTCGTACTCTTCCTTTTGTGCCAACTGCCGCGCATTCCATTCCGCAACGGCAGGCTGGGAGCTGTAGCTCTGAGTTGTCTCCGCTAGCGCCGGAGTAAAAGCTGCGCTTTCCATCTCTTGGTGGCGCTGGTACTGTGCCTGGGCCGATTGGCGGGCCACCTGGAGCGCCTCCCACTCCGCAACAGCAGGCTGCGAGCTCTGTGTGGAAGTGGAAATACTCATGTGCTGCGCCGGCTGGGTCCCGTGGAGCTCAAACCCGGAATTAGCGAGGTACCCGCCTGCCGTCCACTGCTCAACCGGCGTGGCTGCTTGCGAATAGCCGGTGGCTGGCACTGGCATAGGAACGTATGCTGGGGTCCCAGTGGCTTTCTCATATCGGGCCTGGGGGGCTGACTGAGAAGAAGTCTCTACGACCTCATGATCATGCGTGCGTTGATTCCACTCCAAGATGGCAGACTGTGAGCTCTGGGTGGTGTCCTGGTAAGGTTTCTGCGACTCAGCAAGGAGCCCAGCGTTCGCGAGGTAGCCACTCGAAGTCCACTGCCCAATGGCTGTAGCTGGCTGAGAGACATATTTGCCAGTTACCGGGGCAGAGGCAATTGCCGGAACCCCGATTTCAGAGCGTTGCTCGTACTGCAGTTGTTCCGCCTCCTGTTTTCCGACAGCAGCTTGGGGGCTGTGAATCTTCTGGGTGCTTTCTGTAGAAGCCGCGGTGCGATGTTCAATTTCTGTTTCCTGACGGCGCAGCTCTTGCTGGACCTTTTCAATTTGTGCTAGCTGCGTCTCCCACTCCTGGACAGCCGGTTGGGAGGAATAAACTTGATTTATCATAAGCCCTCTTTTCGCGATCTAGATTAGTTAAGGCGAAACTCACATTGTTCGAATTTTGTCTGGCTTAATTCCGCGCCGTAAGGTGGGGCGCCCACGCTCGCCAGGTACCCACCCGAAGTCCACTGCTCGATTGGTGTCGCCAGCTGGGTAATGTAGCCGCCAGTGGCCGGTGAAGGCATGGAGACATATGCCGTAGTGCCAGTAGTTTGCTCATACCGAGCACTGGCATCGTAAGATTTGGTCTCCTGCGAGACATAGGGCAGGCGCTCGGTGGTGGCTTGCTGCTGAGATGTCTCGCGGTACCCGTCCCGACGCTTCTCATCGTACTGGCGGCTCTGGGTAGCTTCCTGGGTGGACACTCGCCCCTTGACCGATTGGGCAACAGCAGTAACTTCACGGTGCGACTGTTTTTGTTGCTGGGTACTCTCCACCGACTCGGAAGATACCGTCTCAACGTCCCGACTGGAGGTCTTCTTCTGGCTGACCTCTCTGCTAGCAGAAATGCTTCGTCTCTCCTTCTTCCTCTTCTCTGTTGTCTCCGCGAATTCGCGTCTATGGCGGTCGCGTCGATGAAGATAGCCTCCGCGAAGTCCAAGACCAGTATTCGCTTCCTGTTCTTCTACCGTATCCTCATAGCGTTGCTCCTCCTCATCACTGCTCTCCACCGAAGAGTATTCTTGTTCCTGCAAAATTTGGTGTCGTTGTTGCTCATGGCGCTGTTCGTTCCTGTGCTGTTGGCCTAACCGCAGTTCCGACGAGGTGGAAGGGCGAGAATAGTCCTGAAGTGTATTGACTTTAGTGGAGGACGTAGTCTGGCTTGTAGTCTGGCGTTGTTGTCCCTGGCCATCTCGTTGAAAAGCGTCACCCTCCAAAGGCAACATGGGAGAGGTAGTGAACTGAGTCCACTGGCCGTCCTGGCGCTGCAACTGCTGAGATGCCTCAAACGACCGGTGTTGGCTATCGTAACGCTGTAGCAACTGGCGTGCATCGAATGCCGTTGACACCGGCGAGGTAGCGACATGCTCCTCTTGTTTACGGACTTCAAGCCCCGTCTGTTGGCTGATCGCAAGCCCAGCCGGCGCGGTTGAAGCGGCGGACTGGGATTCGGGCATAACCACCGGTGGACGCTCCTGGTGAGTTTTCTGGTACCGCTGAGCGTGTTCAGACTGGCTCTTCTGTTGCTGCTGTTGCTGATCGAACTCCCATGACGGTGCAGGTGATGTGGTGAACTGAGTCCATTGGCCATCTTGACCCTGCAGCGGCTGAGACGCCTCAAGTGACTGTTGTACGCTATCGTATCTCTGGAGCAATTGGCGTGCGTCAAAGGCCGTCGACACGGGCGAGGTGGTGGCATGCTCTTCTTCTCCTTGCCGGGTTTCAAGCCCCGTCGGTTGGCTGATCCCCAGCCCTGCCGGTGCGGTCGGAACCACGGATTGGGATTCGGACTCGCTAAACACGGATGCGCGCTCTTGGTATTGCCGAGCGACTTCGGACACAGCGAACTGGGTTTGGCTAGTCTCAACTTCCGCTGATGTAGAAGGCACGATATACCGGCTTTTCTGCTGTTGCTGTTGCTGGTCGAACCCCCATGACGGCGCAGGTGATGTGGTGAACTGAGTCCATTGGCCATCTTGACGCTGCAGCGGCTGAGACGCCTCAAGTGACTGTTGTACGCTATCGTACCTCTGGAGCAACTGGCGTGCGTCAAAGGCCGTCGACACGGGCGAGGTAGTGGCATGCTCTTCTTCTTGGCGGTCTTCAAGCTCCGTCAGTTGACTGATCCCTAGTCCTGGCGGTGCAGTCGGAACCACGGATTGGGATTCGGGCTTACCAAACACGGATGGGCGCTCGTGGTATTGCTGAGCGGCTTCGGACATCCCAGCGAACTGGGTCAGGCCAGTCTCAAGCCCCGCTGACGTAGAAGGTACAACATACTGGCTCTTCTGTTGCTGCTGGTCGAACCCCCATGACGGCGCAGGAGATGTGGTGAACTGAGTCCACTGGCCATCCTGACGCTGCAGCTGCTGAGATGCCTCAAGCGACTGTTGTACGCTATCGTACCTCTGGAGCAACCGGCGCGCGTCAAAGGCCGTCGACACGGGAGAGATAGCGACATCCTCTTCTTGTTGTTGACTGATCGCAAGCCCTGCCGGTGCAGTTGTATTGGCAGACAAAGGCTCAGGCTTAACCAACTCCAAAGGATGATCCTGGCGAGGTTCCTGGTATTGAACGATCGGGCCAGCCTCAAGCCCCACTGGCGTCGAAGGTACAGCGTGCTGACTCTTCTGTTGCTGCCGCTGGTCGAACCCCCATGACGGCGCTGGCGATGTGGTGAACTGAGTCCACTGACCGTCCTGGCGCTGCAACTGCTGGGATGCTTCCAATGACTGGCGCTGGATATCGTAATTTTGGAGCAACTGTCGTGCGTCGAATGCTGTCGAGACAGGAGAGGTAGCAACGAAGTCCTGCTGCTGGTGCTCCGGGCGTTCTTCAACCTGCGCCGCAGATGAAAAACGATCGGCAGTCTGGGTCTGGCGCTGTTGTTTCTGGTACTGCTTGATCTGAACGGTGTCCATCTGATGTTCGTCCTGGCCAACCGTTCCAACTTGGGCCGATCGCCGTTCCTGCCGGTAGAGCTCCTGCGCTTGCTGATCGAAACCCCAAGGCAGAGTAGGAGAGGTAGAAGCCTGTGTCCATTGGCCATCCTGGTTTTGCAGCTGCTGGGTAGCATCAAATTGTGACGATGACCGACATTCCTGCTCGAAGTTTTGAGTAGCATCAACCCGCGCTGCAGATGGCCGGGTCTTTTCAACGCGTAACGATGTTGAATGATCGCTGTATCGGCTAGGGCCTTCTTGTTTCTGGATAGCCACCCGATCCGATACCTGCGTTTCCTGGCTATCGTTACGTCGTACCAACTCCCGCGCATCAAACGCCGTCGATACATGCGAGGCAGAGGTGTGAATCTCCTGGCCATGCTGATGCTGACGTTCGGTTTCCTCGAACCCCGTCTGTTGCCTCCCTGCGGATTGACGGTCATGCTCGTAGTGCTGTTTCTGTTGCTGCTGCTGCTGTTCGAACCCCCACGACGGTGTAGGTGAAGTGGTGAACTGCGTCCACTGCCCGTCTTGACGCTGCAACTGTTGGGATGCCTCAAGCGACTGTTGTACGCTATCGTAGCGTTGTAGCAACTCCCGCGCATCAAACGCCGTCGATGCAGGCGAGATAGCGGCGCGGTTCTCCTGTTGACGCTCGGTTCTCACAAGCCTCGCCTGTTGAGTCCCCGTAGATCGACGCTCCTGCTCGTAGCGTTGCTCATGATCGAACCCGACAGGCATGATTGGGGAAGTAGTAAACTGTGTCCACTGGCCGTCCTGGCGCTGCAACTGCTGCGGTGCCTCAAATCTTGCCGCCGCCGATTGGTACTCCTGCTCTTTCTCGGAGTAGTAGCGGGTTTGTTTCGTGGCCCGGTCAGTTCCAAACCCCGCCAGCTGACCGGTACGAAAATCCGCCGACCCGGAAGAGGTCGAAGATTGTTTCTGGCTATCGTAGTGTTGCAGCATCTCCCGCGCATCAAAAGATGTCGACAGGGATGACTCCTGAGAGACCTGGGTCTGCCGCTGATACTCGATCCCGTCAAACGCCGCCTTCTCACGCTTCCCGCCCTTCTCCAACTCAGAGTCGGGGATCCTCTTGGCCGCCCTCTTCTTCCTATCATACTCATAATCGTCGAAATTTGCCACAAACGCCGTCGTCGTCGTCTTTCCATTACTCCTATGCGCATCCTCCCCAACATGCTTATGCTCCTCATTCACAACCTTTCGAACAATGTCCTCCGAATATCCCGCACTCTCGGCTGCCATCGCGGTGATCGCGCGGAACTCGGCTGCCTCTTGCTGCTTGGGTGTTGGGGTCACAACATCCGGCTCATCGAAGACGTCGAGCTCCGACGGAGGCTTCGTTTCCGCAAAGTAGTTGACTGGTGCGGGGCCGCGCGGGGTTTGCGTAGGTGTAGTGCTACCAGCCGTGCGATAGCCGCTTGATGAGATCGAGCTACTGGTGGTGCTGGCAGTGGAGCGATGGGTTTCGAGGGTCGATACTGGGCGGGGTAGACGACTCGCGGATGAGGCGGAGGAGGATAAGCTCTCGGATGAGGGTGTTGCGGTAACAGCTACCAGAATTGTCAGCGCAAGATCGCAGGGAGAAAGAATCGGAAAGCCATACCTTGCGCTGCTACAGATGAAGCTTCAGGAATCGGTGGTGATGGTGCTGTTGCCACGGCTGCATCCCTCAATTTCTGCGCTGCCGCATACCACCCTAGTGGTCCCTTCTTCTCGACAGCGGGTGTCTTCTCCTTCCGGAAGAGATTCCACATTGACGGCCTCTTGGGTGAGTCCTTTTTTGGATCCTCTGGGGAAGTCGGTGTGCGTTGGAGTGGTGTGATGGAGTCGGGCGAGCGCCTTTCCTCGGCAACCATTGTCGTCTCTGGCTTGGTGAGTGCGGTCTCAGTGTGTTTGAGGATGTGCTGCAACCGCTCCCTTTCAGAGTCAAGTGACTTGTGGCCAGTCTTCCCTTCATGCGAAACATCCGATGTCCTCCCTTCCACGTCCACATTCTCGTCCCGCCGGAAGTCCGCAATGCGATGAACCTGTGGCGCGCTCGTAGCTGGGGTAATGCTGGGCTTCACGGACGCAATAGAGGGAAACCCAGGGGCACGAAACTTCTCGCCGCCCTTGGTTCCCTGGCCCCAGCGCTCACGCTTCTCTTGCTCCTCTTTCTTACTCTCCTCGGACTTGATATGTTCCAACTGCTGCTCCACCTCCGTCACCATGGCGTAGTAGTCTTGTCGCGATCCACCAGAGATAACATTACGTTCAACTTGTGAGCGCTGCACCTCCGTTATCTCCTCGACTTCTCGATGGTACTGTGCCATGCGCGCGATTTCCTCGGATTTCTCGACGTCCTGGGCAACCTTGCCGGAGTAGTAACTAGCATTCTCGCCGACGGGGCCTGCAGGCGGAAGTTCCGGACCGTGGAAATGGACTTCGGTCGACGGCATGGTGGGCACAAAATCGCTACCGTGACCCGACTCGACGCCAGCGGCGGGATGGTTGAAAGGAACGAACGGCGGCATATTGGTCGGAGTGAATTCGCCATCAAAGTCGGGTTCCGCCACGACGATTTCCGGTTCGGCACTGATTATCTCTGGCTCGTGGCTGAGAGAAGGAAGTTCCGGAACGTCATCGGGTCCGCTGATAGAGATGGACGGAGTCCCTGGGGCAGACATGATGGGGTACGTCGTCTCCGGCGCGCTGGAGGCCTCATGCTTAGCGGCTCCAAAGTAATCCTTTCCCTCGCAGAGCACCACAGGTACAGTCCTCGCAGCCCCGGGCTTCGGCGTTGGCGGAATCTCGATGAGTCTCGGAACGGTCCCCACCCAGTTCTCCCACGTGCCAAAGCGATCTATCATGGCCTCTTTCTCATCATCCGTGAAAGTGATCGCCTTCCTGCTCGAAGTGTCTTTGACGATGGGACCGAGTCCGAGCTTCTCGCGGACATATTTGACCTCCTGTCTTCTCGCCTCGGCGCGTTCGGCCTCGCGATCGCGGGATGACTCGCGTTGGCGACGCCGCTCCTTCTTCTTGTATTCGTCAGAGCTCCGTTCGCGTCTGCGCCGCTCTTTGACACTGCGCCTCTTCTCCTCTACGATCATGGCTTCGAGCTCCGCTTTTTGCCTTTCAAGGGCCTGACGTGAGAGACGGTTCTCTTCGGTTTCTCCGGATGCCGACACTACTGCGGCCGATTCGAGTTTCTCTGTGGAAGATGCGACGACTTGCTCGATTAGCTCCAGCCCAGCCCGCATGGCTGGTGACCGAGAAGAGGAGCTTGCGCTCTCCTGGGCCTTTGCCTCGGCCGCCTGCTGGATATGTCGCTCCGTCCAGGTTTGTTCACGCCTGAGCTCCTCGATCGCACGTCCGTCGCTTGCGGATGTGTAGCTGGTAGTCGCCTGATCGCGCTCAAACGCGCGCCCCCTGGACACATCCCGCCGAACAGTCTCCACGGAGGAGGAAGAGGAGGTGTGCAGTTCTTCCACGGTAGGAGTAACAGTAACCGACTCGCTCCTTTGGTTGTGAACCAGCCTCTCCTTCTCGGCCCTAAGATATCCCAGCCGTCTCGCCTCCGCCTCTAGCATCTCTCTTCTCTGGCTCTCCTGTTTCTCCCTCTCCATGCGATGCTGGAGCTCCATCTTCTCCTCGACGGCGACACTCTCACGCCGCCCACGTTCTACAATTCCGGCCTCCAGAACTTTCCTCTCTGTCTCGGCTGCTTCACGTTCCGCCCTCCACTTTTCCGCGGCGGCGACCTCCTTGGCCCTCTTCTCGCGCACGATGATCGCCTGCCTGATAGCGGCCTTCTCGAGCTCATCGATCCTCGCCCTCTCGGCCTCCTTCTGCCTTTCAATTTCACGGATCTTTTCCTTGGCCAACTCGTCAAGCCTCCGTTCATCCTCCAATTTCCTTCGGATCGTGTCCTGCCTCGCCTGATCCGCGAGCTCCTGGTCGCGCCGAGCCTTGACGGCCTCTTGTTCCTGCCGCAGCTGGTCCGCGGCGATGCGCGAGGCGTTGGCTGCCGCACGGAGTCTTGCCCCCGTGGAGCGCGGAGCGCTTTCGGCTGCTAGAGCGGCTAGGCGGAGTTGCTCTTGCAAGGACATCCTTCCGGTAGGGGCCGGAGGTGGAGCGTCCATTTGGATGAAGTTCCGTGCAGGCTGCGTGAATGCGCCAATCGCCAACGCGGGCGCGCCGGTCAAGAATCTGGATGACTGCGAAGTGTCGGTGGACTCGGCGATGGCATCGCGGGAGGATTTTTCCGGGTGCCCAGTGGCGATAGTTGCTCCTCCGCCCACGATCGCGCCTGACCCGAATTTTATCGACGATGACCCTCCTTCGGTTATTGTCCTCGATGATGATGCTGATGGTACCGATCCTCCGATAACAGTTGATGATACTCCTCCACTTCCAACGACTTCCCCTCCCATTACTGCCCCTCCTCCTAACACGGCTCCTGCGCCCATTACCGCTCCTAATGATGATGAAGCCTTCCTCGCTTCCGTTTTCGTGATTTTTGTAGACGTCGTCGTCGTCGTCGTCGTCGATTCACCTGCCACTGCTCCTTCCGACGATCCAATACCAACCCCCATACGAACCCTAGAGGCCGTCCCTCTCAAAACACGCCGATCCCCACTCTCCGAAGAAGAACTATCCGAGCTAGATGATGAAGTAGATGTAGAAGACGCCTCCGAAACATGCCCCGCAGACGTAGAAACAAGACGAGACCCGGAAGAAACATAGGAAATAATCGCTGGTTGAACCTGAACAACCGAAGGCGCCGAAACAGATGTTGAAGAAGACGAAGTATGAGAAGCATGCTGATGACTATGACGATGGGACCTATTTACTACACTATCTACGGCTACTACTTTCTCCGCCATCGATGACGATGACATCGCTGGAATAACTGCCGCCGCCGGTTTCTGCTCGCGCTTCTGAACCGGCAAAGGTATAGGTCTTACCGCCTCACCTGGCGCACCAACGCGAGTAACCTGCGTCGACAGCGCCGCACCGGTGATTACCGTTGCTGTCGACCCCGACTGCTGATGCTGCTCATGACGCTGATGTGGGATTTGTTGTATCGGCTGCTGTTGCCATTGCTGTGTATATTGTTGCTGCTGCTGTGGAAAAGGGGGCTGGTAAGAATCCGTTTGTTCAGGGATGTACATGTACGAAGGATGGCGCGGGGGATAGTAGCCCGTTGCGAGGGGAGTGGCTGCGGAGGTGGAGACTTTGGTGGTGGAGTCGAACCTTGATGTAGTCTGTTGGTCCTCGTGGTCGCAATAGTTAGAATGCCGATTATCCACACACGCGGAAGGAATTACACGCGCATACCTGTTCCTGGGCTTCATAGAGGTTCTCCCTGTTTGACACCCTCATCCCATTGCGATCTCCCGCATAGCTCCCTGCCGCCGACTGCTGCTGCTTGCTCTTGCTGCTTCTTCCAAATCCAGAAAAGCCAAACAGCCCGCCGCCCAACGCCGCGACCGCCGATGCCCGCCGAGAAACAGACTTGTGGCTATGGCGCGTGTCATCGCTAGACGAGGTAAGGGAGCTATCGGAACCATAGGATTCCGGTGATTTCGTCCGACGGCCACTAGCGTTCGGTTTTGCACTGGCTACGGCGGTGGTAGATTTTTGCCGGCGCAACCCCAACGCCCACCAACTGCGGCCAGAAGTGGTGGTAGTAGTAGTGGCGGTGGCGGTCCGCTTCTCCTTCTTCTTATCGTGCGCAACGCCACCCTCGAAAAGACTGTTCCCCGACGAACTGCTGCGACGCGAACCAACCGAAGAATCGCCCATCCATCCGCTACTATTGCTCGGCTGTCGGAACAATCGCCCGCTTGCTGCGCCGTGGATAGAGGTGGATGAGTGGCGCCTCGTGGTTGAAAAACCAGACCTTGATATGGCAGATGCGCGCGTGCCTCCGGTAGAGTTGTGCCGCGTCAAAGCAGCGCTTCCGGCCATGAATGCCGCGTCGTTATGTCCGCGGTATGACGACCCGTTACTCTGCCGTCTATCCGTGACCGCCTCCCACGAGCTCCGACGGTCATCCTTTCTAGAGCCCCAGAGCGAGGACTTGATCGAACCAGCCATCGATGTCGGTGCGGGCTTCTTCGGCGAGAACGAACCCCAAGGCCCGTCCGACGAAGTGGAGTAGTGATCCCCATAGGCGAGCGCATCCGATGATGTGACGGAGGTAGCTTTGTGATTCTTCCAGCGTCCCCAGAAGCCGCCTCCACCCGTAGACTTTGAACCCACAGACGATCCATAAGCGAGCCCGTCATCAGAACTCGAGCTCGGAGAGCTGAAGACGGACGATCTGCTTGAATTCTTGGAGCGGTACACCCAGCGCGACTTTCCCTTATCCTGCTTGGAGCTAGAGATGCCGAAGATGCTGTCGATGATGGAGGCAGATGATTTCGAGTGCTTATAGTTTTGGTAGACCCCGTCGTGCGATTTTCGCGACCGCGCCACTGGCTCTTCCTCGACGTAGTAGTGAGGGTGGGGAGTACCGTCTGCACCGTACCCCGGATCGTAAAAGACACTGCTAGATTTTCCCGTAGCGCTTCGACTGGCGCGAAGGCCGGTGGGCAACGCCGATGGGCGCACAATCTTTGTCGGTGACTGCTGGATGCTGCTGCTGCTGCTGCTGCTGACACCAAACGCCCGTCCAACAATCCCAACCAAGCGACCCGACTGCGCCGCGCTCCGTCGCTCCTCCTCTCTTCGTCGCCGGCGCTCAATCCTCCGTTCGTGTCTGATCTGGTATCTGATCACCTTCCTCTTCCTCGTCGCTGAGGATATCCCGCCATCGCTCGACGAGTCGGAGCTTGAAGTACTGCTACTCGTCCCGTCCGATGAAGACCCGGACCCCTTCCTCCAACCACGCCCACCCCAAAAACTCATACTCCGACTCCTCGAGCTCCTCGAAACCCACACACGACGCTTCGCATCCCACCGCTCGTTAACATGATGCTTTCGGGGGGCATCGGCAGCGGACGATCCTGGCTCAAAGCAATCGCGACACATCCCCTCCACCTCCGCCCACGTCTCGAACTGGCCAATCTGCTCGCGCTCCGACTCCTTCAACGAACGCCAGATCTCGCGTAGACTCACACGGAAGGCGGTGCGGCCGTGGTGTGTGTGCTGGTGCTGGGTCATCGCCAGGCCACTGGAAGCGCCAGACGCGGCAAAGGGGTTCTTGCCGCCGCCGATCACTTGCGTCGAGCTAGAGCTGTGCTTGCTGTGGCCGTTGCTGCTGTGATGGTGCAGCAGATGATGGTGATGGTGTGATGAGCTGCTGCTACTGGACTGGCCGAACTTGCCCGCGTTGGTGATGGAATGGGAGTGCGAGCCATTAGTCAACGCGTCGTACGATGCTCCTGCCAACGAGCCGGTGGTGTACGGTGACACCTGCGGCACCGGCACAGGTTTGTATGTGGACGGCAGGCCGTGGGGGGCACTAGGGGTACGGATTGGCATTGGCATCGCCGACATTGATGTTGATGAGCTGTTCGTGGCTGTGGCTGTGGCTGTAGTGGTAATTCCCAGACCTCCGCTCAGGGTCTGACCGTAGTACGACGAGTTAGCAAAGGGCGGGGGCTTATCATACGTACCCGACATTGATGTAGTATTGGTTGACATATGCGCGTAGACCGACGAACTCGATGCGTTCCAGTTCGCGGCGCCGTTAGTCTTCGTTGCGGTTGTTGTTAGCGGCGTCACGGTTGTTGTTGCCGTAGTTGCCGCGGCCGGAAGGGGCACTGTGCACGAAGTGACAGCGGACGGGCTGGGATCGGCTGTCCCGGCGATGGAGGCGACAGCAGTATTGCAGTTCGCAGCGGAAAGGCCGCGCGGGAGGAAGGTCTCAGAGTTCGGAGCGGCAGACTGTTGGGACTGGCCGCCGGCACCAGGGGTCAGTGATGCCTTTATGGGCGACGCCATATTGGCGATGATGGGCTATCGTTGCTGTATCTCGCAGGGAATGAAGGGAGAACTCCCGAGGAAGAGACGCGTCGATTTCCGGTCGCTAATGAGGTGGAACACGAATCTTGACGACGCGATTGGTCGCGGAACGGGGATGAGATGGAGGACGAAGTCGAGCTCGCTTTCCTGGATTGAAGGATGCAATACAATGGAGATAATACACGGAGCAGGACGCGCGCGCGGATGTTGGGGGCGTCTGTTCGTAAAGAGCTGGATATCGAAGGTGCTAAGCCGGCCGTTCAGGAGCAACAAGTCTGCAAAGCGAGGAGAAACAGGCAATATAGATAGCTTTTTTCCGATCCCACTGCCAGCAATCGCGGTATTGGTTGGAATTGGAAGGATGTCGCGTCTGTATGGGCCACGTGTGTTGTGATTGGCCCGCGTTCGTTCGATCTCACGTCCAAAGGTGTTGTGGATGGTGCGGAAGGATGGGGGTTGGTCAAGGAGAGGAAGGCAGTTCTTCAGAGGGAGGCCACTGGCGGGAGGCGAAGCACATGCACAGGACTTTTTTTTTTTCCGCGATAGGTGGGATGGGAAGGAACAATGCACGATGAGCGGCAGTGCGTGGAGCGACCAGTGGGAAGGAGGCGTGCTGAAGAAGACAGCCGTGGAGATGGGCGGAGGGAGATGATGAAGAGGCTGGAGGGTGGGTGTTTTGCTGAGGGCCTACCACGTACGAGACGTGCTCCTGCTGAGATCCGGCGCTCGAATCGAAACGGCCAGGACAGGCCCGGGTGGAAATCGGCGATGCGAGCTGGAAGGGGGTGTTCGTCTGCGTCGGATCGGGGTCAGCGTCTGCGTGGCCGCGGTACGGTAAATTGCGGCAGAGTAGGGTACCGCAAGCAGGCAAGTCGGTATCTAGGGGCCGCACAGAAAATAGGTGGGCGGGAATCTGGGAACGGACAAGAAAGGGCAAAGCCCGAGGCCGCTGAAGCGGGAGGGACGGGAGACGGCGAGGCAGGCAGGAAGGAGACACAAACCCCAAGAGGCGAATCGAGTGGCTGCGCGGGCAGCTACTGGCGGCCAAGCGATAGGATGGAAGGCCGGCCCGGGTTCGATATCTCCGGCGAGGCCACGGTTCGTAGCAGTATGTATCAGCTCTGCTTTTCCCCTTTTTCCTCCTCTCTTCGGTATATATTCCGCTCTGGACGGCAGAAAAAAAAAAAAAACGCGGCTACAGCAGGCAGCAGTTCGTAAGAGGTCGTGAAATGGCGGTAAAAATGCCGTTCGTTGTTTCGTTCGTCGTTACAGTGAGTCGGAGGCGTCGTGATTGCGTTAGAAGCTCAACTTGGCACAGAAACAAATCGTAAATATCGTAAAGCGCATAAGAGAAGCGCGTCCGGCTCCGGCAGAAGTGGCTGATTCCCGAGGCGAGCGATAAGCCAGGGATAACTTGTAGCTGGTCGACAAGAAGGCGGGAGGGGCTGGCTGGCTGCGGGCGAAGGCGTGCGAAGGGGGGAATCGCGAGGGCGAGAAGGGGAGAAGAGAAAGGCCGCTTCGCCTCCAGCGGATGCTGCCCGACTTGGCGCCTTTCGATCGTTGGCCGGTTCGGAGAGAGGAAGGAAAAAAACTCGGCACCGGACAAGCTGCAACCCTATTTGCGGCACAGCCGAAGGCGAGTAGACGGGTGCGGATATATTGGAGGCTCCCCTAGACGATGGATTGGACGTCAGCAGTTGGAGCGCGACGGGATCCTGCGCGGGCAGAGCAAGCACCCACCGGTTGGCTCGCAGAGTTCCCATGCACACCACAGAAGGGATGTTTTTTGCTTTGTTTTGTTTGTTCATACTCGCATCCTGTTTTGTTTTTTTGTTTATCCATACTCGCACCCAGCCCTTCTAGACTATGGCGGCGGCTCGCACACCAGTGGGCAGTGGCGACCACTAGCCGCCGATGATGCTGAAGATGATGACGATGCCTGCTCGATAGACGAATGCGGTGGGGCAGATATCGCAGGATGGCGTCGGACGACTGTCGTGTCAACGTTGAGATACGACCGCCGATCGGAAAGACTTCAGCGCAGCACATGCAGGCAGGCGCCGCTGCCCAGGTGGAAGGGAGAGGCGCGGGTGGTGGAGAGAGCTCTGAAGACGGCGACGGCGACACAGCCAGCCAGCCGGGGCCGTTCGAGATCACCTATCTACAAGCGGTGTGTGTGGCTCGGGGTATCGTGCATAGGAGAAAGGGATTCGCTCTTCCGCTTCTTCTCTTCTCTTCTCCTCCCATCCTTCTTCTCCCAATTCTCCACTCCCCTCCTCTTCTCTCATCGTCTTCGTTCTCCTCCTCCTCGTCCTCCTCTTCTTCTCCTTGAAGCGCCACATCGTTCGAAAGATGGAAGGGAGAAAAAAAAAAAAAAGAGTCGCACCACACGATCGGCCCCCGCTCACCAAGTGCCAGCAATCAGGATCACCAGGCCAGTTCGAGACATGGAAATGATCACTTCCCCCTCCATCCGACGTGGCTCTGCGACGAGTCCAATTGGATGTCGCGGAACGCGGACGTCTGCGTTTGGATGGGCGAGTGCGACAGCATCTGAACGTACATATCATGCGGTGCGTGGGGAGTGGTTTCCCCTCCTCCTCCCTGGGGGTGGAAGGCGCGTTTGTCTTGGGATGTGGCGACGCACCGGGGACTTTCCCTGCGCCGTCAGCTGAAGGAAACTGCAACCCTTGATCCGCAACCCACCAGCCAGTCATGATCCCTGACCCACGATGGTTTGTGCGGCTTCCGATCAAAGTAGCGCGCTTTTTCAGCTGAACGGGCGTCGCAAGGATCCGAGGTGGAGCACCTGCGATGCATAACATTGTGAGGTCACATTCCAGCTGAAAGGGCCAATCACTGCTGGCCCGGGTGCGACGGAAGCGAGTGCTGTCGGAGGTGGGCGGGGACAATGGCCTTTGTCTGCTCATGTTCACTCACTCGCTCTCCAGGCGCCAGAGAGCCCCCGCAATTATCCTGACGGCCAATGAGCCAGAGCTAGCAGGGCCGGATATGGCCCTCTAGACCCGTGCTGCTGCATATCTTCAAACTCAGGGGAAACCACCGCGAAGCTTGCCAGACCCGCCTCTCCGCCCGTGGCGAGCGCGGAGGAGAATGAAAGATGGTATCCAGAAGCGCCCTCGAGCGGCTTCCATCTCGCCCTTGATCCTCCTCACCTGCAAAAACAACGATATCCAACGGCTCTCGAGCGCAGGTGTTGCGAGGAACGGGGGGGGGGGGGGGGGGGGGGGGGGGGGGGGGGGGGGGGGGGGGGGGGGGGGGGGGGGGGGGGGGCGGGG
>Ga0307516_10000766_pt1 | contig 43805 bp, 50 predicted proteins | sample 19_EM_MG_FD_203310 | JGI IMG/M metagenome (GOLD analysis project Ga0307516, IMG submission 203310) | Populus trichocarpa ectomycorrhiza microbial communities from riparian zone in the Pacific Northwest, United States - 19_EM | ecosystem: Host-associated > Plants > Roots > Unclassified | place... | reverse complement strand
ACGTACGCACTGCAATGTTGGCAGAAGTTCGTGAAAGCAAGGCAACCGAACACGCCCAACCAAAATTGCCCAGATAATCGTGCGTTTCCGTTGGACGCAATAGCTACTGCTGTCACTGCTCTCTCTCAGGTGGGGGCGGGGTTAGGTGGGTTCGAGTGACCCAACCCGCCAGCAGCAATATCGAAGACAGCCATCGCGATCTCGAAAAACTCGAAGAAGCCTGACGACCGCAGGAGGATAAAGTCGGGACCGCAGCGCCCAAAAATTTGACGGATTTCTAACGTGCCTAACCACACACATTACCCACCGCACCGTACCACTCACCCGCCACCAGGAGGCTCACAAGATTCGGACGTACCTAACCACATAGCGCGCCAGTTGCGTATCGGCTTCTCCAGAGCTCGCGATGACCATCGTTCCGACCGAGTCCACCGTTCAGACCGAGTCCACCGGTCAGACCGAGTCCACCGGTCAGACCGAGTCCACCGGTCAGACCGAGTCCACCGTTCAGACCGAGTCCACCGGTCAGACCGAGTCCACCGGTCAGACCGAGCCCACCGGTCAGACCGAGTCCACCGGTCAGACCGAGTCCACCGGTCAGACCGAGCCCACCGGTCAGACCGAGTCCACCGGTCGGACCGAGTATGTGTACATATCCGATGCGCAATCGACATATAACCTGGATCATGGCATAGACCAAGTCGGTTCAGTCGGTACCTCGACGCGCAGTACGTATACTGCCCTGATGGCCCTATTTTTGATTAGCCTCGGGCATCGGCTCTCACGTTGGGAAACTTACAATCTATCAGATGCGACTAGAGGTTCGTCAGATAGCCGTGGCTCGGGTTCGACCCCATCCTTGTTTTCGGATAAGTCGGGAATCTCTAGTCCCGAGAGCACCAACTCCGACAACTATGGCCTTTCCAGGCAAGCCTACAAACCCGGTACAGGGCTAGAGTCGGTCCCCAGAACGGCCCGCATAACGGACATCATAAGCGACCCGATTACACTCAGGGGGGTCGGTAGCCACCTCGAGGGACTTGGCCTCAGAACTCGCGTGGTGAGGATTATAGTGACCATTGCCGGACGGTGTCGATTATTATTGCTGACCAAAAGTGTGGCGCGTAGATGGAAAAAAGGACAAATAAATAAGCATTCTCGTGCGCGGATCGGTGCATTCTATGCGTATACGGATACCGGATGGTATATGTTTCGGACCTGGTGGAAACGGTTTTTTTAAATCACAATCGCTGCTATTTTGTCGCTCCTTTGTCTTTGGGATTTTTTTTCTTTCCGTCAGAGAGTCGGTAGCAAGCTGGGGGTTTTCTTTCTCTCTTCCTCTCTCCTTTTTTTTTTGTTTTGTTATTTGCCTTTTCATACCAACGACTTGGGCGCATTTCTTTTCCTGGAGGAACCCCCACAGCCCGCTTCGATCATGTTACTCGTTTGCTTCCATCCTGCAATACTGTCGTTTTTAAGCCGGTTCGTTCCATTGGAGCCATATATTTGCCTTCCGTTGCCTTCCGTTGTCTTTCGTTGCCTCTCGTTGCTTTTCGTTCTTGGACCAGTCATTCGCATACTCGGAGGGTGAGACTAGCATCGCCGTTGGACTGTGATGAGCGGGAGGGGGAAGGCGGGGGTGCAAAGTCTTAAGGAATGCAAAACGATGTCGTTCTCAACAGTGGGGCAGGCGGGTGGTACGTACGCGTCTGAACTGTGCTCAATGATCCTCTAGACGGCCATCGGCCTGTATGTACAGTGCGCAATGTGCGCAGTAGCAGACTGCACCTTAGCAGGGTTCTAGGCTATGGCTGGTGACTGCGCACACCGATGCCACTACAACCGATGCTCCAGCCTCCAGCGAGAGCATCGACGTGATATATGCCTGGCCGTTGTTGGGATGGCCAACTGAGGTTTAGAATATGGCTGGTGGTGGAACGGGTGCCGGCCTGCTCCAGTTAACGATTGATCGCCGGCCGGGTATGTTGCCCAACTGCCTGTTGCAGTTGTTGCATGCCCCCTGCCGGTTCGCCAGGCAGTGTTGAGTGGACACGGTGAGTGCTGGCCCGCCGCGCGAGCGGTGGCACGTACTAGGACGGAGCATAAAGTCGGGCGCACCTCCATTACGAAATATAAGCGCGAGTCAGCACTAAGCCTCATTTAAAGCGCACTAACACAGATGCAGCGAAGTGAGTGAGTGATAATGATCTAATTGTATGAGCTGCAAAAAGTCGGGCGCACCCCCCATCCGCCTCCCAAACATTAATACCGTGTCGGATTTCCTCCAGCATCAATGACTGCTTGCAACCGCGCAGGCATACTATCTATCAACCCGTCTAAAATTTCCTCGGTGATATGGTCCCGCCAGATATTCTCTATCATGGTTTTCAATGCCTCAATATCCTCCGCCCGTCCCCAAATCTCCCCCAACTCTGTCTCTATTTCCCTCCACACCGATTCGATCGGGTTCAAGTCTGGTGACTGCGCTGGCCATTCCAGAGTTTCCATCCCATTCAATGCCCTATAGCGATTTGAATACCCTTTGTGTCCTGGAGCGTTGTCTTCTTGAACAATTGCCCATCCGTACTCTTCGCAGCACTGGTGCCAAAAGGGGACCAGTGCGGGCTCGAGAACCGTTCGTATATAGGTCACCGCGTCTATCTTCGCTCTGCCTGGGACGTAGACGATTTGAGACTTCGTAGTACCGCAGAAGGCGCCCCAGATCATCTTGGATTTCCTGCCGGAGTGGAAGTTTCCGTCGATGCAGTCGGGGTGATACTCCTCGTCAACTTTGCGGATAACCCAGGGCCGATGCCCAAAGCCGGCTGTCGAGAAGGAGGATTCGTCGGTCCAGATCACCCTCTTCCACTCTTCCTTTGTCCAATGCAGACGTGCCTGGCACCAGGCCACGCGCTTCGTCTTATTCTCGTGGCTGACATTAAACTTCTTCCTTGGAAGCCTCTTGTGATATCCCATATCGTGCATCGCTTTCCTAACGGTACGAGGATCGCATGCATAGCCCAGCTCTAGGCAGATAGCTTCCCAGCTGAGACGTCGAGTATGGGCGTCACGGGTAACAAAGGCTTCAAGGCGGGCTCTCTCTTCTGCATCCAAAATCGGGGGTCTGCCGGTTCTGCTTCGGTTTGACGGTGTGTTGTTGTGCCTCCAGCGCTTGTAGATTTTCGCACACGTCCTTCGATCGATGTTCAAGGTCCTGGCTATCTGTGACCAGTTCCATTTGGCATCATCATACAATGTGATATCCGCATTCGCTCGTCTCGGGTAGTCTCTCTGTGTTTGACCCCTATCGGTGGATTCTCGCGTCGTCCTTTTTGCTTCATGGCTTCGAGCAATGAACGAGTTTTTCGCGTAACGTAACAACCGGAGGACACGTGATGGCGGGCGGACAGTGGATGGCGGACAATGTGAATGGGAAACGGACGCGATATTGATACCTATCTCCTTCACGACATCAACCCCTGACTGCCAAGCGACGACCGGCGGCTACCTATGGGGGGTGGGCCCCAAATACCCTCGTACCCAGTACATAATAGCTATGGTGCCGGACACTTGTACATACGAGGTAGCGCGACCGGGATGTGAGCGCAGAAAACAGCCCCCAACTCCAGCCATAATCCGGATGGCAACCAAAGAAATTGAAAAAAGTAATCTAGTAGAATTATAGAAGAGAAGGTGGAGATTATTTCTGCTAGGTAACTCGGATTTTAAAAAGGACTCGTGGTGGGGGCATTATAACGGGTTGAATTTGTCTGTCATTGTGTGAGAGGGTACATATGATTTGATTAAGCGAAGCGATACCGCTAACTAAAACAGGAAAACCTAAGTGATAACACATGCAATCGAACGTAGATCTATCTACATAAACACCCGCCAGCAGGTACGACGGTGAGACTCGTACCGCTTCTCTGCATATTCTCTCTGCTTCCCATCCAACCCCTCCATATAAAGCATCAAGGTGGAGAGGATTCTGATTCATAGCCAACAGCGTAGATTCATCTTCCTTTTCTTTCTGACCAAAGAACCGGCTCCCATAGGTTCCTCGCAATTTGGCAGTTTCCTTCTCTTGGTTTTTTTTCTTCTGAGAATAATACCATCGCGACTGTGTTGTTTTGCCGGCATTGGTCTTCGAATATCCTTTCAGCTGTCGTTCTGCTTTCGCCCAACCTGAATTGCCCGGTTGATAGAAAAACAAAAACATCATCCTCTGGCTCTGAATCAATGGCAATGCCTTCGCTATCGCTACCAGAAAGCGCGCCTCCTTCCGAACAACTATCAGGAATCTCCGCTGTAGTGCTGATTTTCTGTCTCTTTTTGCTATTTCTAGCATGAGCTGCTGCAGCTTGGCCGGCAATCTTTCTTTCGCTAGAGGGAGGCCTCGTGAAGGAGAGTGGCAGACATTGGATAATGTTCAGCGGCGGTGGGGATCGGTGCGGGGTTGTTGCGTGAAAATTCTCACGGCGCACTAAGGTTTTAAGCGTGGGCACAATATAGCACTCGGTTTCTTGGCGCCGACAGCAAATTTATATTTTTGCCAAGAATGCCAAGACGCTACCTCGTACAAGTGTCCGGCACCATATAATAGCTATGTGCACAAGTTATGCGCGACGGGTAGAAAAGCCCCGGGTACCAGCGGGTGGAATCGCACCACGGGGCCGGCTGTTATCAGAGCGTGCACATCCAGTTGCGGAATGCGCACATTGCCTGCGGGCACACGCACTCACTCGCGCACATATGTGTGTGGATGATTATCACCATAGGCCTGCGAATCCAGAGTGGCCATCCTGTCATACGAGTCCCCAACCGAAACCGAGTTGGGCCAACGGGGAGCGTATTCACTTTTGCACAGTTTGTTTGTTCGCTCGCTTCCTTCCTGCAAATCCGCCAGCGATGACTCTTTCGCGTTGGTGAAGCAAGTCACATCACATGGTTGGGGGAATGAACTCGAGTCTCCGATACGTGTGCACCCATGTGTATTAGATGCGGGAACTTGTCGACCAAACTAGGTGGGTATGGATGGGGAGAGAGACAGATGAAGAGACAGATGAATAGAGACAGATGAATAGAGACAGATGAAGAGAGACAGGTGGATAGAGACAGGTGGATAGAGAAGGGGAGAGATGGAGAGATGGAGAGAAGGGAAGAGACAGTGGAATAGACAGAGGGAGAAGGAGAGAGAGAGAGCCCGGGGAAGCCTTGAATTCCTTACTGTGCGCAACAGACGGGATGAATGTCCTACGCTTTACCGCATTCCTTCCATCGCATGGGACGGATTTTGGTTCGGAAAGTAACACCGGTGTGATGTGCACCGGTGCAGTCCAGCCCAGTCCAGTCCATTCGGACCCGGACTTGCCGTCGGGCAGCGGAGGTGGATGTGGTGATCGCAGTTCAACCGTGCTGTAATCGGCGATGAGTCACCGACAACGACTGCTGCCAGACTGCTGGTGTTGTGGCGCACGTGGGCGGAGATAGCACGGGCAAGGCACGACAGATAGCAAATGCGGTCCCACCGAGCCAGCTCTTCTTTGGGGTGCCATAGGCCGTGGAGCACACGAAGCCTGCCGTCTGGAAGCGGCGGTCTGGCTCACGGTATCCCGCGGCCGAATTCTCGGGCAGGTCCCCGGCGACTCCCGGATGGCATGTAGCTGGGCGATGTCCCCCGAGCAAGCAGTAGATGCGCTGGCTGTGGTCGGCAGGTGACCAGTGTGGCGGTGTGGCGGTGAGCCCGCCACGGTAGGGGGGGCCAAGAACGGGGGTTTCGAACGGCCGGACTGGCTGTCTGTCTATCTATCATTAGAACAGTCCGTCCGGCCGAGTGCTTTTTTTTTCTCGTGGCAGGGTGACTGTGTCGGTTGCAAAGCGAGCCTTTCCGCCCTTGGCCGGATTCACGATCCCCGGATACGAGGCGACCGTCCAGTCCGGTCTGCGCCGCGGACGCCTGGCGCTGGACGCTGGACGCTGGATTTGCCGCCCCAGCCCCGGCGTCCATGGCCTGTGTCTGCACCGCTGGCACCGCGCTGCCCCTCGCTGGCTGCTGCGACGCCAGTCGGGGCCTGTCTACATACATTCTACATGTCCGTCCCGCGTCCGCCACACCCGCGAGCCAGTGGCCGGGCGGCGAGTGCTCCAGCTGTCTCACCGCCGCCATCTGCCCAGGATCGCCATGCGAGTGCGATACGACGCCGGCCGGCCAATCGCACGCAGCAGCTGCCTGCGCCCCGCACCGCCGACGGCTCCCCGGTGCCGGCAGTCGGGTGCTCGCTGGCCCGGCCGATAGAGCCATGCGCTCGTCTTCCGCCCGGGCGGCGGGGGAAGGGCGGGGAAGCTGACGCTACGGGGGTCTGGCCCTGGCACACGCCGGATCGCCGGACGGTGTCGCCGGCACACGCGTCGTTCCTGCACATCCGCATCGCACCCGGCATGCATTTCCGCACGTTCTTTTTTTTGCGGCTTCCGGTACGGGCCTCGGCAGCTATCGCACGACTGCCTGCCTGGGCCTCGTATCTCGGTTGCCGTGGATACATGTCCGTCCGTCGTCCGTCCGTCGTCCGTCCGCCGTCCGTCCCCCCACCGCAACTCGCCGTTGCGGGGACAGCCCTCGTGTCGCAGCGAGCAGCGCAAAAGCCATCACGGCCTCAACGACGGCCCCGGGCATGGCTATTTGTGGAGCGAAAAGTGTCTTAGCGCAGGGCTGAGCCTGGTCGTCTGGAGAACGAGCTAGCGAGAGGTTATTCTTCGCTTCGTCGTCGGCGGCGGCGCTATATATAGCTTTCGCTGTCCGCCGTCGCGATGGCCATCCATCCATCCATGTCCCTCCTCGATATCTATAGACAGCCCGCTCTTGCCCGTGGGCGCGCAGTTGCTGCTGCGTCTTCCGCGGCGCTGCTCGTCGCGTGGCGACTGGCTCGATGGAGCGGGCAGCCTGGCGGCGGGCCATCTGCCGCCGTGACGGCCCTGCGCTGCGGACGTGGCGCGGAAGACGATCGCCACGAATACGAGCCTGCGCGCCCGGCTCTGCTCTCGGCAATCTCCAGCGCTGCCGGCGACCCGGCCCTGTGTCCGCCCGCGACGACAAGTCCGCCCCAGCGAGGGCACTGCCTGGTGCGCTGCCCACCGAGCATCTACATACACCCTCGAGCTACATATCTGCGTCCGCTGCGCTTACTGCACATGCATACATAGTCTACCTGCGCTGTGGCTCCTCGATCTGCAGCGACGTGCGAGTTGCGTGCACGGTGCGGCGTGACACCAATCATGCCGCAGCGCGCCGCGACTGCGGTCCACCCATGTCCCTGTTCTTCGTCCAGCGAGCGAACCGCAGCCCAGCCCAGCCCAGCATGGTATGTATGGAGAGTATGTACCTGTCTGACTCCGCTTGCCTGCTTGGCTGCTGCTGGACGGTGCTGCTGATCGCTCCGCTCCGCTCTGCTTGCGTGTGGCCTGGGGCTGTGTCCGCAGGCAGCATCCGGTATATCTCTCGGGCGATCCCGCAGCCCGGTTCTCGCTCTCTCTCTCGCTCTCTCTCTCGCTCTCTCTCTCGCTCTCTCTCTCTCTCTTGCTGGAGAAATGCTTGCTGAGCGGCTCTCGCCATCCAGCTCGTCCATGAAAACAGAGCGGACAAATCTCTCGCAAGAATGCCGATCCAGCGCCCGCAGTCAGACCTCATTCAGCCCTACATCGATCTCTGGGAGAGCGTGTCGGTGGGTCGCCATACCGGCGCCGCCGCCGATGCCGACTCCGCAGCCGCCCGCCCTCCGACTCCGCCGCCGAAGCCGAAGGAACTCCTACAGCAGCAGCAGCAGCAGCAGCAGCACGCCGCGCCGATGCTCCGCGGGAGACCCCCGCGGCTGCATCACACCGGAACGTTTGGGCACCGGGAGCGACGGAGAGCCGGCAACGACAAGGACATGGTACAGGTCGTCGGAGGCAAGTCCGCAGGCTTCCGCGCACTTGACGTCCAGTTGGACGACGCCGTCGAAGTCGGCGCCCAAGACGATAGGCCGCCGCCCGCAGTTCCGCAAGCCGTCAGCTACACATCCATATTCGCCACCAGCCCTACTTACGCCGCCGTGTTCGCCGCGGATCCAAACGCCTCGGTGCTGGAGCTGGCGAAGCCGGACAAGAGGGAGGATGTGCCGCCGTCGGAAAAGCTGCCGTTCACGCCCGACGAACTGTGGAACTTCCACCGGCCGCGAACCCCTCTCCCACCGGTTCCGACCGCGGCCTCGAGCGCCCCCCGCCGCAAGTCGGCTGTTCACCAACTCGATCCGGTTTCGGTCGCGGATTTCGACTTCTATGGGTACCCGCCGTTCGTGCGTGCGCCCGCGACGTCGCCGCGAACCAGCAGGTCCGACGAGCCCTTATCGCCGACTTCGACCACTCCCTTGAGCTCGACGGGATCCTACGAGTCGGCCGCAACCTCCGTCTCCCAGGGCCCGTGCTGCGCCGGCGCGGACGGCGCGCCGGTCAGCACAAAGGCCGCGAAGATGCTCGGGATCGATCCGTCGTCGCGGATAATCGCCAACCGGGTGTCCGCTCCGGCGTCGGGGCTCATGGCCGAGCTCCCTGACCGCTACAATTCGCACCGCACGCGGTCGTCGTCGGCGCCGGCTTTCCCCGCCGTGTCGCTGCAGAAGTACGCCACGGTGACGCGAACGCCGTCGGCCCCCACTGCGGCCGCCAAGCCTCCGCCGCCGCCCGCACCGTCGCGCGCAAAGACCCCGTACGACGCCGCCCGGGACGCGAAGCAGATCTGGAACGCACTCTACGGCGACCCCAACATCGACGAGGACGCGCTCTCGACCACGCTGGTGGAGCTGACGCGCGGCTCGCGCGAGAAGCTCCCGCGCTGCAAGCGCAAGTACAAGGAGCTCTTTGGCGAGGAGATGGTGGTGGACGTGCGCGCCGAAACGACGCTGCACTACCGCACGACGCTGACGCGGCTGATCGCTGGCCCTTACGAGGCCGAGGCCCAGGCGCTGAAGCAGAACGAGTCCACGTTCTTCATGGACGACAAGATCGTCGCCGAGGTGCTCTTCGGCAAAAACCCAGACGAGATCAGGGGTATCAAGTGGCACTTTGAACAGCTGCACGGAATCTCCCTCCAGGAGGCGCTCGAGAACCTGTACATCGCCGACCCCGCGCCGTCGGGATCCGTCTTCGACACCGCCGGACCGTCCACATCGTTCGGTAGGGCGTGCATCCGGGTGCTGCGCGCGGACCGCCAGGTCGAGACGTTCGAGTCGCTGTCGCAGCTGAGCGACGAGAAGATGATGAAGCGGGAGCATCGCCTGAACTCGGACGTCGAGAATCTGTACAAGACGCACCCGCAGCGGCGGGTATCGAACAAGTATCTCAACCAGGACCTGCTGCTGGAGCTGGTCATACGGCGGAGCGATCTGTATCTGGGGGAGCTGTGCAGGATGTTCCAGGAGCGACACGGGATCCAGCTCGCGGAGCTGGCGCTGGCGAAGGACAGGACGAAAATGATCTCGGGATCGTACTACCCGGTCAGCCTGGTATGTCCAGTCCAGTCCATTTTCCGTTCACCCTTGCCCCGAAACGGGATAGCTAACACTGTCTTTCTCTTCTTCAGGGCTACGCGGTGGCACACGTACTCAAGGGTGCGACGAACAAGCCGCACCGTGACGCGAAGCTGCTGGCGGACTCGATGAAGGGCCTCTGCAAGAACGACGCACGGCTGATCTCGCGGCTGATTCGCGTGCACTACGATCCGGACCCGCGGCACATGCTGTTCGTGAAGGAGATCTACCAGCAGCGGTACGGCAGGCGGCTCTCGGAGAAGGTGTGGAAGCACACCAAGGGCACGTACCGGGTCTTGCTGCTCAAGCTCCTTGAGGGACGGAGTGATCTGCTGAACGATGATCTCTTTTGATGCGGCTTGTGCCTTGCGTCTTGTTATTTATTTCCTGGTTTTTTGTTTCTTCTTTTCTTTTTGTACAAATTCCCAATCCGAGAATATGGAGAGGGCGAGCTCAGGGTTTTTCTACAGGCACAGATCTTCAAACACGGAGCACGCCCATTGGTCCGGTCGGGGCCCGTCCGCATGCATAAGTCAAGCATGACGTTTTCCCTGATCAACTTCCTACATACATATCTAGTACGGTTGCCTGCAGCCGTCACCGCCTCATCAGCAGGGTCGGCCCGACCGCCACCTTTCGTATGACGCAACGGAAAAGGTCTCCGAATTTCTCTGACTATGAAATGGGCTGTCTTTTTTTCCTTGCTTTTTTTTCTCCCCCACCGTTCTTATTTCTTCCGCACAATTATCGTCCCATTACGTCTCGACTACCAGGGGGAAGAAGTTACTGCCGCAACGACGACGAGGAAGAAGGTAAAAATCATGCGGAAAATCGTACCACGGACTGCAGCAGCGATCGCTTTTTGCTAGGAGAACATGATTCGACACCTCGGGCTCGTGCGCACCCCACGCACGCTTACACATGACGGACGGACGGACGGGACGGGATTAGTAACTGGCCAATGTACAACCTTTCGATGTTCTGTCATCAGGGGACGGGGGGACGGGAAGGGACGAAGGGACGGAGGGATGGAGGGATGGAGGGATGGAGGGGAACGGATGGGATGACGGTGACAGAGGGCGTGGGGCACGATGGGGAGGCGAGAGACAAGGGAGTATAAAGACCATGCCCTCGGAGCGGGGACTCACCGATTCCCGCCCATCTATTCCCACCTATCTATTCCCACCTATCTATTCCCACCTATCTATTCCCACCTATCTATTCCCACCTATCTATTCCCACCTATCTATTCCCACCTATCTATTCCCTCCAGAGACCATTCCAATCTCCCTCCAGAGACCATTCCATTGCACTCACACACCTTCAAACACACACAACGCACACACACACACAGACACCCAAGATGAGTAAGGGAATGCAGCACATCTCGGCGTCGTCGCTGTCGGACCTGCCGACACGGATCAGCTACCTGCGCTCGTTCATCGAGTTCAGCGCGGCGGACGCGGCGACGCTGCACGCGAGCCGCGACGTGGTTGCGCCGCTGGTGCCGGTGGTCGTGGACACGGTATACACGAAGCTGCTGTCGTTCGACATCACGGCGCGGGCGTTCGTGCCGCGCCAGACGGGATACGCGGGCGAGGCGCCCGCGTCGCTGGCGGACCTGTCGCACGATCATCCGCAGATCCGGTTCCGCAAGGACTTCCTCGCCCGCTACCTCGTCAAGCTCGTCTCCATGGACTATGACGACATCAGCAGCTGGGAGTACCTCGACAAGGTCGGGCTGATGCACACCGGCCAGGCCGGCTTCGCCCATCGGTCGGTCCCCCCCCCCCCCCTCCCCCCTTCACAAAGCTGGAACGGGCAGCGCTGATGCAGGGGTCCAAAAAAAAAGAGCGAAGAGACCGGCGCTCAGGGTTGAGTACACGCACTGCGCCATCCTGCTGGGCTACGTCGAGGACATCCTCGTCAACGCGGTGATGGGACATCCGGACCTCGACAACGACACCAAGACCGCCGTGCTTCGGGCCGTGAACAAGGTTCGTCTCCTCCCTAGCGCCACCGAGACGGCGCTAGTGCTAATGCGTCTCAATGTGTGCAGCTGCTCTGGATCCAGAACGATCTGTTCGCGCGGCATTACATCGCCGATGCCGAGGCGAAGAATGCCCTGCTCGGGCACGAAATGATCGCGAAGGCGATGGCGGCACTGGGATTGGTGGCCGCCGGCGCGGGGTTGATGCGTCTGTTGGCGCCGGCGCTCTCGTAGGAGGAGAGGGACTGGGTAAGGTAGGGGTGGCGTTTTCTGTGACTTGTGAACCGGAGCTCGAGCGGGCTTGGAATATTTTTTTTTGGCGTGGGTCGTGGTGGTTTATTAAATACTCTTCTCACTCGATATGCAACCCGTAAATCAGAATAGAACACTGATAATTCCTATTCACTCCGACCGCACCCATAGATGTTCGCCATCGCCACTCATAGTGGGCCGTTCCAGGCGGTGCTGGACTTTCTCTCGACCACGGACGTGGGCAGGCGGGTGCCGGGGGTGGAGGAGGATGACGCGGTGAGCGCGGTGAGCGCGGTGTCGGAGCTGGAGGTGCGGGAGTGGCTGGAGGAGCAGGGGGCGGGGGCCGAGGAGCAGGACGCCGGGGGGAGCTACCGCTGTTCCTACCCACGCCCGACTTCATGGCGGCGGCAGGCGAGGAGTAGGGGGGACGGGGTGCGCTTTTCCTTTGGTTCTTTCCTGTGTCATTTTCCTTGGGCGCGTCTACTCTTCATTGGGACAGGCCTGGGCGGAGGGCAAAAGGGGTGCTTGCAACGAGCCGCCACTGCGCGGACTGCGGACAGGAAACGGACTGTACATATTCTCGCCATGATCTCCATAGGTCGCATGCGAGTAATGAATAAGCAAAAATAATAATCAAAGTAGGCCGTTCAGAGGTGTGTGTTGCATAGCACGCAACTCGATCGGCCCCGTTTCATCCAGCGCCGCCCCACGTCACATCCCAGTGAGTAACATCATCCCCGAGGGCCGCGTCCTCCCGCTCGAGCATGAGGGCGTCGACGACGTTCCCCAGGTCCGACTCGTCCAGCGCCTTCCACCGGCCGCTCTTGACGGTCCGCAGGGCGTCGAGCCAGCGGGGTGGGAAGCACTCCTCGAGGTGTTCGGGGGCGTCGGAGGCGCTCCTCCCCGCGATGCGAACGAGCGGCGCCGACGCGGGCGAGAGCGCGGCGCCGTCGAGCGGGAGTGCTCGCAGGGGCTGGTGGCCGCTGCTCTTTGTCGCGCCAGCATTATCGATCAGCTCCTGCGCGGCGACGGCGCGGCGGGCGGAGCGGGGCGACAGCTGCGGGCGTGCGGCGCGCCTCGCCAGCGAGTGCACCGCGTTGTCGTGGTGGTGGCGCCGGTGGTGGTGGCGGTGGTGTTTCACCACGCCCCGGCACGACGGCGGCTGCGGCGGGCGGAGTCCGGACCGGCTGCTCTCCGTCTCCCGCGCGCCGCTCCGGACCCGCAGCTGGTGGAATTCCGGCAGGTGGCCCAGCAGCGCCGCCGCCTCTGCCGCCGCTGCCGCGCGCCGCGCCGTCCGCGGTGATAGCCGCGCGCCGTCCGCGCGCGCCGACGACGGAAGCGGCCCTGCAGTCAGCGCCGACGTGTCTACCCGCTGGCGGCAGGCAACGCACGTGGCCGTGAGCGTGCCCCCCGTTGCGGCGTCCACGAGGAAGCGGCCGCCCGGCCCCGTCAGGTCCTGCAGCGACCGCGGGGCCGGCTGGCAGTAACATCGGCTGGCTGTCGCGCCGGGGATGCACAAGCCGCTGTCGCCGCCGCCGTCGGGGACCGCCGGGATGTGCAGTCTCGACTGGTCCATGCTGGCGTCGCCTGCCGAGACACCCTCCCCGTTGCCGAAAAGATCGGAGATCAGCGCGTCGATACCGAAGTCGTCGTCGTCCATTCCGTTGTGGGTCATTGGTGTTACCTCTCTCTCTCGCTCTCTCTCTCTCTCTCACTCCTTTGCTCTCTCACGTGTCGAGCGGAGGACGAGGGGGCGGGGGAGGAGGGGGGGGGGAGAGCATATGTGTGTGTATATATATAAACACGGCCGGGCATATTCGAGTCGACGGTGAAGGAAAAGTCATTCATCTTGCCGCACATCCGAAAACGAACGACAACCTCGTCCCGTCGTCATCAATCGAACATCAATTGCCCACAACTAACAATCACCAGAGCCTACTCCTCCCCGACACCCTCCTCCCCATAACTCGCCTCCACGTCGCCCTCCTCCTCCACGTCCTTGCCCAGGTTCTTCTCCTCCTCCATGCGCTCGGTCAGATAGACGTTGACCCGATCCTGCAGCTGGGCGACGGCCTCGCGTACGGCGGCCAGGTGCGCCGTGTCCGCTCCGTCGCTGGGCTCCTTCGCGATGGTAAACGTTTTGCTGTCCGAAGGCGCCGAAAGAGGGGAGGCGTACACGGCTTCGACCTTGATAGAAGGCATCGTGGTGGCTTTTTTTGGTGTGTTGTGGTGGTGTACAATAGTGCGAGACGTGAAATCAAGATGTTGGGATCCACAACGAGGGGCTTGGCATGACCAGTGCGCGCGTGCTCACGCGGTTCAAATTCAAACCCCCATCCCAATCTGCCCTCCAGTAAACATACAGCTAAATCGTATTCCCATAAAGCCCCATATCCCAATCCCCCATGCGAGTGAAACGAGCGAGAAGAAAGTGCTCGCGCACAAAAGAAATCGTACCATCAAAAAATCCCGCATAAAAAAGCCAGTCCTGCATGAGTAATCGCAAAACACGCATGATATAACAAGCGGTAAAAAAAGTAAAAAAAAAGTAAAAAAAAAGGTGAAATGCGGTAGCACATTCGTATCCCAAATCAAAAAAAAAAAGAGATTCTATAATACACTCTGGAATCATGTTGTCCGCTTCTTCGCACATCCATAGTGCACAACCTGCCTGCTGTTCTCGATGTCAGCCCCGCACCACAGCAATGCACAATGCATTTGTAGAGAGGGCAAACTTACGTCGGCAATCTCCAAATAACGCTCAGCCCCAACCGCTTATGACAGACCGGACACACGCTTTCCTCGGCGACAGTGGCATGGCTGTTTCTAGCGGCCAGAAACTGCTCCTGCACGTCGACGAGGTGACTCTTTCTGAGCGCCGCCATGATCCTGTTCTCGGTCACCTTCGCAGTGGCAGCGCGAATGCGGCTCTCAAAGTAAGTCTTCAGTTCGTGGATTCGGACGTTCTCGGGGATAAGCTTCAGCGCTTCGCTCGCTTCCACCCGGGCGCCGTGACGAGAGAGGATTGCGAGGGCGGGGCCGAGCTGCTGGCTGTAGGGTGCTGGTGGGCGAAGGTAAAGCGAGATGAGGGTGTGGTAGACTCGGTCGACCTCTTCCGAGGCGATGTTGGAATTCTGTTGCACTCTCACGCAGTACGCCTCGGCCTTGTCGTGGTCGTGAAGTCTGAAGACGTAGATCTCGAGTGCGGACTTGTGACGGCCCATCTTGGACAGCACGATCGCCCTGCATTCGTAGTATTCGGGAACGTCTCGCGGCAGCGAACCGAGTACCTTCTCGGCGCGGTACTGGCCCGAGGTCTCGAGGAATCCAAGGAACCGGGCATGCCATTTGCCCTTCTCTTCGTCCGTCAGATCGCCGGCGAGCGCCATGAGGTAGAGCCCAGCGAGTCGCGTGTGGAACTCTGGAGTCTGATCGTGCAATTCCGTGATGATATGCTCAAGATACTGGATGGCGAAATTTTGGTTCTGCTGCTCCAGGTAATCGAGCACTCGAGACCGCGGCAGAGATTCCGAATTACCGGTGTCGCCCACGAATATCTCCATGCCCAGTACCGGCTCGACCTTGAGGGGCCACATCGCAAACTCGAGGATGAGGTCTGTATGCTCCGCCTTCAGCCGCTCGAGATAGGTGACAGTCCTCTGGGGTCCACGGAGACCGGGCGCTTTACTGTCCCCGTCTGCTTGTCCAAAGAACCTCAACAGTTCCAAGGCGTCTCGGTGAAGCTTCTTCCGCTCCAGGAAATCGACCAGCTCTTCGAACTTCCCTTGCTCGCGAAGCTTGTCGCTCACGACGTCCGGGTCGCAGTGGTTCTGGATTCTGACCAACGAGCCGATCAACGCAGGGCGCACGAGCATGTAAGCTCTGAAGAGAGTCGTGTCGACCAATCGGCAAGTCTCCATGAGTTTCTCGATGCGTGCCCGAGCCGGATCCTCGTCCTCCTCGAGGGCACCATCCAGAACCAGGAAAGTGGCCCCCAAAGAATCCTTCTTCGACGCCCCATGGGCGGGTCCAGGAGCCAAGACGGTTAGCGGATCGAGTGGCTGACCTTCGGAATTGAAGTACTTGGTCAACTTTCTCCGCACATCGTTGAGGAAGGTGCCGATCAAGTCCTGCGCCGCTTTCTTCAACTCGTCGCCCTCAAGTGGCCTCGGCGTCTCATCAACTTCGGCATTCTTCTTCGCAGCAATGCTAGCGCTGTCCAGGAGGGAGGCGTTGTCAACGGCAACTCTTCGACTCCCAAAGGAGAAGATGGAAGCGGTTTCACCGTATTTCCTGTTGAACGCAATATTTCTCATTGAGCCGTAGGTATCAACGGTCGGGCTTCGTTTGAGCTCCGGCGTCACAGAGCGCTCCTTTTCTGGCGTTGCATCTCCAGACGAATCCGTCTTTGCATCAGCTTTGGCGGCGGAAGCGTCGCCGCTCGCCCCGTTCTCCTTCTTCGGATCGGCTTCCCCGTTCGGCTTGGAAGTTTCCTCGTCTCCCAGAGGGGAGCCGTTCTCACCGTTCTTGTCGGTACCCCCGTTTTCTGGAGGTTGTTCCTCTTCTTCGCCGTGATCCTCCCTATCCGATCCGTCTTCCTCCTGCTCGGGCCAGATCGAGAGCTCACCAGCGATCGCCGGCGGAAAGAGTTTGATGACCCTCTCGGGTGGCGCGGAGCACGCACCGAACAGCGCCATACTCTCCTCGTACCTCTTTCGTCGGAACAGCTTCTCGGCTTTGAGCATCTGCACCTCCCGCAGCTTTTCGTCCTTGTTCTCCTTGAGCAGTACGCTCTCAAGCGTCTCGATGAGCTGGATCGCTTCGTCCAGCTGCTCGGCGTCCACCAAGTTGTCGATCTGTGTTTCGTAATCCGTCGATTCCATCCTCCACACCTGTGTAGGAGAGGCGACAAAGAACAGCTTGGCGGCATGCTGAAGGGCGACATTCGGTGGCGGCACGTGCAGCGTTGTGACAGCGGGCAGTTTCAGCGACTGCAGCAGTGTTCTCGTCGCCGGATTACGGACCCCGATCTGGTGCTTTGCGGCGTTGAGGGATATCAGGTATGGATACGAATATGCGACGGCGTCTGGTGGCGTCGACCATCGTATAGGCGGCCGTTTGAGCGGCTTGCCGTCGGTATCGATGAAGAGCGTGGACGCTACGACGGTCAGTTCGACCGCGACGAAAACAAACGCGAGCGAGCGACGGCGACGACGGCGGATAATCGGGGAACTTACAGTCCTTCACCAACAAGAGCTCGTCGCCGCCCAATCGCGTACTAAGCGATTTGGACCCCCAGCCTCCCATGCCCACGTAGCTCGCCCAGCCGGCGGGGGCGGCCGCCGACGCCGCCTTGTCGTCGCCGGTCTTGGACGCGCCGTTCGTCGCATCCGAAGGCACGACCTCCTCCACGTGCGCGGTGTCGACATCGACGATGACGAAGCCGCTCGTCAGGCCGACGACGATCTTGTGGCCACTGGCCCAGGTCAGGCTGCGCACGTTCCCGCTGAGGGTGACCTCCTTCCCCTCCTGAAACCCGCCGTCGGCCCACGAGTACAACAGCAGTTTCCGCCTGACGCCGATCGCGAGTTTCGAGACGATGCTCGGGATCTGCGTCTCAGGGTCGCGCTCGACGTTGCTGGTGATGGCGAGCGTCGACGCGCCGCGCGCCTTCGCCAGCGTCTCCGTCAGCGTGAAGTCGTTCAGGTCGTGGATGTGCACGTTGGTGTCGGCGAGCGACACCAGGATCCCCGCCTCCTTGATGCATGCCAGCACCTCGATCTTGCGCCGCGAGAAATTGTCGACGGTCCGCAGCAGCTCGAGCGAGACGTCGGGCGTGTCTGGCGAGATGACGCGGTACACCCGCAGCGCGCCTGTGGAGAGCCCGAGGATAAGCTTGTCACCTGCCGCGAAACGGAGTCAGCATGGGTACACCCCAATTGAGGGATGGGGCCTACCGTAGGCAAGGAGCGAGTCGATCCGGGTCCGATCCTTCGGCGGGAGCTCGAGGATGGAGTGGGCGCTGAAGGCGTTGAGCATGGCTGGCTGGTAAGAAGCCAGCTCCTCTCGTGGAGAGGCTGACTACTCTGGAGGATGCCGCGATTGGATATCAGGTGGGTCGGCTCGGTGATTGGGAGAGCATGGGAAAGGCTGGCTTGCTGGAGCTGCTATGTACTTCTGTTCGTTGATCGATATTAAGGTGTGCTCTGATGGAGCGAGGTGGGATAACTGAGAAAACAGTACGGATGGTCGCACAGACCAGCAGCGACCAACAACAACTCACTGTGCGCCAGGCGTTACGTCGGGCCGCAGATGCCAAGTAATCGACCAATCACAATTGGACATAAAATATCACTCGATTTGTCCGTTTTCAGCGAACATCTGGTATCTAATGTAGCTTTTGTGCCATGATCCAGCCGGGTCGCACGCGATTATCTAACGACAAAATAACAATAAAAACACCTTTTGCTTGGCTTTTATTCCGTCTTCCTGGGCCGGATGCCGGGTCTGGGAATGAGTGAGCAAGCAAGTTGGATCAATGCCCCGTCGATAACACAATAAAACACCCCTTAGATCAGCAGATTGAAAGGCGTCAAACCCCCCAAAAAAACGCAAGTCAAATTGCATACAAAAAAGTAAAGAGCGAAAGTCCTAAAGCCGGAGTGGATCTGACACCCCAAGTTTGAGCCGCTCATTCTTCACCAAAAAAAACATTATTTAGAAAAAGAACTCTATTAGGAGCTTCTATTTCACTCGCTGCGTCGCCTGATAGACTCGGATTTTTGATACACCTTCTGGTGTTGGAGAAAAGACACGGGGGTTTTGGAAGGAATGTCTCTTGTATGGTCGAAATCGGAAAAATCATGACGGTCACTCGGGGTATTTTGTATGCGTTACTAAGCAGAAATGAATGCCACCCCTCCGCGACTAGTTGTCCTCAACTGTAGAGGAAGCAGCAAAAAAAAAACAAAGAGAAAAAGAAAACATGCAGAGAAGCATTGCAAAAGATCAAAACAAAAAAAAAACATGGTAGCGGCCCTTGCAGTCGGCCCCCGGGCTCTCATTCCCCCCTCAACCACGTCTCTCTCCGTAAACGACAACCGTGAACGGACAGACTTTACATTTGAGCCCGCCGCAGCATAAACAATCGACAAGAACATGATGATGATGATGATGATGATATAAATCATGATCAGAAGGGGCCAACCAGACCCACACCCGATAACAAAAAAAATCAAAAAATCCAACAACAAAAAAAGACAACGTTTCCTCCGTCAATTGCCCTTGGCCTGGCGAGCGGGACGCGTGCTTTTTGTTTTTGTTTTTCGTCGCCTAATCGTGGCTGTAGTAGCACCTCTCGTTGATACATTCCTGCCCAAAATTACACTGCTTCTGGGCGGCGAGCCTCCTCATGGCCGCCAGTTCGTCTGGCTTCAACGGGTGTCGGTGTCCAAAGGTGCACTCGTCATCGCCGTAATTGCAGTCTCCCTTCAGGTAGTAGTTATTGCACGGCTTAGGTCGCAGCTGCTTGACCCTCCGGATCGCCTCCAGGATCTGGCTCTCGGAGATCGGCGTCGCCGCCTTAGCGGGCCGCGGCGAGCTATGCGCCACCGACGTCGGGGGCGTGATGGCGGGGGCAGCAGTGGCGACTGCGGCGTAGCTGTTGATCGGAGCGCCGGCCGCCTTTGCGGCAGCGACGGCCGCGGCAGCACCAGCTGGCGTCGGCGATGCCATGCTGAACACTGGGCTCCGCGGCTGCATGTAGACATCGAATTTCTCGGAGCTGAAAACGTCTTCGTATTTAATCCGGTGGTACTGCAGTCCTTCGAACTCCTTTCCGAACGGCGGTCCCTCGAGCAGGTGGATCTTGTCGAGTGCCTCCTTGCCGTCGACCTTCTTCAGCACTCTGGCATAGCCGTTATCGTGACTCGCTCCGAGGATGATGCGGCGGCAATTATAATTCTTCAGGTGCCATTCGAGCTCGCCTTCGGATCACACTCTGTCAGCAATGGTACTTCTCTAGGTGTATTTTTTTTTCTCCCCCGCGTTCTTTGTCTCTCTCTCTCTCTCTCTACGGACGGTTATTCTGGGGTGCAGTGGAGTATATATACTCTTTAACTTCCAATCCGCCATCTCTTTGCCCTCTCCAACATCGACGAAATCGATCTGCTCATGCCTCGGATCGGAGAATCCCTGGGCAAACTCGCGGAAGGTGGTCACATTCGTCGTCAGCTGTTGGGTCTTCATAGCTCGGGAAAGCCCCTCGACGTTTGCGAAAACACGAATAATCGGTTTGAGCTTTGTGTCTTCGAGAACCCGTTTACTGAGACGGTTGGCCGCTTTTTCTCCGCCGATACGGCCTTCTTTGATCAGGTCCCTTCTGAACTGTCCGCCGCGAAGTCCTTGTCAATAAGCACGCGAATCGGTCTCTACCGACGAACGACGACAACGCCGACAACGCCGGGAGCAGGAGCGCATTCGAGGGGCCTTACAGTCATTCCGTCACCATCGACAAGAACCAGAGCGTAATGATTACAAGCCTAGCTTGGAGCATCAGTGTCCCCGCCGACATATCGCGTGTCGCCCCCCCCCCCCTTCCCCCCCAAGCGAGCGAGCACAACTCACCAATTGCTGCGCCCTCGCTTCCACCATTTCCTTCAATTCACTAACTTGCTTCCGGAGCTCGCGATTCTGCTCGTTCGTGTTGAGCAAGTCCAACTGGGAGTTATCGTAGTTCCTCTTAAGCTGTTCTTTCTCTTCTAACAAGTACTGTCGCGAAGATAAGAAGAAGAAAAAAGTGAGCTTCTGGCGCCCCTGAACATTCCCCTCAACCCTTCGCGCCCGCCACTCTCGCATCCTCCCCTCATCTTCCTCGCTGCACATACCTCCATCATGGTAAAAGTACAATCCAACTGGTTCTTTAGGAAGGCCATGCACTCGCGCTGAGTCGGCGTCCCGCCATCGTTGCTGTTCGCGTAGCCGTTCATGGAGGTCCTTATCGCGGACGGCGGCGACTGTGACGGTGGGGCCGCCATAGATACTGTTTTACGGTCGTTTGTGCGTGTGCGCGGGGTGGAAGAAAGCAAGAAGAAATCTCTCTCTCTATCTCTCACTCACTCACACGCCCTCTCTCTCTCTCTCTTGAAGTCCAGGAGTTCTTTGATCAGCTGCCTTGCGATAGGGAGTTTCAGGGGGGGACGGGGGTCGGAGTTGGAGTGGTTCGGGAGGGGAGTAGGTAAGAACAGGAGAGGAAGAGAGAGAATCGTACGTAAGTATGTAGGCGGAAGGCGGAAAAGCCTGCGGATTACTTACGACACTTGCGACAGGGATTGCGATACGAGATGGGGCTGCTGTCGCCCAAAAAAAAAAGCAAACGTGGGTGGAGCAAAAAGGGGTGACTTTCGGAGGGGGGACAGGTTGCTATTTCCGCTTCCCTCTCTCTCTCTCTGGGCGTGTCAAGGAGGAAGCAACAATAAGGTCGAAACTTCAAAACCGATCCAAAAATCTCGCGAAGAGGAGAAACGGAGGGAGGGGGCGGGGCAGCGCGTGATTTATAGTGTGCGCGGGCGTCGCCGGTCCAGAATGTACACTAGGCCCTAGGCATGAGGCAAGTCTCTGCGTAGTCTGTCTACTAGCACTTTGCATCTTTCTTTCTGCTGGACACCTGCATGTACCCGACAGCTGCGGCTGTGGGGCGGAGGCGTGCGGGCGGTCCATAGAGTTTGTAGATAGATATGTATGTATGTATACAGAGGGCCGAGAAATGGCGCGACGTGTTGCTGCAGGATTTGCGGTGCCAGCCGACGGGGGCGGCGCAATGCTCGCGGTCGCATCGCCACGGCCCCGCTGCGCCGCCAGAACGGGCCAATCACGAGCCCGCCGTGCCAGCATCCGCGCCTTGCAGGACTTGCGCGGGCTGAGGCGAATCCGAGAACTCGTGCGCAGCAGCACAGAAGCACAGAAGCACAGAAGCACAGAAGCACGGAACCAGTTGCGTATGTATGATAGACTATGGAGACAGATAGAGTGCCGGCACGGCCCAGCGGGATGGGACGGTGCCCTAGTGCTGTATCTATGTCGTTGCTGCCGTGATTGGGTCCAGCCGAACAACGGCAGGACGGCGTGCCCGGCCAGTGGCCGTCCGCGGATCCGGCTGCGCAGGCGTGTTACGCAGCACCGAGCGCAGCGGGCTCGCCGTCCAACAGACCCCAGGAGGCGCCTTCTCCTCTCCGGCTCCGTGCGGTCACGGCTGCGTTCGCAGAGGCGGCTGCCGCACCGTCACTCCCGCCCATTGGCCGCAGCGCTCGCGTTGCTCCGCGGCCGGGGGTCTTCTCCGCCTTCCCTCCTCCAGTCTCGCCGCGGCAGAGCTTACCAAGCCAGAATCTCACTGCAGTGTTGCCCGCGAGCACATTCGACGCCGGCCTTCGACCCGTTTCTGCGGCGTGGAAGTTGGCTGACGATCGGCATGGATGAGAGTCGTTCGAATGTCCGCATCCAGCGACCTCGGCTCGAGCTGACCTGGCTGTTACACCGCACGCCCTGAATGGCGGGGACGTCTGCTGATCAAGAAAGTGGGGGAGCCCCGACGGTGCCGCCGGTTGCGGTACATAACTACAAGTAGTATCTACAGACTCGAAGGCTGGTGGAGTGGCTCGTCCGCCATGCCGCATTCGTCGGGGGCCGGTTGCCGCTGCTGGTGGAAAAGGTAATAGTTACGTGCAACGAGTGCAAGACGTGGGCACGGATGCGTCTCTTCACGAACTGCCCGGAGATCGTGTCAGCGGCGGGGCGGAACGAACGGAGAAGGGCGGAGTACCGACTCGAAATGCCGGCTGCGAGAGTGTCCAGAGCGAGGCGCCGCAGTGACAACGCTGGGAGCAGGAAGAGAGAGTCAGAGAGGAGGCGAACGACCGCGCTTCTTCCCACGCCTCTTCCTGGCTGCGGCGGAAGGGAAAAAACGAGAGTGGAGGTTGTTCTTTTGTTGTTCTTCACTCCGTCATCCCAGATTTGCTTCCTTGGTGCTGTCTCTATGTAGATATCGTTGGGACAGGGCGGATTGCCGGGTGGGGAAAGTGTGTGTTGCCATGATCTCGACACATGCAATTAACGATCAAACAAAACAAAACAAAACAAAACAAGAAAGGAAAAAAAGAAGAGGTGCATACAGCCGGCTCTCGCACTTCGCCCCGCCTATGTACATTGATTACATATCACAACATCTTCCCCGTCTCTGATCCTGCTGCCATCGCACGAGTCGCCGGCCACTTACGTAACCACTGGCGACGAACGGATTCCTGCCCTATGATGCACGCCCGCCGCCAGCTCCAGGTCTTCCCAGTCGTGTACGCATATAACCAAGCAGCCTGTTGCAGTGTTGGCACATAGTTAGCGCCCATGACTCGATCCTGACGTCCGCTTGCGGCCGGGCGCTGGTGGGAGCATGGCGTTGCACTCGGAAAACGCAGCCGGCAGCACGGCGGGCTCGCGTTTGCGGGGCCGGAGGGTAGTTAGGTTTCTGGCGGGGCGTATGTATCCCGTATGGCGCCAGACCTTGCTTTGAAGACGAGGCTGGGAGATGTGCTCTCCGCTCGGACTGACCTGCTGCCACGTCGATGCTTACTACCACATCGTTTTCGTGGACTCCCACTATATACAGCACTCGCCCAAGCCACACCCGCAGAGCCAAAACACCGCCCAGCATCACTGCTCCCACACGGCCGTCTCCTTCTTGAACTGCTCGACGATCGCCAGCGGCAAACAGGCCGTTCTTGGTCGGGTAGGCGCCGCAGAGGCCCAGCATCCCCTGGGCCCAAGGAGTCTGGATCCGCGCGTGGTAGGCCGGGACCACGCGGGATCCATGCTCGTTCCTGGGACACGCCATGGGGTCGCCGGGCGTGTCGAGCGGCTGCTCGGGGTATCCGGCGACGCCGGTCTCCCTGACCGACTCGGTCAGCATGGCCTTGTAGGCCCGGCGCCCCAGTGGTTGCTGTATCCATCGCGGCCGAGCAGGCGCTCCCGGAAGCTCATGATCACCTCGTCGGAATCATCGCTGAACAGGTGCCATCTCGGAGCTTATGAACGCTTTGTCGGCGTGGATGTGCTGCCGGTTGACGTGGTCTTCTCGGTAGCGGGCGTACTCGGTACGCCCGCGCACGTCCACACGCTCTAGGAACTAGCCCTGGGGGTTTCTGGAGATCTGGCCGCTGGCGCGCAACATCGTGAGGCGGATGAACAAGTTCTCGAGCCCGAGGCCGCCCGTCGGCACGTCGGCGGCGCCGAAACGCTCCGCGAGCACAGACTTGACGTCCGCGACGGCCGAGCCGCCGTGCTCCGGGAAAACCTCTGGATATGTTACAAGGATATCAGAAAGTAAGTAGAATATCTAGATACAAAATATTAGCGTGGAGACAGAAAAAGGCTGGGTGCCATTGTCGATGTGTCTCCATGGCTTCCTTCCGCACCAGAGGTGCGGTCCCGCTGAGGTTACGCTACGAGCCGGAGCCACGAGCGGGGATTCTAGTAATCATGGCTGATGAGATTTCTGTTCGTGATGTTGATGTCGCTGTCATGACTGTGACGGAGAGGGCGTGCTGCTGCTGGTGGTGATCGCCATCCTGTCTCCATGGCTCCTTGCTTGCCCGAAATCATCAAGATCTCATAGATAGCTGATGATCCTACATCCTCTCCCAGCGGCCAAGAACCTAATAGCACATGCCAAACTGCACGCAAATTTGCACACACCCTCGAGAAACAACGGGGTAGCTCGCCTCTGTTGCCCCCGCCCAGGCCCATTGCGGATGAGACGAGAATCATCAGCGTGAGTTTTCTACATAGCCTTCTGTGTAGTTACCTACATCCCAAGTATCGTAGGGCCAGAGTCTCCCCCGTGAGGAAAGTTTCCCTCCATGACGGATCGCACTCCCCACCGGTGGGAACAGGGCCGGTAGATTCTTTAATCACCCTGCGAGGCCGAATCGATGTCTCCGCACTCCACGGCCCGTGTTATCAAGATATCTCACCTGCATGGTAGCTAGCTTACCGGTAGGGCTGAGACATCAGTAGAGAGGCGGGCCACGCCGCGTCTCACCTTACTTTACGCTCACGTTATTAGCCTTAGTTTGCCGTCACAAAGATTAACTATCACTCACGACTCACTAGGAAATCCAACTCCGAACCAAGATCCAGGTATTCGATCATTAAATCATCGCCTATGTTGAAAGAGAGGGAAAGAAAGAAAGACAGGGGCAAAGAATTACACTACATCGCTGCGCCTGGAGTAGATGGTACGAAACCTCGTCTCCGTCCACGTACTAAACTTCAGTTTCAACATCCGGCTCCCTGCCCTTCAACGAGACCTTGCCCTTCAGTTTCTTAGCCCCAAACTTCGCCTCGTCCTTGGCGAACGCGGCCACCCGCATGGGCTTCCACTGCATGAGTCCGCGGTGGCGCCGATGCATGTCTTTCTGGTTGGCCCTGTAATTCTTGATCGCGGCGATGGGGCCAGATGGCTCCTTCTTGCCGCTACTGCCAGCGGCCTGCGGCTCCACGGCGGATGGCGTCGGTGGGGAGGGATCGCAGTATTGCGAGCTGGTAACATGCTGGTATGAATCATCCGTGTCCTCGCGGTCGCTTGAAAAGGTCGAGGTATCGCTGTTTTCGTCGCCGCAGCCGTACGAGTAGTCATGGCGTTCCTCCTCAACGGGTCCCAGAGAGTGTTGGCAATGGCTCTGAGATTGAGAACACCCTTCTTCCGTGAGCTCCTCACGAGCACTCTCGAACACCTGGCGCCAGTTCATGCCGTATTTGTCGGTGTACATCTTCTCGTCGCCCTCTTCGAGCATCCTCTTATCCGTCCTCGCCGGATCTTGACGCATCTCCCTGACGCTCTTCTTGTGCAGCTCGTCCACCACAGGGTTCATCTCCGTGTAGACCGTGTCACCGCGGATACCCTCGCCTCGACAGGCGGCCCAGGTCTCGAACGTCTCGCGAGAGTCATTGTCGGTGGCGAAGCGGTCGTGATCATGGTCCATTCCCGGCTGGAAGCGCGCCTCGAACGTCATTGTGCCGATTTCCCTGACCTCGAGCTTGGGGTGTTCATCTGGACGTTCAACGTAGTTCTGCGTCAGGCGCTGTGGGTTGTCCGTGGTCCAGATTGGAATCGTGATGGTGGTGCGTTCATTGTCAACCAACTTATCAAGCCATACCATCGCATGACAGTTCGGCTTGCGCGAGCCTGAAGAAGTGTAGATGTCGATGACGACGGGACTCATGTAGCGGTGCTTAATCGGCAGTCGGAGTTTTCTGGGCTGCTTGGAGCCAACCGTAGTGTTCCATACCGCACCGGTCTCAGAAGATGTACAGTTCTTTCGGGGTAGCTTGCCCGTCGAACCGCCGGTCCTGAACTTCAGTTTGGCGGACTTGTCGAGCGTCGACGAGATCGTCTCCCCCAAGAACTCAAATGTGCCAACTTCCCAGCCGAGAAGCTGTGGAGGAAGGGATAGCTCCAAACTGCGAAAGAGAACAGAGACGCGGATCTGACCAAAACCGAGCCCACCATCGAGGGGGTACCATCGCGTGACTTCGCTACTGGTTTGGAGGATCTCGGAAAGCTTCAGTGGAACCACTCCGAGGAGAGGGTCATGCTCCCGTTGGCGCTGATCCCGGACCGCAACGGTGACGATAGCTGAGCGCCAATCACGCACGAATCGCTCCGTCCCCGCAAAGAATTGAGGCTTGCTGCTTAGGGCCTTTGTCCTCGTTCGGTAGATCAATTGATCGTCGAGCATGATGGTACAGTAAGCGCTGGGCAGCTTTCCACCCTCTTCTTGCTTGTTCTCGCCGGTCTTCATGCCGGGAGAATACTCTTTGCCGTTCTTGCGGCTGCCATATGTTCCCGTCAAGTCCTTGACCTCCAGGTTCACGATCTGGTGGGCAATGACACTGACGATGCCGGACGGGAAAAGAGGGTCCGGAGGCGTGTGCACGACCGCATCTTCGTGGGCGGTATCAATTGTGCCCTTATCGTCCTGCAGGTCGGGATGGTCTTTGAGCTGGGAAGGGAGGTTGACATCCTTTCCGCTCGTGCGCAGCGCTGGCCTGAGTGCTGTCCTACCAAAGAATCCAACAGACCAGTACAGCTGGCCAGGCATCTCCGTGCCCGACTCCTGTCCAGTGAGGCTCGAAACGCGGCTGTGCATCTTCCCCGGCTCCATCATGAGGTCTTGGATGGGCACTTCGAGCTTTCCCACCATATCGTCGGCCGTGAGTCTGTCGCTATCCCAAAGTTCAATCGACAGGGACTCTCCGGCCTTAATATGCTCGCTCCGGATGAGGATGCCTGTGGACTCGTGCCACCGCGGATTGAGATCATCGACGATGACACGTGTAGAGTACATGGGCTTCCCGTATTTCGAGAATGCAATCGTGATCTATCCCACGACGTTAGCATACGCATAATCGCGCCACCAGCGGAAAACTTGCATATGCATCGCTGCTTCCACGTTTATCCTGCTTGCTGAGTCCGATGGCTTTATCGATGCTGATCCAGAGGACTCCAAGAGCCTCGGTCTCCTTCTTGACGTCGTCGCCCAAGAGCATCTTACCCAGCTCCAAGCTCGCACTTTTCGGCGCAACATACTATCCATCGGTCAGCACTGCTCGGCGCGCCCACGAACCAAAGGGCTCACTTCGTTGGCTGCCGTCGCGATCGATGCGTTGACAAAATTGGAGATCATTGGGAGGTCCAAAATGTTGATTCCTTTCTCCATCATCGGGATGCAGGACACGGAAACTTTCGGGATGCCCATGAGGGTGAAAGTAAGCGTCTTTAGGAACGGCGAGTCCGGAGACAGCTGGAGACGGAAGCGAACGGTACCGATGAGACCCTTTAGTTCCACCCAGATTGCTATTTCCAAATGTCAGCGACTGAGAACAAAGTTCGGCCATAAAACCATCACGTACGCAATGGCACTCCGAATAGCCCCTTGATCCCCGCATAGAATACGATCTGCATGTGCATGTTGCGTGTTTTCCCAGAGACTCCTTTAGACTCGGAGGGAGCAGCGTTATAAGCAAAGGCAACCTCAAGATTGTACACCTCGCCGCCGTCCTCCTCGGCTTTTCTCTGCAATTCGTCTTTGCCATCCCTGGCAGCAGTAGCTGCTTTCTTCAAGTCTGGAACCTCGGAATCCGGAAGAGCTCGTAGAGACAGGATCCGGATCTGATTCTCTCCTTGGGAAATGTCTGCCACACGGACGTTCTCGATGAAGCCCGGCAGCGACATTTGCATCACGTCTTCGATAGTATCCGCAATCGAGACGAACATTTCCGGGCTGACGAGCGACCAAATGAGCCCAATGAGGCTGTTCATCCATTCGACGGATTCAGCTACCAAGCGTCAGTACGGATCGTAAGGTGCAATGGGAATTTCAACATACGGATCAGATTGCTGAGCGCCGTCTCGCCGCGCTTCTTCTCTGACGCCCAATCAACGTTTCTATGCACATTATCAGGTGCGAGGCAATCCAATTCCCAGGGTACAACTCACCTGGCTTCGTCCATGACACGCCTGCACCAGTACCACACTCCCCCCGAGACCGAACCGGCAATCAGAGCCAGCGCCCAAAAAGAACCTCCGCCGAGGAGTTTCCCAAGCACTAGTATAGTCGCAAAGATACCCCCACACAGGAAGATGGCCTTCTGTTCGAAGGACGCGAAAACGGTGTCACTCAAGCTCAATGTCGGCGTGGCGTGGAACAGCACCTAATCCCGCTGTCAGCTCCCATCGTCCAGCGCCTCCAAACCAGACAGCTCACGTTCGTCTTCTCGCCACGGATGGGGACATCGACTGTAGTTCCAGGCTTCACTGGTGCTGGTGGCGCAGTGACATCTTGTTTCTCCTTGTATTCGTCCAACGGCTGGGTCGGGCTAGCGAAGTCATTTTCCTGCCAGTGAATCAGCACCTCCGTTCCAGCATAATATCCCCAATAGAGAAAAAAAATACTCACTGCGACTACCCCCAGTTGGCCTGGTATCGCCGTTTTCGGTACCACAACTCTTGGATTTTCGGCCGTTTTCCGGAAGTCGGCAGTGACATCCTCGATAATGATCTCGTTACCAGTAGTCGGGTCCCTCACGGTCCTCCTGTTTCCGTCTCCCGAGCCCTGGCCTTTCTTCATCGCCTTCGTCTGGTCACGCGCAGTTGGGTGTGTATCCGCCTTTTTGGTCTTTCCTCCACTGTCATCGCCCAGCTCTACTCCTGCTCCTGCTCCTTGCCCTTCTCCCGGCCGCCCTGCATCATGTGGCCGTTCTTCGTACTGCGGTTGCTCCGGCGCCGGCTGTGATTGTGGATCTGGGAAGCGCTCTCGTTGCTCCCTCAAAAAGTCCGCGACTTTTGGGATCGGAGAGTTACCTGAATATGGATGCGTATTCGACATCTTGCGCGATTTGTCTTCTTCACGGTATGTGGGATAATCTACTGGAGGTTTTGAGGGAAATATTGCAGGAGCCTTTGTCATGGGAATTTCGTGTGGGAGCTTGCTGGTGGACGGTCTTGACGTAGGCCAAGACGGAATACCACTGGGTTGAGTGCAACCACTACATCATGGTGACGGGGGAGGGCAAGGAATATCATATGTAGGATGAATATTTACAGTTGGATTCAACTAGCGAGATCGCGATTTAATTCCGCACGTAGCAGGATTCGGCTCGCCCGTGAGACTTTCCTCCAGACTCCAATATGTACGCGATTTACTCCCTCTGCGTAGGTAGACAGCAGCAACCCCCCAGGCATCGTAGTCGAACGATTTAAGCTGAGTAGCCTGTTCCAACTTTCGGCTCCTGGACTCGGGAGTGGGGAGCGGCTTCTCCGCACCTCTAGGAGTGCTCGTGAGTAGAGGTTCTATCCAGTTACAGGCTTGGATTCCGCGCAGGCCCTTGAAGTTGGCAACTGAGCGCAGAGCTCGCCTAGGAGTGGCCACTTTTTCGGCGGAACAGCTAGGATGACCACCATTTTTTGCTTTTTTTTGTTTATTCATTACTCATGCGATCTAGATAGATCATGGCGAGGCATATGCACAGTCCGTCTCCTGTCCGCAGTCCGTGCGTGGCGGCTACCAAGTATGTAGCTAAAAAACGGTTGTGAGTCCACTTTTCTCGAGTGATAGCCTAGCAAACACTCTCCCACGCCGCCGCCAGCAGCACCCAAAATTCGGCACTCCCCTACATGCACATCAATGTATCCAATATGCCTCCTACCGGCGGAAATTCTCCAACCCCGACGGCGAGCGAGATATCTGTGACTCCTCTGAGTTGGCCATGGCTCCGGATTCCGTGCGCCATCAACCTTCTGCGGCTATTCACGTGGGACACCATTTCCGTGCTTCTAGGACTTCAAAGAAACAGATCCTCCATTGGGCTGTGCAGGATGGATTCAAGACGCGCTACCTAAAGCCCAACGGTCAGATCAACACTCTCGTCTGCGTCGAGAAAACCTGCAAATTCAAGGTACGTACGCACTGGAAAAAGATGTCGGAAGGTGTGGAGGTCACAATCGTCAACCCGAACCATATAGTATGTATCGGTGTGCTAGTGGAGAAACTCGAGGCACAGAACCACCAAGCGTTCTTACTCGAAGCGGTTCCCAACAGGGTCTCAACAGTCCGGCCGGGCCAACAGGCTTTTTGGAGACGGACATTTCTTCTCGATTCAATATTCGCATATGACCTGTTGGGATCATGGCGAGCCAGAGAGAAGACTCTCTGGATTGAGGAGGAAAAGAGGAGGATTAGAATCTATTCTAGGGCCCGAGAAGCTCTAAAACAAGCTCTGCTTCTCAAGGCGTCGCGGAACCACCACCACTCCTATGCTTGTTTAATCGTACTCGCATTCAGCCTTTCTAGACTATGGCGGCGTACATTTTATCCTTTTTTTCCCGTCTGCTGTCCGCACGATGGCGGCATATTGCAAGCTCCCCTTTGCCCTCCGCCCAGGTCTGTCCCAAGAAGATGAGATGCGCACTAAGGAAATCACAAAGGGAAGGAAAAGACCGAACGAGAGTGAGAGACGAAAGAAAGAAACAAAAGAGAGCGCGACCCGACCTTTAGTCCTCGTCCGCGGATGCCATGAAGGAGGGCGTGGGTAAGAACAATGGTAGCTCCTCCCCAGCACCCAATTCCCCCGTGGCACCCAGCTCCTCCGCCTCCGCCTCCCTCTCCTCTTCCCGCTCCCGGCGCCCCCGGAGCTCCCACTCGGACACCTCACTCTCCGCGTCTTCCTCAGCCAGTACCCTTCTTCCCACATCCGTCGTGGAGAGGAAGTCTCGTAGCGCCTGGCTGCACCTCCTATCGGCATGAAAGTCACGGATCTTCCACCGGCTCTTCCACCTCCCGGTCTCCTTCTGCACCTCCGCCCCCAGAATCTCCGTTTAGGCCTTCCACTCTGGACACACCTTGAAGAGGTGCTCCCAGCAACTGTACCGTCCGGCCTCTGGCTTTTGGGCATTCTGTATTTGGTCTTGGAGGTCCGGTTCCCAGCCCACTGGCGCGCCTCCACCCACTTCTTCTCTGAGATCTCCCACTTGAGATGCACAAGAGACCCTGGGAGAGGCATCGCACGAGCCTCGCTCTGGTCCAAGTAGTTCAGCCATTCCACCCCGCGGGTGTCTGGCTCCTCTGCCGCAATCTTCGCCCACTCGTCGGCCTTCTCGTTGCCAGCAACTCCCTTGTGCGCCGGGCACCTCCGAATCTCGGTGCTGATACCCGGCCTTGCTCTGCGCAGCGCAGCGATGTGTTTCCTCGCCTGGAGCGCGTATTGCTGACCAAGGCCAGGCTCGTCTGATGCCATCCGCCTGATGGCTGCTTGGCTACTACACCTATGCCGCCGCTATGCGCATGAATCAAACTCACTCAGAGCTTTCGAGACTCTAGCTCGGCGCAGCATCTCCAACTCAAACAACCCCCTTGGCGAGTTTGCATCTGTCATCCCAGGGCAGAGAGAGACTTCATTTATTGCATCCGACCTATCTAGATTCTAGATCACGGCAAATTACACCAATTTTTCACTCGCCGCTCTGACTAGAAGTGAGGGCCCCCATAAGCCAGTGTCTTCCCAGGACAGATCTCGAGATTGGACGGCCCTGTCAGTAGGAGTGATAGTAGAAGAGATGGTTGTCTATTCTAGGACTGACGCCACTGCCCTTGATGAACGTGAGGCACGTCACGTGCTCTGACTAAGCATAACACTTCCCCCCTTACTGCGCTTTCCCAACGCCAGTAAGCCCAAGGAGACAAACGAAAACTCAAACTCCCCACTGGCCTCATTAAAACCTACGCAGTAAAACCCAGTGGGAGAAAAGCTGCTAGGAAAAAGAGTACCAACTCGCTGCAGTTCCGATACATAGAAGCCTTCAACATTTTTTGATGACGTTCCGGTGCAAGAGCCTTCGTCTAGATCTGCATCAGTAGAGACGTAGGCAAATCCGACGATTCCTTGAGTATGAAGCTCTCGACTGTCGCGAAAACGAATATCGATGTGCTTCGTCTTTGCACTTGAAACGCCCGACCAGATATTCTTCAGCGCGCCATTGCTATCGCAGTATATCGGTGGCCTAACAAGTTCGCCGGTAACGTCTTTGTGTAGCCGAACAAGGCATCGGGCCTTGCGTGTTGCTTCAGAACAGGCAACGTATTCCGCTTCGGTGGTCGATGTTGCAACAAGAAGCTGTTTCTTCGATTGCCAGTCTATTGGTCTGCCATATGCGTAAACGACAGTATATCCACCATGAGACTCTCTACCTGCCCCGCCGCCCGCGAAGCCCAAACCGGTGCAACCAAGTAAGACGTCCGCCCCCGCTCCCAATGCCGATCCCCCGGGAAAGACCAATCCAACGCCTGAAGTACCCTTTAGATAGCGGAGAACCCGTTTGTCACGGAGGCAGCCGGACAGAGGTAGTTAGGGGAGTTAGACTAGACGGGCAATGGACCTTGTTACTGTATGCTGAGGGCCGACTGCAGTCGGGTCAGGAATCCAGTAGACAAATGACAAACGAACGAGATACGGGCCAAGACAAACAAGGACGCTTGGTTGTCGGAGGGCCCCGAAGCATCTACATACATATCTACATATGTACTGTGAAGGAAGTACGACAGGGATGGTCCCGCTTACGCACCGAAACTAGTGGACTCACCTAGAACCTAACTACTTAGGTACATAGGTTAACTATGCAAGATACACGCCCAGGATACCGATCTGCTACACAGCGGGTTCATCTTACATCCAAGTCGAGTGAGATGTCATGATGGTATCCTGTTGCCTTTGCAGAGAGCGATCGGCCACCATCACAACAAGACATAAAGAATTGTACTCACGTGTGAGAGTATTGGAAAAAGAAGATGAACAACATCCCCTAAAAACCCTGTTGATCGGAGCAGATATGATGTACATAGCTAGCCAACAACCAACCTACCAGAGAGCTTTCGGCCATCCCGACTACAAAATCGTACACACAGAGAAGAGCACCAGAAAGAGAAGAGGAACAAGATTACTACATTAATCAAGGAGAGGCAGTGAGGCTGTAAGCCAAATCCAGTGGGCATTTCTTTCCGCTACCGCCACCACTACCATCACCACTCTTCTGTAAATACCAACAATCAACGCTCCAATCGATAATCTGACAACAGGAAGTGATCTGCGATGATACGTATGTACATAGCCGACCTGAAACTTCTTGCAAATGGAAGAAAGTGAAAGAAAGTACTGGAATACTCGAGCTGCATCGGAAAGGTCGGTTATGACTAATACTGCATTATAAAAAGGGAACGGCACTACTGGGAGGGGGGCTTTTTTTCCCGTTTAACCATACTCGCATACAGCCTATCCAGACTTTTTTTTTGTTTTTTCATTACTCGCATGCGACCTATAGAGATCATGGCGAGATTATGTACAGTCCAGTTCCTGTCCGCTGTCCGCACATTGGCGGCACGTTGCTAGCACCCCTTTGCCCTCCGCCCAGGCCTATCCCAAGAAGATGTGGAGCGCACCAAGGAGAGTACAGAGGAAAGAGAACAAATGAGAAGGACAAATGAAAAGGTCTGCCCTCGCCGGCGGACGCCATGAAGTCCGGCGTGGGAAGGAACAGTGGTGGTCCCTCCCCATCCGACTCCTCAGCGCCCGCTCCCCGCTCCTCCATCCACTCCCGTACCTCGAGCTCAGACACCGCGCTCACGGCGTCATCCTCCACCCCCAACACCCGCCTCGCCACATCCGTGGCCGAGAGGAAGTCAAGTACCGCCCGGCTGCACCTCCCGTCGGCTAGGAGGTCCCGCACCTTCCGCCGGTCCTTCCACCTCCCAGTCTCCTTCTTCACCTCCGCCCACAGGATCTTCTGCTGTGGCTTCCACTCGGGGCACTCCCTGAAGAGGTGCTCGCACGTACAGCCTATCCAGACTATGGCGGCGTACATTTTGGTCCAGGTTTCCCGTCCGCCGTCCACGCGATGGCGGCTCGTCGCAAGCCCTCCTTTGCCCTCCGCCCAGGCCTGTCATAAAAAGACGACGCTACTGAGGGGGGGACGGGGGCGTGGCGGCAGCGAGCATCCGGGCCAACGCCTCACGCCCTATATTGGCTGCGAGGTGCAGCGGTGTCCGCCCGTAGGCGTCGGCCGCCGAGACGTTGGCGCCTCGATCCAGGAGCAGCCGCGCCAGCGACTCGTTCCCGTTGCGTGCCCCGACGAGCAGCGGCGTCCACCCGTTGCTGACAGCAGCCGAGACGTCGGCGCCTCGATCCAAGAGCAGCCGGGCCACCGCTTCGTTCCCGCTCCATGCCGCGACGAGCAGCGGCGTCCACCCGTCGCGGTCGGCAGCCGAGACGTCGGCGCCTCGTTCCAAGAGCATCCGGGCCACCGCTTCGTACCCTTTCCATGCCGCGACGAGCAGCGGCGTCCACCCGTTGCTGACAGCAGCCGAGACGTCGGCGCCTCGATCCAAGAGCAGCCGGGTGACCGCTTCGTTCCCGTTCCATGCCGCGATGAGCAGCGGCGTCCTACCGTGGCCGTCGGCCGCCGAGGCGTCGGCGCCTCGATCTAGGAGCAGTCGGGCCACCGCTTCGTGCCCGTTCTCGACCGCAACGTGCAACGGCGTCGACCCGTAGCGGTCAGCAGCCGAGACGTCGGCACCTCGATCCAAGAGCAGCAAAGCCACAGCTTCGTGCCCGTTCCGTGCCGCAACGAGCAGCGGCGTTGACCCGTAGCAGCCAGCAGCCGAGGCCGAGGCGCCTCGATCCAAGAGCAGCAAGGCCACCGCTTCGTGCCCGTTCTCGACCGCGACGAGCAGCGGCATCGACCCGTAGCGGTCAGCAGCCGAGGCCGAGGCGCCTCGATCCAAGAGCAGCAAGGCCACCGCTTCATTCCCGTTCCGTGCCGCGGCGAGCAGCGGCGTCCTACCGTGGTCGTCGACCGCCGAGGCGTCGGCGCTTCGATCTAGGAGAACCCGGGCCACCGCTTCGCACCCGCTCTCGACCGCGGCGTGCAACGGCGTCGACCCGTAGCGGTCAGCAGCCGAGGCGTCGGCGCCTTGACCCAAGAGCAGCAAGGCCACCGCTTCCTCCCCGCTCCGTGCCACGTGGTGCAGCGGCGTCGACCCGTAGCGGTCAGCAGCCGAGGCGTCGGCACCTCGATCCAAGAGTAGCAAGGCCACAGCTTCGTGCTCGTTCCGTGCCGCAACGAGCAGCGGCGTTGACCCGTAGCGGTCAGCAGCCGAGGCGTCGGCACCTCGATCCAAGAGCAGCAAGGCCACCGCTTCGCGCCCGTTCTCGACCGCGACGAGCAGCGGTGTCGACCCGTAGCGGTCAGCAGCCGAGGCGTTGGCGCCTCGATCCAAGAGCAGCAAGGCCACCGCTTCCTTCCCGTTCCGTGCCGCGTGGTGCAGCGACGTCGACCCGTAGAGGTCAGCAGCCGAGGCGTCGGCGCCTCGATCCAAGAGCAGCCGGGCCACCGCTTCGTACCCGTTCTTGACCGCGACGAGCAGCGGTATCGACCCGTAGCGGTCGGCAGCCGAGGCGTTGGCGCCTCGATCCAAGAGCAGCCGGGCCACCGCTTCATTCCCGTTCTCGACCGCGACGAGCAGCGGCATCGACCCGTAGCGGCCAGCAGCCGAGGCGCCGGCGCCTCGATCCAAGACTGTTTCACTCCCGTTACGTGCCGCGGCGAGCAGCGGCGTCCTACCGTGGCCGTCGGCCCCCGAGATGCCGACGCCTGCGTTTACCAGATGCTGAGCAATTTCTAGGTCTCCAAACTCGGACGCGCAGAGTAACAATCGGTCTACACAGTCCCTCTGTACAGCCTCGGAAACGAATGTGGTGGGGAACTTCAATTTTATATGGACCGTCCATCCATTTTGGAATTTGGATATTCTGGTAAGCTTCTGCCCTAATCCAAACACACAGACTGTGGAAAGACGGTCCTTCCCCTCTTGCAGTGCTTCTGATCTACTCCAAAAAGTGTCTTCAGAATGCCCGGTTTGAACACGCTGGCAATGATAGGTGATCCAGCGCTGGAATGTAGCTTCTGATACGAAAGTTCCCCATAGGTCAGCCAGGATTTGACAGCTGTCTTTGCAATGACTTAAGTGCCATGGCCAAAATACTGCCGAGTACAGTAAGAGGTGACGATCGTGGTACTGTCCTTCTCGTGTTGTAAGGCTTACGTCATAGTCTTCCCAAGACCTCGACGAGCAAACCAGCGAAAGACAGGTTCTGGCGATTTCGGTATGGGAATCGACCTTGAGTTGCTTGGTCTCCAGGTATTCTTGCACCGAAAGGTGGGCAAACCGGAAAACGTTCAGCCGTTCGTCCAAAATGAGGAGGTTTTGGCAGGCTCTCAACAAATCAGTCGCCCTTACAGCCGTGCATTTGTGGGAAAATCCCCCCTCGCCGTCGATTTCGACCGTGACTGCATCAAGCAACGTTTCCGATCGCAACGGCTCGTAAGAGTACTGGACCCATCGGAAGGCGTTTAGTGCTAATTGAGAAGCGCGACGACTCTGCTTGCAAATGCGGTTGTATATTCCGCCGTACGCATCCGTCAAGGTTTCTGGAAGGACCTTCAGGCTGTCCCTTACATCGTCTGCAAGAACCATGTCGCAGAGCAAGGTAATCTGAAGAGCAGCAAGTTGAAACCTTCATCCAGCCGTCAGCAGTGGTGGCACCTATCTATCAGTAGTTCAGGCGAACTTACATTCCCTTGGATCGCTCACAAAGAACTTGGCATATTTCGTCTTTGAGCGCATTTGGGACATTGCCGTGGAGCAGCTGCTTCTGCTCGATCGTCTCCTGTACCTTCTCAATCACAAACCGATTGATGTCATCGACATTGTCATCAGGTTCCAACTCAATCCTGGGAAACATCTCGAACTGCAGGAGGATATCGGTGTCCATTCGAGTAGTCGCGAAAATCTTGACCAGAGAATTTGATCTTTCCACAACGTGCTTGAGCGCCCGCAGCAATCCCAACCGCATTTCGTGATCGACTTCGTCAAGGGCGTCAATGCAAATCGTCGTCTGAGGATGTACATCCACGAGCTGAACAAGGAGATCCCGGCATTCTTTGAGGGTCAACCGCGAAGAGAGTTGCCCTGTCATCTCCCGGTCCTTGTAAATATTGAGAACCGGCGCGAGGAGCTTGCCTTCGGGCTGAGTCTGCGCAAGCTGCTGGATAAGTGTGCGCAGAATGCTCTCGGGATCTCGGCGACTTTCCTCGGCTCGATTGCAGTAGAAGTACGCCAAATTGGGTTCAGCTGTTAGATTGGGAAGGAACGAGTCAATGACCTGTGATGCAATGTACGTTTTACCGGCTCCAGCTAGACGAACCGGTCAGAAGAGCGCTTCTTCCGGAAGAGGATTACACTTACGGATTCCCCGCAACAGCAACAGCATCGAGTCGGCTGATGCTCTCCAAGTACGGTACTCCTCCTTCTTCACGATCCACTCTCCTGTGCCTTCTAGACGATCATCCCTGATTCGCTTGTGATGATTTGTGTACGGGACCGTGGATATCCATTCCAGGATCTCGGTTCTCTCTAGCTACAGTGTCAGAGAAAATTTGGAGGCTACACAAGCATGTTTCCGATGGTGAGGTGTCGCTTACTCTTGATTCTACCAGAGAGGTCTCGTTAGCCAACCGCAAGATACTGTCGAATTGCTCTTCATCGGATTTCAGATACTTACCCGCCGGAGACGAAGGTGAGCCCACCATAAAATTTTCCTCCTCGAAACTCGAGATGCGTGGAATCCTGGTAGTTCCGTTGGTTCTCTGTGCCCTCACTAGTATCCATGTCGGACTGGCGGAAGTGACAGGCTGATACTGCGTGTTATCGGCCTATGCTTTGGCTGCGACTTGCCGCTGGGTTGATCAAGAAGAGTTGGAGAGTAGAGATGATCGTCCGACTGAAAGGAACCTGGAGTACCTAGATGCAGATCACTCCATAGTCTGGCGATACTGCTGCAAAAGGTTCGCTTGCTCAATAGTTGTTCAGTTCTCGGATATAGTGCGTGGTAACGGAGGGCATATCTAGCGAATACGTTCCCCTCACTGGAGTCTCGCTGCCCCGCTTCGAACGCCCCGCCGCCGAAACACGTGGACGTGCAATATGCATGAGCAGGGAAATTTGGCAGCAATCCTGCAGCTGAGGCGGTAAGCAATGCGCCAATCAAGAGTTCTCGCATCCCACAAAAAAAAAAAGGCGAACCGCCACAGTTGATGCCAGGTACATAATCGAGCCCCGCCGCGCTAGTCTACTTTTAGCCGTTTCATGATATCTTTTTTCACGATAGTTATGTAAGTACTTCTCTTTTTCAGGGGAAGCTTCAGAAGTAACAGCGCTTGCTGCTGGAAAGCTTCGCCAGCATCACTGCCTACATAGCAGCAATGTATACCAGCGAAACACGATTCCCCAACGGCGATCATCTCAATCCATTTCCCAACGACGTAGTACCAGAACCAATCCGATTTTTTGAATGCCTTCGAGATGTAGTACAAGGACGAAATCATTCCTACAAAGAAGGATTCGGCAGTGGTGGCAGAAATGAAGGTGTCTACTTTCAAGCATCGGACTTGTGGGAGAGGCCGCGTGTTTGCAAAATCTTCTGGCGGATGTATGAGTGTTGGAGGAGGAGCTTGCAGATGTGTCTGACAACGATGATAGTATAGAGATAGAGGAAGGAGGAGATCGAAATCCGAGCGGTGTCCGGGTCCAAAGCGGACGCATATACGCGCAACTGGCTGCATCCGAGGATCGAGGAAAACTCGTTGGGTACGATGAGTTTATGTGTAGAGGAACGCCCAGAATCCCCAAAACCCATTGTGGAACAGGATCCTGACATTTGGGAGTGCAACAATCCGGAACGACAACACGCAGTCGGCACCGCCTACATCTAGGGATCACTTATAGCCCTTACTCGACATAACTGGATCAAAACTGGCTGAGTTCAATGGGTTTACGTGCATCTATGTTTAAAAAAATTGGGGCCACGCTAGTGATTAATAAATCACGCTAGCCGTTTCAGCCTAGCGGGGCTCGACTACCTGCCACCCACTCTAACCTAACCATCGTGCCAGCCCAGACAACAAGCAGTCAACCAATAATGTCAGACGGCGATAACTACATACTAGCTACATACATATGATCCCTTATGTATGCACTACTCAATTCCGCCCGCCCAGAACCTGGAAACCCACTCACGGTTCCAAGAAACCCCAACTTGCAATTCCACCGATTCTCCTCCGATCACCAGAATTTTTTAGATAATACCGTTCCTCTTCTCTTTCCGATTCTCTTTGTGTGCACGATTCTCTATCTGTTGGGATGGCCGATCGCTCCCCGTAAAACTAATAGGACGGTAGGCATCATGAGTTCTCACTTGTCTGCCGGCCGGACTGTTGAATTATTATTTTTTGGTGCGGCTCCCCCCTGCATACATCATACATGAGGGATGTGCTCTGGTTGCTGTGCGGGCGATCGACTTACGGCTCTCCACGGAGTCGCTTGATGGAATTTTTCCTCACACTATCTAGCACTGGTGTTGGCCCGCGAGCGCCCCGCCGGCCGGACTATGTAGGCCAACACAGTCCCCACTTGGCTGGACTGGATTATCAGAAAGCCTGGACCGTCCCCAAAGCTCGGGGGCTGGTTGGGCTACTGAGACCCCTGGTTCCCAAAGTTATGACAGTACACAAGACGTCAGCTGCTGCGGAGGTCATCCGATCAATAAACACCACTATGCACAAGCGATCACCTACCATGCCGCCCATGACACTGCAGAGCAATGGCATTAACGTTGAACGCGCCGAGTTCCGACTCCTAACAGATTACGCGAACACCATGCACAAGCCGGATCCTGATATCTAGCCACTATGATCTGAGTACCAACTCTGATACTCACCGGTTTCAACGGCTTTTCATATGCCCATCAAGTAGCCATACTTGCTTCCGAAATTCTCCTCCCTTCCTCACCTTGGATGGGTGGTACCTCCACGACATTGAAAACTGGGAAGACACAGCGTTGGAGAGCTCCCCGATATTCCGGACCGGGCCACGCCACGTTACGTTGCTCAACCTCTAAAGGCCTTGGTCACTACGCACGTACATGCCGCAAGGCACATAGCTGTACTATGCAGCTGCAGTCTTAGCCTTTCCAAACGGTGCCGAATTGTCGCGAGACACGAATATGTGAGGCGCGACGGCGCGGGTGGGTGTTTTTTGCTTGCTATCACTCGGAAAACGTGGGCTATCCTATAACTATAGGCAACGAAAAAATGCTGGTTCATCCTAGCAATTCCGGCCCATCCAAGGCAAAAGGCGTTTTTTTTTTTAATTTTGTCATTAATCGCGTGCGACCGGTCTAGATCATGGCACACCACGGTTCCGTTGGCCCGATCACATAATTAGCTAAGCCCTGCTGTCTTGACCGAGTTCACCGAGTATTTCCTTGTAGCGCGGACGGATGACGTAACACAGCCAGACAGCCTCGGTTGCGCGGTTCCCAGCGGCATAGCCACCTCAGCTTGAAGCTGCCTTCATCATAACCCCCCCCCCCCCCATCTTCGTCGGAGCTTTCTGTTTCTGTTTCTACTTTCTCTCCATACCGTAAGTTCTCTCGATCGAACCACCTTCAGTCCAGCCATGACGCGCCCGCCGCTTCCTCTCGTGCGAACTCTGTCGCACCCCGCACCGTCGCGGCTGTCGCGGCCACGACGTCATCTGCGGACCTTCACGTCGCTGCCACGGTTCGCGGGCACGTCTGTGCGCATCGTCGAGGTCGGCGCCCGCGACGGCCTGCAGAACGAGAAGACGACGGTCCCGCTCGAGACCAAGCTCGAGCTGCTCTCGCGGCTGAGCAAGACGGGCCTGCGCCACATCGAGGCCGGCAGCTTCGTGTCGCCCAAGTGGGTGCCGCAGATGGCGAACACGTCCGCGATCCTGTCGCACCTGGAGGCGACCAGGGACGACGAGCCGGAGCGGAGGGACATCACGTACTCGTACCTCGTCCCGAACGAGAAGGGGCTCGCCAGCTTCCTCGACGCGGGGCCGGCGCCGGGCGCCGGCAACGAGATCGCCGTGTTCGCGTCTGCGTCCGAGGGGTTCTCGCGCAGCAACCTCAACTGCTCCGTCGCCGAGTCGCTGCGGCGCTTCGCGCCCGTGGTCGAGAGGGCGTGCGCGCGCGGCTTCCGCGTGCGCGGCTACGTCAGCATGGTGATCGCATGTCCGTACTCGGACGCCACGCCGCCGGCCGCTGTCGCCGCCGTCGTCCGCCAGCTGCTGGACATGGGCTGCTACGAGGTCTCGCTCGGCGACACCAACGGCGTCGGCACCCCCGCCACCGTCGCGAAGCTGCTCGCGTGTCTGATCGGCGAGAACGCCATTCCGGCCGAGAAGCTGGCCGCCCACTTCCACGACACCTACGGCCAGGCCATCGTCAACTCGCTCGTCGCGCTCGAGCACGGCATCAGGACGTTCGACGCCAGCGTCAGCGGTCTCGGCGGCTGTCCGTACGCTGCCGGCGCGACCGGGAACGTCGCCACCGAGGACCTGGTGTACTTCCTCGAGGGCACCGGCGTGCACACCGGCGTGGACCTGGAGCAGTTGGCGGGCGTCGGCGAGTGGGTGAGCAAGGCGCTGGGGCGGCGCAACGGGAGCCGCGTCGGCCGCGCGCTGGCGGGGAAGAAGCGTGCGGGGTAGCCGGTGGTGATGCCCGTCGCGGTCGGTTCGCATCTCGTTTGTTTTTTTTTGGTCTGTTTCGCGAGGCGCTAGATGGAGTTGGTGGCAGAGGTTTCTCTATTCGACGCATGGGGCGCATAGCGCACGGTCTTTCTGCATCTGCAATATATTGGGTTCATCTGCCGGCGCCGTCACTCGCGTGCATCAGATGCGCTCTAGTATCTATACATACACAGTTCGCACGCACGGACGGACCGAGTGACATCCTGCCATTCTTCGCTTTTTGTTTCCGTTTCAGGCAACAATGCAGCATGTGTCCAGACCACGGGCTTCCGTCCGCGGTCCCCCGGCCGCGGGGGGGCTCGATGCTGTATGTACCGCCTGCATCCCACCGCTGCAGCCGCCATTGCGCCGTCCGCTTGCCCGAGTGATGGCTCGCACACCCAACTCTTCCTTGCCACACGATGCAGTCCAGCACAGCCGCTCACTCGGCCCGTCCCTGGTCTGACTAGACATGTCATATCGTGCACCATCATCACCGCCTGGAATCGCCATGGTCCAATAGGGCCGCATGCGATCAATGAATCACCATCGCCATCGCCATGATCACCGCCGTGCACTATTTCCATTTCACGCCGCCTGCGGACCGACCGGGCTGGCCCAGCGGAGGGGAGGGGTGGGGTGTCTTGCGCGTGATGGGTCAGATAGATACGGCGCACGCAATTAACAAAAGTACAGTATGTATGTATGTGCGGACTCTGCGCAGGGACTCTGCTATGACTCCCTACTTACAAATGTATCTTCCCCCACAGCGTGCGACGTGTGCTAATTATACACCACTCTACTCATTGCAGCATCCATCTAGATTAGATACATACGTATGTAGGGTACTGCGTCATGCGGATGGGACATCTGACTCCGGCTAAATTCCCCGTGTATAGTATATTATGTATGTATGTATGCATGTATCTGTATCTGTATTGCTGCGCACCCGAGACCTTGTCTGCGCGTCTCTTCTGCGCGTAGGAGAAGCGACAGGCGCCGGATACTTTCTCCCCGCCAGCCCCCCCCCCTACCGCGGCAGCCGGCAGTGCCTGCGCGGGTGCAGTGCGGGCGGCGGCTCGAACGCTGTGCGAGGAAGCCGCGTGGGCGGGGGCTGCAAGGCTGCAGTATCTATCTATCTATCTATGTATCACCGCACGCGGGGCGGCGAATCGCAGCCTGGAGCCTGGAGCCTGGAGGCGGGAGCCGGGAGCCGGGAGCCGGCGAGTACATGCTTACGTGATGCTCCCCTATGTGGGCGTGCTGCAACGAGGACACAGCATATCGTATCTACATCTGTACATACGTACATACATACATACATATGTACATAGGAGCAAGATCGACACCGCAACCACGGATGCCCCTGGCGTCGGATCGGAGGAGAGCGCACCCATCGCCGTCGTCCCGCTTCCCGAGAACCAGATGACAAGCTTGCAGCACGTATATATATGTATATGTATATGTACATATGTAGAATTATTCATATTTACTAGTACATACTATACATATCTGTCTACACGCGCAGCGAGTTCCGCGGCGCCGGACGCCTATCTAACTGGGTAGGTACTATTATGTATCTAGAGTAGGTATGGTACATAGGTAATTATGTGTGTAGCAGCTTTTTTTCTTGGTGCGGGGGCGACTCGGCACCGAAGCGGAAGTCCAGCAACGACAGCGCGCGAAATGAAAGTCCCTCTTTTGAGAAAGTGCGACTTGGGGGGGGGGGGGGGGGGGGGGGGCCAAGCCAACCGC
>Ga0307516_10000765_pt1 | contig 43859 bp, 58 predicted proteins | sample 19_EM_MG_FD_203310 | JGI IMG/M metagenome (GOLD analysis project Ga0307516, IMG submission 203310) | Populus trichocarpa ectomycorrhiza microbial communities from riparian zone in the Pacific Northwest, United States - 19_EM | ecosystem: Host-associated > Plants > Roots > Unclassified | place... | reverse complement strand
TGGGGCAATACCTTGTATGTGACGATACGGCTTCCATCGACCAGTTCATCCGGCTGCGAGTCGATGTGGAACCCGAGCAACGGCATGATTTTTGCAAAGATAATCCAGTAGATGAAACCGCCGACGATGATGCCGGTAGCCACGCCAGGCGTGACGAACGACGGAATTTCCGGTTGCGTGAACGGCGGCCACCAGGTGAGGACGATGATGAACAGGTTGAGCGGTACGTAGATGGCGATGATCGTGAGCATGACCCGCCAAGGGAGCATGTGTGGCTCCCACCGGTGGATACCAGTCTTCCGGTACCGCAGGAATACGACTCCGAGAGAAACGACAACTGTCCGGAGCTGTCAGCAAAAAAAAAAACATCGTGAAACACAGCGTAGCGGGGTGACCGACTTATCATCCAGTTCTGTCCATAGATGAAGAGATCCGTGATCAGGTTGTAAGCAGCGTCGTCCTTGTTGCTTGGAGTGAATATCTATCTCATGGCCCCCATTAGCCCGGAAGAAAGTAAGAGGCAAGGAAAAAAGTCCCTTCAACATTGAAAAGACTTACGATGAAGACAGCGGCAATGAACCAGTGCAGGACCAAAGCGCCGACAGGAGTGTCGTAGTGGCTCTGCCTCGCGAAATACTTTGAGAACGGCAGAATCCTCAGTTTCGCGATCTCCTGCTTCACACGTGCCAGCCCATATGTCGACGACACAAAGTTGCCCATGATGGACAACGCCACCATCACCTTGAACCCGCGCTCGATGAACCAGCCCTCCCCAAAGACTTTGACGAAGAACTTGGCAGCAACCATATCCCCAACCTCCAGCAACTCAGCGTCCGAGAGTACCGTGAAGTATGCAACGTTTGCCAGCACGTACAGCACCGTCGTCAATCCTATGGCCGAGAAGGCGGCAATCTTGAAAACCTTGGACTCGTTGCCTGGCGGTCGGCGCACCTCCGACAGGACATAGTTCGCATTCTCCCACCCCGTGTACGCCCACAGCACACCCAGGATGGCGTTCGAGTATTGCCACATCGACATGGTCCTCGTCACCATGGCGTTGTCCCAGTTCGCGAGGCCGTAAGTGTCTCCCTTCGTGACTCCCTTGCCCCTGCCTCCGGCCATCGCCGCAAACCCAACCAAGATGATGAAGGTAACCAGAGTGACCTTGTAGATTGCAAGGAGGTTGTTGACAAAGATACCCATCTTGCGAGAGAAGATGTGCAGCAGACACACCCCCGTGAGGAGACATAGGGCAAGGAACTTCTGCAAGCGATAGTCGGGGTTGCCGTCGTCGGGCTCGAATGCCTGCAACATCAGCTTCGCGAACGCGATCGTATTCCCGGCGAAATGGGTCAGGAGAATGAAGAGCAATGCGATGACGATGACGGCAAGGTACTTTGGTCGCGGATAGCATTCCTCAACCTGCAAGGCGACCGTTAGCGACTGTTTTTTTTTCTTTCTTTCGTTGCGAGCCTGTACGGCCGGGGGGAGAGAGAGGCCCATACATAGACGACCTCGGCGCCGGAAAATGGTAATGTGATCCCGAGCTCAACATAAATCAACAGTCTAACGGAAGAATTGGATTAGAATCGGGTTCTAGTTTGGATATGCGAAGTCTCCCGCGTTAAAAAGAGAGGAGAAAAAAAAAACAGAAAACAACAGAAGATGGGAACAGATAGGGGATAGAAAAGAGAAAGAAAGAAAAAAAAAGGAGAGAGGGAGGGAAGGGAAGGGGAAAGAAGGGAGTGTCGCGCACCCAGCCAGACTCATGAGTCCACAAGCGACCCACAGGAACAACGCAACGCCTCTGCCACCACAGTTCTCGAGCACCACCGACGGCTTCGCGAACACGCCGGTGCCGATCATCTTGCTGACGATGAGCGCGGCGGTCGAGAAGTAACCGAGCTTCTTCTGCTCGGGCATGGGCGCGTATTCGACGCGGTCGTCGCCGACGTCCTCGTCCGTGAGCCGGGGCGGGCAGCGCAGCTCGACCATGTCCTTACGGCGGTCGAACTCGCCGGACGTGCTCGCGCCGCGCGCGTTCTGGCGCTGGTAGAACGGCGGGAACGCCTCGGCGTCCGTGCTGGCATCGGACCGCACCGACATCAGTTCGACTTCCGACGAGATCCGTCCGCCTCCTCCCCCCGGCATGCTGCTGTTCTGGTTCTAGCGATCGGTGGAAGCGCCGCGGCCGCCGTGGGTGCGAAGCGGGCGGTGGTGGCGGTGGTAGCGGTGGTCGCGGTGGTGGGGTCCGGTCTTCGGTCGCCCTCTGCACGTGGTGGATGCGGTCGTGATGGCGATGGCTGCGGCGGTGACGAAGATGATGATGGCGGTGTCGCTGGAGGAAGAAGAGCCCTGACACGGGCAGAAGGGCATGCAACGGGAGCTATTTTTTTCTTTCTTTTTTCTTCTTTCTCTTTGTAGGTGAAGAGGGAGAGCCGACGGGTACAAGTCGCTGTTAGTGGTATCAGCTATCTATCCAGGTATGTATGCTAGATAGTTTTCGGTCCTGGGCAGGGCTGGCAGGCGGTTGGTCGTATGTAGATGGGAGGATGGATGGGGGTGGGAGGTGGTGGGGACCGTCCGACTTAACTACTCTCGGCTCTCCCGAATAAGCAGTCCGCCGCCGCCCCTCCCCCCTACATATTTATGTAGAGTATGTACAGTATGTATGCCGAGCGAATAGCGGATGGATGGATGCATGGGGAAGGGGATGCGGCTGCCGCTGTCGCCGAGTGCCATATGTGGGAATACCTGGGAACGATGCCCGAGTACGGCCTGGGGCAAGAGTCGCAGACGTGATGGTCCTCCGCACCGCCGCTGCACCTCCCCCAAACCCCATCCGTCGATGTGCATATCCACACATTCCAAAGTTGTTTGATTTCTCCCCAGGTTTAGGAGGAGACATGTTTGGCCTCCCCGACAATGATTGATCCGGGGATCCTGGGAATCATACATATCTAGATTCCCAGCCAAGCCCCTGACCACTCTGGCGCCGTATTACTCAACTGCTCCATGCAGGTGTGAAGAGTAAATCTGTGCGGAGGCCGCGTCTGGAGCAGGGCAGCCGTCCGCAGCCATTTGCCATCCGCCCTTTCCTTTCCCTCTTCCCTCTCCCCCTCCAGCGTCTGCCCAGGTGGCGTGTGCATACACACACGGGCACGAGGTGAGGTGAGTTGCAGTGTAAGAATGAATGCCCGAACCGTGCTCTCGTATGCTACATACATACATACAACATGCATCTACATGCGCAGGGCCAGGATCCCCGTTCTGTGGAGCCCGAGAAAGCGCCGGCCCACACCTGCAACGCCCCCTGCCCCCTGCGGCCATCGTCCGTCCTCCATGTTGAGTGCGTCGCAGAGTGTGTGGCTGACGGTGGCTCGACCCAACCCCGCTCAGGCACGCAGCAAAAAGGAAAAAACAACCTTCTGTCGCGTCGCCGATTGGACGCTTCTCAACGGTGCTGACGGCTGCACGCACTGCACGCGATATCTGTCCTGGCGCACGACGAGAGCCACTTTCTGCTCGCGCTGGCATCGACTGCGGCCAATAGAGCAGCGCTGACGACTTCGGTGCTTGCAGGGCGGGGAAAAGAGGAACGACAGCAATTTGATCCCCACGATCCCATGGCGCGCAGTCGACCGTTGCGTTGGATTGATAGGTCGGCACATATGCACAACTCCTTCGAGGGAGATCACGCTTCGGTACATAAGGCTTTTTTTTCTTTCTTCTCCGCCGTTCGATTCGCGCGAGACCCGCCTGCCCTGTCCTGCCCTGTCCTGCCCTGCCCTGCCCTGCCCTAATTGCAGCCTGCCATCCAGCGTCCAGTGTCGGCGCCAATCTGCGGACGGCCGTCCAGACTCCAACCACCAGCAAACAGACAACGACAACGAGTCTGAGGATTGTGGAGGAACCTGTCAAGTGGAGACTCGAAGCGGGCGCAAGGGAAAGCAGAGTCCGCCTGGTTACTTCGTCGCAGATTTGCTGGTGAATGGGCCACAACGCGAGCCCGTTGGAGCGAGCTAGCCAGGCCAGTTAAGCCCCGGTCAGGTTTGATCGACGGGGGCCGGGGCCAAGACCGACCGTCCGTCCGGCTGCGTTGATGCGTGGTGCGGAGAGACACGGAGATCTAGCTACGCACTCCATCTCCGAGCCGTGCTGTTGTTGTGCTCAGAGGGGGGGGAATCACTTCGCGCTCCCCGTCTGATACCCAACCTGAACGGACGAGTCATCGAGATTCTCCGCATCACACGTCAGTAGCTGGAGAAGGCCGGGGAGAGGGAGGAGGCACGGACGGACAGAACAAAACTCCGCTTCCGCCGAACCCGACAAGGCCCAAGTGCGGACCCCACGGCCGTGCGTACTGAGTAGATATGTCCGCAGGGAAGCCCATAGTGAAGGCGTGAAGTGCGGCCCGCATCGGGACGGAGGACACAGAAAGAGGGAACGTCTTGCCGACGCCGATGCCGTCCGATCCACTTCGATTTCGTGAAGAAGATTGCTGTTGGTCGTCCGTGGTGTCTCGCCGTGCAAGATAGCGGGGGCCCGGACGACGACCGGACGTGGTGGTGGCGTCGGTGCATCCGTACGTACAGCCGTGCACTTTTCCGCGGTGTTGGGGAGCGAGCTCGAACTGTGACGTCTGGGAAGTTCCTTCCGCCCACCGCCGGCTGGCTGGCTGGAGGAGCCGCGCACGGACACGGGCGCGGACATGGTTTGTGCAGAGTATGTATGTAGAGATGTAGTGTATGTATTTGGCTCCGTAGTGTTCTGCTTTACGTAACTCGATCCGGGGCATCAGATGTTCGCTGTGCGCGTAGACGTCCGTCCAACTAGGCACCCCCCCTGCTGCGTCGGCCAGACGCATACTGCACATACATGATTCGTGCGGTCGGTAGTTGTCAGTGCGACGAACTCCGTTCCGCCCAGCTGGGCAGCGATCCATGCACGCGCAGAACTGCGTTACGTACCTGGACTCGCCCTTAGTTACCCGGAGTGCAGAGCACGCGGAGGCTGTCTGAGTGGGGGCAGGCGAGTGCGCCGTGCGGGCACGCCGTGTTCGGCCACTTGGGCTGGCCGAAACGGGGAATGTATGTTTCTGTCCTCGTTGCAGATCACTCGCTCGCAGAACGGGACCACTCTCACTCCTCCCCAACTACGATCAATGATTCATCATCATAATCACCACCCCCTCCATCTCCATCATCACACTCCCCAACTCTTGGCAACTAGTGATAATCATCCCCCGTACGCGAAATAAATTGATGTTCTCTCTCTTATCCCTTCCCCTCCCTCCCCAAACACGCGCACCCCGGATCGCCACCGTCGGTGGGAGAGTCGAGGCAATCCTTCGATGTGTGGACGTGGCGTGTGCGACGCCCGTACCACGCCCGCAATCATCCGCTGTACCCCGTGTGTCCAGTGTGTGTGGTCCCGTCCGCCAGTGGAAAATTCGGACGGTGGCGAGTGCCTATGTAACGCCTCGACTCTGCAGGCATCGCATCAGCTGGACGCGGGACGAAGACGAGGCGAGGAGAAAAGAGAGCCAGTCCAGCGAGCAACTCCAAGTGCTCGTGGCTTGCTTCGTCCCCTTCCCCGCCAATCCCCCACCGTGGACGCATAACTTCTCGTCCCGTCCTCACACATGCCAACTCTCCCCTCAGCCCCTCCGTGTGTGCGGCTATGGTGGGCAATTTGCTCCTCTCTGTCTGCCGACATGCATGCGAGCGAACGAGCGACGCCGGTGCCCGGAGTGTTCCACGATGCAGGCTGGTGCTGATTATAGCACCCGACCCGTTTTCTCGACGACTGGAGCTTTGCTGGCAGTGGGCATGCTGGGACAGTATATTCCTGGTCTGTTCGACCAACACTGGTTGGCTGGTTGGTTGGTTGTTTGGCGGACTCGTGATTGGCCGCCACAGCCTGCCAGCCAAGATGAAACTGTGCTGCTGGTGTGCTTTGTGGGTCTTGGCCTGGTCCGGCATTACGCGGGCCATGCTGCTTTGTGGAAGAGGCGCTCAATTAGTGTACGTACTGATACCTAAGTACTAGGGGGGCGGGGGGACATTCAACTCGAGTGACAGCCTGTACAGCGCAAAGGCCTGTTCGAATTGCGATGGCCTCCGTAAGGTGGGCTGGGCCGGCCAGTGGTACATAGGTATCCGGAGTGGTCTATATGTGTGCTGATTGGCTGTGCTAGATGAGGTCCGGAAGTACTTGTATTCGCAAGGCTGTGTCCTGGTGCCGCGGACGAATAACTAAAGCCCGATATTGCCTGCCTGTTGGCGGGTGGAGCGAGGGCGGCGGCGATCATTGGAAGACACGCTGCGTGGGTGGGGGAGCCTGGGCTTTGTCTTCGACATTCTATGGTACCTACCACCTATGTACTGTGCACGCAGGTTCATCGGCCAGCATTCGGCACTCGGAGCGCGGGATGCGTTGACAAAAGATGTGCGAAGTGGATTGGCGCGGATTGGAGACGACGGAGTGGGGGGAAATGAGGCTATGGCAGGGTTTCTCCGACAGAAATGGTTCTGCTGTCCGAAGATATTGCAAGGGAGCCGTAGGCCGCGGTCGGGGGGATATTGATCCAGCGTTGGGCAGCTGGATTGGTGGTGATCGTGGTCAGGTCCGGTCGACGCTAAGATGGTCGTTTTTCTCTGTGGCCACGTGCGGTGGAGGCCTCCGTCGACTGCGAGCGGCGGATGTAAGCCCGGACATCGACGAGCAATAACACTACCCCGCAAATTAAACCTGCAACTCACAACCGTCCTTGCCAGCCACCCCCTTCTCTTCTCCGTGGCAGTGGGCCGTACCAGCCAAGTACACGCCGGAGCCGGCGCAGTATTTTCGAGGCGTTCCTGACCGAGATCGCATCGCGCGGCTTCGTGGTCGTCGCCAACGGCGAGCCGAACGCCCTGCTTACGCGCACCACCACCGCCGCTATATATGCTTGCGCAGACGCGCGACTGCGCCCGCTTCGCCGGCGCGCGGCGGCTGCCGCGGCAGGGCCGGAGCACAGCGGCTGCGGGTGGACGGGATGCGGGACCGACGCGATTGCAGTGGGCAGCACAAATATGCGCGGTTGCGTCCACTAGCGACTAGCACCGCTTCACTTCACCAACCTATAACCTACCCCTCCAACCCGCCAAATGTATCGCTACCGCAGTCTCCTCGCCACCACCACCGCCAGCAAAATGTTCTCTACAGAAACACAATACGCTGCGGCGGAGCACGTCTTGACGCTCCCCAGCTCGCGGACACATCCGCTTATGCTGTACGGGACCGCCTGGAAGAAGGGCGCCACTGCCAATCTGGTCACGACCGCGCTCGGAGGCGGGTTCAAAGGCGGACGAACCGTCTCCTCACCTACTGGCGTGGGACTGCAATTGACGGGACGACAGGTGTCGACACGGCCTGCCAGCCCGAACACTACCGCGAGGACCTCGTTGGCGACGGGCTGAGGCGATACTTCGCAACAAGCGCAGGTGACCGCCACACGCTGCGTGAGTCCGTCTTCGTCCAGACCAAATTCACACCGCCTGCGGGGTAGCATCTGGGCAACTGTCTGTACGAACTGGCAGGGTCCATCCGAGGGATGGTCTGCGCGTCGGTGTCGGCCAGTCTCTCACACCTCGACACGAGGTACCTCGACTCAGTGCTGCTGCACTCGCCGCTGGAGCGGCATTCGGACAAGCTCGAGGCCTACGGCACCCTCGAGCAGTTCGTCGCGCGCGGCAAGATCCGGCACATCGGCATCTCGAACGTGACGCTGCACGAGCTCGAGCGGCTCTACGACGAGTGCAGCGTCAAAACGGCGATCGTCCAGAACCGCTTCTACCCCAGAAACATGTGGGACGTCAACGTGCGACGGTTCTGCAGGGAGAACGGAATGGTCTGGCGGAGCTTCTGGACGCTCACGGGGAATCCAGATCTGCTGGGCTGCGGCGTCGTACGCCAGGTTGCCGATATATTACTCGGTGGCAACCGTAGGCACGAGGAGGCGCTCTACCTTCTCGTCCTCTCCCTGGGCGCGGCTGGAACAACGGCGGCGGCGTGGCGGTCCTGAACGGCACCACCAGGGAGGCAACAATGAAGAGCGTTTGCGACGCGGCGCGGCTGGTATGCGAGCTGACCGACGACGAAGCGCTGGGATTCAGCCGGCTGACTGGGGAGGACGGCTGCGACTAACTACTAGTGTGTATGTATGTAGGATGCGAGTTCCGTCCGTGTGAGCGGTGCAGCATCGAGAAGAAGCAATTACTTGCGTGCTACGGAGCAGAGCGCCAGCATCCCCATCTGTGCAGTGCCTTTAGCAAGTGACAGTTCTAGCGCCCAGACTCGTTCAGCAACACGTACTTTTTTTTCTGTATCCCGTGCTAGTTATGATGTACGCAAATTGATACAGGAATTGGCTACCCATTGCCACACCAATTGACGTATTTCACCATCTTCTCGGACGCGCAGGCAGCAATCAGGCGGATGGCATCGGACGAACCCGGCCCGGGGCAGCAGTACGCTATCCAGGCGCGGAAGCACATTGTGGCACTGCGACGGGCTCGGCGAGGTATCACCATAGATATCCGGTAGCGCCCGGCCCACAAAGGCATCGCCGGAAACGAGAAAGCTGACGAGTGGGCCAAGATTGCAGCAGAGGAGCCAGACACCCACGGGGTGGAATGGCTGAGCTACTCCGATCGAACGGAAGTGCGGACGATGCCTCTCCCGCGATCCCTCGCCAACCTCAAGCGGGAAATCTCGGAGAAGAAGTGGGCGGAGGTGCGCCAGTGGGCTGGAGGCCGGACCTCCAAAACAAAGCCGTATGCCAAAGAGCCAGAAGCCCGATGGCGCAGTGGCGGGTAGCACCAAGAGGCTCGCTTCGCGGTTCTACCAGGTCAAGACAGGGCACTGTCTATCCGGACAGTACCTCAATTGGACGAAGAACCGATCCACCCCGCAATGTTGGTGGTGCCGGTATCCGACCCAGACCCGAGAGCACCTCTTCAAGGTGTGTACCGAGTGGAAGGCCGAGCAGAAGATCCTGTGGGCGGAGGTGCGGAAGGAGACCGGGAGGTGGAAGGGCAGGTGGAAGGTCCGCGACCTCATGGCGGATGAGAGGTGCGGGCGGGCGGTGCTGGACTTCCTATCCACCACGGATGTGGGAAGGCGGGTGCCGGCCGAGGAAGACGCGGTGAGTGAGGTGTCGGAGGCGGAGGTGCGGGAGTGGTTGGAGGAGCAGAGTGCGGGGGCCGAGGGGTTGGGCGCCGGGGAGGAACTACCACTGTTCCTACCCATGCTGACTTCATGGCGTCCGCAGAAGAGGTCTAGGCGCCTTCCTTCGTTTCTTTCTTTTGTGCACCCTTACCCTTCACGCTCGCTTTCCTTTCGTTTGTAATTTTTCTTGGTGCGAGACACATCTTTTTGGGACAGGCCTGGGCGGAAGGCAAAGGGGCGCTTGCAGGGCCGCCACCGCGCGGACAGCGAACAGGAAACGGACTGTACATAATCTCGCCATGATCTAGATAGGTAGCATGCGAGTAATGATTAAACAAAAAAAAACCCCCCCATTTGACGTATTGGGAAATGGATTGACCAGCCTATGTGGGGCTACTCTGGCAGCTGTCACACATTGACGTTATAGTGGGGTCTATCACGGGATCAGAAGGATAGGTTTCGGTGACGGGAGAACCATGATCCGCCGGGAGAGAGTAAGGACCGGGATGTGCAGTAAAGACCAATACGGTTAGGAATGCCCGAGGCAGCCGTTGAAGGGCCCTGCATAGCGAAAACCCGGATCAGCGAAAGAGTGTTCAACTTGGTCCAGCTCAGCGCCAACCCACTCTCTCGTGGCTATCCACCAATGTTGTGTGGGGAAAATTCTGTTGTCGCTAAGCCTACTTACCGTTTAAACATGCGGTCATTGTACAGAGTCTGTCCTTGTGCTAAAGCATGAAGGAAAAGGAGTCTCGTGACACGGTATCCGAAGGTGTTAGCCACAGAGAGACGACTCGGGATGAGCGAATGCAGATTGTCAGGCTGGAGTGAGAAAGCAGGCCGGGGCTGGGGGGAAATAGCGAAAGAGCTCAAGATTAAATGCACGGCCTCGGCAATTCATCAGCGTTCCCATTTATACCGCACTCTTTCGAATCGAAAACGATCTAGCAAACCCCCCAATCATCGACGCCGCAGGGTAAGCCCCACCTCGAAGCCTTTGTTATCCGTTGAGACGTTGAAAACAATGTTGTCAATTAATTTGGAGGATATACAGAGGATTGGATGGACTGGTGGATGCCATGCCTGCTGGGATGCAAGCGGTGATCGATGCTGGATGGGCGCCGATGCCATGGTAATGGGAGAGGAAAGGGCGGACGCACGATGTGTTCCATTCATGCAAATTGTTCACTAACGATCACTCATTTTTTGTGTTTAGTCCAGTGCTGGAAATTGCGACGGCGGTAAAGATTTTGTGGTGATGGTGTTGCACGGCGAGCTCATCACACTATCATATACTACTCTTTGATCAACTAATCCCGCGCCTCATGTCCGTACCGCGCCGCATTGTGCAGCGGTGTTGTCCCGAAATGTAAACATCTTCTCCATCATGGAAACACTCATTGATACCCCACCGGACCCCATCGAGGCTTTCTCCAAAGACAGTGAAGAGGAAGTCTATTTGTTTCAATGCAGCGCTTATTAAATTTCCCTCCCTAGCATACAGTCAGAATTGCCTAGCGATCCTTTGTAGGGTGCCTCTTACCTCTGAATTGTCATGCACTCGAGTAAGAATTTTCCTAGTCGTGTCAAGTCTAGGGGTAGTTAGTTGTTGTGTCCAGAAGTTACATCTAGCTGTTCGCCATCACCGTCGCCGTCGGCGTCTCCGCATCTCCTTCCAGCCCTGATAATTCTAAATCTTCTCTATCCTGGCGTTCACCTTTACCACCTCTATCCTATCCTAGCGTGCTAAAGTCCGCCCCCATGCCAAGAGTCAGGCGGAACTCCTCAGTGTAATGCTGGAACTTCTGGCATACGCCACACTACAATGACGTCAAATTTCGTCATCCTCCAGCCAGCCGAAACTTCTTGCAGATGGAAGAAAGTGCAAGAGAGCACTAGAACACTCGAGCTGCATCACATGGGTCGGGTTTGACTAACACGCCATGGATTTGTAGAAGTAGCGCCCACAAACAGGGAACATAAGGGGAAACGGAGTTCCTCTAGGAGGGTGGCGTGGTGGTGGTGGCGGCAGCGAGCAGTTGGGCCAGCGAAAAGTGTCCGTTCCGCTCCGCATTGTGCAGCGGTGTCACCCCGTTTCTTGCGGCCGCCGAGACGTCGGCGCCACGCTCCACTAACTAGCAGTCGGGCCAGCGCCTCGTGTCCGTGCTGCGCCGCATAGAGTAGCGGTGTCGTCCCGTCGCTCCACTCTCCAGGAGCAGTCAGGCGCCCCACGGCCCAGTGCTGGTGGCGCCGGTGTCGAAAGTAGAGGAGGGACCACCTCTTCAAGGCGTGTCCTGAGTGGAAGGCCAGCAGGAGATACTGTGGGCGGAGGTGCTGGAGGAAAGCCGGAGGAGGAAACACCGGTTCACAATCTGGGACCTCCTGGCAGATGGGCGGCGCAGTCAGGCGGTGCTGGATTTCCTTTCGTCTACGGACGTGGGAAGGCTAGTGCCATCGGCGGAAGAGATGGATGCGGGAAGCGAGGCGTCAGAGTGGGATCTCCGGGAGCTTCGGGAGCGGGAAGAAGAGAGGGAGGCGGAGACGGAGGCGCTGGGTGCCGGGGGCGGGCTGGGCGGCGGGGCGGAACCCCAGCTGTTCCTACCCACGCCCTCCTTCACGGCATCGGCAGAGGAGGAGTGAGGACGGGTCGCGTTTTTCTCTGTCATTCCCTTTGCCGCCTTTCCCTTTGCCATTTCCTTGGTGCGCGTCATATCTTCTTGGGACAGGCCTGGACGGAGGGCAAAGGGGATCTTGCAACATGTCGCCTCGCGCGAACAGTGGACGGGGAGCCAGGATAAAAGTGCGCGGCCATAGTCTGATAGGCTACATGCGAGTATGAATAAACAAAAAAAATGAGGCTTGTAACGGCTAACAAGTCACCTGGAACTTGCTAAAGAAAGCTCGCTCGCATATTTCGACTGGGAGGAATTATGTTTGCGTGCCACTGCCGTCGTGACTTGCCGCGGGCGAGGCGCTCGTCGGTATAGGGCATCGAGCGGTCCGTCGAGCGATCCAACGAACGAGCCAACAAGAACTCGGTCGGGCGAGCCGTCGGGCAGGCCGGAAAGCGATCCGACGAGCGGGAGGACAACAACAGCAGAGAATCGGCGCATCCGGACGACACCCACTGCGGCGGTCGCGCCGTCGGTGCATATTTTGCCGGGTGGTGGTCGAGGTCAGGCCCGGACGACGCGAAGATGGTCGTTTTCCTTGTGGCCGCGTTCGTCGGCGGTGGAGGCCTCCGTCGACTGCGAGCAGTGGAGATTAGCCCAGCAATGCCGGACATCGATGAGCAATGACGCTACCCCGCAAATTAAACACGCAACTCACGACCGTCCTCGCCAGCCTCCTCCTTCTCTTCTCCACGGCTGGGGCGCAGAGCTCCAGCGGCAGTGGACCGTACCCAGCCAAGCACACGCCGGCGCCGGCGCGGTATTTTCGAGGCGTTCCTGACTGAGATCGTGTCGCGCGGCTTCGTGGTCGTCGCCAACGGCGCGCCGAACGCCCTGCTTACGCGCACCACCACCGCCGCTATGCTCACGCAGACGCGCGACTGCGCCCGCTCCGTAGGCGCGCGACGGCTGCCGCGGTAGGGCTAGAGCACAGCGGCCGTGGGTGGGGCGGGGTGCGGCACTGATGTACCGCACTCGGTGGTGTGCAGTACAAATATGCGCGGTTGCGTCACTGGCGACTAGCACCGCTTCGCTTCACCAACCCAAGCTACTCCAACCCGCCAAATGCATCGCTACCGCAGTCTCCTCACCACCACCACCACCACCACCGCCAGCAAAATGATCTCTACAGAAACACAATCCACTGCGGTGGAGCACGTCTTGACGCTCCCCAGCTCGCGGACACATCCGCTTATGCTGTACGGGACCGCCTGGAAGAAGGGCGCCACTGCCAATCTGGTCACGACCGCGCTCAGAGCCGGGTTCAAAGGTGGATGAACCGTCTCCTCACCTACTGGCGTGGGGCTGCAATTGACAGGACGACAGGTATCGACACGGCCTGCCAGCCGAAGCACTACCGTGAGGACCTCGTCGGCGACGGGCTGAGGCGATACTTCGCGACAAGCGTGGGAGACCACCACACGCTGCGTGAGTCCATCTTCGTCCAGACCAAATTCACACCGCCCGCGGGGCAGCATCTGGGCAACTGTCCGTACGATCCGGCAGGGTCCATCCGAGGGATGGTCTGCGCGTCGGTGTCGACCAGCCTCTCACACCTCGACACGAGGTACCTCGACTCAGTGCTGCTGCACTCGCCGTTGGAGCGGCATTCGGACACGCTCGAGGCCTACGGCGCCCTCGAGCAGTTTGTTGCGAGCGGCAAAATCCGTCATATCGGCATCTCGAACGTGACGCTGCACGAGCTCGAGCGGCTCTACGACGAGTGCAGCGTCAAGCCGGCGATCGTCCAGAACCGCTTCTACCCCGGAAACAAGTGGGACGTCAACGTGCGACGGTTCTGCAGAGAGAAGGGAATGGTCTGGCAAAGCTTCTGGACGCTCACGGGGAATCCAGATCTGCTGGGCTGCGGTGTCGTCCGCCAGGTTGCCGATAGAGTACTCGGCGACGACCGCAGGCGCGAGGAGGCGCTCTACCTCCTTGTTCTCTCACTGGGACGCGGCTGGAACAACGGCGGCGGTGTGGCGGTCCTGAACGGCACCACCAGGGAGGCAGCAATGAAGAGCGATTGCAACGCGGCGCGGCTAGTGTGCGAGCTGACCGACGACGAGGTGCTGGAATTCAGCCGGCTGACCGGGGAGGACGGCTGCGACTACTAGTGTGTATGTATGTAGGATGCGAGTTCCGTCCGTGTGAGCGGTGCAGCATCGAGAAAAAGCAATTGCGTGCTACGGAGCAGAGCGCCAGCATCCCCATCTGCGCTGTGCCTTTAGCAAGTGACAGTTCCAGCGCAGACCCGTTCACCAACACATACTTTTTTCTGTGTCCCGTACTAGTTAATGTATCCGATTAGATACTGGAATTGACTACCCATTGCCACATCAATTGACGTATTAGGAAATGGATTGACCAGCCTGTGTGGGGCTACTCTTGGCAGCTGTCACATTGACGTTACGGTGGGGTCTATCACGGGATCGGAAGGATAGGTTTAGGTGACGAGAGAACCATGATCCGCCGGGAGAGTTCGGAAGTCTAGGCAGCGACCAGGGGTGCGCAGATACGCGGTAGAGTCCAATACGGCCACGAAGGCTTGAGGAAGCAGTATCAGTAAGGTCCGGAGATGTGCAGCAAAGACCAATGCGGCCGTCATGGCCTGATGCAGCCATTGAGGGGCCCTGCATCGTGAAAACCCGGATCAGCGAAAGAGTATTCAACTTGGTCCAGCTCAGCGCCGACCCACTCTCTCGTCGCCATCCACCAATGTTGTGTGGGGAAAATTCTGTTATTGTCAAGCCTACCGTTGGAACATTCGGTCATTGTACAAAGTCTGTCCTTGTGCTAAAGCATGAAGGAAAAAGGAGTCCGTGACACGGTATCCGAAGGTGTTAGCCACAGAAAGACGACTCGGGATGAGCTAATGCAGATTGTCAGGCTGGAGCGAGAAAGCAGGTTCGAGCTGGAGGGAAACAACGAAAGCGCTCACAATCGATCAATGCACGGCCTCGACGATTCATCAGCGTTCCCGTTTATACTGCACTCCTTCGAATCGAAAACCAGTGTTCTACATAGACCAGTCCGGAATAATTTTTGGCAAGGTAGGGTATTGTCTGCGGACGTCGGGATAGGTCTGCGACGACAGCGTTCAATTCGATGAAAAGTCCATTGCGACAACACTGGTGCCAACGACAGCGCCAGTAATTAGATGGGACCCATCAATTCTCTTATATGGGACAAGCATCAGAAGTTGAGACTTTTCTTGTTTTTTTGTTTATTCATTTCTCGCGTGCGACCTCTGGAGATCATGGCGAGATTATGTACAGTCCGTTTCCTGTCCGCTGTCCGCGCAGTGGCGGCACGTTGCTAGCACCCCTTTTACCTCCGCCCAGGCCTGTCCCAAGAAGATGTGAAGCGCCCCAAGGAGATTACGAAAGAAAAGACAAAAGAAAGCGACAAATGAGAACGGAATCTAGCCCTCTCCTGCGGACCCATGAAGTCCGGCGTGGGAAGGAACAGCGGCGGTCCCTCCCCGTCCGGCTCCTCAGCGCTCGCTCCCTGCTCCTCCATCCACTCCCGCACCTCGAGCGCAGACACCGCGATCACGGCGTCATCCTCCTTGAGAAGTTGAGACATTGAAAACAAAGTCTATTGATGTGGAGGATATACAGAGGATTAAATAGACTGGTGGATACCGTGCCTGCTAGGTTGCAAGCGGTGATAGGTGCTGGAGGGGCGCCGATGCCATGGTAATGGGAGGGAGGAAAGGGGGGCGCACGACGTGTTCCGTTGACGCAAAATGTTCACTAACGATCACTCACTTCTTGCACTAAGTCCTGCCCAGTGCTAGAGGTTGGGACGGCGGCAAAGATTTTGAAGCGATGGTGTTGCACGGCGAGCGCATCACCCTGTCATATACTAATCTTTGATCAACTAATCGGTTATGCCCTACATAGTGCAAAGCCGATGTTGAGATGGAACTTGGAAGAGCATGCAAGCGAGCACTAGAACACTCGAGCTGCATCAGATAGGTCGGTTTTAACAAACAGTCCATGTATTTGTAGAAGTAACGTCCACAAACGGGTAAACGTAAAAAGGAAGCGGAGCTCGCCTAGAAGGAGGGTGTGGGGGAGGCGGCAGAGAGCAGCCGGGCCAGCTCCTCGTGTCCGTACAACACCGCACCGTCCAGCGGCATCGTCCCGTGGCTTGCGGCCGTCGATACATCGGCACCACACTCCAGGAGCAGTCGGGCCAGCTCATCGTATCTATTCCACACCGCAACGTGCAGAGGCGTCGTCCCGTCGCTTTCGGCAGCCGAGGGGTCGGCGCCACGCTCCAGGAGCAGTCGGGCCAGCTCTTCGTATCTGTTCCGCACCGCAACGTGCAGAGGCGTTGTCCCGTCGCTTTCGGCAGCCGAGGGGTCGGCGCCACGCTCCAGGAGCAGTCGGGCCAGCTCCTCGTATCTGTTCCGCACCGCAACGTGCAGAGGCGTTGTCCCGTCGCTTTCGGCAGCCGAGGGGTCGGCGCCACGCTCCAGGAGCAGTCGGGCCAGCTCCTCGTATCTGTTCCGCACCGCAACGTGCAGCGGCGTCGCCCCGTCGCTTTCGGCAGCCGAGGGGTCAGCGCCACGCTCCAGGAGCAGTCGGGCCAGCTCCTCGTATCTGTTCCGCACCGCAACGTGCAGAGGCGTTGTCCCATCGCTTTCGGCAGCCGAGGGGTCGGCGCCACGCTCCAGGAGCAGTCGGGCCAGCTCCTCGTATCTGTTCCGCACCGCAACGTGCAGAGGCGTTGTCCCGTCACTTTCGGCAGCCGAGGGGTCGGCGCCACGCTCCAGGAGCAGTCGGGCCAGCTCCTCGTATCTGTTCCGCACCGCAACGTGCAGCGGCGTCGCCCCGTCGCTTTCGGCAGCCGAGGGGTCGGCGCCACGCTCCAGGAGCAGTCGGGCCAGCTCCTCGTATCTGTTCCGCACCGCAACGTGCAGCGGCGTCGTCTCGTCACTTGCGGCTGCCGAGGCGTCAACGCCACGCTCCAGGAGCAGTCGGGCCAGCTCCTCGTATCTGTACTCCACTGCAACATACAGCGGCGTCTTCCCGTCGCTTGCGGCTGCCGATGCGTCGGCGCCACGTTCCAGGAGCAGTCGGGCCAGCTCCTCGTATCCGTTCCGCACCGCAACGTGCAGCGGCGTCGTCCCATGGCTTGCGGCCGCCGATGCGTCGGCGCCACGCTTCAGGAGCAGTCGGGCCAGCTCCTCGTGTCCGTACCGCGCCGCACCGTGCAGAGGCGTCGTCCCGTCGCTTGCGGCCGCCGAGACGTCGGCGCCGGCTTCAAGCAGATGCTGAGCGATAACCAGGTCTCCAAACGTGGACGCGCTGAGCAGCAATCTGTCTATACGGTCCCTCCATACAGACTTGGAAATGGATTTGATGGTGAGCTTCAATTTTAAACGGACCATCCATCCAAATTGGGATTTGAATATGCTGGTAAGCTTCCGCTCTAGTCCAAACACACAGACTGTGGTAAGTAGGTCCCTCTCCTCTTGCTGCAAAGCTTTTGATCTACGCCAAAAAGTGTCTGAAGAACCCAGGGTTTCAACACGATGGCAATGATAGTCAATCCAGCGCTGGAATGTAGCTTGTGATCTGAATGCTTCCCAAAGGCCAGCCAAAATTTGACAGTTGTCTAAGCAACGATTCAAGTGCCATGGCCAAAACACTGCCGCGTATAGAAGGAGGTGACGATCGTCATAACGCCCTTCTTCGGTTGTAAGGGTTGTGTCATAGTCTGTCCAAGACCTCGAAGAACAAACTAGGGAAAGGCAGATTTTGGCAATCTCGGTATGAGAATCGACCTCGAGTTGCTGGGTCTCCATGTATTCTTCCACCGAAACGTGGGCAAACCGGAAAACATTTAGGCGTTCATCGAAAATGAGGAGGTTCTGGCAGGCTTTCAACAAATCAGTCGCCCCTACAGACGTGCAATTGCGGGAAAATTCCCCCGAGCCGCCGATGCCGACAGTGACTGCATCAAGCAATGTTTCCGCTTGCAACGGTTCGTAGGAGCACTGGACCCATCGGAAGGCGTTTAGTGCTAGTTGAGATGCACGGCGGCTCTGGTTACGAATGCGGTTGTGTATTTCGCCGTACGCGTCTGTTAAGGATTCTGGGAGGACCTTCAGGCTGTCTCTCACATCGTCTGGATGGACCATGTCGCAGAGCAATGTAGTCTGAAGAGCAGCTAGTTGAAACCTTCATCCGACCGTCAGCTGTGACACATATCTATCAGAAATTCAGGCGAGCTTACATTCCCTTCGATCGTTCACAAAGAACTTGGCATATTTCGTCGTTGAGCGTATTTGGGACATTGCCGTGGAGTAACTCCTTCCGTTCGATCATGCCCTGAATCTTCTCTTTCACAAACCGGTTGATGTCATCGACATTATCATCAGGTTCCAACTCAATCCTGGGAAACATCTCGAACTGCATGAGGATATCGGTATCCATTCGAGTAGTCGCGAAAATCTTGACCAGAGTATTTGATTTTGCCACCACGTGCTTCAGCGCTTTCAGTAAATCCAAGCGCAATTTGCGATCGACTTCGTCTAGAGCGTCTATGCAAATCGTCGTCCGAGGATGTATATCCATGAGCTGGACAAGGAGATCCTGGCATTCTTTCAGGGTCAACCGCGAAGAGAGTTGCCCCTTCTCCTCCCGGTCCTTGTAAACATCGAGGACCGGCTTCAGCAGCTTGTCTTTGGATGAAGTCTGCGCAAGCTGCTGAATAAGCGTGCGCAGAATGCTCTCGGGATCTCGGCGGTTTTCCTCGGCTCGATTGCAGTAGAAGTACCCCAACTTGGATTCGGCTGTTGGATTGGTAAGGAACGAGTCGATGACCTGTGACGCAATGTATGTTTTGCCGGCTCCAGCTAGACGAACTGATCAGGGGGGCGCACCTTCCGCTGGAGGATTGCAGAGACTTACGGATTCCCCGTAGCAGCAACAGCATCGAGTCGGTTGATTCTCTCCAGGTGCGGTACTTCTCCTTCTTCAAGATCCACTCTCCAGTGCCTTTTAGACGCCCATCACTGATACGCTTGTGGTGATTTGTGTACGGGACCGTGGATATCCATTCCAGGATCTCGGTTCTCTCTAGTTAAGTGTTAGTCAGGGTCAGAAAATATTGGGAGGCGAAGCGTGTCTCCGATGGAGAGGTGTCGCCTACTCTTGGGCCTGCCAGCGAAGTCTCGTTATCTACCCGCAAGATCCTGTCGAAAGGTACTTACCCGCCAGTGACGAAGGTGATAGCACTGTGAAACACTCCGCCTCGGAACTCGGCATGCGTGGAGTCCTGGTAGCTCCGTTGGTTCTCTGTACCCTCACTAGTGTCCATGTTTGACGGTGGAAACGTCGGACCGATTGTTGTCTATGCTTTGGTTGCGACTGCCGCTGGAGAGTTGAGGCGGAGCTGGAGAGTAGCGATGTTCGTCCGGCTGAAAGAAACTTGGAGTAAGATGTAGATCACTCCGCGGCCTGGCGATGTTTCAAAAAGGTGCGCTTGCTCAATAGTTGTTTAGTTCTTGCGAAGAGTGCGTTGGAGTGCGGCGGAATAATAGCCCCCAAGTATTACCAACGACCCCGCTTTCTCCTCAAGAAGTCGTGCTGGCCTGTTTCACTCCACGTCGCAGAAACACGTGGTCATGCGGTATGCATGTGAAAGCACGAAAATTTCCGGTCATTCCGTTTGTTTATTGGTCGGTAACAAGAGCAATGTTAGTGTGTGCAAGTGCCGACTCAGCCGCAGGAAAAGGTGAGCAACGCGCCAGTTAAGTGAAGGTACGTATGCAGGGAGCTGCACAATTCCACGACGGGAAGAAACGCCGACAACGATGGATCATCACTCAGGTGTTCTCCTCGCCCCGCTTCGACCGGCCCCGCCTCCCCGCTGCCCACATAATACATATCGCCATGATCCAATAGGGTCGCATGCGATCAGTAAATCATCATCATCATCAACCTCCCCGCCGCCGCCGACTCCGGTCACTGGGAGAAACCGGAGGCACCATGGGTTGCCCAGTGACCAGCAGAGGGAACTCCTCAAAGCATGCTGCCAAAGCTTTCAGACGGTGGAGATGGCATTACCTACATATATGTAGACTAGATAGAGAACAGGGGCTTATCCTCCACGGTCGCGCGGGTGTATATTTGTTGCAGTGCATGAACTAGTCTAAATTCGGTTCATTAAGCCCGGTAGAAGCGGCAGGGCGCTTGTACCTCCTGTATGCCGCTCCAGGGTATGCCGCCCCCTGGGAGATACAGAGTATGTCAGTACCCTGGCTTTTCTAGAGAACAGTCGTGACCTGTCTCTCGATCCTATCGTCGTCACTGGAATTGTCACCACTACCCGTTCGCTGTCAGCTTCATCAGTGGGAACTCGATCGCCTGCTGCTACCCAGTTGTGCCGCCGAAGGGAGCCGGTACAGGAAGGAAGAAGAAGAGCTATGAGAGCGCTGTTCCTGTCGGGCTGCAAGAGTTTAAGCCTATGAAAAGGATTCGAGGAAAACGGATAATCTCTGCTACAGTAAGCACTTCGGGGTTCGTGAGGTAACATGTACCTGCTACTTGTCCCCATCGGTGGGTGGTTAGAACCGGAAAGCGCCGAGAGTGTGTAGTTCACAGGATGGAAATGCGTGAGAAAGGAATCAAGAGTGACAAGAGGGCGCCTCTCAGTGTCTGGTTATGCGAACAGTGTAAGCTTTTTTTTGTATGTATTAAATGCTTGGAAAAATTTTGGGAGCGGGGAAATGGTGAATTTCGCGACGATTAAGCGTACTTTTCATGTATGTTGGTCAAGGGCTGTCTTCTCGGGCGCAATGTCAATCCCTTTTCACACTTGTCTGGTGCAACGCGGCTCTGGCTCACCACGCAGCCGCCACCCCCAATGCCGCCGGCGCCCCTTTGCCGCACTTTGCCGCGGCTAACTATTTCCGAAAGTGGTATAGTTCGTGCACTGCAACAAATATACACCCGCGCGACCGGGGATAACGATCGGAGGAGCCTGGCCGCGGCTAAAACTACGCGCTCCAGGCAAGGAAACACATCGCAGTGCTACGGAAAGCCTTGCCGGATATCATCATCGAGATTCGGTTGTGCCCAGCGTACAAGGGAGTCCCAGGGAACGAGAAGGCCGACGAATGGGCCAAGCTCGCGGCGGAGGAGCCAGACGTCCGCGGGGTCGAATAATGGCTTAGTTACCCGAACCGACTGGGGGCACGCGCGATGCTGCTCCCGAGGCCCCTCACGCACCTCAAACGGGAGATCACGGAGAAGAAGTGGGCAGAAGACAGGTCACTGTTTATCCAGGCAGTAACTACCTACATTGGACAGAGAACCGCCCCACGGCCCAGTGCTGGTGGCGCCGGTGTCGAAAGTAGACGAGGGACCACCTCTTCAAGGTGTGTCCTGAGTGGAAGGCTCAGCAGAAGATACTGCGGGCGGAGGTGCTGAAGGAAAGCGGGAGGAGGAAACACCGGTTCACAATCAGGGACCTCGTTGCTGACAAGTTTTTTTTTTGTTTATTCATACTCGCATTCGACCTATGTAGATCATGGCGGCGTACATTTTGCCCGGTTTTCCCGTCCGCTGTCCGCGCGGTGGCGGCACGTTGCAAGCTCCCCTTTGCCCTCCGCCCAGGCCTTTCCCGAGAAGATTTAGGAACCAAAGAAATGACAAAAGAAATCGTTGGAGGACCTCCGCCTAGTCCTCCCTCTTTCCTGCGGAAACCATGAAGGAAGGGGTGGGGAGGAACAGCGGTAGTTCCTCAGCCTCTGCCCCCAACTCCTCGGCTCCAGCCTCCTCTCTCTACGGGTTGACACGCCCACTCCCTATCCCACCTCTCCTCTGTCTCTCAGTCTGAGCGCTCGGCTCCGACCCTTTTTTGGGTTTGCGTGCCTTTTGCGGCCTGGCGTCCCTGTTCCCGCCGATGAAGACGGTCACAGAGAAGCCGCCCCTGCCCCGAGCTTTATCAGCCCAGGACGGGACGCCCACCTCTCTTCCAAATCCTGCCCCTCTCTACTCCCCTTTCCCGTTGCGCTTCCTCTCAACCTTCTTCCATCCCTCGTCCGTGTCGCCATGGCGTGGTGCGGGCCCTGCGGCCGTGGCAGACGTTGATGGCGGGGGTTGCGCGGGGTCGGTTTCCACCTCCGCATGCTCCGAGTGCATGAGAGTCGGTGTGGGGGAGGTATCCCTCAGTTGCTTCGCCGGCTGGTGCGGGGTTTGAGGCCCCGTCCATTTCCGCTTTGGCCGCGGAGGTGGTGTCGATGGAGGAGGCGGCAGCGGCTGTGTAGCTGGCACTGGCGTTTGCTTCCGGAGTGCCCGGTTCTCCTCTGTGAGCTTATCGATTCGCTCACTCATCGTAGTCATAAGGACCTTGAGGTCCTTCATCTCGCGTGCTGTCTCTTTTGCCGCTGACAGAAGAATTTTGACGGCTGCTGACTGCTTCCCGATGTCGTCGCATACGATCGCAATCTCGGAGCGGAAGTAGGACTGAAGCGTTGTTGTGAGCAGTTCGAGGTTTTGCACGACAGTCTGGGAGGCGATGTTGCCATCGCTTCCGACGTCGGAACGATCCTCTTCCTCCATAGGCAGTGATGCTGGTGGAGGGGAGGCGGTGCACTGGCGAGCCAGATGACCGAGGCGACCGCATGTGTACCAGTTGCGAAACGACATTTCAAGAGGGGTAGAAATGAAGTCGAAGTAAAGTTCGCGATGCTGGAATCAGCGAATAGGAACACGACACGCGCTTAACTAGCGTCTTGGCGAAACTATGATGCGAGTGTGTTGTAGCGGGGATCGTTGGTTGCTGACAAGTGGTGCGCCGGGCGGTATTGGACTTCCTCTCTACTACAGATGTGGGAAGGATTGTGCCGACTGAGGAAGGTGCGGGGGGCGGGGCGTCTGAGCGGGAGCGCATGGAGCGGGATGAAGAGAGGCGGGCAGAGGCGGAGGAGCTGGGTGCCGCGGGGGAATTGGGTGCCGGGGAGGAGCTACTGCTGTTCCTACCCACACCCTCCTTCAAGGCATCCGCGGAGGAGGATTAGGGGTGGACGGGCTACGAATTCCTTTGCGATTCCGTTGGTCGTATCACATCTTCTTGGGACTGGCCTGGGCGGAGGGCAAAGGGGAGCTTGCAACGTGCCGCCACCGCGCGCACAGCGGATGGGAAACCCGCCATAGTCTAGATAGGCTACATGCGAGAATGAATAAACAAAAAAAAAAGGAGGCTTATAACGACTAACAAGTCACTTCAAACTTGCCAAAGAAAGCCCGCTCACATATTTTGACTGGGGCGAGTTGTGTTTGCGTGCCACAGCCGTCGTGACTCGCCGCGAGCAAGGCCTTCGTCCGTATCGGGCGTCGAGCGGTCCGTCGAGCGATCCAACGAACGAGCCAACAAGCACTCCGTCGGGCGGGCCGTCGGGCAGGCCGGAACGCGATCCGACGAGCGGGAGGACAACAACAGCGGATATAATCCCAGTAATGCTAGACATCGACGAGCAATGACGCTACCCCGCAAATTACACATGCGACTCACGACTGTCCTCGTCAGGCTCTTCCTTCCCATCTCCGCGGCTGGGGCGCAAGCTCCAGTGGCAGTGGGCCGTACTCAGCCAAGTACAACGCCGGCGCAGTGTTTTCGAGGCGTACCTGACCGAGATCGTGTCGCACGGCTTCGTGGCCGTCGCCAACGGCGCACCGAACGCCCTGCTTACGCGCACCACCACCACCACCACCACCACCACCACCACCACCACCACCACCACCGCCACCGCCGCGCAAAATGTTCTCTACAGAAACACAATCCGCTGCGGCGGAGCACGTCTTGACGCCCCCCAGCTCGCGGACACATCCGCTTATGCTGTACGGGACCGCCTGGAAGAAGGGCGCCACTTCCAATCTGGTCACGACCGCGCTCAGATCCGGGTTCAAAGGTGGACGAACCGTCTCCTCACCTACTGGCGTGGGGCTGCAATTGACGGGACGACAGGTGTCGACACGGCCTGCCAGCCCGACCACTACCGTGAGGACCTCGTCGGCGACGGGCTGAGGCGATACTTCGCGACAAGCGTGGGAGACCACCACACGCTGCATGAGTCCATCTTCGTCCAGACCAAATTCACCCCGCCCGCGGGGCACGGCAGGGTCCATCCGAGGGATGGTCTGCGCGTCGGTGTCGACCAGTCTCTCACACCTCGATACGAGGTATCTCGACTTAGTGCTACTACACTCGCCGCTGGAGCGGCATTCGGACAAGCTCGAGGCCTACGGCGCCCTCGAGCAGTTCGTAGCGAGCGGCAAGATCCGGCACATCGGCATCTCGAATGTGACGCTGCACGAGCTCGAGCGGCTCTAGGACGAGTGCAGCGTCAAGCCGGCGATCGTCCAGAACCGCTTCTACCCCGGAAACAAGTGGGACGTCAACGTGCGACGGTTCTGCAGGGAGAAGGGAATGGTCTGGCATAGCTTCTGGACACTCACGGGGAATCCAGATCTGCTGGGCTGCGGCGTCGTCCGCCGGGTTGCCGATAGAGTACTCGGCGACGACCGCAGGCGCGAGGAGGCGCTCTACCTCCTCGTCCTCTCCCTCGGATGCGGCTGGGACAACGGTGGCGGCGTGGCGGTCCTGAACGGCACCAGCAGGGAGGCAGCAATGAAGAGCGATTGCGACGCGGCGCGGCTGGTGTGCGAGCTGACCGACGACGAAGTGCTGGAATTCAGCCGGCTGACCGGGGAGGACGGCTGCGACTACTAGTGTGCATGTAAGATGCGAGTTCCGTTCGTGTAAGCGGTGCAGCATTGAGAACAAGCAATTACTTGCGTGCTATGGAGCAGAGCGCCAGCATCCCCATCTGCGCTATGCCTTTAGCAAGTGACAGTTCCAGCGCCCAGACTCGTTCAGCAACGTGCTAGTTATGATATATGCAAATAGATACAGGAATTGACTACCCATTGCCACATCAATTGACGTATTGGGAAATGGATTGACCAGCCTGTGTGGGGCTACTCTTGGCAGCTGTCACATTGAAGTTACGGTGGGGTCTATCACGGGATCGGAAGGATAGGTTTAGGTGACGAGAGAACCATGATCCGCCGGGAGAGTTCGGAAGTCTAGGCAGCGACCAGGGGTGCGCAGATACGCGGTAGAGTCCAATACGGCCACGAAGGCTTGAGGAAGCAGTATCAGTAAGGTCCGGAGATGTGCAGCAAAGACCAATGCGGCCGCTAAGGCCTGAAGCAGCCATTGAAGGGCCCTGCATCGCAAAAACCCGGATCAGCGAAAGAGTATTCAACTTGGTCCAGCTCAGCGCCGACCCACTCTCTCGTCGCCATCCACCAATGTTGTCTGGGGAAATTCTGTTATTGTCAAGCCTGCCATTGAAACATTCGGTCATTGTACAAAGTCTGTCCTTGTGCCAAACGCATGAAGGAAAACGGAATCCGTGACACGGTATCCGAAGGTGTTAGCCACAGAAAGACGACTCGGGCTGAGCGAATGCAGATTGTCAGGCTGGAGCGAGGAAGCAGGCTAGAGCTGGAGGGAAATAGCAAAAGTGCTCACGATCGATAAACGCACGGCCTCGACAATTCATCAGCATTACCGTTTAAACCGCACTCCTTCGAATCGAAAACCGGTGTTCTACATAGACCAGTCTTGAAAATTTTTGGGCAAGGCCGGGTCTGGTCGGGATATATCCAGACCAACCATAGGTCGGGTCTGTCTTTCGCCGCCGGGATAGGTCTGCGAAGACAGCGTTCAATTTGATGAAAATTTCATTGTGACAACACCGGTGCCAACGATTTGGAGTCTGGACTCCGGCCGGCAGCCACGCAGCTGGAGAACAAGCAGCGAAGGTTCGCACTACGTCTCCTCAGCCTACCGTAGGGAGAGCAGGCTAGGGAAATAGTCAGTGTTCCGGCCGCCGTCGGGCGTAGACTCACCAATGCAGTCGCCTACGCTGGAAAGGTAGAGAGCTCGGTCCTGCTCGAGGTACCCGGCCCTCGACGCGGAGCTCTTTCAGTAAGAGGAGGCTGAAGCCAAGACGGAGGCGGAAAAAGAGAGACCGGAACTCGTGATGTTCACAGATGGGTCCCGGCTGGACGACGGAGCCGCCGGATACGCAGTGGTATGGAAGAGCGGCCAAACCTGGAAGCTCCGGTCAGTCCTCTCACTCCTTCTGGAAGCAATTGAACTTCATATGCGGATGCAGAGCACCAGCAATCGCATGCGCTGGTGCGAGTTCAGTCTTTGCGTAGTCACTATCTTTTGGTTGTTAGTGGGGTACCAAATTATCCGGACACGAGTATCGCACCAGGAGGTAACTAGTACGGGTAAATATTCTATCCCGGCTATATTTCTCCGCCTTTTCCAATCCCCCGGAACGACGGGTACGATATAGTAGTGCTAATATGTAGGGGTTGCCCGGAGAGCGTGAGGTCGGCCCCTCTTACGGGAACGATGTCCTCGTGAGGAAATCCATGCGCGGTGATGCTTCCTCCTGCTCGCAGCCATAGGTGGAGAACTATATAACATGCGGGGCCACGCACGGCGAGTGAGATACCGTGAGTGAATGGGTGTCACTCCATGTAGTCAAGTAGCTACATCTGTTTCACATGCCCGAGAATGCTTGGGTGTGCGCGGTCACGAGATAGAGGAGCATTGGTTCCTAAGAAACCGAGTGACAGGATGTGGGTTAAATCACAGCGAGAAGCGGACGTCAGAGGATCGTCAAGCCCGATACGGAGACAGCTGGGCATCATCACATATGGGACGAGATCCCCTGCAGGCACCGGTGTCGTTTTCCTGACGTTTCCGTCGGCAGCCACCAGTGCACACACACGCCACGGGAACCCTCGGTAGGTGAACACCAGGTATCGCGCTTCACACCACGCGTTCGCGCATTGGTCGCCTCGCAGACCGTGGAGGCAGCCTTCACATAGCTTTTTTGATAGTCGGATGGAGGCCATCTTTGGCATTCGCGGGGTGGGAGGGTGTGTAAGAAGAGGTGTGAGATCACCGTAGGTAGAACAAAGCGAAAGAAGAAAAAAAGCAGTAGACACCAGTTGATTTTTCCCGCCACTTGCGAACAGTCACCGTCCCACCATGCGCCAGGCTAAAACAAACTCCATCCCCCACACATGCCGGTTGGTTTTTTGGTCGTCGAGTGGTCGTTTACCGGAGTCTGCGTGCCTCGCGTTCGGACTCGAGCAGGCAGAGGATGTCGTGCTCGCGGACGGGCCCCTTGACGTTGCGGATGATGGAACGAGTCGTATCATCGAGGAAGACGACGCGGACTTGGGTGACTCCTCCACGGGATCCTGAGGGCCAAAGTTTCAGCATTCATTCTCTAGCCGTGTTCATGCGGGCTCTCATTCCGCCCGCCATTCCCCCCATCCGCATCTGCAACCCCATGATCCTCCCCACCCTCCCCTTCTATCTCGTAGGGAGCGGGGGATGGAGCGTACCGGTACGTCCGAGGACCTTAGAGACCTTGACGAGCTTGACAGCGGCTTTGGTAGACTCCATGTTAAATTATGGTAGACCTGCTCGCAACACCCAAATCTCAGCCAGAAAGAACTTCATTTTGATCTCCCAAGTGATTCTGACACGTACGTGAGGAACGGAGCCGAAATTTGTTGCTGTGCGGGGCGGTGTGTCGGAGTGGAGTTCGTTCGTAGAATCGTTCGTAAGATTCTCAACTTGATAGTATGTAATGCCGGGTGGAGGATTGTGAGGCTGGGCACTGTGTGTTGGAGCTGGACTGTGATTTCTCTTGTGTGGTGCGGCTGTGAGCTTGAGCCCTAATTTCTGCAACGACCCTATGTGGTTAGCGAGGCAGACTAAAGCAAAATATGAATGATTTAGTGAAAAGAGTTTGATGAGGATACAAATACTACTTGTAATCCATTCGAGTCTGATCCGAACAGCGCAGTTTGCATTTCGGTTTTCCGAGATGTGGGGCTGAAGATCGATGTGAAGGAGGAGATGTTGGTCGGTTTGTCAAGACCTCGCTACAGCTCAGAAACCCACATCATCCGTTTACCAGCCCGTCCTGCCCTGCATCTTCTCACCAAGCTCTGATGGCCCAACCAAGCCAGATGAACAATCTCACAACGCTGATCAAGCGGTACGTAGCGAAAGACAAAGCCCCCATCTAGCTTTCTGGAATGCATTCTCCCCCATGTGTCAGAACGTCTGTTGACATTTCCGATTCCCGTCCTAGGCTTGAAGCTGCGACCTCCCGGCTGGAGGATCTAGCGACGGTAGCTCCGCCGGGCAGCAGTGCTTCTTCCGCCATCATTCCGGTTGCAGCCCCATCCGTACCCGCCATAGGGTTGGTTTCCTCCATGTCCGCTTCGACGCCTGCACTAGTCGCTCCTCTACCGCTGCCGGAGGAGCTACCGGCCTCGGTAGAGGAGTTCGATGAGATCATCTCTGGCGAGGTTGCGAAATACGTCAAACTCAGCAAAGGTCTCGGGGGTTTGATCGAGGAGCAGGTATGCAATGGCGCCCTCCCTCCTGTGGATGGCTCTGTGTTCAAGTAGCTAATCTCTCTCCCCTGCGCGCACACAGAGCAGAGCTGTCGAGGAGTGTTTCTCCGAGCAACGGAAATTCCTAATCATCACAACCAAAGCCAAGAAGCCCGAGCCATCCTCCAAACTCTTCATGGACCTGCTGTCCGGAATGCAAGTGGAAATGACCAAGGTCACCAACATCCGCGAGAACCACCGTGGATCACCGTTCCTCAACCAGCTGTCTACCGTCGGAGAAGGAATCCCTTCACTCGCATGGGTCACCTACGACACCAAGCCCACGAAGTTCATCAACGAAATGATCGGTGCGGCGCGGTTCTACGGCGATCGCGTGCTTAGAGAGCACAAGATGAAGTACGTAGCTCGAGCGGGGATGCGATCCAAGAGGCTGACATTGGTGACGCCTGCAGGAATCCCGAAATGGTCGAATGGGTCCGATCCTACTACGACATCCTTACGGCACTGGAGAAGTACGTGAAGAACCAACATCCTATGGGTGTAACCTGGAACGCAAAGGGCATAGACGCCGGTGAAGCTCTCGCAGCCAGCAAACAAACTGCTTCCGCAGTATCCGCCTTTGGTTCCGGCGCCCCGCCTCCCCCACCTCCGCCGGGGCCCCCACCGATCCTGTCGCTTGACGGCCCTCCGACGCCCGCCCCCTCTGGCGGTGACATCAACAGCGTCTTCAACGAGCTCAACCGCGGCTCCGCCGTGACCGCTGGCCTCAAAAAGGTCGACAAGTCGCAGATGACGCATAAGAACCCTGAGCTGCGGGCATCGTCGACCGTCCCGGCGCGTCGCGACTCGTCGGGCAGTCTCCGCGCCAAATCTCCGGCGCCGCCCACGCGCGCCAAACCCGCGTCGCTGACGAAGAAGAAGCCCGCCAAGCTCGAGCTCGAAGGCAACAAGTGGATCGTCGAGTACTTCGAGAACGAGCAGAACCTGGTCATCTCCGAGACGGAACTAAACCAGTCCGTCTTCCTCTTCCGCTGCAAGAACACCACCGTCCAAATCAAGGGCAAGGTCAACACGATAGCCATGAACGAATGCACCAAGACCAACGTCGTCGCCGATGCGCTCGTCGCCGGCATCGACGTGATAAAGTCCAACTCGTTCGCCCTCCAGGTCCTCCACAAGATCCCCACCGTCCAGGTCGATCAGTGCGATGGCGGCACCATCTATGTCTCGGAGGAGAGCACCGACATTGAGGTTTTCACCAGCAAGTCGAGCAGTGTCAACATCTACATCCCCGGCGCCGGCGACGACGACGACTATGCGGAGTGCGCAGTGCCGGAACAGCTGAGACATACCATCAAGGGCGGACAACTGACGAGTGAGATCGTGGAGCACTCAGGATAGGTCGCATACGTGTAGTAGTAGTAGTAGTAGTAGTAGTAGTAGTACTGGAACGGACGATGGGGTAGAAGGACCGAGTAGACCAACTGAACATTTACTGTTGCTTATACGCGTATATCGTACATATGTACATACATATTAATATGTACCTCCACTGATCTCCTGCGACCATACTTGAAATTCATTGGCTGCTTCTTCGCGGCCACGGCATGACAATGACTTTCCGGATCCCACCATCCACACGCCACCACACCGCAGTACGAGCTCGTACGTACCGTAAGAGAAAACATTTCGATCCAATTCCATACACACATAGTAGGTACTCATACTCGTACTCGTACGCATCACCAAAAAAAGCAAATTGCGAGGGGAAAAAAACCATACACCTGAACATTTGGAACAGAAAAAAGAAAGGAAAAACGGAAGAAAAGAAAAAACACAACACAACACGGAAACCTTTTTATATCAACTCCAATTCAAACGTGAACCAAAAGAAAAGGCTGTAGCCACTTGCAGCCAGCCAGACCCAACCCACATAAAGGTCGCCCTCGGAGCATATCAAGATCGAAAAGAAAGATAAATAATTTACTTGCAACATTGTACGCCGAACGCACGGAACGGAACAAACAGGCACCACCTCCCTTCCCCTCGCTCGATTGTCGCAATCTGAAAGAGACTATGTGACGAGAGGTCGGGAAGGAAGCAAGTGGTAACAGCGGACGGATTTCCAAGTATCGATGGGAGAAAACTCCGACAATGAGGAAACCCAGTCAAATCAAGACACAGACAAAACGCAGAATTCTGCCGTGATTGAACTCTTCGACAATCGGTGAGGAAGGAGGTTGAAACCCCGAGAAGAGGGAGGGAAAGGAGCAAACCACCGGGGAAACAAATCGAATCGAACAAAGTATGTAGTATAAAGGTATGTGCAATGAAGCGAAAGCGGCCGATAACTCTCTTCTCTACTCACCGCAGCCATCGCCGGCCTAGCGAACAGAAGCGAACTCGGGGACACTGGATAGGACACAAAAAGACACAAGGAGTCCGAAGAGATGAGGGGAACTAAACGAAAATGTTGTCTGATAATCAACGCGGAGTGTTAGGTGCGATGGCATGTGGCGGTAGTGACGAGGTTATGCGATGTCGAAGCGGCTGTAACTGCGATGTGAAAACGAGACAACAGCAAAACTCATGAACGGGAATGTTGCGAGACCTTCTCCCACTCCGACTCCAGGGAGCCAGTCCTGCTATGAAACGATCCTCTGCTAGATGCGGAGCCAGCGCTTCCGGGCGGTCCAGTGACAGAGTCTTGTCCTGATCCACGTCGTCCACGGTCCCCATTGTAGAAAGCCACTTCCACTTCACCCATGACTCTGCCAGGCTCGGCTTGTAATTTCTCTCCGGTGATATATCCGGGTTCTCCCGAGAGAGACAGCCTGCTCCCCGGCCTGTTGAGATCATGCGAGCCATTGGATGGCGACTTCTGAAGGATCGCTGAGCTGAAGTACGGAGCGAAGTCTTCGAATGAGTCCGATTTTGGCCGAGATAGCCGCCCCTGGATAAACTCCGTCTTGACGCCGCGCAGCGCAAAATAGTTGGTCACTGAGTCGATGGCGTCCTGCAGTCCTCCAGCATCGTTCCGCGTGTACGAGAACGTAATCCTTTGCTCCTTGCTAGGCCTGTCCAGGTTTGCATCTCCCACTTGCACCTGGATGCACATCCTGCTCTTGATCGGCTCGACAACTTCGCTGGCGAAGCGATCGTCAACCATGGCTGTAGCCAGTTCCGGCGACCATGTTAACCGGATGTCGTGACTCTCGGGGACGAGTGCCTGCAATTCTGTCAGAAAAATACCCACACCGCCACACGCTTTGTTGGAGGAAACATACCAAGAGCCCCTCCTTAAAGTGGGGGATCTGCCACTCGGGTCCCTTGATGGTGACGGAATCACTGGCCATCTCCGTGCTGGGGAAGGAAACACTACAGCTCCACTTCTTTTCCAAAGCGTCAATGATGATTCGTTGAGCGGTCATATTGCGATGAAACAGTCGAGGAATTTCAACAGACTCGGTCACGATGTCAGCATCAACCCGCTGTACCATCTCCATGATCTCAGCCTTGACGAGCTCCAAGTTTGCTGCATTCCGTGCGGGCGTCCGGCAGACGACGTTGTCCACTTTGAGATCCTCGTTCTCAACCTTGCCTGCTACTCCCCGCTCCATCGCGTTGGAGAACTTGACGAAAACCGAGTACTTCTTCATGATCGTCTGAATGTGCTGACCCCCGACTCCTATGATCCTCTTGTGGTAGGAGTCTGGGACATGGAAGGACATTGACGCTGGAAGCTCCTGCTCGACCAATTCCAAGCCCACCTTGACATTGTCGTATTTCTGGCCCACCACATCGATGTAGAAATTGTAGTCGCTGAAGCCGTCGAACAAGATGTGAATGTTGGATTGACCCATTATCTTATTTATCTTGCCGTTCTTCTTTCCAGCAACAAACTCCTTGTGCTCGTTAGCAAGTTCGATTTTGACGCGCAATTGATAGTTACTGCAGCGGACGTAGTCAATCTCGTTGAGAAGTTCAAGACACCGTCTTACAGCCCAGTCAGAGCCAATAATCTCGAAATAGTTCTTGTTAAACGCCACGTCGGCGCCACTCTTGGACGACAACTCAATGAGGATCTGCTGGAACTCGACCGGTGTGGGAGCCCGGAGGCCGTTGACTGCCGTCCGGTCGTCGATCATCCACCACGTCGAATCGTAATACTGTCCTGCGATCGACATTATAGCCCGCATGGTGCGGTCGACCTGGAGGGTCTCAAGACCTTGTACGCGCATCAAGCCGCTGCCCGATCCCAGTACCGGCAAGGAAACATATGTGCCGTTGGTCTCCATGATCTTCTTGATCTCGTCGAGGCGCTCCAGCAGTAAGAAATCGATCTTGCGGTATGACATGTGCAGGGTCATCACTAAAGCTTTCGATTGGCATGCCTGCGGAATCAAATTAGATGAGGGCGAGCAGTATACACAAGAGTTCAACTTGCCAAAGAGTTCAGCATCTGCTCCGCCTTTGAAACGTCGGCTTTGGTAGCGCCAACAACGAAGATTTCGTCTGGATGGCGTCGCTGACAACCCCGCGGGAAGTAGCCATACACGCGCGGGAAAGGCGGAGGCAAATAGACCGCCGTTCTAGTGGCAGACTCAATCTGCTTGACATTCTTTCTCGAGCGTCCGCACAACACGCTATGTAGTGAAACCTCAACGTACACCGGCATGACCACGTTACCAAGCTATACGAAGAGAAGTCAGGTCAGAAACACCAACCACCAGGATCAAGGAAGAACCGAGCGCTGGATTGAACCCACCAGGTCATCGATCATGATGAGTACACGAGTCTTCGCATGCTCGACACTCTCGTGGTCGCCATATATCTTGACGCGCAGCCTCGTTGCCTGGCTCGCATCCACCTCCGGATCACCAGCCGCACTCGCCTTCGATTTCTCGGGCTTCAGGACAAAGATGCCCGCTCCGGTATAGTCCGATATATGCGTCAAGTGGTTTATGACTTTCGCGCTGGGGGTTCCGTCGGCATTGTAGAACATGTCGTGATCGAGGTCAACACACGCCGCTCTCTGCCAAAAACGTTAGCATAAGTGGGCGCGCGACAGGGATTTCTGGAGGCGTGTTTTCTCACCAGTGCAACCGGACACCGCGCAAGGAACAAAGATCTCAGCTTTTCGATCGCACTGCTGTCCGGCGCCGCAATCCAAACGCCAATGACGATATCACTCTTCGGCCTCTGAGTTTCAAAGCTATGGTCCGACGACCCAGGTCCAATAACACTATGCGGCTCGGATACCGTCACCGACGCCTGGCAGCCACCAGGGCGTTCGTTGATGTCCTTACACAAGGCCTCCAGGTCTCGTACTATGTTCTGGTAGAACGGCAATCTCCGTGGGATTGGGGGACATCCGTCCGGATGCAACCAGTTGGCTTTGGCATTGGTAGTCAGAAGAAGGGTGTCCTCTCCGCGCGGCGGCGGCGGTATCGACAGCTGGATGCAGAACGAGTAGTGGTAGCCAGGAATCGCCGGAATGGTGTCAAGACTCGAATGGGGAGATACTAACACGGATGACAACGGGGCCTGGATTTGTGCGTGTGCAAAGTTGTCGAAAACGGGCTTCGGGGGCAGAGCGTGGCCAGACGGCTGCGGTTGGTACATCATACGTCCAACGAGGAGGCAGGGTGTTGATGCAGTGGGCGACTATCTCAGAGACGGATCTGTAGGGCCTTCCGTCCCTTTTCTCTCTCGCCGGGAAATCGTTCGTGAGGGGGGCGCTTCGGGTTTCGGGTTTCGGATTTCTTTCTTTCGTTCGGTTCGTATGTTGCAGAGCGTGTGTGCGTGGAGTCGTGTCGTTGTTGTTGTGTTCCAGATGTGTATATGTGTTGCTGACCTTTTTTTTTTGACCGTAAATGTGGATGACGGATTCCCTGTGATTTCCTCTGTTTTTATATTCCGTTCCGACGAGAAGAAAGATTTTGCAGCCCTCGAGCAAGCAAATTGTGGTTGTTTCGTTTCTCTTTTCTCTTCCCCTCGGGGTGGGATATTTTGGCGAGCAGCGGGTTTGTTGGCGTTGAGATGTATGTAAAGGAAGCGGGTGGGCGGTGGTGGTGGATGTGGTTGGTTGGGTTGGGTTGGGGTTGTCGTCAGAGGGAAGACGTGCGATTGGGGGGGGTCGCTGAGGCTCTTCGCTTTAATAAACGATGCTGCAACCGGCGGCAAAATGCTTAGCCAAGCTTTGAATTGAAGAAGCGGGTCGAGATGGCACCTTTTCGATGGTGATACGGATAGATGGTTAGCTAACTAGCGGCAAGCAAGGTATCGATGTGGATTGCCTACCTCGACGACCGTCAGCTGGATTGTTCTGCTTGCTTGCTTGCTTGCTCCACAGTCGAGTCGAATCAAGCCAACCGATGGAGATGCCCGAAACGCACGCACGCAAAGGCAGGTGTGGTGTGGGAATATAGTGCAGGCGAAGCCAGAGTGAGCCGAGTGGTGTCTGAGATGTCGATGTGACTCCGAGCTCCAACGGTGGAAGTTGTGGAATGCAAGAATCTGGCGATATATATATAGGTATATATACGGACTGGAGAAGGGGATCGGTGGGAGGAATATTGAGATGGACCAGAAGAACGAGCGAAGAGGGGAGAAGGCGGTAGATACTTATGTGTTTCAGTACTTACTTTCTGCCCACACCATTTTTTGCCTCCTCCAGAAGTGTTCTCACAAAAGCATACGGTCTGGTGTCTTCTCGACCCGACTTGACACACCACCCCACCATCCTCCACAGGGTTGCGCGTGCTAGTCCTATCTACCACCGTGTTCCACCTCGCTCCATAACCCAAAAGTCCCTGGTCGTCGTCATGGACGGACACTCGGCTCGCCGCGGAGGGGCGAGAGCCGTCTGATCCGACCATGATGCAATGATGTTGGGCTCTAGAAATATTACACGACGAAGAAGGTTCGGAAGACCAAACAAGAAGTACGTAGTCGTCGAGAGACCACCATCAGAATCGATATCGGTGGGTGGGTGTCTCTGCAAGCCGACGGTACCCACTGGGCAGCCAGGCTCACGGACCGACAGGAGGCAGAGGAGTGAAATCATCTGGCTATCTAAAAGAGCAAAACATGACGAAAGCCATGCCACCTTCTGGGCGAGAGAAGGGGCAAACTAAAAAAAAAAAAAAAAAAAAAGAGTCGAGTCTTCGAATCGACTGTCCTATTGTCGGGGCCAGAACTTCACCTTGGCTTTTCGCCCTTTTGGACTCCCATTTTTGCCTCTAGACTTCCCCTCGGCAGAGTCATGACGCGGCTGCTCGAGACTAAAGAAACAGGTGTTCACAGCTCTTGTTTCTTCCAGCCAGCGCGAACCGCAAACCATACGCTGCTCTCGATCTCGTGGCGCGAGTACCGTAGGACGTATACACAAACTCTCAGTGTCTTCGAGCACTCAATTCTCGAGCTGGAAGCTCTTTTTGGGTTGCGGTGGACGATGTGCACTACTCTAAGGTGAGAGTGATCCACAGAAAAAAGCCAGATAACGAAGTGAATGGGGGTGGGGTATCATATGCATGTGATGATGATGCACTTTTGACGTTTACCTCCGCTTCCGCTAGTGCACAAAGTTCTTTTCTATGATCTAGATACATAAGAGATGCTGAAATTTGGCGCACGGGTGAACGTGGTGCTCCTGACGCCGAGACTTGAGTTCCACTTGGCTCCACAGAGCCCAACAGTCTAACTTATGTCTGGACGAAGTGGGAGATGAACTGAGTTCGGTAACGCGACCTAGAGTTTGTTGGCAATGTATGTGAGTCACCGGGGGTATCGATATTCCCACCTCAATTGACCATTGGCCATTATTCAAGGAGATGCTTTATGGTTTTCTGCGTCTGCTAGAGTGGACCTAAGCTCCACCCCTCACTCACTTCCCCCTCGTGTAAAACAGACAAACCGGCAAGAGAAGCCACAAAGAATATCTACCTATGTATCTAGAACCAAACCCCGTAACCCTGCAAAGAAAGCAAAGGAAAAATTGAAAAAAAAAGGGTGTTGATGGCATCCAATTCATCCCTCCTTGCGCCATCACATCCTGCACCCAAGTTTCTCTCCGAATCAATCGCGGTATCTGTATCCTCCAGGGCCGTCATATGGTGAGTAATCTGCCGCGGGAGCCATGGATGGTGGTGGAATGACGTAGCGGTCCCTCTCCAAATCAGGACGCACGCTTGCTGCTCTGTAGGCCCTCTCACCATAGTATTCCACGGCGTCTGGGCGAACGCTGGCTTGGCGGGAAGGAGGAGGAAGGTAGCTTCCCTCTCCGGGTCGAACACTGGCCCTTCCGTCCAACCTACCGTAATAGTCGGCACCTGCTCTGGGAGGATATTCCAGTCCATCCGGAGGCACGCCCATGGCAGCCCTCGTAGGTGGTCTGGCGTACTCGGGAACAGGGGTGTATGGTTCAGCGAGGGACATCGGTGACCTTGCTTGGGATGGACCTGGGTACTCCCGCTCTCTGTAACCACGGTAATCCTCCTCTCTTCGATACATCGCACTCTCAGGACGAGCCACCACAAATGGCGGCTCTTCAGCGTAACGAGCAGGGTGGAGCGGAACCTGCGGCGGGTAAGAGGCAGCACGGCCTTCGTAATAGACACGCTCTCGACGGGGTGGCGGTGGATAAGCGTAATCTATTCCCGCAGCATCGGCTGTCCGCAGGTCTGGCCCAGCACCGTACGGCATGAGACGAGCCCTTTTAGGGCCGGGGGAACCTTCCGGGGGCATCCTCTGATCCATCTGGCCGGGAATATCCATCATGAAGTCCCTCCTGCCACCTCTGTCGGGTGACCTGGACCTGCTGCTCCGTCGCCGGGCGTACAGATCCGATGGTGATGCAGATCTGCGAGAGAACGGCGGACGAACCGAGGGCGGTTTTGATCCATATCGACCGTAATCCTCGTATACCGGCCGTGGTGCATAGTACGGCGACGCCGATGGAGGTGCGGCGTATGGAGACACGTAGGGCCGTCGGTAGTCTCCAGCCGGTGGAGGGTGTGCGTAAGGATCTTGGTATGGATACGCCTCAACCGGATAACGGTGCGCAGGTTGCCCATAGAGAGGAGGGTTCTGATGGTAGGCCTGAGTTGCTACGTCTGGAGGCACGCGGTAGGACGGTCTACCCGGAGGAGGAACACTCTCCCTGCTCAACGGCTGCAGCGCTCCTACGTTCTCTGGAGACATCACCCTTCTGGGGTAATCTTCGCGGGGAAATGGCGAAATATCTCCTGATTCGCGCTTGATGATACGATCCGGAGATGATTGTTTAGCTCGCTTCGCCGGTACCTGTACGTTATGTGCTGGAGGAAGCGGTGATAGTCGCCCCGCGTTCTCTAGTTCAATTATGCGGTTCTGGGATTCCACACGAGCAACATTTGCAGGCCGGACAGGCTGAGGAGCAGCTGGCGATCGAACCTGACTGGTCGCAGAATACCTCGGCCGCGGGGAGGCTAATGGCGTTCGAAGTAGGTTGTTCGCAGGATATCCGGGACGGGAAGAGTCCTGTGACGGCTGCGGCTGCGGCTGCGGCTGTAGCGGTAGCGGTAGCGCTGGAGGCCGCTTCTCCCGCTCCCTCAGAGTTTCCACGACCCTCGAGTGCGGTGGATCGGCTGGCGCCTCCTTCGTGGCCTGTACACCTGCCGTGCCGGTCGCGCGTTGATTGTCGAAGCGGTCTTCAACAGTGCCGTGCCTCCTCGCCAGAGCATCGTCCGACTTCCTTGCCATGTCCCCTCCATCACCCCTATCCCTATCGCCTCTATCGTCCCTCTCCCCTTTATCCCCGAAAAACCCCTTCAGCTTGTTGGCTGATGACGGATCCTCGGGGCGTTCCACCGGCTTCAGCCGAATACCCGCCGTTTCCAAAGCCGCCTCCAAGTCCACATCGTCCTCCGCGTCCGCAACGGCCTTCCCATCCTTGACCTCCATGCCCAACCGCGCCTCGTTTTTCTTGTGTTCCAACTGGTTCCTGACCTCATTCTCGATGCGCTGGCGCTTCAGCGTCGTCTCAGCTTTGACCAACACGTCCGACTTAGCAAGCAATATATCCTCAATATGGCCGGCTGCCGCAGTAGAGGTAGTAGTGGTGTTGGCAGGAGTGTTCTGAGGAGCGGCAACAACGGCGGCCGGAGTCGCAGCCGGCGTGGTAGGTTTGTTTCCGCTCGCGGTCCTAGGTTTATTCGAGCTCTCGCTGGGGGCTACGGCGGCTGCCGGCTGGGGTGCGGGCCGCACAATGCTCGGCGGCTTGAAGCGAGGATGCTTTCCCATGTAGATTTCATTGCGCAAACCGATGATCCGTTGGTAGTCGCGGATCTCCTCTGGTGTGTCGGCCGGCAGTGCCTGCGCGGTGCCCGGAAGCGGGACAGCGCCTGAGGCCATCGCTGGAAACGTACTGTTACGGAGGGCCTTCACTTCACGCGCAATGTCAGTGAGAGAAAATCCGTGCGTGTTCGGACGGTGGTGGTTTGATCTGGTTGGAGGAAGGAGAAGGTCGTCGTTTGAGTTGAGTGGTCGCGCTAGCAGCACGATCCTGATCAGATAATTTGATAAGACAACAAACGCGCCAGTCATGCACGTACCTTTGTTTGTTGTCAGCAAGCATAGACAGACGCATGCTGCATATCTACGTGCTCTGCGCGGGAAGTCCTCACATATGTAAATCCATCGCGATATGCAGGGGATGAAGTCGAGCCGATAAAGTGCTAATTCATCTTCCCGGACCGCCGTAGTTAGTTAGATAGCAGAGGGAGTTTCGTATCTCGAACAAAAGGGTATATATACGCCCCCCCTCTACGAATTTATGCACCGCGGGGAGTCTAAATCGTTGAGTTAAGCACATCAAAAAGACGGGGATGCACATGCTGTGCTCTGGTATTTACTTTGGCCAGTCCGTCCATCATCGTCAAACTGCGCAAACGAGCCGCACGCCTGAAGAAATTGGCACCGAGATGTCGAGGGACAAGTGGCTGTACCTGTCGAGTTGAGATGAAACTGTACATAGAAGGGGTGCGGTCTGGACAAAGGCACGTACGTGCATAAAAGTCGCTAGATCAGGCCAGCCCGCTTCACTGCTATGTATCGTCGTTGTTCCCCGATTAGGTACCAGCTCGCGCACCTCCACCACCACCACCAACCCACCACCCGTCCCCGCAGGATCTCCAGCCACGGCCCAAAGTCGACCTACAGATACATATGCACACGATGGCATCGTCCGAGCTCCCCGTCTTCTTCTTCGATATTGACAACTGCGTGAGCTCTCCCGGTCTTGACCTGGCCACGGTAACTAACAGCTTCCGCAAGCTCTACTCACGCAGCAAAAGAGTGCATGACTTGATGAAAGACCTCATCCGCGCCTACTTCCGGGAGCATCTTGGTTCCTCCTCCCCCCTCACCTCCACCTGCTCCTTCCGGCTAACAAGCTCCCGCACGCAGAATTATCGTCGGAAGACGCCCAAAACCTTCATGAACACTATTACGAACAATACGGATTGGCGATCGACGGCCTCGTCCGTCACCACAAAATCGATCCGTTGGAATACAACCGCAAAGTCGACGATGCGCTCCCGCTCGAGGACGTGCTGTCGCCCGACCCCGCGCTGAGAGAGCTGATGGAGGCGATCGATCCGACGAAATGCAGGCTCTGGCTGTTTACAAATGCGTACAAAACGCATGGGCACAGGGTGATCGCGCTGCTGGGGCTTGAGGGACTCTTTGAAGGTGTGCATGCAAACACCGAGTACTTATGAGAGGCGGCAGGCGATGAGAGCACTGACGGAGAGAGGGGGGTGGGAGGAGGACAGGTATGACATACTGCGACTACGCCGAGTTCCCGCTGATGTGCAAACCAAAGCCCGAAGCCTACGAACGAGGTAGCCGTCCTCTCCCGTTCCTCGTCGTCCACAAGCTGACGGCTTCAAGCGATGCGCAACGCCGGAATAACCGACAAGAGTAAATGCTACTTCATTGACGACAGTGCCTGGAACTGTCAGGCGGCGCTGGAATACGGGTGGTCGCACGTAGTCCACAAGCTCGAGCCCGAAGACTCCGATCCCGAATTCGCCCACGGGAGGCACCACATCCGGGATTTCTCGGAGCTGAAGACCCTTTTCCCGGAGATTTTCAAGCCGTAGGTATATCCGCAGACAGTGCTTGTGGAGTAGATGGATGCATAGAATTCTCTTTCCTGTGATTCAGCGGCCGCCGAATGTCTAATTAACTACCGTAATTGTACTATGAATGACGCTTGCATGCAGGATCCCTCACGTCCACCACACGCACTAGTGATGTTTGCGGCCCACAAAACTTGAATGTAGCAACATGTCGCGCTTTCCACTTTACACGGCACCAACACGCCCCTCCATACGCGCAGCGGATCCACATACCAGCGCCGGAGATGTCGCTTGGCAGCAGTAGTGGTCCCAGCAGGAAACGAAAACGCACACACTCCTCGACTTCCTCGCCCTCCTCGTCCTCCTCGGCCTCCTCGTCTTCCTCGTCCTCGCGCTCGGCCAGTCGCGAGCGCACGCCAGCGCGCAGACCGGCGGTCGTTTCTTCCTCCTCCGGGGGCGAAAACGACGATTCGGCGGACGAGCGGCCGTCACCGGGCGCGCCCGCATCGCCGCCGCCGCCGCCGCCGCACTCGCCTTGGGGTTCGGGCGAGGATGCAAGTTCGTCAGCGGCCAGCGGCTCGCGGAGGAGCGAGAAGAGCGCGGGCGCTGCGAGCGAGTGGGATTGGGGGAGTGTTGATGGGCCGGGCGAGGACGACGACGACTCCGCGATCGGCGGCCCAGGGAGGAGAGAGAAGAGTGCGGGCGCTGCAAGCGAGTGGGACTGGGGGAGCGTCGACGGAACGGAGGAGAACGAGAACGAGGATCCACGTGGGGACGAAAGGGACACTGCTTGGAGGAGCGAGGAGCCCACGGGTGATGGGGGTCGCGCACGGGCCACTGGCGGGAGCATAGGGACCCCGGCGGACGACGCGGGGAGCGTTGAGCCCGCCGAGGACGAGACCGATCCAGAGGGAGAGGACGACGAGGAGGGCGAGAATGGGGAACAAGAAGCCACCGCCAAAGACCGGGCTACGGCCGACGACGACTGGGGCAGTGTTGAGGCGGCTTCGGATAGTGAAGCGGAAGGCCCAGGCGAGGAGGACTCAGTTTCCGCGGAAGCCAATGAAGCCTACGAAGCCGAGTCCGAAAGAGACGAAGACCCCCATCGCCGCCGGCCGTCAGCCGCCCATCCACCGGAACCACCGGCAGAAGACGACGGGGACGACGACTCGACGACATCACCCTCCCGCACATCGCATTCCCGCACATCGCAAACCCCGGGAACGTCCTCCCCGTCCCCGTCCCCTTCGCCGCCACCGTTGCTCAGCAGATCCCGCTTCATCCGCCACGCCTCGCAGCAGTTCCGCGAAAGCCTGAACGATCGATCCCCTCCGCGCGTCAAAGGCCGGCAACGAGGGCCACAGAGAAACAGATTCACCGAAGACTATCTGGACCTTCTGAACTCCGAGATCCGAGCGGCGCGGGACAGGTCGATCTACAGCACCTCCGACGACTTTCGTCTGGCGGGATCCTACGTGCACCTGTCGTACTGGACGCGCACCGAGCAGGAAGCGTTTTTCAACCACCTCGCAGTGCTGGGGAAGGACGCGGTCGACGGCATCGCCAAAGCCGTGGGCACGAAAAGCGTCTTCGAATGTCGCGCGTACATACAGCTACTCCAGCAGGGGCTGTTGGAGACACGTGAGAGAGGTGTTGGCTATCGCGCTCGAGATACCGTCGGGCGGCCGAGCATACCAGCCGCGGTGGAACTGTCGGACGACTGTGTGGCGGCGCTCGAGCGCCAGGCCGATTTCATCGAGGACCGGAAACGGCGGGATGAGGAGCGATTCGAGAAGCGGCGGTGGGGGGCGCGCTGGCTCATCGACGAGGAACTTGCGGCGGAAGTGGATGGGCTATTCAAGGCCGGCGACACCGAGGGGATCAACGCGATTGCTCCGGAGGCGGAGCTGCTCGACGTCGCCAAGATGCTCGAGCTCTCGGAGAAGTACTTCATGAACGGGCACGGCGAGGGCAACTACCGGAACTTCGCCCCGTGCGGGGAGACTCCATCGATACGCTACACCGCTCTACAGGACCTGCACGGCCTCGTGCTCTCCGTGACGCGCCGCATGGTCCAAACCAGCATCTTCATGGCCAAGTCGCGACTTCGGAGCATGGACACCCAGCTCTTTGCGCCAGCGCCGTGCATCCGGACGGACGACGTGCAAGCCGCGATCGAGGCGACGAGCCTGCCACCGAACGCGGCAAAGCACTGGGCGCAACTGCCACGGCGCGCAGGACTGGGGGTCGTCGGGTACCTCACCCAGATGAAACACAAGGTCCCGAAGACGATGGAGCTTGCGCACGTCGAGGAGTTCCTGAACAAGCCCATCACGAAAGTGCCGCGCACGCGGGCCAAGCTCAAGCCGCAAGCGTCGAGCGCAGACGTCAGACCTCCGCCCGAAACCGAGGACTGCTCCTCCTCAGCGGACGATGCACAACCGGTCGACGCACCGTCTCCGTTCCCTTCCTCGCTGGACTCCGACTCCTCAATCCTGTCCGACTCCGGCGCGATGCCGTCCCACGTGTCGGCCGCACACATCCGGCGCACGCGAAGGCGCGCCGTTGTCGCCGCCGCGGAAGACCGCTACATGAACGCCATGGACGCGAGGCAATCCCTGCGCGAGGAAAAAGACCTGTGGCGGGTGCTGGGCTTCTCCCGCTCCTCCGACTCCTCTTCGTCCGGGGAAGACGAGAAGGCGCGGCCAAAGCCGCCTCGCCGGGAAGTGCGGAACCTCGACCGCGCTGCCGACTGGCGCGACGAAGTGGCCTACCGTGCCCCGTGGGAGACGGCGACGAGGAAACGGAGCGCGACGGTGATGGAGGATCGACCGAAGGCGGAGCTTGCTCGTCGCCGAGCAGAAGAAGAAGAAGCAGCAGCGCCTCGCCCGCCAAAGGAGCTCGGCAGCAAGAAACGACAGAGGACCCAGTCCTCCCCCGACGACGGCGCCGGCGACGACGACGAAGAGGAACAGGAGGAGCCAGAGGCCGTGGATCCGGACCCGACGCCTCCCGCCAAAAAGTCCAAACCCCAACCGGGGCCGAAACCTCAACCGAAAGCGCAGCCGCCAGTCGCCCGATCGCCGAGAACGGCGAGAACCAGGAGACAGAGCGTTGCGCCGGAGGGGTTTGTGAGCACTGTCGATGCACTTATCGACTCCGACGATGGCGGCGGCGGTGAAGATGGCACTGGGGGTGGTGCAGGCGAGAAGCCGTGGGAGATCGGTGGCGACGACGACGATGATGAGGAGGAAGAGTATCGAGAGGAGGAGGAGGAGGAGGAGGAGGAGGAGGAGGAATGAGCTGATGGGGGGCTGTTGTAACTTTGATTTTGATTCTGCGGAGTTTTGGGGGGG
>Ga0307516_10000764_pt1 | contig 43868 bp, 55 predicted proteins | sample 19_EM_MG_FD_203310 | JGI IMG/M metagenome (GOLD analysis project Ga0307516, IMG submission 203310) | Populus trichocarpa ectomycorrhiza microbial communities from riparian zone in the Pacific Northwest, United States - 19_EM | ecosystem: Host-associated > Plants > Roots > Unclassified | place... | reverse complement strand
CTCATAACCTGTTGAGCAGACGCGAGGTCAGCGCCAGACAGGACGCAATGACTTACCTGGTAAGGGTGAGAAGGTTGCTAGTGGATGGTGAGAGTTAAGAGCAAGAAGTGTTAGATCATATTCACACGCCTAATGTGGTATATATACAAACATAGGAGTGACGTTTCACACGTTACTGATGTGTGACTATGATCACGTGACTATTTACTGGCTGCCCTCTAACGGCGCCATTATACAATGCGGCCATAAGGCGCATGCCATAAAGGCGGGTCGAACTTCCCGAGTTCAACAGTAACGACTGAATGGAAAGGATGAGGTCATGGGAAAGATTAATCATCAAAGGAGTGGGTCATGGGAAAATATACCCTAAAGAGGAAAGGTCAAATGAAAGATAAGGACAGCCATCGGTAAATGATTGGAGCTGGAGTGGGTCGTGAGAAGTTTGATCGGAGATCTTGGTGGGTCGTGGGAGGATCGATGGGAAGTTTCTGATGGAGTGTTTCAGGTTTGGTCTAGAAGTTGATGGACTGCGCTGATGGACTGCGCCTAGACCGGACTAGAAGCTGATGGGCTGTGCTGGCCCCTGAGCTAGTGTGGGAAGATGGGTTAATGATGTTCCGAGGGAGCGGAATAAAAGGGATGCCCATTGGACCGGGTAATCCCCATCAATCCGCTTCTCCCCTCCTCACAACAAGCCCAACAACTATACTCCAAATGTCTTCCGCTACTTTCTTCGAATCCTCCGACTGTGAGAACTCCCTTCAGTTCTGGGAGGGTGTGTCTTCCGGTCCGGCTACTCAGTCTCCCAGGAGGGAGTGTCATCCTTCGACTCGTCCGGTCTTTGCCAGGCTGGACACCCCGACTCCGACTGGTCCTGCCTGTAGTGGCGTTCCCCAAACCCGCCGTCCTCAACGTCGTGCCCCCATCAACCACAACAGCACTCGTAAGGACATAACCATCTGGAACCACCAGAAGCATACCCATAGGCGCGACAGTGAGGACATCCCGTTTGGTCTCTTGGTGACTCAAACTGATGTTCTCTTACAGATGCCTTCCAACCATATCCTCGTCGCGATGCCGTCTACTCCCGGGCCCAGGGCAAGTACGCCCATCAAGAGCGCTTTTTGGACTTGTACCTTCAGGATATGGTACAGGCCGGAAAGATGATGTGGGAGGAGAAGGTGAAGAGGACGGAGATGTCCCTCTTCCAGGAGGAGTTCGTGCGACGAGGTCTGAGGCTGGTGCATGATGCGCCCGATCAGGTTAACCCAGCGGTTGACACCTGCATTGGGTATGCCGCGGTCCTTGGGGCCGAAGTATTCACCGAGATGGAGGGGATGGTCGAGGAGGTGAGCCATCTTGGATTTCCGGTCCAGGAATGTCTGACTGATGGCTTCTTTAGCAGGACAAGCAGAACGAGGAGGTCTTCAAGTTGAAGAAGGAGATCTCATGTTTGGAGACGTGTTTGGACTCGGCGGAGTTCTGCATCAGCTCCTGTTTGAGCAGGATGGCGAAGATGGAGGTGTGGATGAGGAAGGTCCAGGACAAGATGGACGGGGTTGTGCCTGAGGTCATCGACCTGACCTCTGAGGACGGGGAAGGCGAAGAGGCAATTGGGGATGTCCTTGGGAGCCCCTTCCTTGACCTGGGGCCTTTGGACGAGTCGGGGGCGACCTTAGGGTCGCATGTCCTGGGTCCTTTATCCTTGACCCAGATCTTGGATTCCCCGGAGATGGCCTCGGCGGAGGAGATCGAGAGGGCGGTCACCCACATCTACACAGTGGGGTTTGAAGGGCCGGTGACTTCCCAGTAGATAGAACTCCTTCGGTAGACCTAAGGATACGAGTCACCGAGTAAACCAAATAGACCTGACTTGTCCTTGATATCCGAAATGACCGAATAAGAAGATAAGATAAAAGGTAGGTTAAAAGATAAGATAAGGATTGTGTGGAAAGGGAAAAGGGAAAATATGTCATGGGTTGAGTGAACGAGTGTGGGCGCTTGGGACTTAGGCAAGAAAAGGTTGGAAAACGGCGAAAATCATGACACCCACCCCTATATCAACAGCGCCCATCTGTGCCCATGTCCATTCAATGGCTCTCATCAATCCCCAGTGATTGTTTCAGGTCCATCAAACCCTCAACCCTTAGCTCGGTCTAGACGCAGCCCATCAACATCTAGACCTCAGCCTTGATCAAACCCCGATGATTGTTTCACCTTCATCAAATGACCTTTCCCCTTACGGGTTTATTCTCACACACTCCTTATCTCTTTATTGTTCTCCTTATCTTTCATTCCCACATTTCATCAGATGATTACTCACTCTCATTCAGTTCTTACTCATCATCCGTTCACACGCCCCCCTTTGTTTGTTCCCATCCTTGGTTGATACATGGTCTGTGCGCACTGCCTGCCCTAAACCCGGTCCCTATATATAGTGGTAGACAGTTGCTGTCATTCCTTAGATTTTGTCAACTCAGGATACTCCTTCGGTTCTCACCAGACACGACATTGGTCCCGAGTGACTCCGACTTCTCCCTTGTTCCCTCTTGCTCTCACAACCCTCCTCTGTTCTTCCCTCTGCATACTGTGCCCTGCGCCCCCAGTAGCACCCCAGCACGAACTCCAGACCAGCGTTGACTGTATTTCAGCTGACCGCCAAGGTCCACCCTGACAGACTCCCTTGTAGGGGATGTTGACATTGCTCCAAAATAGATAGTCCTCTGTACTGTCTTCCCATGGGCCAAAGGTTTTTGAGCCCGAGTAATCCGAGATGACCGAGTTTGCCTCCTATCCAAAATGACCAAAAGAAGATAAAGGATAAGATAAAAAGGTGGGGTGAAAAGATAAGATAAGATGTGATAAAGATCGTGTAGAAAGGGAAAGGAAAAACATGTCATGGGTTGAATGAACAAGTGTGGGTGCTTGGGACTTAGGCAAAGAAATGGCGAAAAACGACGAAAATCATGACACTTCTGTCATGATTTACACTGGTTTTCTACCTTTTTCACCTTTTTCTTCTAAGTCCCAAGCGCCCACTCATTCAACTTCACCCAACCATGACATGTTTCCACATTCCTTATCTTATCTTATCTTATCTCATGTCCCTTTCTCTTTATCTTATCTTTTATCTTCTTTTGGTCATTTCGGTTAGAAGGCAAACTCAGTCATCTCAGATTACTTGAGCTCAAAGCTTTTGGCCCATGGGAAGACAGTACAGAGGACTATCTATTTTGGAGCAATGTCAACATCCCCTACAAGGGAGTCGACCCAAGCCTTGGCAGTCTCCTTCACCTCAGCCACCAACCTCTCCTCCTCCTCAACATCCTCCACACTCGCCAACCACTGCTCCCAATCCCTACCCGACTTGATCCTCTCCTCCAAGGTCCTAGGCCCAGAGGCCACCACGTGATTCCCCAAAGTGATGGGGGTATCCAACACATCTGTCAAGTCGAATTGTTGAGGAGGATAGGTCTCAAACCTACTCATCATGATACCCATGGAAATCTCTACCTGGGTTGTCCTCCTCAACATCAACTCATACTTCCCCATTAAATCCTCACACCTATTGGCCATCCCGGAGCAACGCTTCTCCAAAGCACTCACCCAGTTCCTCAACCCCAAGTTCTAAAAAGGATATCGGCTTAGGTCTAAAACGACCAAGTGCGATGTCCTCACCTCTTCATCACACTTCTCTAACTCAGAGAAGACTTCAGCCATTGCCACCACAGTAAAACCCAGACAGGTGTCTGCCACCTCAGGAACAGGATCAACCTCCAGGTGCTTGATCGCCAAACCTCGAGCCATCATCTCCTCCTGGAAATGAGTCGACTCCATGTTCCTATACCTGTCCCTCCAAACCATCTTCCCAGCATGAACGAAGTCCCGAAGATAGAGGTCCTTGAACCTATCATGATGAACAGTCTTGCTTTGAGCCCATCTGCTGACTTTGGTGAGAAGAGGGTAAGGGAGGAAGCGGTCTCCCCTGCAAAGCTTGTAGTCGTTGACGTTGAACTGAACAGCGGAGGTGACTGAATGCGATGCTTGTCCTACTGGAGCACCCACTTCCAGCAGTAGCCCTCGGCCTTCCTCCACATCCCCATGCCCATTCTGTGACTCAATGCACACTTATCATTTACTTCCCCCAGCGAGTGCAAGTACTCTAGACCTCAGGCAAAGCATGACAGAGCTGACACTCCAATACAGATCCAAATCTGTGTGTCCAGGAATTGAGTTCAGCTTGTAACTCCAACCAGATTCCAACTTCACCCAACTCATCCACCAAAGGTTCTAATCTCATCACTGCCCCAGCCCACTGCCATCCCCACTCAAGTCACTTTCACCTTCCTCAACATAAGGGTCCATCGCCCCTGCACACTCATATCCATCAATACACCCCAGCTCCTGGCCTCCTTCACTGTGTGGCTTCACTACCATTGAGCCACCTTTGGACATTTTCTTCCCCCAAGGTGTGGATCTATAATGTACCCATACTGATCAACATTATAGTACCACCTTCAACCACACTATTGGATCCATTGCCAAGGACCAGGAATGATCAATGATGGATTGAAAGTCGGCAGAAGCTACCAATTTGGCACACGGGTTGTTCACCACCTGGCTCTTGAGTTGGACATGAAGGGGCTTCTTGACTCTCCTTTGGGTAGCAAATTGGATGGAAGAGCATGCAGATGTTTTAGCTGTTGGATGCTTTACCGCCGTGCCATGTATCTTCACGGGTAATGGTAGTATTCTACAAACTATCAATGCCCCTGGACCCACTCTCTCTCCATGGTGGACAGATCTATCTGGCTGGTCCACCCAGTCCCTCAAAGTCACCTCCCACATCAACTTCTGAGGTGGCAAACAAAATACTCAAGCACAGGTCATCACAAGCCCAGGCCATATGTGAATACCACCCTGTGGTTGCATAATGGGAGAGGTTCCCTAAACCAGACCACTGATGTTAAAGTAGGTACTATGTACAAGCTTGGGAATACATACGCAAAGCAATCAAACACTGTTCTAAAACACATGAACTGAGAAACAAAACATCCAAGATGGGCAATGGCCAAACACAATGTAAGTGGTCCCTAATGGCCACCCATTGAAGGGGTGGAGGAACAGCATGCTTTGTGAACATGATGGGAAGAGGCAGAGCATAGTAGGACATGCAATAAATGAAGTGGGCACAACATGCAAGGTTGAGGGTCCTGGATGTAAAGCTATGGGCATGGGAGAGGGAGGGCACACATAAATGTTGCATGACTTGGCCCTATGTATGTCCACCTGGGTTAATGCACAGAAGCCCAACAATTGGATAAGACTCACAAGTAATTACCTTGAGTTCCATTTCCAACAATATCTCTCTGAGTGTTTGGTATTGATCTGTCATGGTCTGCAGGAAACCCTCATTGAAGCCCAACCCATACTGCTCAAAGTGTTCTGGCCCCTGATACAACTGGCTCAGAATGTAGTCCAGCCGTTGAATAAGATCCACCCGGTGATGACCCATCTCAAATCCACCAAGGTCCTCATGTATTGAGGCACATATTTCATTGAAACCCTCAGCCCAGATGGAATTCCACTGGGACCAGGCATGAAGTAAGTATGACTTGAGGACTTCAGTGTCCTTGAGCCCCCTAATTGTCTTGACAACATGTGGGTAGGTTCCAAAGTCACGTTCCAAGCAAACAGGTGGGAGAGAAGGCCACCCAGTAAACCACAACCAAATGTCAGTGGGGTTGTGTGGTAATTGCTCCCTCCGAGATGTGATTTGCAACACTGTGTCAACCACACTCTGGCCAACCTCCTCAGTATATGGGACTGCACAGGTTGCTGCCACCCACTGCTGTTGGATCAAGCCCCCTGAAAATATCAGCTTGGACCAGGGAATGTAAGGTGATACAAGTATGAGAGCACGAGGGCTCACTCCCCCAGAGAGTAGTGTGCTGATAAATTGCCTGTGTGTGTTAAACCACATATATCCCAACACCCTTGAGGCTCTTGCAGCAAGTAGAAATGTGTCAAGCAATTCAGGTTGCCCATTTCTCTCCTGCCAGATTGCATACAGGAGGAATGTGTTGATTGCCTTACGCTTGGAGCGTAGTTTATCCAGATCTTCAGCTTCAACCACTGTCTTCACTTTCTCCATCAGAAGGCTTGAGACTTGCTCTACTTGTACACTAATTTGGGGTTAGAGCAATGATCAACTGTCAGACACAAACGCACCTCTCATCTGATGTCAAGGAGCTAATCCCAGTGTTTGATCCGTCACAACCCAGGTCAATTGCAATGATTAATAGGCAGTTGACAACAACAGATGTTGGAGGTGGGGGGTCTGGAAAGAGGGAGTGGAGTGCAAAGCGGAGGATCCAACGGGGCACCTTTCTACATTGTGATTCCTGATATCCTGCCTGGGCACCCTTGACCATATCTTGTGCAACCAAAATGTGTTTCTGAGTGGAGGGTTTATAATTATCCCACCAGATATGCCGATGCCACCAGCCTCTATTGACCAGAGTGTGAATCTTGACCATTGTGTAATAGAATGGGAGACCACTAAAATCTGGGTTAAAAGGAAGAACCCCATTATAGCGTTTGCATACATCTTCAAGGATGCCCAACGTTGGATCCACAATTGAGAGATATTGGAAGGTATTGAGAAGACACATGACAGACACTGTTGCAAGCTGCTCCAACCCCTGTGTGATCACCACCTTAGAACCACTGATGTGAATACAACCAATAAAGATGTTGAAGCAATCTATAACAAGGGTGGGGTCAAAGTCAACCAATGTTGTTATTGTTGCAAGGTGTTTCAGGGTTGAGAGGTGGACAGCCTTGTCCAAAGACACCTGGAGCATCCACGAAATGCATTGCAAGTCTAATGCAGTTATTTGCTGGTCCAATCCCTGCTCTGGAGTAGAAGATGTGCTCTCCAACCAGTTGTGCACCCTATGAGCAAGAGAAACCAACAACTTGGCCATCAAGAAGCACAACTGATAGGCTCTAATCAGAACAGCAGCCAACACCCGGATTACTGCCCCCCCAAGCCGAAAAGCATCAACAACAAGTGCCACAGGGAGTCCCAAAACCATGAACACCAACAAGAGCACAACATCACTAGCAGAGCACCACCTATCAACCTCCATAGAGCCCCCAATTAGCCCAACAACAACAGATTCCATCACAGCATATCTGAACACTGAAGCAATGGCTGTAGCAGCCATAGCACCAGTGGCAGCTAGAAAAGGAATAACTGAATAGAGCATTCTCTGAGCCTTTGGCCTCAGGTAGCGAAGGGCATGGGATCCAGGTGTTTGATATGGGCAGCTCTCATAAGCTGCACCAGCAGCAACAATGAAAGCATAGAAGATGAGAGTGGAGGAGGTGATACCAAGGACAACAGATGCAACAGTGATGTTGACCTCCCAAAGATAGCGAGTGAGGGCACAGCCAAGAAGCAACAGTGCAACCTGCAGCATCAATGGTAATGACTCCATCACATAGTCAAAATACCACACAACAATGCCATCAAGTTTGCGTTGCCGATTCTGGCTGCGTTCTATGGTGGTCCCTCGCAGGTTGGTTGATGCATATCGGTTCAACCATTGTTTGCCAAGCATTGCAAAGAAGGCGGATAGGAGAGAGGCAGCAAGACTGACATAGAGGATGGCTTGGACCTGGACAATTGTATGTGGGGGGCCAGTCCATTGGGGAATCGTGGGAGCATCAGAACCAAAGGTGGTGTTATCGAGCTTATGGATGATGACCCGGAGGAGGGCAGCAGTCTCCTCACCCGTGTCCGGCTGGAGTTTAGATTGGACATCGATGATGAAGGCGGAAGTGACGGCGGAAAAAAGACCAGCCTGTTACCCTTGTTAACACGCGCCCCCTGGAATTTCATACAAAACTCACGAAGATCAGGGTTGTATTCAAATCCTCATCATGCTTCTTCATGAACTCCTTGTCATACTCCTCAGCCTCCTTGCGGTAGTCCTCGAAGAACTGAGTCCTATGATCCACTTGGGTGGGTGGTATGCCCCAACTCTGGCTACATGGGTCTTAGTGACGCCCTGGTTAGGCGCGATGGGAAACATACCAATCCGTCCATTGCCCGCTGTCATGTCCCCCGTTCCCATCCTCCTTCCGCCTTCCTTCATGGTTGTGACTGTGGCTGAAGGTCAGAAATGGAGTACAGGTCTGTTGTGGGACGCGTAAACGTACTCCGACGGAGAGCTCTGAACGGGTCCCTCTGATCCACCGGAGTTCCGACGCCCCCCCGACCTGGGGGTCGAATCCTCAGTGAGTCGAACGACACTGGTGCAGTTCAACGTACCGTCTTCGCTTTGTACTCTTTCCGTTGACTGAGCCGCTCCCAGCCTCATTCCCCGAACCTTCACCTCCTCCATGGCTATAGATACGAACGGGTTTTAGGAATGGTGCGCCAAGGCACGACCAGAGGACTCACAGCTCCTCTACAGCGTCGTCTAGATCTGCCATTGTGGATGGTGTCGATTCGACCCACTGAGAGACGAGTAAAAAAAATAGTGAGGAGAAAAGACAGCGAGCGCTGGGCTGTGCGGTCGAACTGCCACAACACAGGCTCATCACTCCCGCGCCGGCGTTTACCGGATCAACCCCGAAGGAAAGAACCGACACGCGTACGGGTCAGATTCCGATAAGCAGGACGAAGGTCACACAGTTGGTTTGAAGAAAAGAACGGTACCCAAACCCTGCAGAGTCGGCTTCGTCGTGCACGGCTTGGCCGACTGTTCAAAGAGAGTTGAGCTTGCCCTATCCGAACTCAGAGGAACTGAGGTTGAACGTTGACCGGTCAGACAAAGCGGGTGTAGTTGGAGGACCAGGGTGAAGACTCCTCCCTCGGTGCGCGTTCCGTGGGGATCCCAGGCCTAATCCCGGGACTTCCCCCGCGAACTGAGCTCTCGTTTGGCTTTGCTGTGGGAACAGGCAGGACTGGTGGACTGGGCTTACTACGCTCCTTTCGCGAAACTGTTCACTGGCTTCGGACCCTCGTTCGAACACTTGGGAGCTGAATTAGAATTCTGGAACGACGCGCTTCTATCTTGGCGAATTTCTGGAACGACGGATCCGGGCTGTTGCAGGGTATTTAAGGGGCACCCCTCTCCTCTCCTTCCCCCACTGCGCCATATCCTCTGCTCAGCTCCCCCCGTCCTCGATACCGATAAACTCCACCGAGTCACCCAGCTACAGGCTGATCCGAAGTGGTGTGTTTGAGGCCCTACGTCGTTTTGGTCGTTGCCCACCAATCAGCGAACGTAGTCCCAGGTATACTGCCAGAGCGTCCTCCCAACCCACGGACAACACCCGCCCCAAATTCGATACGATGGACGAGAAGATGATCCAGTATGAGAAAGAGTTTGTTGAAAGACACGGGAAGGACCTGAATATCACCTTCGTCGTTGTGCGTCCCCACCCCTCCACACCATTTGCCCTCACGACTTCTCTAACTCGGTCTCTTACCAGGCGGTTTTATTTTCCGTCGTCGGCGTGGCCCTTGCCATCGGTACCCGTCCAGAGCTCAATCCCGATCCAGCCAGTCAAAATACAATCCTCCTTCACGCAATCTTCCTCGCCCTCAACAACTCCGCTATCCCTCTTGTTACAGTTGTCGAGGAAGCTCCGAGCGAGGAGGTCGTCACCATGATTGTATTGTTTTACGAGAGTTCCATGGCCTCCCTGTTGGCCGCAGTCTTTACGATGCTGGCAAAAGAGTGCCTGACCGGTCAGTTGCACCCGGTGATCAGCGACAGCTCCGACCGCCGACGCAGGGTTCACGCGCTCAATGGCTGGGGATTCTCTGCCCTTGTTAAAACTTCTCGGATCCTACTTCTGGCCGCCTTCTGCTTCCTCCTTGCTGGGATTGGCCAACGATTCTTTTCATCGCACCCACACCTCATATATCCGCTCGCTCTCCTCGCCGCACCTGGACTTGTGGGCTACCTCGCGGTGGTTTTTTGCACGTAACCAGAAGACCCGCAGTTCGCTCCCTTCAATCTTCTTGAGAGCCTGTATAGAATCGACGACCAGTTCAGAGAAACGTCGGACTGGCGTTTGTAGTAGTAACCTTGGTCACCAAATTCAGTGAAGTAATCGCAAAATCGTGTTAATAGACTCGGAGTACTCGGGAAACAGCGTCTGGACTTGTCGTTGTCGTCGCCACGGCCACTTCCTACCCCGAATATGTCGGCCCCATGCCAAAGGCAACTGCATCTCGCCGTTAGGGATGATCGGCAATCGAACCTCATCCCATACACTTCCCTGTTTTCGTCTTGAGCACTTTTCTTGGTTTCTGCCGTTTCAACGCCTCTGCGAACGGACGGGTCTGAAGCCCGCACGCACACAACCTTCACCACTCTCCGGGAAATTCCTCGCCTCCAACCTTGCGCAGGTACAATGCAGTACGTTCGAACCTCCGAGGGACTTGAGTCGCCAGTTGCTAACTGTGAACACAGTCCCAAAGGCTCAACCAGAGCGCCCTCCCAACCCATGTTAACTGACTTTGATGTCATCTTTGCCGCCGTGCGTTCCCCACCCCTCACTCTCACAACCCGCCTGATCTTTGTCCCTTACTAGGCGGTTTGGCTTTTCTCTATCAGTTGGCTTGTCTCTTTCAGTATGGACCTAATCACCTCTTTGGTGCTAAACCCTTACCTGAACCCGGGCGGTCAATCTGGAGCTTCTCCCGGGATACTAGCCACCGCTGCTACGCTCACCCGCGCAAGTTTCGTGGTCGCATTGTTTGGCGCGTTTTGCGGATTTGTGGCGAACCGTTGCTTGTACCGCCACTCGCACCGTGGGGGCTGGTCGATGGTCGAGCGTTGCTGGGAATTCCAATGCAAATTCGACTTCCTCGAGGAACGGCAAATCGATCTCTTCCTCAAGATTCCTGTGGTCGCGTTTCGAATCGGCACCGTCCTCCTTCTCTGTGCACACTGCCTACGACTGTGGTACCTCAATTCGTTCGTCGCATCCATCCTTGCTCTCCTCGTCGTGCCCGGAGTTGTGGTTTGCCGTTGGATGGTTGTTGCGAATGCGTCGTCGTGAAGGCGGGACAGCTTACTCTTGGAATCCTCCTTTGATCTTCTCCTCGAAAGCCTGTGTAACTAGACTAGAGAAACGGTGACTCGACCCCCGTAGAAGCCTCAATTACCAATTCAGTGAAAGTAATCGTATCACGACAGTTAAGAGCCCGAGAGAGTACGTAGTATGAACTGGTTTTATCAGGAACGAAACGAGGGAAAATGGTGGCTGTCAGTCCGGAACTGAAGGCCCGCAAAACGTCCCCGACTTGTGTAGGCTGAGACATACATCTGTATTCCTGGCATGGTCGGACCGGTGGACGAGTCCAACGACGCCTCACACACCTCCAAACAAATTGAGGTAGCCCGCACGAACCCCACGTATCGAAAGATAGACGAGTCAAGGTTTGATCAGTGAGCCCAGCAGGCGTTCAGCAAAGATAGCGTGGACGGCCGGCATCAAGTGCAAGTCGTCTGTCCAGATACCCGCACCTCCCATCTCGGGCTTCAGCGAAATCAAAGCCAAGCGGCTGGTTGCGAAAACGAAGAGAGTAGCTCTCTTGCTGTCTTTTGCGAATTCCTCCGCTTGGCTTCCCAGAAGCACGTTCCAGGTTTCGACTCGCTCCTTGATGTCCTCAGTTGAGTCAGACTCCACCCCTACACACACGAGGTCGGTTTCGATTAAGGATGGTATTTATGGTTTCCCTTACCTCCAGGAGAACGATCAATTGGTGGAACGTCGGTGAGCACGAAGTTCCTCGCGCCGAACCTAACATATAGATCGTGTAATGCGTCGAAGGTGGCTTCGACGGTTGGTTCCAGTTCATCTGAGGCGCGTCCTACCACAGTTGTTTATGCCCAGGGAGAGGGCTGCAGGTTTCGCAGTTAGCCACGGCGTCATACGTGGAGCGACCGACAATAGACGGTGTTTTCTCCCTTAAAAGCCAAATCGCGAGAGCTGTTCTGAAAGCGGGAGGGTTGGCTCGATAGATCCTCCTCCACCGTGACCCCAGGGAACGCAAAGTTGTGAACGCGCGTAGGCGGATTCGATTGGTTCTCCAGAACATGATCTATCTGACTTTCCGTCATCGAGTGTGGCCGGTACGTGGGAGTGAATATACCAGACTCACCCACGTATTGGACCTCTGGCCATCCTCCCCTTCGAACGCCTTGCTGTATGAATCTCCACTGAGTGACCGCCATTCTCCCGCGGACGTTCCCTGCACGATAGGAGGTCTCACAAGACGACTGCGTTTTCCAGACTCACCTGTCCACGCCAATGCGAACCCCAACGTTCAAATTGGGGTCGTTGTGATGGCATCCTAGCGATCGTCAGACCCGCAAACCTGCGTCATTTCTCCGGGGTCTGTACCGCGGCGTTCGGATGTGGATGAGATCGCACTTTCGGCCACAATGTTAGCTTCATCGCTTCCTCGCGGTCAGGTTTTCCGGCTTGACGTTGCGCACGCTTCCCCTCCTCCACTGGAGAGTGGGCATGGCGAGGGGGAGGCGAGGACGAGTGTGGCGACGGATTTGAGCCCCGGTTTGATCGCTTACCGTGCTTCCTTATATGGACGCTTCCTCCTTTGTTCACTCAAGATAACACCCATCCCAGTCGCATGCCTGCGAGTACCGGTTTGGGTGTCCCCTGTCCGGTTGACTCGGGTGGGAGGGCACGGCCAAACAAATCAAAATTGGATCCGGGACCGTGCCACCAGGCCGTGGCGATCAGCCATGGCCCATCCCATTGTTCTCTCTTATACCCAGGCGGAACCTCAGGTTCACGCGTCCTCATCTCTCTTGACCCCGAACCACAATCATCCCCCTTGGCCTCCTCCCCCCGCCTCATCAACCAACAAACTCATATCTCGCCGCGCTGTTCTGCTAGAGCGAACTATGTCTATCCAAGAGCTCTCTACTCCAGCCCCTCCACCCTCCTCTATCGCCCTTACCCAAGAGCAAGCCCCCATCCCCTCGAACTCCCTCGGCGACGCGCCGACCACCAACCCTCCATCGAAGAAGAAGACTGGCAGCAAGAAGAAGTCATCGAAGAGAAAGTCATCCAAACGGGCCGAGGTGGCCGAGCCGGTTGACCCTCCTGCCCCCCGGGACCGATATGAGCCCTACCGTAGGGCCGAGCCGACCCCAGAGCGAGAAGCCGCTCTCCCCGCTGACCCAGAAGAGCTCGAGACACTCGACGTGACCGCCAAACTACTTTACAAAAGCGACCGTGAAGTTCTCAAGTACGTTGAATCCCTCAAGCGCCGTACGGCCGCCATGCTGGAACACGTGAACCGGACCAGCTCCCAGTTGCGTGCGTCCAAGGCCTCGATGGGTAGGATCGGACTCTTTATGGCCCAGTGGCAAAAGATGGAAGATCGATGGACTCATGAACAGCTTTTTGGGGACAGCGGTTTTAGAGCGAAGTGGGTGGATGGTAAGATGGAGGTGTTAGGTTCGGACGAGTCCTCCGACGAAGAAGAAGCTAATGCACCGTATGTTGGAAGAACGTTGTCTCTTCTATGCACACCTGACCTCACGCTCAACAGGGACAAAAACCCATTCCCCACTTTAGTTCGCGGCGAGAACGGTGGCTTCCCCACTGTCGAAGACCACCTTTCCAAGTGCGCTCAATCCGTATCGCTAAATCGCCGGGCACTTACTTACACGCGATGTCTAGGAACGCCGATCATCCCGAGTTCCCCCACAGCTACGCTCGAAACTTCTTTGGGGGACCCATGCCTCAACCCTCCAACAACGGAAGTGAAGACGATGACAATGACGAAGGGGAGGATTTCTCCAGACCCGAGACTCCGCCCGCCAGGCAGCCATCGCTTCCTCCTGGCCATGAGGATGAAAACGTCGTCGAGTACGTCGAGGATGAGATAGAGATTCGGTCAGACTTCCCTGCTCCCCCCGACCACGCTGCACTCGCATCCAACAACCCCACATCCGACCCCCCTGAAGTTGACATCAGGACCGCCTCCGATACCGATGTACCTTTCCCTCGTTCGGGTGAAGATCTCCCTCAGATCTCCAAGAGGTTCAAGCGCGAAGCCATGGACTTCGCCGCAGCCCTTGCCGTGCAACCACATAACAACCCTCCTCGCCCCCGCCACCCATTGGCGCAGTCATACGTCCCATCCTCTCCGGACCCAGCTCCCCGACCAGAACCTCAACGCCTTGTGGTTCCCCACCCAATTCCCCACACCCCCTCTCCTCCCCATCCCGCTTTGGTCGGCAAACGTAAGCGCGCCCCCGCTCCTGAGGAGGAGTACGATGATATCAGAAACGTCGCCGGTCCCAGCAGCCTTGACGTTTCCCGCCAGGTCGAGGAAAGGGACAAGGAAGACAGAGCGTCTCCAAAGAAACGAAGGCTAATCACTCGCCAACCAACTTGGGACTTTCAAATGTTCCGGGAAGCTGGCTTCGTTCCAGCCCCTCCTCAAGTCGACCCTCCGACACGCGAAAACTCTCCAGAGTCTTCCTCACAACCCGTGCACATGCAGGCGTCTCCCCCATCCATCCCTCCGTCGCAGATGCAAAAGGAGGACTCTGAGCTCGAGAGGTCCCAAGTCGTTGAGATGCTTAGTCAGGAGGTTGATCACGGAGAGTCGGAGGATGAAGAACCGACTGGAAATATCCTTGACGGTCTCAACAAGTCGCGACGCTCTCTGCCCGCCTTGACTGCCGACAATACCCAATCCACCGCCGGCGTTAATACCCAATCGGAAGTGGGAACCCCCGCTGAATCCCAGGTACCCGCAGAGGTCCAGACCTCCATTCCAGAAGACGTCTTTGGACCGGTTGTCCTCAGCGCCAAGGCCAACAAAATCTCGGGGGCGTTTGAGAAGGATAACGACGGAGATTCCATCATGTCCAACTCCGAACCCGCCAAAATTTCTTCCAAGTCAACTCGGTTCAGCCTCGACGGCAAGGCTGAGAAGGAGCACAAGGTCTTCCGAAAGACTCCCATCAGACCCAGGACTTCGTGGAGGACTGTGGAAGCTGAACGTGCGCTCGTCGTTGAAGCTGAAGCCGAGAGTCAGGACACGTCGCACTCCCTCCCCTCACCCAAGAAGAAACGAGCTGTCGGTGCTCGGGCTCGCATGCCCAAATCAATCCCTTCGGTTGAAGTCGAGCCCACCGCCAACCCTGAGAATGGGCTCCCATCCGCCTCTGCTGGCAAACCCCCCTCGAAACTCAGGAGGGGTAGGTCCACATCCGTTCAGCCAGTTCCTGCGCCCCCGAAGACTCCTGTTAGGAAGTCCGCTCGTAACAGGAAGTAGATTTGAAGTTTGACGTTCCTCTTTTGTCTGGGTACCAGTAATGGTACTCAGACCCATTACCCCCCCCTCCACACCATCCGGATGCCTCCATTGGTTTATCCGGCCATAAATCCCTCCCATCTCCGGATTTGCATCCGGCCATTCATCCCCCCCTACCCCCCTTCCTTCCTGCCCTCCGTGAGTACCTGGCCTCGATCGCAATCGATTCACAGCTGACCCCCAACTATAGCGTTCCTGCACCTCCCACCCGCTCAACCCGCTGCTGTTGTCTTTCCCCCTTTCTCTCTCTCTCTCTCTCTCTCTTTATATTTCCTCTCTCTATCCGAGTTTTCCTTGCGATCGGTGATCTGTTGCCTCCGGTGATAGATACTGTAGAATTTAATCCAAATCACTCAAATGACAGTATCCGGTCTCTCGCGTCTCAACGAGGTATTCTGAGTTTGTAGCACCACGAAAAGCGATGCCGAAGTTGCTCGCTTCAGAATTTTATTGCGCCTGCCCCTTCTCTGTTGTTCCTCACCGTCGACCGTATCCCGGCCCTACAGCACGCTGAATGTTGCATGGGCTGTGCATAGCGCTGTTTTGTGTGAACGACTCCTACGGGGACCCAAGGAATGCTTCGCTGCGCGAGTCTCCAAACTGCAGATCGCACGGCGCCGCCTGCTCAAAGTGCCCATCGTGAACAGGATCCTGCAAGGTCGCATTCAATGCTCCTGCCAGATTTCACCCTCGCCTTCACCCGCTCTCCTGCGTTGAACCAAGGCAAGAGCAGAGGTCGGCGAGTGAGCCAGACATACGCGTGAGTGATTGTCCAGTCGCATGATTTACCACGAGCAGGTTCCTCGAAGGACACTCTATATCGGTTAGGAGGAACCACTCCGCCTTGAGGCGTGGAGGGGGAAGCCCAACGGAAGATACGCATTTGCGTCTCTCGCCGTGATGGTGCGTTCAGCATTAAGCGTCGTTAGCTAAAACAAAAACTGGAATTAATACTCTACCGGATCACTATCTAAGTCTAGACGGTCCCGCTTCAGCGTTCACATGCATCTGGGACACACCCTCGGAGACGTCCGTAACGTATGCCTCGTCCATCGCCACGTCGTTTTCGGGGGGGACTAGAAATTCCAAGTCCTCGAACAAATGTGGGAAGAGAATCGCCAACATATCCTCGGCACTGTCCAGGGGTCAACCTCTGACCCCGTTCTGCCAATATGGGTTACGCACCTCGAGATAAAATCACCTTTCTGCCCACTCTTTCCTTTGGTTGTAGATGCCAGAGCGACATTCGTAAGGTTACCGGCGGAATTTTCCTGGGTATACAACGAAAGCCCTTGGCGGGCGGCGAGGTCGAGGATATTCTTCTCTATGGTGTCTACAATCCGGAAGTGAGTGCGACGGCATGCAACAAGAGGGTGAGCCCTACCCTTCGCGTAATAACAGAACACTGGAGAAGAAAAAGAGGTGAGTAACCCACCGAATGATAGGGAACTGAGGGAACTCACCTTGTGTCGACCGTGTTTGGGACAAGCGATCGATACGGGCGATGGCTAGAATATTTCCTGAGTAACGAAAAGTCATCCAAACCTACCACACCAACATACCTTGAACTTCAAACGCGTGGTTCACCACGCTCTCCAGAAGGAACACGCGAGAGGCACAAACGATATTGAGCCCGGCGTTCTCGCGTTCGCCATGCAACAACATGACACGAAGTCCAGGGTCCTGATCGAATACCTTCGCAGCACTGCCTTTCCCTCCTTTATCGATCCTGATCGATGGAATCCCGTTGGACCTGAGAGCATGGCCGACGACTACGACCGTCAGCCGAAAGTTGACGACGAATAACGATCGGCTCACTGTGAAGAGAATCCGCCCAGGCACTGAACACGATGCTCTTAGCCTCCGGCTCATGTTTCTGAAGGTACAATAGATGACGGATCAACATCTCGATCTTTGTCCCGTAGCTCCCGAAACATTCCACTTTGCCAATGGCTTTGAAGAGGTCCGTTTTGATATCGTTGTACTCGATGACACGTCGGGACTTGGGAGCTGATTCGTCAAGCCGCATATCTTGGGTGGAGGCGGGGTTGGGAGCACTATCTTGAACGCAGAACTTCTGTAGCTGGTTCTGGTCGATAGGGACACTAGCGGTGGGTTTCAGTAACGTGACGTATTGAGGTGGTACACGGGACATACCGACAAACGGGACAGACTTTCCCTTCTTTCCGTGAAAGCCAAGATTTTAAACAACCCTGAAACGGATGCTCAACATAAACTCACGAGATTTGGGAGGGGGAACTTACCTCGCAGAAAACGTGTGCACTGAGTGGCGTGGGGATCAGAACCACGAAAATCAACCCCACGTGTTAACTCACCATCGTGTGACGAAACCGGTCAGGAATTCGCATCTATAGTCACGACATGAATACCGGAAGGTGGAAGAATGACCGTAACAAACCTGCAAACAATACAGGTATCATCCTCTTCGCCAGTTACACCCATGCCAGAAAGGTTGTCGAGGTATCGTTGGTGTGATTGTAGGCTGTTGATCTTAACTCCAAGACTGTCGACGGTCGCCTTCGACTCAGTAACCGCATCAGCGAGGCCCCCTTCCCACTCGGCTTCGATGACCGAATCGGAGATTTCTTGGAGCTGTCGGAAGTAACTTTCAAGGAGTCAAGGAGAGATGTCTCGAACGAAGGCATGGCACTCACAGAACACGCTCATTGAAGGCCCGGCGGAAATGTGCCAAATCAGCGTCAAGTTTGTCGTTGTGTTTCACTAGGGGTCGGCTTAGCACGACATTGACAGTTGATTCAAAACAACGAGGACATACTCTGCGAAGAAATCAAATCACGGAGCGACGAAGCCGAATCCGTTGCGACAGCCTTCAACTTCTTGCCGTGGTTCGCGGCGAAATTTGACAGGTCGACCACAATCGACTTGAGCGCGCGTCCCTGGAACGGATCGAGCAAGATTGACCGTTCTTCCATAAGGTCCTGTCGGAGAACCTGGTCCTCCGGTCGGGTCTCATAAAGGTCGTTTATCACGTCAGCGTCGGCATCCGCCACTCCGTCGAGAGCCTTCATTGCGGCCGCAGTCGCACGCTTGAACTTGCCCCGCCCGTCGTGGGCAGCCAACAACGATTTCTCCGCGAAGAGGGCCTCCCGCCGATCGTTGAGCAGGACGGTGTAAGCGTGTAAGAAGGTTTCCGCTTCTCCTTGAGTTTCGAGAGACCGAGCGTACTCCTTCCCATCGGCGTCCTCCCCTGAGTCAGAGCTGATGCCTCTTGTCAAAAGCTCCACCAAGCGACCTCTCCATTGCCAAAGAAGGTTCGTCTGGGCGTTGAGTAAATCGGTGATCATGGTGTTCCCTTCTTGGATCTATGGGACAATGAGCCAACAGCGCGAACGAGGGTAAGAGTAACTTACGAGCTCGTTCAAAACCTGTCCAGCCGGCTTCGGTTTCTTCTTCGGTTTCGTCTTCTTCTCGCCGTTCGTGGGTCCTGTGGGTTTCTTGACCTTCTCCCGCGCTTTCCCCTTTCCATTCGTCTTCTTCCCGTTGCCCTCACCGCCATCGTAGTCGGACCCTTCATCGGACTCCACGATCTCCTCCTCGGTCTCCTCCTCGGTCAGTTCATCAACTTCCATCTCCTCCGGGTCCTCTTCTCTCTCCTTCGGGGTCCTGGAGTCCTTATACTCCTCGAGGTAGTCCTCTGGCATGAGAAGTTCCTCCACTTCCAATCCAACCGTCTGTTCTGCCATAGCAACCATCGCGCGAACAGCATTCTCCTCGGTTCCTAAAGTCACGAAATTAGTATGGGATGATTTGAGCGAGAACGTGTGGTTCACCTTTCAACAGTTTCCTCCGAATAAGCTCTGCCTTTGCGTACGCCGACTCCTCTTCCTTCGAATACTTGGCGCCGAGGGTATGGTATACGTCTCCCATTAAGAACGTGACCTTGTGCAACAGGATCTCTGCTTCTCGCAGCCTGTTCGCGATACCACCCCGCTTTCCGGTATCGTCATCTTCACCGGTCCGGTCAGGGGAGGTTTCCTTTTCCTTTTCTTTTCCTTTCCCTTTGGTGTTATCGTCGGAAGCGTCTTGTTCGGGAGCATTAGACTTCAGCGACTGCAAAACGAGTTTTTCCAGCGCCGCGTTGAGGTCTTCGATGAGCGCGTTGGCTTCGAGCTCCGCTGTAAGCAGGGTCTCCAGGGCGCGTTGGTAGCGAGCGAGGTCCTCCTGGTTCCTTTGTTGGAGTTGTGCGTAGAAAGCTAGATGATTGATCTAGGCCAGTCGCGGTGATTAGCTGAATCTAACCGCCAAAGCTGGAATCCCCACCCTACTCCGTCGCTCTTCTATGTATGACCTCCAGTTGTTCTCGCGCATACTCTACGCCAAGGTTGATACCGCATATACAAGGGGACAAAATCGGGGTGAACTCACGTCTAAAACCTCTTCAATACTCTTGAAAGTCCCCTTCTTTTCCGCACTGCTCTGGAGTTGACCAACTTGGGGGTGTGTACAGATACCCCGAAGTTTCCTGATCCACGATCTCAATAAAACAGGGTCCAGCAACCTCTCGTCGACGGTTACGCCTCGAGCATCGAAACCTAGGGCGAGGAGAGCTCGCTCCATGTTCTGGTCGTAGAACTGAAGCACAACGTTAGAAAGAAGTAGAGAATAACAGGAGGGACATGCTCACATGTTTCTCCACTCTGCCCAAGTCAATAGGAACGACGTACCTCATCTGCTCCGGGATCCCAAGTTCGTCGCGTACCATCGGTTTCGTCGTTCTAAAACCAATGGGCGTCAGTCGGGTGCCGCTCGAAGGTTAAGGCGAAGAGTACAAACCTGATTGCAAGACGTCTAAACAACGACACGAGATCGCCAACGAACTCTGGCCTTTGCAACTTGCTCCATGTCGTCGCAGGAACTCCTTCAACGCGTAAGAACCTGCATTGTCGAGGGTTGTTAAGGATATGGGGCGGAACGACGCAGGGTGGGTTGTCTCACCTGAGAACATGAATAAGGTCGGGGACTTGAGATCGTGCCGGGGTACCGGATACAGCGAACGAAGACAGCCGCGGAATCAAGGAAACCATCTCCCTAACAACCACAATATGAGAACCCGTTCGAGGGGTGGAGAAACCAAGAAAGCTCACTCGGTCTTGCCACCTCCGACCATCTGTACCTCATCCATGATCACCCGATACCACTCGCACGTCACCAACGGACTCCTTTGTCTCTGAATGTTCACGTACGACACTCCATCTCTCCTTGGTCGCCTCGCAGGTGGCCGGGCAACGTGCAAATCGTTCGTTAGGACGTTATACGTGGTGATACACACATCATATTCATTGATGTACGAACACCATTCTTCGTTGTTGTCTTCTGGAGGGGGAGTTTCGCCCTCGTCGGAACGGACTTTACTCTTCCCGCGTGTGGTGGCTGCAGATATTGACCTGCTTCGTGAAGCCGCTGTGAGGGTCTTGGAACGCATGGAGTTGAACTTTGACCACCCTTCATAGAAGAATACCTTCAGAGATGGTGCGTGTCGCTTCAGTTCGTCTTGCCACTGCGAAGCCAGAGTAGCAGGGGTGATTACAAGCGTAGTCTAGCGGGGGTTTGAAATGTTAGAACGTTCCGGAACTAGAATGGATAACCAACCCACGTGAACTTCCCGAACATGGACTTTTGCGTCTGCATCCCATCGCTTCACGGACGGGTTCCTCTGAATATCAGGATTCAACAAAATCAACGCCATACACTCCACGGTCTTCCCCAAACCAGGAGCCTCGTTAAGGGACCCTCCAGGGTGCTCGAAATCAGGCGGAGGGGGTTCGAGAGAGAGAGCCTCCCTTATTCGATTCAGGTACATCCTCTGCCCCCCGAGCCAGACATCCTCCCAAAACAGTGGACGGTAATCCGGTACGAACGGAATAACCTGGCCCTTCTCGTCGAGTGTTTTCCCCTCGCGTTGGAGCATCCACACGACGCTTCGGCGCTGGAACGGGAGCAGACTCGGGAGCAATGCCTTCGGTTGGACATCTGGAGGCGGGATAGAGGAAGGGAGAGATGGAGCAGGTTCGAGAATGGAGTAGAGGAACGCGATATCTGTCTCTCTGCGATAATTCGGAAAGTCCGCAGACGGGGGAGGGAACAAGTATTTGATGAGGGCGTTCCAAGCGTTGCCATGACTCCTCCCTCCAGCGTTTTTGGGAGCGTGTGCAATCTCAGGGAAGAGAAGGGAACCCTTCATGTCGATCGAAACCTTTAACGGAAGGGCGTGTTCCGGGGAGTGATCGGGATCCACCGTCGGCCAAAGGCGAACGGAGAAGGTGAGATCAACGCCATAATAGGCTCCAAGAAGGTGAGCGGCACCGATGGGGTTGAGTGGGTGACGGTCTCCAGGTTCCTTGCGTCCCGGCGGATGGTCCACACAGAGTGACAGGAGCTGATCTCTGAAACCAAGAAGGTTCACATCCAGAGAACACCCTAAGTTCTCGTTTGGTTGGTACTTTTTGACGGTCGCAGGGAGTGCGATATCGCCCCGATCTGAGATTGCCGGGGATTGAGAACACACGGAGAGCGTTTTCTTCAGAACCTCGACCTCTTTCCGATAAGCCTCCGTCACACCTACATCTCCATTTCCAGGATTGCGCGGGGACAACGTAAAAGCGATGTCGTAGGTATGTTTGAAAGCAGGGACTTTGAGGCGGTCCCCTTCCCTGTCCTCTGTCTTCACCGAGGTCTCGTCCGTGAGGTCGATGAACTTGTGGCGTTTCGACGGGCCTTCGTCAGTATCTGCGTTCTCCGCGCGGCGTTTTTTTCCAACAACGGCGGGGGTGTCGTCCTCCTCGATAAGGCGGCCGAGGAATTCGTTGAGGATACTGATATCTAGCCGAGGGGCTCCCCAACCCCGTCGATCCAGGCACACCGAATGCTTAGAAACGGTCTCCTTGATATCTATCATCGGTGCAACAGCCGACCCTGCTCGGGAGTGATCGCCGGGGGAAGGTAGGATGGGCGGAGAGCGAAGGGACAAAGTCGAAAGGGAGATATCTGGGGGATTGCGGCTGACTGACGTGGTTGAGAGGAAAGTGAGGGCGCTTAATTTCATTCTCCGGTCGGACGCGTCAGGATTCATTCGTCACGTGCGGAGCTCAACGGATCGAGTCACGTTCCCCAAATAGGGTCACCACGGTTTCGCAGTCACAGTCGTACCGATGACCAGGGCGACCCAGTCATCTTCCAGGAAACGCAGAGTCAAAACATGAAGCAATAAGAGATGCGAAGACTGCACAGCGGGCAGCGGACATTCGCTTGTAACGAACTACCCTACTTACTGGACCGAAAGATTACAATACAGCCGTTCCGGAAAACCTTGTCCTCAGGACTTTTTTTTTTCTGGTTGACGTTGACACCTGTCGATGTCAAAAGTGTTCGAGATGTCAGTAAATACTGCGGAATAGGATCCGCCCGTGTATCCTCGAGTTTCTCAGGCACGGAGAACGGGGAAAGCGGACCGCGAGTCGCTCAGGGTGAGGGAGGACCTTGGAGGCGTCCGGTTTCCCCTCCCCTTACCGCTCTTTGCGTGCGAAAATGAACAAGTGAATTTTTTTCTTCAACACAACGCGCTCTGTGGCTTTTGTCACTTGTTAATGACGGACGGCGGTGTATTACCCGGGTGCTACAAACCCGGGGGAAGAAGCGAGGGGTGGTTTGAGCGAATAAATAAAAAGTGCACGCACCGTGACTCGAACGCGGGAGTGAGAAAAAACGAACATCAGCATTTGGGGCGCGAGCCACTGCACCAACAGTGCTTCGCAAACTTTTTCCCTAGCTGGTATATATTTAGCCCGCCTGGATGCAAGGGCATTTTCGAACTAGCGGGTAAACCGATGGCAGTTCAGACAACCTATTTGCCTGTTGGGTGATGTTCTTCACTGAATAATGGGCAGGAACTCCTCCGTGGTTGGCATCCAGGCAAGTTAAACATATACCCGCTGGGGAGGAGGTTAGTGAAGCACTGTTGGTGCACCGGTTCGCGACCAATTCGCTGATGGCTACTTTTTCTCACTCCCGCGTTCGAACCACAGTGTGCGCACTTTTTTTATTCGCTCAAACCACCCCTCGCTTCTTCCCCCGGGTTTGTAGCACCCGGGTAATACACCGCCGTCCGTCATTAACAAGTGACAAAAGCCACAGAGCGCGTTGTGTTGAAGAAAAAAATTCACTTGTTCATTTTCGCACGCAAAGAGCGGTAAGGGGAGGGGAAACCGGACGCCTCCAAGGTCCTCCCTCACCCTGAGCGACTCGCGGTCCGCTTTCCCCGTTCTCCGTGCCTGAGAAACTCGAGGATACACGGGCGGATCCTATTCCGCAGTATTTACTGACATCTCGAACACTTTTGACATCGACAGGTGTCAACGTCAACCAGAAAAAAAAAAGTCCTGAGGACAAGGTTTTCCGGAACGGCTGTAACGATAACGATATAGTGTACCAATAGATGCACATCGAAAGCATACCAACACACACCAGACATGGAATATGGAGATTCACAGCATGTAGCGATAATCCGGGTTCAGATCTCCCAGGCTCGCTTTCTCCTCCGGACTCTTGCCAGAGTGCTCACTCAGACCCCTAGCACGCTTGCGATTCTCGGAGATGAGGGCGAAGAAGTAGAGGATGGAGGAGACGGCGGATAACCCGATGAATCCGAGAGAGATGGAGTAACCTTTGATGAATTTGGGAGCATCCTCGGCCAGGTAGCTGAAAGTGGCGATGATCGCACCGCAGTTACCGAAGCCAATCTGGAAGGCGACACCAACCCCGCGCCTCAAGTGACCACCGACTGTTGAGAAGGGATGTCAGACGGTGGAATCGGAAGGAAGGTTTGGGGTCTTGGCTCACGATTAGATATGGTCCAACAAGCAATAATCGGGGCAGCCCCGAACTGGCCCATAACAACCAAGAACAATGCCCCGTACTTCACGTTCATGTTCTTGTGGACATTCAAAAGGATGATTATTCCAACGACGGAGATGAGCAGCATCGGGAGGATGAAGATGAACCTTCTCTTGTAATGGTCGGAGGCGAAAGCGACGATCATACTCAGCACAAACGTAGCTGCCCAAGGAGGGACAGAATGGAGCTGAGTCTCAACTGGGCTGTAGCCGAAGGATCGGATGATGGTAGGGGCGAAGAGCGCATAGCCATATCCGGAAACGATGAGACCGAAGAACATGAAACCAGCGAGGAAGATCTTGAAATCCTTGAAGACACCGATAACGTCTCTCCAGGTCGGCTTGGCGTCAAGCTGGGGGTCACCGATATCCTCAGCCAGCCTGGCCTGGACGAAGGCCCGTTCTTCATCGGACAGCCACTTGGCTTCCTCAGGGAAGTCGGGGGCGAGAAAGAACACGACAACTGCACATCCGACGGTCATAAGACCCTCTGGAATCACCAAGTCAGTCAGGGGGACGACCGCAGAGGAAGGAAAAATAGACACACCGATGATGAACACCCATCGCCAGTCAGCCAAACCAGCCGTACCGTCCAACTTGGAGATGGCATATGCCAAAAGGCCGCCGAAAGCACCAGCGAGGCTTGTGGAACAGTAGAAGAGGGTGTACCGCTTCTGGACCTCGCAACGCTTGTACCACCTGATCAAAAAGGTCAGGGCCGCCCTACCTCTGATGGGGGACATGGAAGACGTACATGGCAATGATATAGAAGCACCCAGGGGAGACGCAGGCCTCAACCGAACCCAGGAAGAAACGAGTAGCGAGGAGTCCGGAGAAGTTCTTCACGAAACCCTGAGCAATGGTGATGCATCCAAAAAGAAATACACATCCAGGGACTAGGAAAAGACGGCGTGTTAGCATCCCATCGGTTGAAGGACATCGGCGGCGAGTTGAACTCACGCCAGAGGCGGGGGCGGAAACGAGTAATTAACATATTCCCCGGAATATCAAACAAGATGTAGGGTGCGAAGCTGTATGCGGAAAGACCAAGGCGGTGAGCTTCGTTAGGACAAAGTGGATCGCGTAACGTGGCAAGAGATGTTAAAAACTTACAAAATGGTGAGAGCAGCGTTGTACTGGTTACCGACCAACCCAAGGTCCTTCCCCATTCCATAGACGGCGGCATTGGATATGTTGATCCGATCCAAGAAAGCAAAGACGTAGACAATGCTGACGACAAGGACGACCCGGAGATCAATCTTCCAGATCAACGCACACTCGTTGATGCCTGGGTACATCTCCTTGTTGGTGACATTTTCGTCGTGGGTGAGCCGCCCGTCAGTGGAGGGAGCCGGGGAACGCAAAGCTGGAACACATGAGCATCAGTCGTGTGGTGAGCGGAGGCATGTAAGGGCAACCTACAGCACTCCTCTTTATCCATCCTGCCAAACGGTCAGAAAAAAGAAAATCTCCGTTGGTGGTGGTGGGGGGCGCGCGGGGAGGGGAAGAGAAAAAGGGACAAAAAGAACAATATGTCCCGACGCGCGGACTTTATGTACGTAGGATTCCATGGACACGAATAAACGATCGAGCGCGTGATCCGCGCCAGTTGAACTTTACTTGTAAGATCTCAAGCTCAAGTGATAAAGTCGAAGGATCCGGGGCCCGATTCCGCTTGTCGATGCGCTGATGGCGCTGGTTGGAAGGCATTTCACCACCACCCTGCAATCCCTCCAGGTACGGAGAGGCGACGCTCCGCCCCCACCCTCTCAGAAAAATGTTAGGAGAGGTGGGGCCAAGGTGGGGTCGACGACCACGGAAGAGGATGGAAGCCACTAACCCTCCGGATCCCGATCACCGGTCATTTCGCAATTACAGCCGCCCTAAAAATACGAGCCCACATCGGTCCACTTCCGACGGCGCTTCCCACGTTCCAACCACTTTGGGATCTCCACTCCTTGCCGCCGGGGGATCCCGGCGACACCAGGGGTCTGCCTGACTGGCATCGCGTAACATTGATGAACGAGATTGACACCTGAACACGCGACGTTACGTACGCCCTCCGCGGTGACACCGGGCCCCGCCGCAGGAGAAACAGGTGAAGGGCCAGGAATTGTTGATGGGGGAACTTGTCCAACGGCCGGAGGGACCCACCCCAAACCCCAATCCTCTACCGATTTTCGTATGGAGAAGCGGCTACTGTTGAGTCCTGAGAGGCTTGGCTTTTACCACAGACCCCGAAGACTCCAAGTTCTCCTCGGCAGTAAACTTGGCTTGGCTGAGGGTCACGAAGTCCGCCCGCCCATGTCGAGACTTGCGGGTATATTGCCTCCGTCGTCTATTTCTGCATCAGCAAACGAAGATCCATGGTTCTAGCGCGGTTTCACCTCTGCTCCCGCTGTTTGACCCTGGGGTGTTTTTTGTCAGGGGCACATACACGCCCGCCGGCCCAATCCCGGGCGGAGGGACTTGGACAGCAGGAGGATGCAAACGTCGAAGCGCTGTCAAATATATATACTTAGTCGCTGCTCGATGTCACCCACCACCGCGCTATCCATTCCGAGCCGGGATCCTATTTGTGACATCAGGAAAGTGATAGCTTACCCGTAAACAAAGAGGGACGTCGCTTCCCATCGGAAGTATTCATATTTCCGCCACCACCCAGCGACACGAGGTCAGAATCCAAGCAACCATCCAAACCCGGGGATGACGACGGCCAAATCTAATCAGTCAGGGGACTGGTTGGTGACCACCGGCTACCACTCGACACTTCCCACCCCCCTTCCGGTGGTCACTTACCATCACGCGCTAGTACCGCTTAGGTCCACGTCAGAGCACCACCCACCGGCGGTCATCCTGGTCGGCTCCGTGCAAGAAAATCCCGGTCTTTACTTGATCACCTGGATCCGCACATGACGTCATTCATTTACCGTCGTGTATCAGTGGCAACCGGCACGTAAGCACCAAGCCACTAAAACGTAAGGGTCGTGAAGTTCAGAATGAGTTTATCACTCAGGGCACCTCACCAGCACCATTTCGCGATCCGGGTCGACGCCAGGTCCAAGTCCAGCCACGAGGCTCCCAGAGATTTGCAATGCGGTACTCACCGCGACAAGAAGCACCCCAGACTATGATCTGGACCTTTCTACGTTGCGGTCCTGGCATCTCCAGACCAGCCGATATGCAAGGGGACCCCACAGGTTGGTACACATAACCACCAGCCCGTGGTTCGTATTCACCTAAGTGATCGATAATAACAGGGGGGATACGACCTTATCTAGAGAGACGCTTTCCCGCGTGGTTCGAAAGGCAATGCCAAAGTCAACGCCCCAGCGAGCAGGATCAAACCCCCGCTAACGTATACCGGGACCGCAGTCGTAAGATCTGCGTACAACGCGATGATTGGCGACTGTGAAACGGTGGGTGTTAGATTCGGTGTCGGATTGGCGGTTTGGCAATCAGGGACTCGGGGGACAGATGTTTACGTACCAAAATTGCAAAGAGTCTCGTTGCGGTGGCTGTCAGCCCATTCCCGGTTCCTCTATCTTTGGCAGGAAATATCTCCGGCGAGATCGCATACAAAACCCCATACATAATCTGACCAACCCAATCACCATAAGCCACCAATCGCCCCTCGTTCGTAAGAGTGAAATAGTACTCACGTTGCTACAAAACGCGTACCCACAATTCCACCCCAGCAACCCCCCACTGCTCCTCGCCGTCGTGCTCCCAAACAAGAAGACCCCTGTCAAAGCTGAAAACGGGCCCATGGTTTCACGCGGGAGGTCGTTGAATAATGTAACCACAGGAAGAACAATTACGTCCGCTTGCCTGAAGAAATCGCGAGGGTCCCCCGGCGGCCAAGGCTTGGGAGTTCCACGGCCCACCCTGCAAGGAAGCATCCAGGAACACCCAGAACGCTGAGTATCACTTGCTGAAAATGGAAAGGTGTAGAATTTGGTAATATTGGTAATATCAGCGTGCGTGCCCACGGGGACGGGGGGGGGAAGACGTACGTTTCGGTATGTCGTGTACAAGGATCCGTCTCCATACACTTCCCCCCTCTTCGACAGACTGTGAGATCGGTCAAGCTTGCCCCGTGAGTACGAGGAAAAATGCCCACATGTATGGCAGGAAACTGTTGTACAAAGTCGACGCCAGCCCGATGGTCCCCCATATCAAAATCAACAGGCTCGTGGACCATGCCATTTTACTCGTCGCGAATAGCGCCTTGACGTGCGAGCCAGAGAAGTGCGAGCTACTCGATAAGAGCCCTTTCTTCTTTTTCGCGTCGATCACCTCCGCTCCCGGAGGCGCGTACTCACCACTAACTTCTTGGACGGCTTTCCACAGATCCTCAACTGTCAGGGTACATTGGTCTGCCCTCCCGTTAAACCTTGCAATCTTGTGGATGACCTCCACCGCTTCCTCGTCCCGCCCTTTCCCGATGAGATACCTGGGACTCTCGTGAAACCTAAAGACGAAGAAGCGTATAGACCACAACAGCAGGGTTAATCCACCAAGGGTGAAGATTAGGTATCTCCATCCCATGTTGTCGGTCCGGGCGCACGACGTTGCGTTGGTCTGACATGAGAAATTGACAATCAACGGCCAGGCCACCTGTTGGTCTAGCCTTCAGTATTCCCCGAGTTTACGAGAGGTGGGATTAGCTCACCAAACTCCCAAGGAGTTGCCCAACCGACCACCACCCTGACATGATCGTGAGCAGATATTGGTGGGACGCAGGTACAAGGTCTAAGAGGCGAAATAGATGTTTCCTCAATTAGATGTGAGGATTTCCTCAAGATCGGAGACGAAGGCGCTCACCAAGGAAGACGGCGGAGTCCACCGGCAAATTCCCACCGACCCCGAACCCGCATACCGCAAAGAGTGAGGCGAGGGCAATAAAGCTCCCTGCGCCTCCGCTGGCCAAACCGAATACGCCAGTCAAGAAAAGGGTGACGTTAAAAGACCAACGTCTCCCCCAGACGTCACATCCAATGCCCCAGACAACCGCACCGGCAAACAGGCCGATGTTGAGGGCTAAGGAGAGATACGGTGGCTTGAACCCGAATTCCGCGACAACTGGGGTCAGTATCAGCCCCGATAAGAGCTGGGAGTTGTCGTTAATTGGTGCGGTGGGGCAGCGTCCAACTCGAACGTACAGGCCACACGCTATCGCTGTAAGCACGAACACGGCGTCGGTCAGGAACCGGATACAGTAAGGTTGGGAGGGACTCCGTGGAAGGCGTACCTAAACCACCCGAAGCCAGCCACAACGAACAACCACCACTGGAGATGGAGCCCGGGCCTCCGTTCAGCAAAACGCACTCGGGGACCTCCAAACGCGGTATGGGCACCGTACCTGATACCTGCCCATGCCTATCTGTTGAATGGCACAGCTGATCGTGTGTGATTTAGCTTGATACGCCGGATCTAGTACGGCCTCGCTGTCATATATGTCCACTAGCTTTAACTCCAAGGGCGCAATCCTGCCAAGTTGGGCCACCACATCGTCTGTGTTACTTGCTGAACCTCGAGGGAACGTGCCGTATACGTCCGCAGGGTTTACTTCGGCTTGAGGAGAAGGTTCGTCCTTGACGGTTTGTGAGTTCTTGCCGGTCATAGCACCTCGACCCGGTTGGAGCGGTGCGACGTGGGGTGGGAGCTGGGGGGGAGGGAGGTGACGAAGAAATGAATATTGGAAGTTTTATCATCCGCTCCGGTTGTAAATTTCTTCCGCTCATCTGATCGGGAACATCCGCTTCCCTGCCTCTCAGTACCGGGTGGGGGCAACTCCCATAGCCGTCCACTCAGTCAACCCCTGACGGACGCCGGCATCATACATCATGTATCGTGGGAGAGGTCCTGGGACTATGTCTCTACCTCCTCAGATTCTAATCTTAACCCCCCAAGATGAGGTAGGCCCCCAAACCCCGTTCAATGTTTAGCACTTTCAATTTCCATAGGAGTGGGACCCTCAGCAAACACGTTGGATCAGTGCCGTACTAAGCCGCCTCACCCCCGAGGCACCAACTATTCAGGAGTCGCCACCCATCACCCAGGATATCGAGAGGCACTAAGTTACCTCTTGGGAAGGTCTACGTTGTGAAGGTCCACGACGCTGTGCCATTGCAATGCCAAAAAATGAATCTTGAGCTCAACTAATTAAAATCAAGGGAGGAAAGCTGAACGTGAGGTGGATGCGATCCTGTGCCAGCGACAGCCGATGAGCAACAGAACAGGAGGTACAAATCTGGATCAGACGAACCTATATCCGAAGTTGAACTAGGCCGAGGGTCAACCTCGCCGATGCTTTCATGTTAGATGTTGTACGGTGCCACCGCTGGGGACGACGATTGTTGGGGAGAGGCTGAACCGACGCTAGGAGGCTCTACTTGTGCACGATCGGGGTGGTTGGGTTTTGCAGAGAAGCGCAAGAGGGCAACGAGTTCTATTGAGCGGTTATTGGGACCGAACACGAGGAGCCAGACTTTTTCGTGCTCACTTTTCCCCGCAGATCGAAATTTCCCCATGGTTTTCATCCCGAAGTGGGTGCCACCTCGTCCGTGGCCGGGCCGCAGACGTGCTGACTCCAGGAAGTAGAACCGGAATGGCGAGAGCATCTTTATAACTCCATCCTGGCGGTACATGAGGGAAAACTTGCAGAGTGCGTTGGCTGCCTCTCCTATCGCGGCTACCTTGGGAAAGGTACTCTCTAGTTTAGCCTCTTTGACACCACCAGGATAGAGTGCAATCGCCTCGAGCGTTTCCTGAGCGGTGATCCCGAGCTCTCGGATGGTCGGAGAGAGAAGGGTTGACCTGATGTTGACCTCCAAACTCCGGCGACCGGATACCTTGAGTATACTCGTCTTGTTGTCATTCCACGCCTTCAACAATCTCGGTTCGTCCCAACCATTCTCGCGGACGACACCGGCAAGAAGGTCAATCGAGAGAGGGTGGAAGTCGAGCTCCGTAAGAAGCTCTTCAACCGCGATCGACCTTTCCAGGCAACAGAGGTCGTAGAAGGTGTCTTTGGCAGCACATATGGAAAGTGTTGGAACATCTATGCGACGAAAGTCTGGGATCCTGACGTCCATCCTGTTGGTCGCGACGAGGAAGATGTTCGGAAACCGGCCGAATTCCTCAATCGCTGTGGCGATTTCAACCGATCCGGGAGCAAGTGGGTCGATAATAGAATCTAAACCATCCAACACGAGTATACGCGGAGGAGAAACTGCTAAGTGTGACCGGAGTTGCCCTATGTCCACGGCTTTGTGGGCGCCAATTGTGTTGGATAGGCGCCCGAGGAAACTGTCCAGCGAGTTCGCGATGTCGTCACAGCAAATGAAGTGGCGGTGTTTGTCAAACTTGGCCGCGATTTGGTCGTGGTGGAGGAGAGTAAGCGCGATAGTGGTTTTCCCGATGCCCCCCGCCCCAGATAATGTGACGGATGCGAATCGTTCCGCAAACCCTAGCAGGTCATCGATGATGGTATCGCGACCGAAGGTATTCGCGGGGGCTGGCGGGAGGAGTGAAGATTTCGGGAGATCCAAGAGGAAATTCAGTTTCTCTGTGTCGTCGTAGCGGGTGTCAATGCTCGTCCTGGGAGCCGGCGTGTCGCGAATAATCGCCTCGCGTGGGACCGTTGCCGATGGACTCGCCTCCCCACTTCCGCACCCAGGTAGCTTGATTGGCCGTGTCGGCGTCGTTGGAGGAACCTGGTCAGCACTTCCGCGATTTTTAATGAATGAGGTGCCCGTCATCCAATTCGAGAAACGACTGACAGCTGCTTTATTACTTTATCCATCTGCGGCCGCTCTTGCGGTCCATCCCTCCAACACCGTTGAGTCAACGCCCACAGGTGGTTTGTGAGGCTGGGGTGAGCGGGTCGCTCTGGACGGCCCCCGGTGGTGATGGCCGCCATGGCCGTGGCAGCAGGAAAATCACTGAACGGGACCCTGCCAGTGAAAACCTGAATAAACTCGTAAGGTCACTTCGCACGGGGTAGATTCATCAGCTCCTACCTCAATCACAACCATGCCAAATGCAAATACGTCGGATTCCTTACTATGGTTTCCCAACCCCTTCAAAATTTCGGGCGCGGTGTACCGGGCTGTGGTCCCCTGGTCTTCGGCGGTACTCGCAAGCGAGTTTGAATCCCGTGCGACAGTTGCAAGACCAAAGTCCACAATTCGTGCATTCCCGGTTGCGTCGACCAGTATATTCGCCTGCATCGATCCATATCAGCCACTCAGCATGGACGTGGGAAAGTATCCAGTCCTACGTACTCCTTTGAGGTCCCCATGGATCACGTTGGACGAGTGAAGATAGTCGAGACCTTTGGCAACGCCGAGTAACTAAGGACAGGATGAGGTAACAATTGGCGGCGTGAAGAAGTGGACTCACGAGACCAATTAAGTTTGTTTGACAATTATTCCTGATATATTCTCTCAACTCTCCACCAGGTGTCCATTCTGACACAAGTTGGAGGGGTTCGAAGGTGACACCGTTGAAGGGCACAATATTTGGGTGATCGAGATGCTTCCACATCACAGCCTCCTTGCAAAGTGCCTGCAAATTTGTCAGGGCGTGACGATGCAACCGAAGACTGCAGTGATGAGGTACCTGTTTAACCAATGCCCGATCGCCCGTGGCGGATATCCGGAGGCGTTTTATGCAAACATCTGACCCGTCGAGGGACCCTTTATAGACGTCACAGAACCCGCCGTACGCCGCCACCTCAGTGGTACTGAGCGTGAGTGCGCCAGACACTTCGTACGTTGCGGGGAGAATCGTCCGCGAACTGCAAGTTTTCTGCAATTCGTAAAGGCACTTTCTGAACGGCGAGCACGTGGGATCGAGACCGTCCAGAATCTGTGGGGGCGGCGGTGAGCGGGACTCAGTTGGCATTTAAATGGATCTTACATTGTCAAGATAGTCAATCAGGTCCAACAGTTCGCCCTCCGGAAGGAGCTGGAGGTGCTTTACCCATTCTCTGTCATGCAGGAGTTCGTCGAGCTGCTCCGGAAACTGAGTCGACGACCTATCTAGTTCGTAGAGAGGCTGTGATAGCATGACCTGGTCTGGCAAGAGTGGTCGAGGGCAGAGGTGGCTAACGGGAGGAGGGAGTGCGTGGGTGACAATGAGGGACAGGCATATGTGGAAGGTAGCGCGAGCAAGCCGTGAGGTATAGAGAGTGGCTTTGGTGAGAAGCCCACGATGGAGTCTGTCAAGGTTTGAGGCACGGACAACACGGGGCAGTAATAGGCGGTTTACCACAATAGGTTAGCCACTACGACTATGCGAGGCTCCGAGCAGTCTCACCGTTATCACGATGCCCACTGCCGTGGGTTCAGCGGCCGACGTGAGCTCTTCCAGCAAGCCACTTGTTGCCCGCGGTGACCGGAGTTTGGATGTTCAACCATTGTTTCCCAGCGCGACGTCGCTCTTGGATGGGGGAAAGGACTTCAATGCAGTTGTTAATCCTCACCAATCCCTGGGCCGAGGCGCGAGAGGATCCGGATACGCCGGACGCTCAAGCGCTCAATGCTCACTTTGGGAGATCACCGCTTGCCACACCTATGGGTCCCGGTGCACTGGAGGCTGCAACTCTCCTATCAAATCTTACCCCTAACCTTATCATTATTTTCCATCCCCGTGAAGATCGTAGGCGCCAACTCCCTCAAACCACGGACAAGGGGAGTCTTGAGGTTCGGGCCTAGCTAAACTCTCAATCTAGGGATAAAGAGAGCAGAGCTGTGCGTTAACGGTGTCGCTCATGAGTTCGCATTTCCTACCCACGCAAACGTGTCGAAACCCGGGCTACAGTGACACGGTTCCGGACGGCAAGCAAGCTGTCGGAAATTTCGATGAGCCCACCCCGACCATAAACTTCCGCCACCCACCCCAATCTCCCCCAGATGGGGGCCGTGAAGTGATAAGGACCCCTGAAACCAAAGTTAGCGCTCAAGTTGTGAACGGATGTGAGTTACTTACCACACCACCAATGTCCCCGTCTGGTTCAAGCCCAGCGGGGGTTGGCTTCGGGAACCTCTTGACCACCGTGGACGGGCATTACGGGTAAGTTTACCCTGCAACATTACGGGCGGGACTTATACACAAACGGATCTGCGACCTGCGTCTTTCGTTTGGGTTGAAGTTCGTAGGGTCCTCAGGCCTCAACTGTTGAACGGTCTCGGGGATAGTGTCGTCGATTTGCGATGGTGGGAGTTCGTGGGATCCGGATCCGGCTCACCGATCAAAATGAGACCCCCGGACAATCCCCCCATGTTCAGCCAAACAAGTTTCTCAGCTTCCACCATCGTAACAACATCTATCGCCTCACCACCCATCTATTGGTCCTTGCAGAGCGACACCGTATCCGAACCCTTGCCGCAGACCGCCGGTCTTGCGAATGGGAATTGGTTAGGTGTCTGGTCTTGATGTGGCAGATTTCCAAGTCAACGAGCGTTAAGATGCACACATGGCCTGCCTCGTGGTTTCTGCATGTGTAACCTGACGGCCCCAACCGCTCGACACGTCCCGCTCTCCTACCCTCGCTACCATGGCTTCAGCCAGCCCGAGACAGGCTGTCCGGGACCCCATATCAAAGAGAAGTGAGATCTTGCAGACTCTGTCGCCTAGCCACTGCTTGACGCCCGCGTGGCCCAGGGTTCTCAAACGAGGCACCGCCGCGGCTACAATCCCTCCCACCGCTCGACCCCGGGTCAAAGGATTTTGCGGAGTTGTTTCGGCCTTTCTTGTCGTCGGAGGATGAGCGCAAGAGTATTCTGGCGTTGTCTGAGGAAGATGCGAGGCTTTTCATCGAAATCATCGACGGGGTACGTCTCCCTCGGACAGTCTTTGGCTCCCGCTCACCGATTTTCTCCCTGGATGTGAAGGCGTTCCGGGATGCACGATTGGAACCCAGACTTCGTCAGCTCGCTCTCTATGTCCTTGGGGAGCTGTGCGGGAGGATAGGACACCTTCCAAACTCCTACCTGTTATCCGACAAGTTCGATCTTTCCGGGATCCCTCACGCGTCTGGTGGCTTCGCTGACCTTCGGAGGGGAGCGCTTAAAGGGAGGTACGTTACCGTAAAAACTTTGAGAGTCTATGAGTCAGACGACAGTGGGAGGATCCGCAAGGTCGGAAACCAAGCTACATCCTTTCATCAGTTCACTCACACCGTACAGCGCTTCTGTAAAGAAGTTGCCATATGGAAGAACTTGTCCCATCCCAACATCCTTAGTCTTATCGGGGTTCCTGATACCCTCGAGGACGGAAGGTTCTCCATGGTCTCTGAATGGATGGCCAACGGCAACATTGTGGAGTACGTCCGTAGTAACGCTGGTAATCACATCAAGCTCGTAGGCTACCGTCACATATCCCTTTGTCACTACTGAACACCTTCCAGCTCGCGGACGCCATTGAAGGACTGAAATATCTCCATGACACCAATATCGCACACGGCGGCTTGAAGGGTGTAAGCCTCCCCGTCAGGATTAAACGAACCGCTCTCACGTTGTTCAGGCTGATATACTAATCACGAATGTCAGCCCCGTAACGGCATGCCTCGCGGACTTCGGGTTCATGACCATCGTCCATGATCCAGGCCTTGGGATTGGACCGTCCGGGTCCGAGGGGGTAGGAACCTTTCGTTTCATGGCACCAGAACTTCTTAACCCAGGGGAATTCGGACCGGAGGGGGGCACCCCTTCAAAAGAAGCTGACATATACGCGACGGGAATGACAATCTACCAGGTACGTGCCGGGCGATGCCCAACACACACCCTTACCAACTCCTCCCGTATAGGTACTCGCCGGAACGTTGCCGTTCGGTGAACTGGGCCTGCACATGACGATTATGAAGGTCTTGGGAGGAGTAAGGCCATCAAAACCCGCGAATGGGCCAGAACTTGGCCTCTCCGATAACGTCTGGAAGCTGTTGGAAGATTGTTGGCAAACCGAGCGTGCTCTCCGGCCAACTGTAGAAGATGTCCTGGGCCGTGTCAAGGCAGCTGCGTCGGTTTGCGGTATACTCCCCCCCAGTCGGGGATGCACCCCAACGGCATGAAGACCCCGAAACAGACTCCACCAAGTCTGGTAGGTCGCTTCCCCAACCATCAAGCAATGTGGATTTCACGGGACCTTGTAGACTTCCGATCGCTCTTTGAAACGACCTCAGAGTACCCACACGACGAGGGTATGGTCGCGGGAATGTCTCAGGATAATGCTGGTGAGGGTACGGGGAGATCTTTGGGCGTCATGGCATCGGGATACGACAACGTCCCCGCTGCCGATGGTGAGACGTACCCCCCTGGTTAGAATCGAGTCGTTGACGCAACCCTCTAGATCAACCTCGCGTACCATCAGTCGTCCGTCAGTCACGGTGCCTTAGTGGGAACGCATATTGACACCCAACTTTCATCCAGCATCCACGGAATCAAGAGCCCATCCTCATATCCCATCGGAGGGACCGCTACCTGAGACCCCCTCCTCCCAAACAGGCCATGGGGTCCCTGTAGGTGATGACCAACGCGTCCCAGACCCTTGTGTGGATGCACCAGCAAGTTGGGTTTTATCCATTTATGCACGGACAGACAATATCTCACACAGTTTGGAAGAACCCCCTATGGTCACCACTGGTCGTCTGACCTTGGAAACTAACCCCGCCACGCCTCCGAATCTCTTGAGACAATTCCGGGATGGTAATCACTGGCGTAAACTCCATAAACAGCCGATGCTCACTCTTTGTGTTAACAGCTTGTCAGACTTTATTCGCGCCTGTAAGACCGACGGTCCTCCAGAGCCGTGGACGCGATGGAAGAGCGCCTGTGCGACCGGAGGAAGAAATTGGGAAGACCGAGGTCAGGAGGGGGGGTCTCATGTTGCGAGCACTGCGGAGCTGTTGTTGCTGCCAGTGTCTCTGCTGCTAATGCCATTCACCGCTCCGGGTTCGTTTCGTTCATCATCTGATCCTCTGGCGTGCGTAAACGGGTGTCCTGTTACTTCAGGGACGGATAACCATTGGCCAGTTTGGCAAAACACCAGTTCCATTGCGTCCTTTCGCATAGGGATCAGGGATATCTGAGATTACCGCAAACTGCTAGTTAAGTTAGGCCACCATTGTGGGCGGTGAAGGGGGAGGGGGGCTATCCGGTCAATGCAGCAGCTTCCTTCGCTCTCTGTTCCCTCCGCCGTACCACGTCCCAGTTGTACAACCTCGCCGTGTTGACCTCCATAACCGTAATCTGCTCCCGCAGGAACTCAAGGTCATCATGAAGACCCTGCAGTGATTCCTGGGCATTCTCCAGTTTCGTACTGAGCAGCTCGATGGCTTCGGGGATTTTGTAAGATAACATCACGTTGGCCTGTGGTAGGATTTCGGTCAGTGAGATCATTGAGACGGAGGGGCAATAGTGAGGAGGCGGTACCCCTAGCCACAGGTAAACAACATCTGTGTCTTCTAATTCTGCCTCGGCGTACAAGGTTTCGTTCAACTCGAAAGTTGTTACGAGAGGCTTTTTACCGGCCTCCTCGTCCCCAAGATCAAGGTCTTCCAGATCTTCTTCCAGACCACCCCCCTTCCCGCCTCCCTGTAATTGCAGGCGCCGCAGATCGTAGATGGAAGGAAGATGGGCAGGCGATCAGCGAATACGGAAAGTCACTTGTACAGTAAACAAACTCACTCACTCGCCTCTCATTCAAGTATTCGACCATGGTTAAGGTTTTCTGAATATCTGGAATCTTTTCCTCGAGTCCTCGTCGTCTTTGCGTAAGGTTGGTGTCCATGTACCTGTACTTTCTGCCGGGTTGAATGGAAGGTCAGACGACGAGGCGATTAGATAACGTTAAAGAGCGGAACGTACGCGAGGGCATCCTGGATGTTTCTCAACGCGCCCTCGACATCACCATCCGGTCCGCCAATGTATTTCTCGACGTCCGACTGTTGTTTGTCGAGAAATCCAGGGTAGTGAATCGTTCGGAAGATGAACGCCGCGTTTGGTCAATCGCTCGCCCGTGGCTGGCTGACCATCTGTGAAACTCACGATGAATGGAGCTTTTGGAATTCCCCTCGGGCTCTTTTCCTGAATTTCTTCCGTCGAGGCCATCGCAGAAAGGGGGGACCTCGAGAATTTGGGATCGTGTTGGTGTGGGGATGAATGATCTCGGCTGCCAGCGCCTATCACCCTCGTCTGCAATTTTTTCCGATCACACTTCTCCGTTTTTCCTTCCCCCATATCACTGTGACGCCTGGCTCGGCGACAAAGGCGGCCATGTCTCGCCTTATCATAAAGAACCTACCCTCGTACTTGACTCCAGACGCTTTGCGGAAACATTTCACCGGTCAGGCCTCAAAAAACGTCTCGTCGAAAACCTTCACCCTCACGGACGCCAAGGTTGCTTACAAACCGGACGGAACCTCTCGAAGGTTTGGCTTCGTGGGTTTTAAAACCGAGAATGAGGCGGAGGAGGCGAAACAGTGGTTCGATAAAAGTTTTATCGACTCCATGCGCATAAGCGTAGAGGTCGTTGACGTGAGTTCCTCAAGTTCCTACACCAAATGTCCCCGTTTTGCGTGTGTCTCGTTCGTAAGCTCATCGTAGTTAGGGAATTAGGGATAAAGAAGGACGACCAGCGAAACGCAGAAAGCTCGAATCCGATTCCTCGCCTTTAGACACCTCCACCCTCTCCCCTTCCATCAGCAAACAGGGGAAAAAGTCGAAGCCCAACGACGGGATCGATGGCCAACCTGCGCCGGCCAACAGGGACTTTGAAGAGTTTCAGAAGGTGATGCAACCGCGGACAGTGAAGGGCCCTTCCTGGGCGAACGAGCCGCAACCACAATCACAGACCCCCGTGAGGAAGGTTGAGAAAGTTAACCCCGAGGACAATCAGATGGGTGTCAACCCCACGCCCTCACAAGACGTCCTCTCGGACCTGGAGTGGATGAAGCAGCGAATGGCGAAGTCGATGGTTCAAGACTCCGAGACGACCACTCCCCGTCTGGATCCCCTGCCTCTGGACATGGCTGGTATCAACCAGGTTCGCCTCCGAAGACGATTCATCCTACCCTGTCGTCTAACCCAACCCCAAAACAGCCAGAAGCCTCGTCAAGCGATCCAACAAGAGACACCATTCTCAAAACCGCCCGACTCTTTATCCGGAACCTCGCCTACACCTGCACAGACGAGGACTTGACGGAGGTGTTTAAGCCTTTTGGAGAGATTTCACAGGTCGGTCTTCGGTCTTTCTGTGACCTCGTTCGCTTTCCTTTCACGTGCTAATTGGTGTATTCATTCCCCTTGCAGGTAAGATTGCGCTCCGAACCCAGTTTCCAAGATGAAAGTATCCGATAGGGACATCAGACTCCCTCAGGGGAAGAGCTGAAAACCTCGGGAAATATATGCTAGAATCTCCTTTCTGAACCCTCTTTTGGTTATGCGTCACGTTCGAACATCCGCTGATTTAACACCCCAATATAGGTGCATATACCCATCGACCGTACCACAAAGGAACCCAAGGGGGTTGCGTATGTTACCTTTGCATCCGCATCATCCGCCCTTTCCGCGTACAAGTCCCTTGACAAAAAGTCGTTCCAAGGGCGACTTCTACACATCCTCGGGGCAGTTGATCGGAAGGGCAACACCCAGGTCGAGGATGGAGAGGGGAAGAAAAACACGGTCAAGGGCGAGAAAGATGCGAGGAGGAAAGCAGGGGCAGTGAAGGAGTTTAATTGGGGTATGTTGTACATGAACGTGAGTTGGCCTCCTCCACAAACTATGGAGTACCGATCGCTAACTACCGTGAATCCAGAGCGATGCCGTGGTTTCGTCAGTGGCCGACCGGATGAAGATATCGAAATCAGACATCTTAAACCCTGAGTCCGAAAACGCTGCGGTTAAACTGGCGTTGGCGGAAACCCACATCATCAATGAGACGAAAACGTACCTCGAATCCCAAGGCGTACTCCTCGATTCCTTCTCCACTCTTACTGGCTCTGGCCACGTTCGCCGTTCCGATACCGTCATCCTCGTCAAGAATATTCCATACGGGACCTCCGCTGAGACCATCCGTGAGATGTTCGAGGCACACGGAGAGCTAAGTCGCGTTCTGATCCCGCCAGCGGGGACAATTGCCGCGGTGGAATTCGTTCATCCGGACGAAGCTGCGAGGGCGTTCAAGGCAGTCGCATACCGGCGATTGGGAAACACGATCGTGTATCTGGAGAAGGGTCCTATCGGCATGTTCAAGGAGCCTGCATCCACGATCGTCGAGGACGAGCCAGCCACTGTTGTTTCAACTGGAGTTAAGCCCGTAACCATTCCGGACGAGAAAGATACGGCAGATGAGTCACAGACGCCCGTTGCTGGCGGAACGACACTCTTCGTCAAGAATCTTGCGTTCTCTACCACCCCCGAGCGACTGGATCGGGCCTTCCGCAGCCTGCCATCCTTTGCCTTCGCTCGAGTTCAGATGAAACCTGACCCGAAGAACCCTGGTAGCAAACTCAGCATGGGTTACGGGTTCGTTGGGTTCAAGGACGTCGAAGGCGCCAAGAGGGCTCTCAAATCGATGCAAGGCTACGTTCTCGATGGTCACTCGCTGAGTGTCCGATTGGCTGGCAGAGGCGCGGAAGAACCAAGCGAGGGCAAGGGCAAACCAGGCGGGAAGAGCTCGACGAAAGTGATCGTGAAGAACGTGCCGTTCGAAGCGAGCAAGAAGGATATCAGAGAGCTCTTCGGGTACGTGATCTCTCGCTTCATTCTTTCTCATCGCATTCCTCGCTAAAATACCCACACGCAGCGCTCACGGACAACTGAGATCCGTTCGCGTTCCCAAGAAATTGGACCACCGCTCACGCGGCTTCGCCTTCCTCGAGTTCGCTTCGAAGCATGAAGCCGAGAACGCGTTCAACTCACTTCAGCATACTCACTTGCTGGGCAGGCATTTAGTGTTACAGTGGGCGGAGGAGAGTGAGCAGGATGTGGATGCGCTGAGGAGGAAGGCGGGTGTTGGGTATGGTGGTGGCGCGGAGGTACCCGGCAAGAAAAGGAAGTTGGTTATTGGGGGCGATGATCAGGGCGACGATGGAGGGTTCGCAGATAACGAATAGTCAACATCTGGGATAACGTCGGGAATCCAAAGCTTCTACTTACGCGGTATACCGTAGTGTACGTAGAGTCAAGGCCACCGTTCAACAAACTGCCATCTATCCTCCGAGCTGGACACAGCTTCACTCAGGCAAGAAAGGATAGTTCCAAGTGACGGTCGCGCATCCTTGTCGGCTAACCAACACCGTTCGAGGATCCTCCACAGCTCATCCGTAAATCCGAGACTGGTGGCGTCCTTTGGTTTCTTGGGACGTGTCCCTCTCGCGACCTCCAGCACAATCATAGCTGGATTTTGGAGGTCGTCAAATGGAGCTTTCCCACATAAAACCTGTTTGTTTGTTTTTCATCTGAGCGGGGTGGGGGTGCCGGAGGGTAAGTAACGCGGACGGACCTCGAAAATAAACATCCCTAGGGCATAGATATCCGACTCCTTCGTCGGTCCGTGCTCGCACGCATCACTCTGGTCCAGAAGTTCGGGACTCATCCACGGATAACTCCCCCCGTAAATGAAGGACATCAAAGAGTCCCTCTGGTTCGCAACCAAGAGGGTTGGATCCAGGCAGGTGTCCACACTGACGATGGTAGAAAGGCCAAAGTCTGCGAGACAGGCACGACGGTTTCGGTTCACGAGGACGTTTTCCTAGAGTTTTATCATTGCATCGCCGAGCGGGTGGCCTGACTGAACGGTTACGCACCCCTTTCAGGTCTCCATGCACGACGTGGAGCTTGTGCATATACGCCAGACCATCCACAACGCCGACAAGCTGTGAGAACGCCGAGTGAGCCCCTGCAGTATCGCGACAATGCGACAACCTACGAGGTCTATCCGATTTACATCCCGGTTCTTCTCGATAAATTTGTTGATCGTCCCATTCTCCATCCAGTTCGAAACCATCAAACATCGTTCTTGGCCAAGCGTAACACCAATCAATGGAAGAATATTGGGGTGCCGAAGGTGCCTCCAGATCACCGCTTCTTTGCAGAACCTCTGGATTGCACGTCAGGAAAACGGCCGGTAGGAATCAGAAATGAAGACACCCACTCTGAGGATCACTTTGTGGTTGCTGGAACACAGCTGCACGGCCTTGACAGCCACTGGACGCCGTTGATAATCCCCTTTGAACACGCTCGCGAACTCCCCGCGGTATACAGGATCCCCCAGTGAGTCTTTGAAGCGGTCCACGATCTGGGCAGATTCCGGGACATTCTGGAGACGATAACACAATTTACACAACGTGTTCAACGTTCCTGCTCGTTCCCATTCAGCTACTGAACCTTGTTCTAGAACCTAAACCCGACATCAAACTACAGTCAAACTAGGCTACTCAAAAGCTTACACTATCCAAATGGTTTATCAAAGTCTCATCTGAGGAGCTCCCAGACGGATTGGGGGATGGGGAAGGATACTCCTGTATTGGATGGGAGTTATTCTCGTCGGGCCCGACAACCCTAATGACCGGCGTGTTCAATCTTGGAAGATCTGAAGCGCTGGAATTTCTCGTATCGGTTGGGCTGGAATCAGGAAAGATCACGGAGGTGTTCTGGGAGTCCTCAGGGCGAAGGGGGAAGGGTACAGGGCCGCGGTATGGCATCTGTGTTCCCCATCCTGCAGCGGCGTCACCAACTTGATCTTCGACGCCTTGCATTCGTGGCCGCAGCGCCCTGTTCCCACTCCAGCAAGCCTGGAGAAGCTTCCACAGTGGGTCCGAGAGACCAATCGCCGCGGCATCCTCCGGTTTCGTGGGGCGAGTGCCATCAACAATCGAGATCACCAGGTGTCTACCTTTGATCCCATGGAACGGCACTTTTCCTGTGAGAACCTACGTCGGTCAGATAACAATTACACAGTAGTTTGCCGCATTCACCTCAAGTACGAGGTGCCCAAAGGCGTATACATCCGTTTCTCGGCTGGGTATTGCGTTGGGTAGTCCAAATTTCGAAGAATGAATCAACTCTGGAGCGAGGTATCGCCAGTTTGGATCTTCCAAATCCTGCGACGCTGGATGTTCGTGGCCGGGACTAGATATGGATCCGAAGCCGGAAAGACACGCGCGAGGGGGCAATTCATTTGAGATCAAGACGTTGCTCTAGTGTCGTGTCAGAGACGTTTGGTTGAGCAACGATGAGAATACAAACACCTTTGATACCCCCGTGGACAATATTGACATCATGCATATACTTCAGGCCTTGAGCTACTCCGTGCAACTAGGTCAACCGGGTTCAAGACCAAGCATCGTGAGAAATCGGGAACGGTGCAGACCAGCTGTAGCCGATTCACGTCGACCGCCTTGGTGTACTTCATGATGGTGTCGTGTGCCATCCACTCCGATACGGTGGAGAAATTGAGTGCGTCGATGCTCCCGAGGACCCCAGTGAGTTTGAGGATGTTCGGGTGAGACAGGGAATTCCAGAGGATAACCTCCC